>ENA-OUOU01001755-OUOU01001755.1-human-gut-metagenome-genome-assembly--contig:-NODE-1755-length-10950-cov-9.454061_pt1 | contig 10950 bp, 10 predicted proteins | sample MGYA00237936_ERZ548765 | MGnify/ENA primary metagenome ERZ548765 (study PRJEB26490, sample SAMN05356889) | human gut metagenome | biome: terrestrial biome; feature: human-associated habitat; material...
CAGATCTTATCGGTCAGGGTAATGGGAAAGGTCTTCATGGCCTTTTCCAGCTTCAGTCCGCCCCGGCTCACATACCGCAGCGCGTGACCACGCACCTCCACGCTGGCGTTCTCCGCCACCGGCGTGCCGGGCTTGTCCGACCGCTGGCCGTCCACAAACACCAGCCCCGCCATAATGGTAGCCTGTGCTTTCTGGCGGCTCTCACACAGTCCGCGCTCTGTCAGGAGCACGTCCAGTCTCGTTTTTTTGCTCACTCCAGCACCTCCCGCACCGCCTGCGCCATGCCCTCGGCATCCAGTCCCAGCACATGCCGCAGCTGCGCCGTGCTGCCCTGCGCGGGCAGTGCCTCGCCCGCGTTCCGCAGTGCATATCTCTCTATACCCGCGCCCCGCTCCAACAGCAGTGCGCCCAATCGCTCTCCTACCGCGCCGGCGCGGAGCTGATCCTCCGCCGCCACCACGCGCTTCACGCCGTCCAGTGCCCGGCAAATGCCGTCGCCGTCCAGCGGCGCCACCCGGTTCAGCTTCACCACACGGAGGGAGACGCCCTCCTTTTCCAGCAACTCCGCCGCCCGCAGCGCCTGACCCGTCAGAATGCCGTAGGTCACGATAGCCGCGTCTGTTCCCTGCCGGAGCACCGTCACCGGCTCGTCTCCGCAGTCGCCATCGTATCCGTCCTCGCCGCCCCGGGGATACCGCACCGCCACCGGCCCCGTCGTCATGTCCAGCACCGCCCGCCGCAGCATACGCCGCAGCTCGGCAAAGCTGGCAGGTGCCAGCACCGTCATACCCGGTATCTGGCTCAGATAGTCCAGACAACCGTGGTGCGTCTCGCCGTCCGCCCCCACAAGGCCGCAGCGATCCACCGCCAGCACCCCGTGGAGCTTTTCCAACGCCATATCCTGCACCAGCATGTCGTAGCCCCGCTGCAAAAAGCTGTCGTACACCGCGAACACCGGTATCAGCCCCTGCTTGGCCATGCCTCCGGCCATAGCCACGCCGTGTCCCTCGGCAATACCCACGTCAAAGAATCGCCGCGGGAACTCCACGGCAAAGCCCGTCAGTCCCGTGCCGTCCGCCATAGCCGCGGTGATGGCGCACACGCGCCCGTCCTGCCGCGCCAGCTGGCGCAGCGTCTCGCCGAACACATGGGAAAACGTCTCCTGCGCAGGCTGCCGTACCTGTCCTGTGGCGGGGTCAAATGCGCCTACGCCGTGGAACTTCTCCGGCTCCCGCAGCGCCGGCTCGTAGCCGCTGCCCTTCACGGTGTGTACATGTACCAGCACCGGCCTTCCGGCCTCCCTCGCTGCTCGCAGCACCGCCGTCAGCCGCTGCACGTCGTGGCCGTCCACCGGCCCCATGTAGGAAAAGCCCATGTCCTCGAACACGGTGCTCACCGGCGGCAGCAGCGACTTTTTCAGCGCCGTTTTCAGCTCATGGCTCCACTCGTACAGTGTCCGACCCGCCGGCAGCTTCTCCAGCGCCTTCCGGTATTTCTTCTTGAAGGCGTAGTACTCCGGCTCCGTCCGCATCCGGGATAAATGCTTCGACAGTCCGCCCACATTCTTGTCGATGGACATGCCGTTGTCGTTGAGGATCATCACCAGCGGCTCGCCGCTGCCGCCGGCATCGTTCAAGCCCTCGAAGCTCAGGCCGCCGCCCAGCGCACCGTCACCGATGACGGCTGCCACCTGATACTCTGCGCCCAGCAGCGTCCGCGCCCGCGCCATGCCCAGCGCCACAGATACGGAATCCGAGGCGTGCCCGGCCATGAACGCGTCGTGTACGCTCTCGTAGGGCTTGGGAAAGCCCGACAGTCCGCCGAACTGCCGCAGCGTACCGAACAGCTCCCGCCGCCCGGTCAGTGCCTTGTGTACATAGCACTGGTGCCCCACGTCCAGCACCAGCCGGTCGCTGGCCGTGTCGTACACCCGGTGGATGGCCACCGTCAGCTCCACCACGCCCAGATTGGATGCCAGATGCCCGCCGGTGCGGGACACCTGCTCCACCAGAAACCGCCGCAGCTCCTGACACAGCCGCGCCGCGTCCTCCTCCGACAGCCGCTTTACGTCCGCCGGACTGTTGATTGTCTCTAAAATCAAAACCTGTCTCCGTCCTTTATCTCACCGGCAGACGCCGCAGCGCCTACCGCCCCAATTTGCAGTGTACCATTTTATCATACCCCGTCAGATTTTACAACCGCTTATGCAAAGTATTCTGCATATTCATGTAACCCCTTGTTACCGCACTGTAACGACTTACTACGCAGACAGTGGTATACTGTTGCCAGCTTCAAGGAAAGGACTGAGTTCCATGACAAAAAAGGAAAAGACGAAGCTCATCGTCTGGAGCTGCATCGGCGTAGCTGTGCTGGCCGCCATTCTGCTGTTCTTCTTCATGCCCCGCCGTGGGGACAAGCTCCTCCGGCTGCCCGATGCGGAAAGCGTCTATGGCCTTTACATGGTGGATTCCACCGTCACGCCCTATGGCTCCAGCCATTTCTACGATGTCAACAGCACCACCACGAACGCCGGGCTGGTGCAGGAATATTACGACCTTCTGGCCCGTACAAAGCTGTACTTTGTCAACACCACCGGCGGCGTCAAGTATTACGCCGACGAGCCGAACACCGGTGAGCTGTTCATCGTCTACATCTGGTGTGACAATGCGCTGAAGCCCGTCACCTTCCGCACGGACGGCGTGGTCTATTACGGCAACTTTAGCTACCGGATCAAGGACAGTGCCCTGCTGTCCGAATATCTGGCGTTCTTCGAGCGTATCAAAGCCGCCTCCGATGCGGAGGGCACCACCTCCGGCGACATCCCGCAGGAACAGTTTGACGCCTATCAGCAGCTGTTCGATGCACCCAGCTGGTACGCCCAGGCCGTGGCCTCTCCCTTCACCGACCGGGCTGTGAACCTGAACAACATGTTCTATGACGGTCTGTCCTACGATGAAAACGGCGTCCCCGTTTACGGCGGCTTCGTTACAGCGGCGGACGGCGATGAATGGGCGTGGGTGCAGGAGAACGTCCCCGGCGCCACGGAGACGGATGTCTCCCGCCTGCCCCGGGACGGCATGTATCAGGTGCTGCGCGACACCCTCTACGGCGAGACACCCATCCCTGACGATCTGGCTCCGGAGGGCTGGACGTACTGGGACAAGACTGATTGCTGGTACCACGCCCACGGCGACACGGGCATCAACTCCGTCACCCTGAGCTATGCCAGTCTGGACGGCGGCGGCACCGGTTACTTTCAGTTTGAAAACGCCTTCGGTCAGATCTGCAGCATCGGCTTTGTTCTCGGTCAGACCGAAGCGGACGCGGGACATGTCTACCTCCGCTACTGCATCGCCCAGTGAGCCCCGAAATATCGTGCCTGTCAGCTTGGCTGACAGGCACTTTTTTCGCCCCGTACACATAGGATATACCTGTAACGAACCCCATAAGGAGGTATTTCCATGAATGAACAGGATATTGTCAACAAGCTGAAAAGCGATCCCGGGGCGCTGAAGTCCGTTATGCAGTCTCAGGATGGGCAGGCGCTGCTGCGTATGCTCTCCGGCGGCAACAGCGCTGCGCTGGGTCAGGCAGCGCGGCAGGCCGCCTCCGGCGATACGGCGGCGCTGAGCGCCATGCTCTCCCGTGTGCTGTCCAGCCCGCAGGGTGCAGAGCTGGTGCAGCGTCTGGAATCAAAGCTCCAGCAGTAACGGAAAGGAGGACGCAGCGTGTCAGAACTGGACGAAAAACTCAATGCGCTGCTGTCCGATCCCGGCAGTATGGCGCAGATCATGCAGCTGGCGCAGCAGCTCTCCGGCTCCATGGGCGGTGACTCGGCGCAGCCTGCCGCCGCATCTGCGGCGGCTTCTCCCCCACCCCCGCCGCCTGCACCGCTGGGCGGCATCGATCCGCAGACCATCGCCAGATACCTGCCGCTCCTGCAGGAGCTGACCCGCGACACCAGCCAGACCACGCAGCTGCTCTATGCCCTGCGCCCGTTCCTGAAGGACGGCAAGCAGGATAAGGTGGAGCGCGCCGCAAGGCTGGCGCGGCTCATCACCATCGGCAAGCGTTTCCTGACGGAAGGAGGCGGTCTGCCTGTATAACCGCTATATCCGCAGCGACAGCGGCGCCTATACCCGCGTCCCCATGGACGACGCTCCCCCGCCGCAGGAGCCGCCGCGCCATCACGTGCCGCCCCCTCCGCCGCCTCCGCCGCAGGGCGCACCGGAGCGCGGCTTCTTCAACGACCTGCTGGAAAAGCTCCATCTGGGCGATCTGGACGCCGGCGACCTGCTGCTGTTGTTTCTGCTGTTCTATCTCTCCCGGCAGAAGGCCGACGAGGAGCTGCTCATCGCCATCGGCCTGCTGCTGATCCTGTGACTTCCAGCATTTGCATTTGCAAAACGGTTACAAAACGGTTACAATATGCCCATCCTTGCAAGAGAAATCCAGACATAGGAGGTCACAGTATGTGTAATTTTGACTGCGCTTCCCTGCTGAAGCTGCTGTGCAGCTGGTTCGGCAAGTGCTGACGCACCTGCGCACGCATAGAAAAACATCCCCCGACAGACTGTCGGGGGATGTTTTGCGTGTAAAATGAAATTACTTCACAGCTTCGGCCACCGCAACAGCCACGGCCACGGTCGCGCCGACCATGGGGTTGTTGCCCATGCCCAGGAAGCCCATCATCTCCACGTGCGCGGGGACAGAGCTGGAGCCGGCGAACTGCGCGTCGCTGTGCATACGGCCCATGGTGTCGGTCATGCCGTAGGAGGCGGGGCCGGCAGCCATGTTGTCCGGGTGCAGCGTGCGGCCGGTGCCGCCGCCGGAGGCCACGGAGAAGTACTTCTTGCCCTGCTCGATGCACTCCTTCTTATAGGTACCGGCCACCGGGTGCTGGAAGCGGGTGGGGTTGGTGGAGTTGCCGGTGATGGACACATCCACGCCCTCATGGTGCATGATGGCCACGCCCTCGCGGACGTCATCCGCGCCGTAGCAGCGGACATCGGCGCGCTCCGTCTCGGAGTAGCGGATCTCCCGGACGATCTTCAGCTCGCTGGTATAATAATCGAACTGGGTCTGCACATAGGTGAAGCCGTTGATGCGGCTGATGATCTGGGCGGCATCCTTGCCCAGACCGTTCAGGATCACGCGCAGAGGCTCCTTGCGGGCCTTATTGGCGTTCTTCACGATGCCGATGGCGCCCTCGGCGGCGGCGAAGGACTCGTGGCCGGCCAGGAACGCGAAGCACTTGGAATCATCGCTGAGCAGCATAGCGCCCAGGTTGCCGTGACCCAGACCCACCTTGCGGTCCTCAGCCACAGAGCCGTCGATGCAGAAGGACTGGAGGCCCACGCCGATCATCTTGGCGGCCTCAGCGGCAGTCTTGACACCGGACTTGATGGCGATGGCTGCGCCCACGGTATACGCCCAGCAGGCGTTCTCAAAGCAGATGGGCTGGATGCCCTTCACGATCTCATAGGGGTCGAAGCCCTTTGCCTTGCAGATCTCACGGCATTCCTCCACGGAGCCGATGCCGTACTGGGCCAGGACGCCGTTGATCTTGTCGATCCTTCTCTCGTAACTTTCAAACAGAGCCATTGTTGTCGTCCTCCCTTCTTATTCCTGACGCGGGTCGATATACTTCGCCGCGTTGTCCCACTGGCCATAGTGGCCGGTGGCCTTCTTCAGTGCCTCGTTGGCATCGTCGCCCTTCTTGATGAAATCCATCATCTTGCCCAGACTGATGAACTCGTAGCCCACGATCTCATCGTCCTTGTTCAGGGCCAGACGGCTGCAGTAGCCCTCGGCCATCTCCAGATAGCGGGGGCCCTTGTCTCTGGTGGCGAACATGGTGCCCACCTGGGAACGCAGGCCCTTGCCCAGATCCTCCAGAGATGCACCCACGGCCAGACCGTCCTCGGAGAAGGCGGACTGAGTACGGCCGTACACGATCTGCAGGAACAGCTCGCGCATGGCAGTGTTGATGGCATCGCACACCAGGTCGGTGTTCAGTGCCTCCAGAATGGTCTTGCCGATCAGGATCTCGGAGGCCATGGCGGCGGAGTGGGTCATGCCGGAGCAGCCGATGGTCTCCACCAGCGCTTCCTCGATGACGCCGTTCTTCACATTCAGCGTCAGCTTGCAGGCGCCCTGCTGCGGGGCGCACCAGCCCACACCGTGGGTAAAACCGGAGATGTCGGAGATCTCCTTGGCCTGCACCCACTTGCCCTCCTCAGGAATGGGCGCCGGTCCGTGATAAGCGCCCTTGGCCACGGGACACATATGCTGAACTTCAGTCGTATAGATCATAGCAGCGATCTTCCTTTCTCATATATAGTTACCATCAGTGAAATGACCGATGGCATTATAACAGAGCGCGGCAGAAAAAGCAAGAAACATTCCAAACATTTGGTGTAATTACCAGATGGAACGCCGCTTTTTACCGGACAGGGGCATTTTATCACAAAATCTCGCGTTCTGCAACAGAACAGCCCCCGTTCTCCTTGACTTTTCCCTTATTTGAAATATAATAAACGGGTATTTTATGAGATTCAGAGGAGGATGTCCCGATGAGCATGGATATGACCTATTTCGACGAGATGGAGGCCCGCATCCCCCGCGGCAAGGTCCGCACCCGTTTCGCCCCCTCGCCCACCGGCTATATGCACGTGGGCAACCTGCGCACGGCGCTGTATACCTGGCTCATCGCCCGCAGCCACGGCGGCACGTTCATCCTCCGTATTGAGGACACGGACCAGGGCCGTCTGGTGGAGGGCGCGGTGGATGTCATCTACCGCACCATGGCCGAGTGCGGCCTGGACCATGACGAGGGCCCCGATGTGGGCGGCCCGGTGGCACCCTACATCCAGTCCCAGCGGCGGGACACCTACGGCAGGTATGCCCAATTGCTGGCGGAAAAAGGCGGCGCATACTACTGCTTCTGCGAAAAGTGCGCCTCCGAGGAGGACAGCGGCGAGTTTGACCGCGCCGCCGATCCCTGCCGCGATCTGCCGCTGGAGGACGCCCTGCGCCGCGTGGAGGCCGGTGAGCCCTACGTCATCCGGCAGAAGATCCCCCAGACGGGTACCACCACGTTCCACGATGCCATCTTCGGAGACATCACCGTGGAGAACAGCACGCTGGACGATCAGGTGCTGCTGAAGCGGGACGGCCTGCCTACCTACAATTTCGCCAACGTCATCGACGACCATCTGATGGGCATCACCCATGTGGTGCGGGGCAGCGAGTATCTCTCCTCCGCCCCCAAGTACGACCTGCTGTACCATGCCTTCGGCTGGGACGTGCCCACCTATGTCCACTGCTCTCCCGTGATGCGGGACGCCCAGAATAAGATGTCCAAGCGCCACGGCGATCCCTCCTATGAGGATCTGAAGGCGGAGGGCTATCTCACCGAGGCCATCCTGAACTATGTGGCCCTGCTGGGATGGTCCCCCAAGGGCGAGCTGGCAGAACAGGAGATCTTTACCCTGTCGGAGTTGGTGAATGCCTTCGACATCACCGGCATCTCCAAGTCCCCTGCCATCTTTGACCGTGCCAAGCTGGATCACTTCAACGCCGTGTATCTGCGGAGCATGGCCCCCGAGGCGTTTGCCAAGGTGGCGGAGCCCTACATCCGCCAGACGGTGAAGGGTAACTTCGATGTGGCCGCCATCGCGGGACTGCTTCAGGCCCGCTGCGAGAAGCTGACGGAGATCCCCGAGAAGGTGGATTTCTTCGACACCTGCCCCGACTACGGCGTGGAGTTCTTCACCAATAAGAAATCCAAAACGAACCCCGAGGTCTGCAAGACTATGCTGGAGGCCGCCATTCCCATGCTGGAGGCGCTGCCTCAGTGGACGGACGAGACCATCCACGACGGGCTGGTAGCACTGGCGGAGACACTGGGTGTCAAGAACGCCACGCTGATGTGGCCGGTGCGCATCGCCGCCGCCGGCAAGCTGGTGACCCCGGGCGGCGCTGTGGAGATCTGCCGCATCCTGGGCCGCGACGAGACGCTGCGCCGTCTCCGCGCCGGTCTGGAGAAGCTGGCATGATTGCCTCCCAGTTCCGTCAACTGCGGGATTTCTTCCGCAGTCAGGACTTCCGCCATTCCCTGCTCATCACAGGCGGTGCTTTTGCCGCACTGATCGTGCTGGCCTTCGCGGTGGGATTGATCTTCCCTGCCGTGCCTGCGCAGGTGCTGACGCTGTTCAGCCAGCAGATGGCCGATGCCGGTGTGGTCAGTGAGAGCGGCAGCATCAGTGTGCCGGCGCTGCTCTGGAACAACCTGCGGGCCATGGTGCTCAGCGTACTGTACGGATTTATCCCGTTCATCTATCTGCCCGCCCTGTCGCTGGGCGTCAATGCCCTGCTGCTGGGCTTATTCGCCGCATACTTCCTCAACAACGGCATCTCTATACTGGCCTATCTGGGGGGCATCCTGCCCCACGGCATCTTTGAACTGCCGGCGCTGGTCATCAGTCTGGCCTGCGGCATCTACCTGTGCAGCCGCATCAACCAGTATGTCCGCAAAAACACCAGGGGCATAATGGCTCCCACGCTGAAAAATATCGTCCGCGTGCTGGCGCTGACGGTGCTGCCGCTGCTGGCGGTGGCAGCTGCGGTGGAAGCGTATGTGACGCCCGCTGTGATGCAGTTTTTTCTGTAAAGACCGGCTTTTGCCATTCTAAATATTCAACTTCTCTTTGAAAGGAACGATCCAGATGTGTGAGAAAAAGATCAATGTTCCCGCCCTGTTCGGCGAAATGGTGTTCGGAGAACAGCAGATGCAGCAGCGTCTCCCCGCCGATGTGTACCGTGCATGGCAGCAATCACTGGCACAGGGAACGGCGTTGGATCGTTCCGTAGCCGGCGAGATCGCCGGCGCGATGAAGGACTGGGCCATTGAAAAGGGCGCCACCCACTACACCCACTGGTTTCAGCCCATGACCGGCTTCACCGCCGAGAAGCACGACAGCTTCATCACCCGCGACGGCAAGGACGGCGTGCGGATGGAGCTGAGCGCCAAGGAGCTGAACAAGGGTGAGGCCGATGCCTCCAGCTTCCCCTCCGGCGGCCTGCGGGCCACCTTTGAGGCCCGAGGCTACACGGCCTGGGACCCCACCTCCTACGCCTTCGTGAAGGACGACACCCTGTACATCCCCACCATCTTCTGCTCGTACAGCGGCCAGACGCTGGATAAGAAGACCCCCCTGCTGCGCTCTATGCGGGAGCTGGACCGCGCATGCGTCCGCATCCTGCGTCTGTTTGGCAACACGGAGGTCCAGCATGTCACGGCCCAGGTGGGCCCCGAGCAGGAGTATTTTCTCATCGACAAGAGCGCCTACGAGCGCCGCGAGGACCTGAAGCTGTGCGGTCGGACGCTGTTCGGCGCCAAGCCTCCCAAGGGTCAGGAGCTGGACGACCACTATTACGGCGCCATCAAGCCCCGCGTGGCCGCGTTCATGCGGGAGCTGGATCAGGAACTGTGGAAGCTGGGTGTACTGGCCAAGACGGAGCACAACGAGGTGGCTCCCGCCCAGCATGAGCTGGCTCCCATTTATGCTGATGCCAACACTGCCTGCGACAAGAACCAGCTGACCATGGAGATGCTGAAGAAGGTGGCCGCCCGCCACGGACTGGTGTGCCTGCTCCACGAAAAGCCCTTCGCCGGTGTCAACGGCTCCGGTAAGCATGACAACTGGTCCCTTCAGACCGACACCGGTGAGAACCTGCTGAAGCCCGGCGGTACCCCCAGCCAGAACGCCCAGTTTCTGCTGATCCTGGCGGCTTTTATCAAGGGCGTGGACGAGTATCAGGAGATGCTGCGCTGCTGCGTGTCATATCCCGGCAACGACCACCGTCTGGGCGGCAACGAGGCCCCTCCTGCCATCATCTCCATTTTTCTGGGTGATGAGCTGACGGCCATTCTGGACTCTATCGTTCAGGGCACGGAGTACGTGGATATCACCAAGAAGAAGCTGCGCGTTGGCATCGATGCCATGCCCGACATTCCCCAGGACACCACGGACCGCAACCGCACCTCTCCTCTGGCCTTTACCGGCAACAAGTTCGAATTCCGTATGCTGGGCTCCTCCCAGTCCATCGCCAGCCCCAATGTGGTGCTGAACACCATCATGACCGAGGAATTGAGCCAGTTCGCCGACCGGCTGGAGAAGGCCGAGAACTTCCAGTCCGCCCTGCAGGAACTGCTGCAGGAGACGTTTACCGCCCACCAGCGCATCATCTTCAACGGCAACGGCTACGATGACGCCTGGGTGACTGAGGCTGCCCGCCGCGGCCTTGCTAACCTCCGCGACACCGTGGACTGCATGCCCGCCTACATCGACAAGAAGAACGTGGAGCTGTTCACGAAGCACGCCGTCCTGACGGAGACGGAGATGCGCGCCCGCTATGAGATCCATCTGGAGAACTACTGCAAGGTGTCTGCCATCGAGGCCAACACCCTGCTGGATATGGCGCAGCGCAGCATCCTTCCTGTGGCGGCGCGGTACTCCGGCGATCTGGCCAAGGGCATGGCACACAAGCAGGAGGCGGGCCTGGCCTCCACCTGCCGTCTGGAGGAGCATCTGATCCGTCGGATCAGTGGACTCAGTGACCAGCTGCTGGATGTCTGCCAGGATCTCTCTCAGGCACTGGAGAAGGCTCCCGCCGCCGACAGCGGCATCGAGGCCGCCCACTACTTCCGCGGGGAGATCAACACCCGCGTCCGGCAGGCCGGCGACCTCATCAGCCAGCTGGAATCCCTGGTGGACGCCAAGATGTGGCCTTATCCTACCTATGCCGACATTCTGTTTGGGGTGTAAGGCACATCTGCTTTACAACAATTGTAAAAAGGGGACGGAGGCGATGCCTCCGTCCCCTTTTTCTTGTATCCCGAAAACCACTCGCTGGGCGAGTGGTTCAAAAGAGGCTGCTGCCGAT
>ENA-OUOU01001758-OUOU01001758.1-human-gut-metagenome-genome-assembly--contig:-NODE-1758-length-10942-cov-4.853128_pt1 | contig 10942 bp, 9 predicted proteins | sample MGYA00237936_ERZ548765 | MGnify/ENA primary metagenome ERZ548765 (study PRJEB26490, sample SAMN05356889) | human gut metagenome | biome: terrestrial biome; feature: human-associated habitat; material...
GTCGGCAGCGTCAGATGTGTATAAGAGACAGGACTACTTCTGACTCGGTGATTGTTCCAATTCAGTGTGAGTATTATGCACTGGAAGGATTAAGTCAATTGATGCATACGATTGAACTTGTTCAGGATAGACTGAATCCGAAACTTGAAATGGAAGGTGTCGTATTTACAATGTACGATGCAAGAACAAATTTATCATTACAGGTAGTGGAAAATGTAAAGGATAATCTGAACCAAAATATTTATAAGACAATTATTCCGAGAAATGTCCGACTGGCTGAAGCACCAAGTTATGGACTTCCAATCAATCTGTATGATCCAAAATCCAAAGGAACAGAGAGTTACATGCTTTTAGCAGAAGAAGTGATTAATAAAGGAGAATAAGTATGCCTGTGAAGAAGAGCGGACTTGGAAAAGGATTGGATAGTCTAATCCCAAACAAAAACGTTAAAAGCGCAAAACCTTCTGTAAAAGCGGACGAGAAAAAGGCAGCTCCGAAAGAAGAAATTCTAGAGGCAGGACCGATCATGGTGAAGATAAATAAAGTTGAACCAAATCGGGAGCAGCCGCGAAAAGATTTTGATGAAGATGCATTGATGGAACTTGCAGATTCAATTAAACAGTTTGGTGTATTACAGCCGATTCTTGTTCAGAAGAAGAAGGACTATTATGAAATTATTGCCGGTGAGAGAAGATGGCGCGCGGCAAAGCTGGCAGGATTGAAAGAAGTGCCAATTATCGTAAAAGAATTTACAGAGCAGGAAATTGTTGAGATTTCTTTGATTGAGAATATTCAGAGAGAAAATCTGAATCCGATTGAAGAAGCAATGGCTTATAAGAGACTGTTGAAAGAATTCAACTTGAAACAGGATGAAGTTGCTGAACGAGTGTCAAAGAGCAGAACTGCGGTTACGAACTCAATGAGATTATTAAAACTGAATGACAGAGTTCAGCAGATGATCATTGACGATATGATCAGTACAGGCCATGCAAGAGCTCTTCTGGCAATCGAGGATGAAGAGCAGCAGTACATGCTTGCCAACAAAATCTTTGATGAGAAGCTTAGTGTTCGCGAGACAGAGAAACTGGTGAAGGCTCTGAAGAATCCGAAAAAGGAAGAAAAAAAGCCGGAAGTAGAAAATCAGTTCGTATACACAAATCTTGAAGAGCAGATGAAGAGTCTGATCGGTACAAAAGTAAGTGTTCATGCGAAAGCAAATGGAAAAGGAAAGATTGAGATTGAGTATTACTCACCGGATGATCTGGAAAGAATCTATGAGTTGCTCATGACAATCCAGCATAATTAAAAAGGAGATGGTAGAAGTGACTGGAGTATTTGGCAATCTGGGAATTGATCCATTCTACGCATTTCTTATTTTACTTATTTTGCAGGTAGCCTTGCTTGTCGTACTGGTGTTAGTGTATGATAAGTATAAACACCTGGAAAAAGTATTTAATACCTTTATGAAGGGAAAGAATGGGAAATCACTGGAGGAATCCATTTTTGAACGGTTTGACAAGATCGACGAAGTCGTAGATCAGGTGGAAGAAAACCGTGAGGAGATTGCAGAACTTTACAATAGAATGAAAACGCATTACCAGAAAGTCGGAATCGTAAAATATGATGCATTCCATGAAATGGGAGGCGAATTAAGTTTTGCAATTACAATGTTAGATGAAAACAATACTGGATGGATTTTAAATATAATGCATAGTCGTCAGGGATGTTATGCATATGTGAAAGATATTGTAAAAGGTGAGAGTACAATTCAGCTGGCAGAGGAAGAAAGAGAAAGTCTTGAGAAAGCTATTTTTCAAGAAAAATAAATAGTAAAAAAGAAATTAGACAGGAAAGGGTAAATAACATGTTAGACATCAAATTTGTAAGAAATAATCCGGATGTAGTAAAACAGAACATCAAAAATAAATTTCAGGATGAGAAGCTTCCACTTGTTGATGAAGTAATTGAACTGGATAAGAGAAACAGAGAAATCAAACAGGAAGTAGAAGCACTTCGCGCAGAGAAGAATAAAGCTTCTAAGGAAATCGGAGCAATGATGGCTCAGAAGAAGATTGAAGAAGCAGAAGCACTGAAGAAGAAAGTTGCAGAGAGCAATGGACGTATCAATGAACTTTCAGAGGAAGAGAAAGAAGTAGAAGAGAAACTGAAAAAGAACATGATGATCATCCCGAATATCATTGATCCTTCCGTACCGATCGGTAAAGATGACAGTGAGAACGTAGAGGTAGAAAGATTTGGCGAGCCGGTTGTTCCGGATTTCGAAGTTCCATATCACACAGACATTATGGAATCTTTCAATGGAATCGATCTCGATGCTGCAAGAAGAGTAGCAGGTAATGGATTTTATTATCTGATGGGAGATATCGCAAGACTTCACTCAGCAGTTATCTCTTATGCAAGAGATTTCATGATCAACAGAGGATTCACATACTGTGTACCACCTTTCATGATCAGAAGTAACGTTGTAACAGGTGTTATGAGCTTTGCTGAGATGGATGCCATGATGTACAAGATTGAAGGAGAAGACCTTTACCTGATCGGAACAAGTGAGCATTCCATGATTGGTAAATTCATTGGACAGACATTGGAGAAAGATCAGGTTCCACAGACTCTGACAAGTTATTCACCTTGCTTCAGAAAAGAAAAAGGTGCTCACGGAATTGAGGAGCGTGGAGTTTACAGAATCCACCAGTTCGAGAAACAGGAAATGATCGTTGTCTGCGAACCGGAAGAAAGCAAAGAATGGTATGACAAACTGTGGAAGAATACAGTAGACCTTTTCCGTTCTATGGATATTCCGGTACGTACACTTGAGTGCTGCTCCGGAGATCTTGCAGATCTGAAAGTAAAATCTGTTGACGTAGAGGCATGGTCACCAAGACAGCAGAAATACTTCGAGGTAGGAAGCTGCTCTAACTTAGGAGATGCCCAGGCAAGAAGACTTGGTATCCGTATCAAAGGAGAGAACGGAAGCTACTTCGCTCATACATTAAACAACACAGTTGTTGCTCCACCGAGAATGCTGATTGCGTTCCTTGAGAACAATCTTCAGGCAGATGGTTCTGTAAGAATCCCGGAAGTTCTTCAGCCATACATGGGTGGAAACAAAGAAATTACACCAAAGAACAAATAAAGAAATATAAAGCAAATAAAATATGCATCAGTATTTAAAAGCAATTGGATTTGAAAATATTCAAACAAGAAAAGATCTGAAAAAGCTCTTAAAAGAAGTAGAAGAGAATTTCACACATCAGACAATTGTATCCTACAGACCGGGCGAAGATTTCTGCGAATTCCAGAAAGAGTTCGGTCAGGATGTAGGGATCACACTCTGCGGAGAACTTGATGATAAAGAACATTTTGAAGCTGCATATTATTTCCCATACTTTGAGGGAAGCGGAGTTACAACGTATGCAGAAATCGATGTGCAGAGAAAGATTGAGAAAGAACAGTATGTTGGTCTTTGTGAAGATTCTAAAATTGGAATCAGTCTGATCTTCACACTGCAGAATGGTGTGGAATATATGCGGGAGAAACAGGCTGGTCTTGCAAAAGATATGCAGACCTCAGTGACATTTTCAGGATTGGCACAAGGTGGAATGATTCTGCTTCCGGTCAATAAAAATGAGCAGCAGATTTTAAATGAAAAGCGTGCGTCAGATACAAGAAGGGAATTGATGAACGCAGCTCGCAAGGGCGACCAGGCAGCAATCGAGACGCTGACATTTGACGATATGGATCTCTATTCCAAGGTGTCAAAGAGATTGGCGAATGAAGATGTATTTTCCATTGTGGACACATATTTCATGCCGTTTGGAGCAGAATGTGATATGTATTCGATCATGGGAGAAATCCTGGCGGTAAGAGAGCGGATCAACAGAATGACAGGTGTGAGATTGTATCAGATGCGCCTGAGTGTAAATGAACTGACATTTGATATCTGTGTTCCGGCAGAGTCCGTGATGGGAGAGCCGGAGATCGGAAGACGGTTCAAAGGCACGATCTGGCTGCAGGGATATATTAATTTTTAAAGTGAAGAGAAATTGTTGTTGAGCACACGTAGTGTGAAAAGCAACTGGAAATCCACATCCGGAATGTGAAAAACATGGAATAAATGTGGAAAAAAGATTTCATTTAACAGAAGAATGTGGATAACAAAGGCACCATCTCCGGCTGAAAAGTAATTCGGTCAGGAGATGGTGTCTTTTACAATTCGTGCCATTTTTACCATGATTCGTGACAGAAGAATTGAAAATAACAGCGCTTTTTTTATAATAAAAATGTAACTGTTCAGAGCCAAATAAAATTTCAAAAACAGTCTTAAAAATGCAAGCATTTTACACCTGTTTTATGAAATTTTGCTTGGCTCTGAACAGTTACATTTCCTATAAGCAAATTTCGGCAGTCCGCCTTCTTCCGGTACTTTTACAGAACCCTGGATGAGAGGCAGTGCATAGTCAATGAACTGCTGTCCGATATCGGAACCATTTCCTGTGATCCAGTCTAAAGGAACTGTCTTCTCCTGATTACAGATGAGATTTACATCTTCCGGAGCGTAAGTAATGTGGTAATCCGCATCGTCTGTACGGTGGAAGGCGATCATCATTCCTGTTGTTCCCTTCAGTGCAGTCTGCACACCGAAAGAACCGGAAGCGATTGCCTCTTTCTCGTCTGTCGCAGAGAGCATAGCGGAAGAACAACGCTGGTTGACATTGAGTTCGATAGAACGAACTTTTACGCCAAGGCGGTCTTTCACGAGGTTTTCCAGATATTTTCCGGAGCCTGTCAGCATTTTATGTCCGAATGTGTCTACGCCTACATCACTTGCAAGCTCGCAGACAAACTTACCGTTTCCGTCATTAATTCCTTCGGAAATGCAGACAACCAGGTTGGAAGTATGCTCGAAAGCTTTCTGAACATCTGCAAGGAACTGTTCCTGATCAAATGCAACTTCCGGAAGATAGATGAGAACCGGATTGTCGCCTTCGAATTTACGGGCAAGGACACTGGCAGCAGCCAGCCATCCGGCATGACGTCCCATGATCTCAACGATTGTAACGGATTTTTTATTATCATAAACAGAAGCGTCGATTGCAATCTCACGAACAGTGGACGCTACATATTTGGCAGCACTTCCGAATCCCGGTGTATGGTCTGTCAGGACAAGGTCATTGTCGATCGTCTTAGGGATTCCGATGAAACGGATCTCGCTGTTTACAGTCTCAGCATAGCGGGAAAGCTTGCTTACTGTATCCATGGAATCATTTCCACCGATGTAGAAGAAGTAGCCGATATTGTACTTCTCAAATTTCTCAAAGAGCTGCGGATAGACAGCGTCTGTCAGGTCTTCCGGAAGTTTGTAACGGCAGGAACCAAGATAAGATCCCGGTGTTGTCTTGATCAGTTCAAGCTCACCGTTCACTTCTAAAGGTTTCATATCCATCATATTCTCATTCAGGAAACCTTCGATTCCGTTGATCATTCCATAAATTGTTCCAATGACATCCTCACGGTTCAGTGCTTCGTAAACAACCCCATAAAGGCTGGCATTAATAACTGCGGTTGGTCCGCCGGACTGTCCGACGATTGCATTCTTCTTCATAAAGTTTCTCCTTTGGTTTAAGTTGAGATAGTCGATTTCTGTTGTCAATATATTCTAAGAACTCAATAATATATTAATGATTCGTTATTACTATAGCTGAAAAAAAGAAAATTTACAACAATAAGTCGAAAAGATGATATAATGAGCGTAAAAGAAAAGGAAGCGACGCCAAAGGCGGCATTTACTTTTCTTACGCCATTATCGAATGAACAGCCTGTGTAACAGGCAGTAGAGCGCGGTTAGCGCGGGTTCATGAGATAGTCAAACGTAAAAGAAAAGGAAGCGACGCCGTAGGCGGCATTTTAAAATGGAGGAAAAACCATGAAATATATTTCATTTGCAATTCCATGTTATAACTCAGAGGCATATATGGAAAAGGCAATCAATTCTATTCTTGTTGGGGGCGAGGATGTTGAGATCATTGTAGTGAATGACGGATCAAAAGATGGAACTCAGGAAATCGCAGAACGATATCAGGAAAAATATCCGACGATTGTAAAAGCAGTCGCGAAGTCAAATGGTGGACACGGAGATGCAGTGAACTGTGGACTGGAGCATGCGACAGGAAAGTATTTTAAGGTTGTAGACAGTGATGACTGGGTAGACGAGGAAGCATTGCTGAAGGTCCTTGATACGATCAAAGGATTTGTAAAAGATGAGTCTGAAGTAGATATGGTCATTGCGAACTATGTATATGAGAAGGTTGGAATGACGCATAAGAAAGTCATTCGTTACGATAACGTTCTTCCGGAGAATCAGATTTTTAAATGGGAGGATATCGGACATTTCCGTCTGGATCAGTATATCTTGATGCATTCTGTAATTTACCGTACAGAGATGCTTAAGCTTTGTCAGCTGGAATTACCGAAGCATACATTTTATGTAGATAATATTTATGTATATTATCCGTTGCCACATGTACGTACACTTTATTACATGAATGTAGATCTTTACAGATATTTCATCGGACGTGAGGATCAGTCAGTCAATGAGAAGGTGATGATCAGCAGAATCGACCAGCAGCTTTTCGTAACGAAGAAAATGATTTCTATGTATGAGCTGCGTCTGATCGGAAGTAAGAAACTGAGAAAATATATGGTGAATTATCTGGCGATTATGATGACAGTTTCTTCTATTTTATGCATTCGCTCTAAGAAGAAAGAGAACCTCGAGAAGAAGAAAGAACTGTGGGCTTATCTGAAGAAAAAAGACTATAGGACTTATATGAAGATCCGTTATGGAATTCTTGGACAGACGATGAATCTTCCGGGAAGATCAGGAAGAAGAGTGTCTTCACTTGCGTATACGGTTGCGAGAAGACTTATCGGATTTAACTAAATAAGAACAGTTACAAAAATTCTATGAATATTTGGGACAGGTGAATTAATAAACCAGTCATGACATATACTGATTTGGATGAATTTAGCTTTTAGAAAAGAGTAGAAGATTTGAAGAAAGGAAGTATATGACATGGCTGTTTTATTTTCAGAAAGCAAGACAAAACAAAATCTGATGCGTGCGTTCGCAGGAGAGGGACAGGCGCGGAACCGTTATACATTTGCGGCGGAGCAGGCACGAAAAGAAGGAAAACCTGCAATTGCAGATATTTTTCTATACACAGCAGATCAGGAGCGGGCACATGCGGGAAGATACTATGAATTGTTAAAAGAAGCATCAGGAACGAATATCTTTATTGATGGAAGTTATCCGGTAGATGAGACGAAGACTCTGGTTCAGCTGTTGCGTGCGTCAGAACATAATGAGCAGGAAGAGGCGGAGGATGTGTATCCGGCATTTGCAGATGTAGCGAAACAGGAAGGATTCTTTGAGGTGGCAGCAACATTTCAGCAGATTGCAGAGATAGAAGCAGCACATAGCCAAAGATTCCGTAAGATTGCAGACAGCCTGGAGAATAACACGTTTTATATGTGCGAAAATACGGATGGAACCAAAAAATGGATCTGTACAAATTGTGGTCACATCTACGAAGGGAAAGAAGCACCTGCATTATGTCCGGTATGTAAGCACCCACAGGGATATTTTCTTCCTGGTTTTCTTGATTTGCACATTGGATTTTAGGCAATGAGGCATTTCAGAAGTTTTTGAAAAAACGGGCAGATTTATAAATGAAGAGGAACAGCAGGTGGCATGTGTATTGCCAATGGGCTTGTTCCTCTTTTATTATCTTTATGAAAGTTCCCTGTCCTTCCCAATAAAGAAAAGTGCAATCGTATCCGGTCCGACATGGCTTCCGGTACAGAAATCATAAGAAGTATTTATAAAATCACGCACTTTGATTTTCTGTTGGATCTTGTCCATGATGTAAAGCGAATCTTCATATGCATCTGCATGTGCGATCCCGAGAATCTGCTTTTCTGGCTCTACAATGTTGTCGCAGACCAGATTGACCAGTTCGTTCAGTGCGGATTTACGTCCGCGACAGTTCTTGTAAAAAACGATATAGCCATCTTTATTTCCACGTAAGATTGGTTTGATCTTAAGAACATTTCCGATGGTGGCAACGCTTCCTTTGACTCTTCCGGTGCGGGAAAGATATTTTAAATCCCCGACAGTGAAGACTCCGTTCATTTTTCCAACATAATATTCCAGAGTATCAGCGACCTCATCCACAGACATTCCTTTGGCACGCATCTCGCTTGCATAGATGGCAAGGATTCCCTGGGCAAGTGAGGCATTGAGAGAGTCGACCAGACGAATCTTGTGTTTATCTCCGAATTCATCTAACAGCTCTTCTGAAGCTAATCTTGCGGAATTGTAAGTACCACTGATATTTTTACTCAGTGAGAAATATAATACATCCTGGTCTGCTTCGAGTGCGCTTCGAAATGCTTCCTCAAAGGCAGCAGTGCTGATCAGTCCGGTTTTGATTTCGCAGCCCCTGCTCATGGCCTGATAGTATTCGGTTCCTTTCTGACGTTCTTCCTCTGGTGAAAGATCCGGGTCAAAACAGGTAATCTCTTTGCCGTCAACAAGATTGACGAAAGAAATCACGTGAATATCGTATTGTTTTGCAGTTACAGCCGGCAGATTGGCTGCCGAGTCAACAAAAATCTGAAACATAGTATCTTTATCCTTTTATCCCTGTTTATTTTTGCAGTAAAAAATCTTAGAGCAATAATATAAATTCTAACACTGAATGCAAAGGAATGCAATTAAGAGAAAATAAAATCGATTTGCCTTAGTCTAGTAATAAAATTATAAAATTTTAGAACTAATAATAGAATCTATAAAAGTTAATAGAATGCAAAAAACAATAAAATTCATATAGTTTTTATATTGCGATGCAAAAACTATTGAATATTATTGCTTTTTACATTATCATAGGTGAGACGATGTGGAAAATCAATACTATTGGAGATTTATCAGGATTATCTAAAACAGCATGGCGTGGACGAAGAGCAGATTATTGCAATTAATTTTGAAGATCTTGATTATGAGGAACTGACAGAATATAAGTAACTACAGCGACTATATGTAGTCGCTGAAATAAATACCGTAGTTTCGGGGCTTTCAGCCCAGTGACCACGAGTTTTGAGAGGAGAAAAGAACTTATGAAAAGAGGAAGAAAGATTTTGGCGCTCTTTCTGATCATTACAATGCTTCTTCCATTTGTAATGAATATTCCGGCAGAAGCGGCAGAAAAAAGCAAACAGTTAGATGTATTGTTTACGCATGACACACACTCTCATTTAAACAGTTTTTCAACAATTGTAGATGGAGAACAGAAAGAAGTCGGCGGATTTGCGAAGCTAAAGACTCTGATTGACGAGAAGAAGAAAGAGAATCCGGATACACTGATACTGGACGGCGGTGATTTTTCAATGGGGACGCTGATTCAGACAGTTTATGACACGGAGGCAGCGGAACTTAGGATGCTGGGATATCTCGGATGCGATGTGTCAACCTTTGGAAATCATGAATTTGATTATCGTTCCAAGGGACTGGCAGACATGCTGACAGCGGCGAAGGATTCCGGCGAGACGGTACCGAGTCTTGTCGTGTGTAATGTTGATTGGGACAGCATGGAAATGAACGGATTAAGTGAAGGTCAGAAACAGATCCAGTCAGCATTTGAAAACTATGGCGTAAAGGATTATGTGGTTGTTCAGAAAGGTGATGTAAAAATCGCCGTAGTGGGCGTGTTTGGAGTAGATGCTCTGAAATGTGCACCGACCTGTGAATTATTATTTAAAGATCCGGTCGAGTCAGTTAAGAAAACGGTAGAAGAGATTAAGAAGAATGAAAAGGTAGATATGATTGCCTGTGTGTCTCACAGCGGAACCTGGGAGGACGAGAAAAAATCAGAAGATGAGATCCTTGCAAAGGAAGTACCGGATCTTGATCTGATCATCAGCGGACATACACATACCGAGTTAAAAGAGCCTATTCAGCACGGAAATACCTATATTGTATCCTGTGGAGAATACGCAAGAAATCTTGGATCACTTTCCATGACACAGAAACAGGATGGTCGCTGGGAGATGACTTCCTACGAGTTGATTCCGGTATCTGAAGATATTGAGCCGGATCAGGCGACACAAGAGCGGATCGATGCGCTGATGGATACAGTAGATACTAATTATCTGACGAATTTCGGATATACAAGAGATGAAGTTCTTGCCGAGAATGATGTCGAATTCAACAGTCTCGGAGAAATGGAGACGAAGCATGAAGAACTGAATCTTGGAGATATTATGTCTGATTCGTATATCTATTCTGTAGAGCATTCAGAAGACTATAATGGAACGCCGGTGGATGTAGCTGTTGTTCCAAGCGGCTGTGTGCGCGACACATATACGAAAGGAAATATCACTGTAGAAGATGTATATAATTCATTTTCACTTGGAATAGGAAAAGACGGACTGGCAGGATATCCGCTGATTGATGTTTATCTGACTGGTAAAGAATTGAAACTGGCAGCAGAAGTAGACGCTTCGGTTTCCGATTTTATGACAACTGCAAGATTATATTGCAGCGGGCTGAATTTCACATTCAATCCGCATCGAATGATCCTGAATAAAGTAACAGACTGTTATCTGACAAGAGAAGATGGAGAACGAATCGAGATCCAGGATGACCAGTTATACCGAGTTGTGACGGATCTTTATACCGGACAGATGCTTGGCTCTGTAATGGAAATGTCTTATGGTCTGTTGAAGATCGAGCCGAAGGATAAGGATGGTAATCCGATCGAGAATCTGGAAGATCAGGCAATCATGGAAGGCGATAAGGAGCTGAAAGCATGGGATGCGATCGCAAGATATATGCAGTCCTTTGAGGATACAGACGGCGACGGAA
>ENA-OUOU01001761-OUOU01001761.1-human-gut-metagenome-genome-assembly--contig:-NODE-1761-length-10933-cov-6.701048_pt1 | contig 10933 bp, 9 predicted proteins | sample MGYA00237936_ERZ548765 | MGnify/ENA primary metagenome ERZ548765 (study PRJEB26490, sample SAMN05356889) | human gut metagenome | biome: terrestrial biome; feature: human-associated habitat; material...
GAGCATTATGAGACCTGCTAACAAATGTCAAGAACTAAATTGAGGGGAATCGCAATTTTTTAGGGACCACAAAAAGGGCATGAAAAACCAAGCCACCGCCATTGAAAAATTCTGGCGCTGGCCTGAAACGAATAGATTAGGGTAGAGATCAGGCTTCGAGGCTGTCGAGGTATTGCTTCACAGTGGCGTAGTAGATACGCAGGAACTTGTTGGCGGAGGCCATCATGTAAACACGGTAGGGCTTACCCTCGGTACGTTTTCTGTCCATAAACTGGTACACCGGCTCATCGGCAGGAGAACACCGGAGAATGGCGCTCATCACCAGAAACAGTGTCCTGCGCAGAACGGCAGAGCCACGCTTAGAGATACTGCGGCTGCGGATTTCCATCTGGCCGGACTGGTACGGCGGGGCGTCAATACCCGCAAAAGCCACCAGCGCCTTTTTGGAGTGGAAGCGGCGCACGTCGCCAATCTCCGCCATAAGCTGGGGGCCGAGTGCGGGGCCAACTCCGAACATCCCCATCACAATGGGGTACTCCGGCAGCGATGCTGCTAGGGACTGCATTTCATTCCTGAGCGCGGCCAGCGCAGCGGAAGTGGCCTGGAGCTGGGATACCGCCTGTTCCACCAGAATCTTTGTAGTATCGTTCTTTGGCATGACACTGAAATGCCCGCAGGCAGAGGCGTAAATGTCCAGCGCCTTGTCCTGGCTGAAGTTATAGCCATGCCTCTTACACCATTTCTGGTATTTGGCTGTAAATGCCTTTTCGGACAGCCCGCAAACACACTCACAATGCCAAAAGGTAGAAATGAAATCCACCCACTTCTCGCTACCGTCCGCTCTGGTGGGACTGGTAAACAAGCGGTTTGCGTCCGGGAAAGCGGTGTCAAGCAAGGAGATTAAGTTGTTTTTGAGCATGGTCTGTACTTTGGTGCATTGCTGGTATTGCCGGTAAGTGGTTTTCAGCATAAGCCGTACCTCGTCCTCTGGGATGTACCTGGGCAGCGTCAGCCAGTGGTCAAGGCCGTAGTTGGCCAGTTTGACTGCGTCCTTCTTGTCGGTCTTTACCCTCCGCAGATTGTTGTTCCCGTAGCCATGTACCAGCATGGCATTTACCACGGAGACGTAAAAACCGGAATCGTAAAGGAAGCTGGCAACCGGCAAATGGTAGTTCCCTGTAGCCTCCATCACTATGCGGGTTTCGCCCTCCAAGCCCCCTAGCCGTCTGGATAACTCGCACAACTCAGCATCAGTGTGTCCCACCTCAAAGGGCGGGATCACCATCTCTCCCAAAGGCCGCATGACGGCAATCATGCTCTTGCCTTTGGAAACATCAATGCCTACACAGTTCACGTTCATTCCTCCAATACAAAATTTGCAACCGGAACCCATCTTTTTCTCGCTGCCGATTCAATCTATTGGGTGACGCGAACTCAAGGCTCAACCTGCTTAAACCGAACGCTGCAACAAGAGGATGGCTGACAGTCTCATAAACGGGCATGCAAGTCCAAGAAAGGGGGCGGTCAGCCAGTTGCTCCTCTTATTGTAGCTTAGGCACGAGATGGAAAGAAGCCCAGCCGGATGCTGGGCTTCCAACCAAATTATATTGTAATAGAAAGGGGCTAACAGAATTATGGAAAAAGGAAGAACATTAGCATTTCAGGTGAGCGAGGAATTGTTCCAGAGGGTAAAGGAATACCTTGAAAACTATGAGAAAGCCTATCATCGCCGCCTCACCCAAAAAGAATTCGTGATTGGGCTGATCGAACAGGCGCTGGAAGAAGCGGAAGAAGAATTCGAAGCCGCCAGAGCAGCCGAGCACGAGGAACAGGCTGAAAACGGCTGGGAAGCCGCAGAAATCGCTGAAAGCGATGAGGACGAGGAAGTATCCGATGACGAGGAACCAGAGGACTGGGACGAAGAAAATGGCGAAACCGAGGGACTCAGTGCTGATGAAGAAACAACCGGGAGCAGCTGGGAACCTGCAGAAAACACCGAAACCGGTGAGGGCGAGGAAGAACCCAGCGAGGACGATGAGGATACTACACCGGAAAGCTGGAATCAGGATGAGGAAGAAGAAACCGAGCCGGATGACGATACCATAGAATCCGGCGAAACCAATGAAAATGAAGATGAAACCTACGCATAACACAGCCAGCAGCAGCCCGCAGGAAACTGCGGGCTGTTTTCATATATATTTCATTTCACCATGGGAAAGGGGCGATGTCCATTGATTGTGTGTTAGCTTTTAGTATCATACAAGATAAGGGGCGTGATATAGAAAACCATACGATATATTGACCTGTTCTCCGGTATTGGCGGGTTCCGGGAAGGACTCACCCGTGCCGGAGGATTTACCTGTGTAGGACACTGCGAAATCGACAAAAAAGCCAATCAAAGCTATGAAGCCTTGTTCGATACCAAAGGAGAGTGGTTCTGTGAAGATATCCGAAAAGCCGATCCGAGCGATATCCCCGACTTCGAACTCCTGTGCGGAGGTTTTCCCTGTCAGTCTTTTTCGATTGCTGGAAACCGTGGGGGATTTTCCGATCCAAGAGGTACCTTGTTCTTTGAAATTGCCCGGCTGACTGCGGCAAAAAGACCTGCGTATCTGCTGCTTGAAAATGTTCCCGGACTGCTTAATCATGACGGGGGCAGGACATTTGCGGCCATCCTCCATACGCTGGACAGACTGGGGTATGGTTTGGAATGGCAGGTGCTCAACAGCAAAGATTTTGGAGTCCCCCAATCCAGAAAAAGGGTGTATCTTATCGGATATCTTGATGAACGATGCAGAGGAAAAATATTTCCTTTCACCGAAACAGCAGGAATATCTCTTGTACAAATCCTGCCCGGAGCTCAGGGAGAAAGAATCTATTCCACAAAAGGAATAAGCTGTACCCTTGCTGCACAAACGGGTGGATTTGGCGGGAAAACCGGACTGTATGAAGTTGGGCTTCCGATTAAGGAAAACACGAAAAAAGGCTATAAAATGGCGTATCCCGGCGACAGCATCAGTTTGGCGTTTGCCGGACTGAATACCCGCCGCGGCAGAGTTGGCAGAAAAATCGCCCATACCCTCACCACAAACAGCGACCAAGGAACCTTGGAAGCCCGTGCGGTCCTTACCCCGGAAAGGGAAACTGTCCGTCAGAACGGGCGGCGAATCAAATCTGCGGAAGAACCCATGTTCACCCTCACCGCCCAAGACCGCCACGGTGTTTTTTTCGGCGGCCGAATCCGCAGGCTGACTCCAAAAGAATGCCTGCGGCTGCAAGGCTGGCGGGACGAACAGATCGACAGAGTGCTTCCTATTCAATCGGACGCACAGCTCTACAAACAGGCCGGAAACGGCGTTACCGTTACAGTGGTGGAAGCCATCGGCAAACGGTTGGCTTCTGCCCATCGGGAGGTGAATGCCATCGATTGATCTGAAAGACCAATATTTCGGCTGTGAAATTGAGATGACGGGACTCACCCGCCAGCAGGCAGCAGAAGCCGTGGCTTCCCTGTTTGGAACCAACGCTGTCCATTCCCGTTCTTCCCGCACCTATGATCCGTGGGAAGTGACCGATAACGAGGGAAAAACATGGCGGTTTGTTTACGACTCCAGTATCCATGGTTCTCATCGAACCGGGCGGCAGCAGGTTCCAATCGGTGATGGTGACTACAAGGTGGAGATGAATTCCCCAAAACTGGAGTACAGCGAAATGGGAAAACTGCAGGAAGTTGTCCGTACCCTGCGCCATGCAGGAGCTGTTGTCAATGGAAGCTGCGGTATGCACGTTCATGTGGACGCTTCCAAGCATACACCGCAGAGCCTGAAAAACGCCCTTTCCATTATGTATTCCAAAGAGGATATCCTGTTCAAAGCCTTAAATGTAAACGAGAGCCGGGTGGAACGCTGGTGCCAGAAGGTGCGGGAACCCATGCTGGAGAAAATCCGTAAACTTCCAAGCAATACTACCATGGATCGGTTAAGGCGGGAATGGTATGAAGGCTCTGACGGAAGCTACGAGCATTACAACTGGACAAGATACTATGCCTTAAACCTTCATTCTGTGTTTTACCGTGGAACCTTGGAATGGCGCTGTTTTGAAAGCACCCTCCATGCAGGCAAAGTCAGGGCAAACATCACGCTGGCACTGGCGATCTCTGCACAGGCTATTAACCAGAGCCGGACAGTCATGCGGAAAACCGAGATCAGCGAAAACCCTGCCTTTACCTTCCGCACCTTTCTGCTGCGCCTTGGTCTTATTGGACCGGAATACAAAAATGTGCGAGAACATCTGCTTTCAAAGCTTCCCGGCGACAGGGCATGGCGCTACGATAAAGCTCAATACCCCAGCCTGCAGAACCGCCAAAACCATGAACGATAGGAGATGATCAAAACCAAAGAAAAACTTTATTTTGCGTATGGTTCTAATATGAACCTGAATCAGATGGCGTTTCGCTGTCCGGATGCAGAAGTTGTGGAATCCGTCCGGTTAGAGGGATACCGCCTTGCGTTCCGCACCAATGGCGGCGGGAATGGCGTTGCCACCATTCTGCCGGAAGAAGGAAGCTATGTGGACGGCGTCCTTTGGCGTATTTCCGAACGGGACGAACAGCATCTGGATCATTACGAAGGATTTCCCTTTTTATATGGGAAAGAGCCTGTTACAGTGACAAATCAGGACGGAGTCAGACGGGAAATCATGGCCTATACTATGAACAGCCCGTATAAAGACAAACCCGCCATGCCCTCTGTTTCCTATTTGGAAGGTATTCTGAATGGATGCAGACAAAATGGGATCGATACCCAAACTGTAATCGAAGCGGTTCGCTGTACACAGCAGGAACTGCCTCAGAAGGTAGTCCCTCACAAAAAACAGCGCCATCCCAAACACAAAGAAGAACGATAAATTGACTTGCCCCCGTAAGTTGAGAGTTTTCTTTCAGCCTGCGGGGGCATTTTTTATTTTATCCGAAAGGAGAACTTCATGAAAAAATATCTAAAAAGACTTCTGTCTATGATGATGGCAGTGCTTCTTTGCTTTGGTATTGTACCAAGCAATGCTTTTGCCGCTGAATACGAGTATGATGGATATATCTCCATGATCGACTATAACGGCAGAGGATATTCTCTTAGCTCCAGCCTTCCGGCGCCATTTGGCGGATACAGCACAGATAAGTTTACTGAACTGCGAATTAACGATTTAACAGCTTTCCGCACCGCCTATTGCATCCAGCTTGGCGTGGCAACCCATACCGGGATTGGCTATGACCAGTCGGATGATTATGCCGCCCTTACCACGGAACAGAAAGCAATGATCAACACTGCTCTGACCTTGGGATATAACGTGGAAACCGGCACTAAGTACGGCGGGAGCGCCATGGATGAATACATTGCCACCCAAATCCTCATTTGGCTGATTGCCCACGGGCAGCTTGGCACCGGATATGAAAACCAGATCGTGAATGAAATTACTGCCAACAGCCCTGCGGCAAAGACGATCTTTCAGAAGCTGAGGGAAAACGTGGTTACTTATCACACCGTTCCATCCTTTGCCACCGACAATCCCAGTGCGGTCGGCGCATATACACATGACCTCAAATACAATGAGGACACTGGAAAAAATGAAACCACACTGGTGGATGAAAACAATGTTCTCAAAGATTTCTCCGTCAGCTATCCGGGAGTGGATTTTTCCATCAGCGGGAACAAACTTCATGTTTCTACGGATAAAAAGGAATTCGGTACAATCACCGCAGAAAAGGAGCTGCCTTCCTCTATCCCCGGTGTTGTAACAGGCGGCACCAAATACTGGCTGCGTGATGAATACCAGAATGTAGTCACTTTTGACGTCAAAGGCTCCGCTGAACCCGTAAAGTGCTATTTTTCCCTTGAGATCAAGGCGGGTACCCTGCAGCTTGTGAAAACCTCCGAAGATGGCGAGGTTTCCGGCATTCCTTTTCATATTTCCGGGAATGGAATCGAAAAAGACGTGGTGACCGGACCGGACGGAAGCATCCGGGTAGACAATCTCCAAGCTGGAACATACACCGTAACGGAACGTGCCCCGGACAAATATGTCCAGCCTGAATCCAAGCAGGTAACCATCTATCCCGGCCAGACTTCCAGCGTGAGTTTTTCCAATCTTCTGAAGAAATTTACAGTTAAATTGGATAAAGTGGATTCCGAAACCGAGGAAGCACAAGGCGATTCCAGTTTGGATGGCGCTTTATACGGTATGTTCAAAGGGGAAAATCTGCTGGATACCTATACCACAGCAAACGGGGGCAAATTCACCACCAAGGAATACCCCTGCGGATCGGATTATACAATTCGTGAGATTACGCCCAGCGAAGGATACCTGCTGGACGAAACCATCTATCCGGTAGGTGCAGAACCGGGAAATTTCACCTTGGAAAACAACAGCATCCCCATGACCGCTACAGAGGATGTTATCCTCGGCAGCATTGCTATCACCAAGCATACGGACAAACCTGCTGAGAGCAGCGATTCCGATCAGATCGAGCAGCCAGAAGAAGGCGCTCAGTTCCAGATTTATCTGGCCAGCGCAGGCAGCTATGAGAACGCAAAAGAAACCGAGCGTGACCTGCTGACCACCGATTCCTATGGATTTGCCCGTTCAAAGGACCTTCCGTATGGCTTGTATGTGGTGCATCAGACCAAAGGTGCCCAAGGACAGAAATTTGTCCCAGACTTCTCCGTGTTCATTTCTGAGCACGGTAAAACCTATTATTTCATTCTCAATAACCCCACCTTTACCTCGCTCATCCGCTTTGAGAAGAAAGACGCCGAATCCGGCAAAATTATTCCTCTGGCGGGAACAGCAGTCAAAATCCGCAACGCTGATACCGGCGAGTGGGTAGTACAGCATATCAATTACCCCAGCCCCATCGATATCGACACCTTTGTGACGGACTCCACAGGAACCCTTATGCTGCCGGAACCGCTTCCGTTTGGAAATTACGAGCTGTATGAACAGCAGAGTCCATGGGGATATGTTCTTGACAAAGAGCCGGTTCCCTTTGTGGTGGACGGTTCACAGGACGTGGTTACAGTGGAGAAATACAATATCCCGCAAAAGGGAACGATTACAGTCTCCAAAGAGGGCGAAGTATTTAAGTCTGTTGCAGAATCCGGCGGGATGTACCAGCCTCAGTATGAGGTGCAGGGCCAGCCGGGCGCTGTTTATGAAATCACAGCACTGGAAGATGTCGTTACCCCGGACGGAACCGTCCACCTGAAAGCAGGCGAACTGGCGGCTACTTTGACCACCGGAAGTGACGGGACCGCCACCTCGGAACCTTTGTATCTCGGCCGCTATCAGGTGAAGGAAATCACTGCGCCGGATGGCATGGTAATCGATCCTGAACCCAAGGAAGTCGTTTTGTCCTATGCCGGTCAGGAAGTAGAGATCACCTCCGCCAGCATTGGTTTCGTCAATGAACGCCAGAAAGTGGAGATTTCCCTCAAGAAGTTGCTGGAACAGGACGAAACCTTCTCCCTCGGCATGAATGAGGAATGGAAAAACATTACTTTCGGACTGTTCGCTGCGGAACAACTGACCGCCTCCGATGGTACCTCCATCCCGGCAGACGGGCTGATGGAAACAATCGGCATTGACGAGAATGGGAATGCCGTATTTACAACCGACATCCCCTGCGGGGCTTCCCTGTATGTACAGGAAATCGGAACCGACGATCACTACATTTTGAGCGACAAAAAATCCCCTGTGGTGTTTGAGTATGCCGGACAGGATGTGGCGAAAGTGGAAATTGAAGCGAACGATGGAGAAGCCATTGAAAATACCTTAAAGCGCGGCAAGGTATCCGGCTGGAAGGTCGATCAGGATGGTTTTGAATTAGGCGGCGCTGTTATCGGCCTGTTCCGTTTTGACGAAACGGAGTTTACCGAAGAAACCGCCCTCATGGTCACCGAGAGCAATGAAATCGGGTACTTTGAGTTTGATAATGTGCCTGCTGGAAACTTCCTCGTGCGTGAAATCGCATCTCCGGAAGCCTTCGTATTGACGGAAGAAATCTTCCCGGTAGAAATCACCGAGGACGGACAGACCATCGAAATCACCATTGAAAACCAGATCATCAAAGGTACCGCCGAAACCATAAAGGTGGACGCCGATTATCCGGACCACAAGCTGTCCGGGGCTGTTTTTGAAGTTTATGCCGATGTGGACAATAATGGTGAATTCAATGCGGATATCGACAAGCTGGCAGGTGAAATGACAGAAACCGAACCGGGCCTCTACCAGATGAAGGATCTTGTTTATAGAAATTACTTCCTGCATGAGAAGGAAGCGCCGGAATTTTTCGAAAAGGATGACGGATATTATCCTTTCTCCATTACTGAGAATGAAGCGATTGTCCGCATCGAAACCGAAGCTGGCGAAGGGTTCCTGAACAAAGCGCAGACCGGTTCCCTAAAGGTGGTAAAGACCGCCGACGATGATAAGGTCGAAGGGCGCACCTTCAAAATCAGCGGTACTGACTTCATGGGCAATGCCTATGAGCAGGAATTCAAAACGGATGAAAACGGTGAAATCAATCTCACTCTCCGTGTGGGAGAATACACCGTATCTGAAGTAGCTGGCGAAGATTCCGAAAAGTATATTCTGCCTGACGATCAGACCGTAGAAATCAAGGCAGGCGAAACAACGACCGTAAAGATGCATAACAAGCTGGTGCCGGAGGTTCCCTCTGTTCCGCAGACCGGCGATAACCCGTGGATGCCTGCCATCCTTGGCACTCTTGCAGGCTTGGCAGTTTTGTCCGGCGGCGCTCTGCTTTTCCTGCGCTATACAGGTAAAAAGCGCAAATCTGCTGATCAGGCCGATGAGGATCAAGGCACAGAAGAATGAAAATCTTTCTAAAAGGATTTTGCATCGGCCTTTTGTGCCTGAGCCTATTGGGACTTCTCTGGTTTTTGGTTCTACAGCCGGGGCTGACCAATGGAGAAGCACAAGCCCTGAAAAAAGAATACGCACAGCCTCTCCCCGGAGCCGAAAGCTCCGGGGTTTTACCGGCTGGGAAAGAACAGCTCGAACCGGAATCCCTTGTGGACCTTCCCGCTTTGCAGACTGAATACCCGGACATCAAAGGCTGGATTTCCATTCCCGGCACCTGTGTGGATTACCCGGTTTTGCAAAGCAGCGCTGACGATCCCGAATACTATCTGCGGCGTACCTACAAGGGAGAATGGCGCACTGCCGGAAGCATCTTTTTTCAATGGGATTGTTCCGCAGAGAGTCAAAATACCGTGGTCTACGGGCACAACATGAATGACGGGACCATGTTCGCTGTTCTTCAAAAGATGACTGATGAAGCCTTCCGCAACGAACACTCCAAAATCCTGCTGCAGACCAGCAATGGACTGCGGGAATATCAAATTGCGGCTGTGCTGAAAACCGATATCACAAAGTTCCGGTTTAACCGCACTGAATTTGCGGATCATGCGGATTTCCTGTCTTTTCAGAAAGAGCTCTTCGCACAGTCATTATACGAATCCCAAACCATCCACGGCGAGGACTGCCGCCTGCTGACGCTCGTCACCTGTTCCTATGAATGGGAAAACGCCCGCACGGTGGTCATCGCCGCAGAAGTGAGGTGAGAATCAATCAATGGAACCAAAAGCAATTATTTTGATCTGTTTATGCGCTGTCATTTTGGGCGGCCTTGTGTTCCTGCATATTCGTAACCGCAGGAAAAAATAGCGTAAGAACCAATCGGACGGGGCGCTGCGGAGCGCTCCGTCCCTATTTTTATCATACTGGAGGGATTGATTGAAAAAACTTGGACTTTTGGATGTGGTAGCCGAACAGCACCGCACCTTTATCTCCAACCTGCGTCTGCTGCCGGAACTCAAATGGGCGGCGCTTGGCGATCTGTACCGCCTGCCGGACAAGGAAAGATACCCTTTAAAGGAATGGGAAGAAGCGGTGTCTTATCTGTTGGGCTGCGAGGTGCATTTTGAAAACTATGAAGCAATCGGGAAAAGCCTCAAGCCCTTTTCCCTGCAAGTGAGGTGATCTGCCGGAATGTGAGTATTGCTTGTAGAACCGGGCAAAGCAGCCCGGCCTGTTGAGATGAAAAACGACCTTCATGAAATGCAGCAAATGGTAGGCGGACCCATTCAGGCACTTTATCCGTGGGAAGAACCGGTTGCTATTGTCTGCAATGACGAAGGAAAAAATATGGGGCTGCCGCTAAACCGTGTGCTGGAGAACTATGACATAATTGCGGGAGCTTTTTTTGTCTGTGGTATTCAGGGAGAAAACTTCTCCAGCCTGACTGAAAAACAAATGCAGAAGTATCAGCAGATGTTTTTAAGCCCTGAGAAATTCATCCAAACACCGGAAGGGCTTTTGTGTATCCGAATAAACCCGGTGGTAAGCCCAAAACCCAAAACCAAAAAGCCCCCGAATCATGAAAGATAAAGGAGAATGCCATGAATCAATTTTATACCGCCGAATCTGTTACGGAAGGGCATCCGGATAAGCTGTGCGACCTCATTGCCGACAGTGTGCTGGACGAATGCCTTTCCCATGACGCCCTCTCCCGTGTGGCCTGCGAAGTGATGGCTACCAGAGGGCAGATCATTGTCGCCGGGGAGATTACCAGCCTGTATGAACCTTCTATCCCTTCGATTGTCCGTTCGGTTCTCAGAAAAGTAGGCTACAATCCGGCCCGTTTTGCCATCCAGTGCCTCATCCATAAGCAAAGCCCGGATATCGCCGCAGGTGTGGACTGTTCGTTAGAGCAGCGAAGAAATGTGGATGGGAGCAGTCCCTCTCTGCAGCTCGGCGCTGGCGATCAGGGAATCATGGTGGGATATGCCTGTTCGGAAACCCCGCAAATGCTTCCTCTGCCGGTTGTGCTGGCACACCGTCTGACCAGCGCTCTCAC
>ENA-OUOU01001765-OUOU01001765.1-human-gut-metagenome-genome-assembly--contig:-NODE-1765-length-10904-cov-20.700249_pt1 | contig 10904 bp, 14 predicted proteins | sample MGYA00237936_ERZ548765 | MGnify/ENA primary metagenome ERZ548765 (study PRJEB26490, sample SAMN05356889) | human gut metagenome | biome: terrestrial biome; feature: human-associated habitat...
AAGCCAAAACTATACCTTCTGGAACAAAAACAGCAACAGCTAATCCCATTATAACCCGTATTTTAAATAATTATAATATTTATTGTAATAATTCCTATAATAATTGGAATAATTAGTATAATAAGTTGAATAATTATAGTAATTAGAATAATTGCTATAATTATAATAATTACTGTAGTTATAATAATTGCTGTAGTTATAATAATTGCTGTAGTTATAATAATTGCTATAATTAGAATAATTGTAATAATTGCTATAATAATTATAATAATTACGATAGTAGTTATAATACTTTGTATAATCACCATGACCATACCCAGAATTATAATAATTATAATACTTATAATAATACTGAGCATCTGCTTCAAACCTAGGAAGCATGGACATTCCAATAACGCCTAAAGTTATTTTACCCAAACGCTTAAGCGCTTCTCTTCTGTTTATATTATCATTAGCCATATCAATATTCAAAATAATAAAGAATTAATATAATTAACCATTTCGTTAGAATCATGCATTACAATTCCATCCAGCATCATTTGTTCACCAGCCGTTATAACAAAAGCTTTTGTATCAAAAGCTTCGCAAATATTGGCAATATCACGCTCTGTAGTTATGACAAATTTCACCTTATCAAAAAGACTACACAACTTCAGAACATCTACAACTTGTCGCAAGTCCAATGATCCATGTATACATGGAAGCATATTAGAACCACCAGAGATTGCTTTAACACCTTGCTGTTTAAATATACGTATCACCTGATCTATAAAAATGAAATCTATCCTTAAGTCAGGATGAGGGAACATATATAATAAACAATAGTTCTTATCCCGTGAAAGATACCTAGAAATATCAAATGTTTTTACGAAACCACTATAAGGTTTATATGAATCGAGTTCACCTATATTTAAACAAGCTGCAATACTATCACATTTCTGTTCCCAAGAATCAGAATCTACTTCATTGATAACTATCAGTTCAGAGCCCTTATTTTTATCATAAAAACCAATGTGCACATTATCCATGTTAGAAAAAAAAGGTGACATGCATGAACGGCGAACAATATGATATTCCAGTCCTGAATGAAAAAGGACAGTTGCAAGAGCTAAAGCATCAGCAAGATTATTGCTTTTTAAATAAATCCATTTCATAATCAAAATTGATATTTAGAATCATCAAAAGAAAGTCCTGTTATTGGTTCGAAATAATGTTTCAAGAAATAACGTCTGCTTAAACACCATTCTGTTTTAGACATAACGGAATCCGTAGAATTCCAACCATCTAGAGGACAGCCTCCATGACATAATTTAAAATAAGAGCAACCTTTACAATCATTCTCTAAAAGATACGAAGAGCGCATTTGTAATTCTTTTCGATAAGGTTGTTCAAAAGCTTCAACTATGGACATCTTATCAACATTTCCCACCTCAAAAACATCCCAATCAGAGGAACGTCCACAATGAGAATATTCCCCTTCAGGACCTATATAAATATGAGAATAGGCACAGTTTCCACTCTCGCTGCAACATACAGGACCACCATTTGTATAATGGTTTAAATAAGAAAAGAATGGTTCTACATATGGAAATCTATTGCGATGCGGCCACCAGATTTTAAATATTTCTCCAAGGAAATCTGCAAATTCTTTAGCAGTAATTCCCACATGATTCGTATCTTCGTTTTTATATGAGTATACAGGATGCAATTGGAATCCACCTTTTACTTTAAAATTAGAAAGAAGATTAAAAATCTCCAGAGGCTTATCAATCACATTTTTAGTTACAACATAGATAAATCCCCAGGTCATCCCATTTTTCTGCAAAAGTTCTATGCCTCTAAAAAACTTTTTGTTATAAGCATCAGAATCACGCATTGGTCCAAATCCACGAATACCTTTATATGGTTCATAACTCGTACCCACACGCGTAATTCCCATCTGTTTTAGAACATCTATCATCTCCTGAGTAATCAGTGTCAGATTTGATTGAATATCATGCTCAATACGTGACTTTGTAGAAGAGCAGTAAGTTTCCTGAAACTCCAAAACCTTCCGATAAAAATCCACACCTACGATTAATGGTTCACCTCCATGCCAAACAATAGAAAAATACTCATTTGGAAATTTCTCCAAATATTCGTTTATATAAACAAATACCTTTTTCAGGTGATCCATTGAAATCGTTTTAGGCTTCTTTCTTGCAATCACATCACAATAAATACAATTGGAATTACAAGCTTCTGTTTCCTTAAATATTAAAGTTGGCATATAGTTTTGATATTTTCGTGATTTTTGTTCATGTCATTTCGAAGTTCCGCATACTCATAAATTTCACTCATTGTCTTGCTGCAGTTATCCATTTTATCACTCATCTTATGATTGCAGATTTTGAAAGCTGCACATTTTGCACAATCATCTAATTTCATAAAATGACTATAATATGAATCCAACTTTAATGAAAAGAAATCAGAGTCAGAAAGTTCAGAGGAATCTATATCATCTGGCGATGTCACCTCTATATACTGTAGAGGATCATCAAACAACACCATCCCAAAAGAAGAATTAGCTTCATCAGAAAGATGTCTAAGAATAAATTCAAATGGCTCAACACTAGCATGTGGGACAGGAGACATAAAATAATAAGAAGCAAAATCAAGCAACTTCTCTTCATCCATTTTGAAACCCTCTTCAATATTCAAGCCACAATCAACCCCTAGAGATGACATAATCTTCAAATCAGAAAAGACCATATTAGATTTATTACACAAAAAGATCCGTATATTCAAATGACGAATATCATCCACCTTTGTAAAAAACCGAAAATAATCTCCGATATTGTGTGCAACAATTATCAATGGAATCTGTTTCCATTCTTCCTTAAATTCTATATCAGAAACAGACATATACGGAAGTTTTACAACCATTGCCATAACATCATTAGCGCGACTTGATTCAACATATTGACTTTCAATATTATCCAAAGAATCAACACAAACCACTAATCTTCTGTTTTTTATATTCTTCAATATCGTCTCATCGTATTTTAATATAATCGTTCTCATCTGATACCTCCTTCTTCTTCGTATTTGTTCAAAATATGAGCCAGGCATCCTCCTGAACATAGCCTATGTTTAAAATCATCACAATAATCACATTCGGGATATAATCCCTTTACTTCATTACGAATTTCCTGCATTTTGCCTTCATAATAGTCATGAAGTTCTCGAAACGAATTAAAATCAAAAATTGATTTCTTGTGGAAACCAGATAAAGGGAAACATGACCAACAACTCATATCTGTGCCAATATCTATAGCTGGACCACATTGAAATGAAATTTGACCTAAAGAATATTTATAAACCCTACCTAATTCTTCATTGTTAAACATACACATAGGAAAACCGCAATCAAAACCAGGTACAATATCCAATGGAGCCATTTTTTCAAAAGAACTTAATAAAGTATCCTTCACATGATGGAAATCTTTTGGAATTATATATAAATTTTTAGCTCCAGGAATAGGATGTGCAAGGCCTAATCTGATATGTCTGTTAAGCCCAAACTCAACTATGTATTCCATAAGAAAATCCATAGAGAAATCCAATCTATAGATATTAAAACTCAAAGAACATTTTTCACCAAAAGCCGAGAAAAATCTCTTTACTTTTTCGATTTCGCTTTTTCTCGATAATTTTGGATCATTTACATTACAAACAAATCCTAGTTTTAAATTCGGACCACTTGCAAGAATTTTATTGGCAAAATTATCAAATTTGCCATCAGGCATAATTCCGCTAGTGAAAATAGTAACGAAGAAACCTCTCTTATTTAAATAGATGATAAACTCTGCAATTTGAGGATGCAAAAGTGGTTCACCACCTAATAAAGAGATATGATGTTCTCCAGAACTTTCTAAAAAATCCGCAATGTAAATAAGATTGTCCCAAGACAGATAATCATTAACATCTGCCTCTGACATATATTGCTTAGCAAAACAATACGGACAACTTCTTACACATGTTTCTGTTAAAAGAACATTAGCCATTTTTTGTTATTTTTAAAGTATACATCATACAAAAAGAAGCATATATTATAAATACAGCATTCCATCTATACAATATGTAAGTATACAAATTAGTTATTTGAAAAGAGTTATTTTGAACCGTTTATATGGTTACCCGAAAACAAACTCATTATAAGCATTTCCAAAATTCATCACTCTTTCAGCCCCTCTCGACATCAGTCGAAGAGCATCTCGGCATTGCAGCATACCCTCCAATCACCCCATAACATACCAGCGGTATGAGGAAGGCAATCGCCATACAGCCCGTAGTATCCGCTATATACCCCATAATTACTGGAGCAACCGCACCACCCACTATCGTCATGATAAGCAATGAAGAAGCAAGCTTGGTCTTTGTACCCGCATCTCTCAATGCCAGCGAGAAGATAGTCGGAAACATGATGCTCACTCCCAGATACAGGGCGAAAAACGCAATGAGAGATAAGGTTCCGCTACATACCACCACGATTAATGTGGCTACGAAGGTGAGGATGGCACAAGCCAGAAGCACCAGCCTTGGCTGGATATAATTCATGATGACACCACCAGCCAACCTGCCGATAAAGAACAGCCCCATTCCGCCAAAAGCGAGATACAGACTGGCAGTCTGCTTCTCTATATGAATACTCTCCTCAGCATAGTTGATGAAGAAACTGTTCACACCCGTCTGGGCAGCCACATAAAGAAACAAGGTCAGCATACCGAAACCGAATGCCATCACTCGCATCGGCTTCTCCTCCACCTTCTCGTTCGTATCCGCCTCATGCGCTCTCCTTGGGTCCGGCAACTTGATCCTTGATAGGACCAGTGCCACAGCAAGCACGAAGATACCCACCAGGGCATAAGGAATGGCAATGTTGACACCCGAGAACAGGAGCTGTCCACCAACCAGTGGTCCTACAATCCATCCGATACCATTGAGCGACTGTGACAGGTTGATTCTGCTCTCCGCCTTGTCTGAATGTCCCAGTACCGTAGTATAAGGATTCGCACTCGTTTCCAGACAGGTCAGTCCGCATCCTATCACAAACAGCGACAGAACGAAGAAGTAGAAACTGTTGATCCTGCTTCCCGGTATGAACATCAGAGCACCGATACCGAAGAGAACCAGTCCTGTTATCACTCCCCTCCTGTAGCCCCACTTCCGGATAATCCATCCGGCAGGCAGCGCCATCAGAAAGTAGGCACCATAGACAGCAGCCTACGTCAAGGCCGACATCGTCTTGCTGATATGGAACGACTCCTGGAAATGTGGATTCAGCACCTCCAGGATGCCATGGGCAAAGCCCCACATAAAGAAGAGACTGCTGATGATGAGGAAAGGCACCAGATAGGTAAATCACCGTTAGAACGTAACTACTGATTTTCAGCAGTTAGCACATCCAACATTTTAAAAAAAAAGCATATTATTAATTGGTATTGCCAGAGCTGCCAATTAGGCAGCCTTGACATTCACCTTTTTGTTCGAGTTATAATTACATGGGATTAGGGACATGAAGTCTTGCTCCCCCTCCATCAGTCGGGTGTGTAATGGTGATATACGCACCTTACTATAACATTTTACTCAGATAACTCATGTTAGTGGGCTACCAACCAAAAATGTCACTATGTGTACCTGTATCGGTTAAAATCAGAATCAATTCTTTATCATTTTGTTTCCAAACTAAAAGCCAATCGGAAGTAATATGACATTCCATACATCCTTTATAGTTTGACTTTAAAGGATGTGGTTTATATTCTGGTGGTAAAGTTCCTGTTTCTGACAAAATAGAAATGACTTTACGAAATTTATCCACAGAGCAACCTCGTTTCATGCATTTTTTAAATGACTTTTTAAACAAAGTTGAATACTTAACAGTATATTTCATCATTCCGCAAGACTCTTCATTAATTCATCCAAATCATTAGTCGCAAAGAGTTTTTCATTCTTTGCTGCTTCTAATGCCTTGTCTAATCTACAAGTCTTAGGGGATTTTTGCTTTTTGGCAACCCACCCGAATTTCTTAATCAATGATTTGAAAAGAGAAATATCGGTTGTAGGGACATCTAATGTATATGTAGCTGTATCCATAATTGTATCTCCTTTTTTGACTGCAAATATAAGGGTTTTCTGTGAAACAACCAAATTTGGGGAGGAGTTTTTGCTTCATGCCCAAGCTGTAACAGTAGCCAGCTGCCATCTATGAGCTAGTAAGTTTTCAATTTGTCCTTTGCCGTTTTCTTGATCCTGCGGAACACACATTGAGACATAGTCAATCCTGCGTCATATTCGCTTTTGATTTTATTGCAAAAATACTAAATTATGTGGGATTACGTATCTGATTTTGATATTTTTTGTTGACGATTAAAAAATATGCTTTATTTTTTTGTAAATCTGCCTTGAAATGGGGCTTTCGAAAAACCTCCTTGGCATTAAGGGTCTTTCGAAAACCCACCAGTCCTCCCTTAGCCTTAAGGGAGGGTCCACCGCTTTCCCCAAGCCCCTTTCCCCTCAGGGTACAGGGGATGTACCAACCGCCCTACTCGGTGCTCAAACCGCTACGCTATAAGGTTGGCGGACCATCAGAGGTCTACGCCAGCAGCGGAGCTGCAGTTTTTTGTGCGGGGATGAACCCGCTTTCACTCAAGGATTTGCTAAGGGGTTGCTTGCTGCTTAGGGACAGCCTTGATGCGGTGATGATAATACTTTTTATTCGACTTTGGACAGGATCGACTCTGGAGAGGTTCCCATCAGGGTTATGGCAGAAATCTTATGACCTTCATTGGCATTTAATGAATGACATCAGCGCTTACGTCCTTTACCAAATAACTCAGAATGCGAACCTAAACGAACTAATACTATTGCGTTATTGTTCTTATCAAACCAAATCAAAAGTGTATCATTCTCTATATGGCATTCCATATAGTTCTTCCAGTTACCTTTCAAAGGATGAGGATTATATTCTTCCGGTATCTGATTGCCTTCTGCCAAAAGCTTAACTATCCCCATAAGCGTTTCTACAAATTCTTTATCATTCTTAAAACGCTTATAATCTTTCTTGAACTGCGAGGTCTTTCGAATTTCTTTCATAAACCCTATTCCTCCATTGATGCCATGAAACTTTCTAAGCTATCTACTCGAACTACTCCCGCATCATGACCACTCTCAGCCTCTTTCATTGCTGCCAAAGTTTCTGCGTTTGGAACATCTTCCAAAGCAGCACTCCTTGAAACTGGGGAGTCTGAAACTATTTTAACGCCTCTCATAAGAGAGAGGACATTCTTTAATTGCTCCAACAAAGATGGGCTATCTACCTGTAATGTTAACCGTGCCATAACTTCATATTTAATTCGTAGCAAAGATAAGGGTTTTCTGTGAAACCACCAAATTTTTGAAGAGTTTTTGCTTCATATTAATCTGTCTATAACTTCTGAACTTGCGAAAGTCCAATCCCATTATTAAATTCGGTGTTTTTCTACCATTTTTCTGACATTAGACCTATTTATCATATTCCTCTAAAATGTTCTTCCACATAGTCAATGACTTCATCTAATTGCGTCAAAGCCAAGTCTGACCAAACTACTTCCACCCTCTTTTTGCTTTAATATAAGACTCAACTTGCGAATTTAGAATGCAGCGACCTGCTCTATTTTCCTTCAGAGCATGTTCTGCAGCCGCAATCATCACCTCACATGGTATCCCATGAATCAAATTAGTCGACTCACTCATATCAACATCGCCTAAAGAGGACTCAATTTTAGCTATCAAGGAATATTTATCCTCAATGCTTAATTTCTTGATTTCATCCCAATAAGGAATGATCCTATCTTGAGATACATTATTTGTCAACATAATACATTCTCCTTTATTCTAATCCTTGCCCGCAAATTTACAACTTACTTTCGTAACCACCAAGAAACCCTTAAATATTTGACACTAATTGACTTAAGCCACATGCGAAAGTTCTGTATTTTATTGGTACATTTTTACTTCTCGACGACCTCGAAGTCCTCTTTATGGACGCCACGGATGGCAACAGCATAACCTCCAAAGTCGAAGACGAGTTGACGGTCGCGATCTATGCGGACGATATAACCTTCGCATCCTGCAAAAATGCCGGTGAGTACACGCAGCTTTACATGGTCTTTGGCAAACTTCTCGAATGGGTCTCTCAGAAACGTTACTCTTTCTGGATTATCCTTCAATACTGTCATGAATGGTTGCATAACCTTATCCTTGATGGAGGCAGGAACTCCCTTGCATCGGTCTTTCACCAAGTGGTATTGCGGATAATAATTCTTTAGGAATGCTTGGAGGACTTTTGTTTTGCCCTGCAAGAATACGAGTCCACTGATGGATGGCTGTAATTCTTTCTTTACTCCACCTTTCTCGTTCTTTTGTCTGTACTTCAAAGTGCGGTGAATGAAACAAGGTACGGCTGAATTGGGATTTTTCTCGTTATAGTCTTTCATCTCATTCTCAAAAGCCTGGGCTGTCTTGTTGTGAATGAACAGGTAACCCCAGGGCGTTCCTTCTATACCTGGATCCGATTTGTCATCAGCCCCAGTAACGTGAATGCCCTTTGGTAAGCGTTTGCTTCCGTCGGCTGTAGAAGGTGAATTCAAGCAATCCTGCGCCATATTCGCTTTTGATTTTATTGCAAAAATACTAAATTATGTTGGATTACGTATCAGATTTTGATATTTTTTAGAAAATAGGGCTTGAAATGGGGTTTTCGAAAACCCACCAGTCCTCCCTTACCCTTAAGGGAGGGTCCACCTCTCATCTCGGTCTTCTCCCCTCAGGGAAGAAGAGGAAACCGCTCCTCCTCGTCGCTCTGAACCATTTCATTCTATGGTTGGCGGACCATCAGAGGTCTACGCCAGCAGCAGAGCTGCGGTTTTTTGTGCGGGGATGAACCCGCCTTGCTGATACACTAATAGTATAACACCAAAACTGAGTCTGCACAATAATACAAGCTGTGATACCTATCAGTTTTTGAGTAAAAAGTTATTTTGGTTTCCAAAAGCGTATAGCTCTGCACTTGTCAAAGCTCAAATGAGGAAAACTAGAACTTCATTGATTTAAAATATTTAACTGAACTTTCACATATCAGGAAGTTAAAGGAGTTAAGGAAGTTAAGGAGTTAAGACGTATGTCTTGCTGCTTAAAAAATTACGCCAAAAAGACTGTTGTCTTAACTCCTCAGCGACCGTAGGGAGTGATAACTTCCTTTAACTTCTGAGCTTGCGAAACTTGAATAAGTTTATTCTTCAAAAATCTGCATAAAACGTTTGGAAAATAATAAAAAAAGAGTTACTTTTGCAACAAAAACAAAAGACTTTGATCAATGAAGAAAATTACCGCATTTATTCTCTTGCTATTATCATTAGTAAGTTGCAACGAGAAAACAGCCCAAGACTTATTTAACGAATCAAAAACGGGTGTTGTCCTGATTTTGAACGAGTACTATTATGTCATGAAATTACCTAATGGCAACAGCATATACTTCACCGGGATCGACCAGGAGGGCAATCTCGAAAACCTGGCTTTCGAATATGCTGACATCAAAAACAAACGACAAATCTTAACGGGAACCGGCTTCTTCATAGACAAGCAAGGAACTATCATGACAAACCGCCATGTAGCCCAACCCTCTATCGACAAAACGGCAGTAAAAGAAAGTTACAACAATATGGTGGCTTCCATCAAAGCATACTACGCCGCACAGATGAGTGCCTTATCGCAAGAATACCAAAACTTAGAGAGTCAAAAGAGCGATTGCTATTCTTACGATTTCTATGGTAATGCATACGAGAATACGGAAAGACTGCAGGAAATCGCCTCACAACAAAGCGAACTGGAAGAGCAGTTCAACACACTGAACAGCGTAAGGGAATCCATGGACGACCACGTTTCATTGGATGAACTAAGCATTACGGCGGTTTGCGAAATCGGAATCGCCTACGACAACACCTTTGTCAATTCCGACAGAGACTTCTTGGACAAAAACCCTTGTGTTGTGATAAAAGTTTCTGACAAAGAAAATACTGACTTAGCCACCATCCAACTAAAGAACAAGAAGACTCCTGACGAGGCTCACGTGTTCAGAACCGACGGAACGATAGACGAAAACGTCATCGATAAGGTGAAAAATATGTTCTCCTCTCACAATGACAAGATTCTTCATATAGACCAACAACTTTATATGATTGGCTACAATGCCGGTCCTACCCTGGCTACTACCAAACAAGGCATCCAAGTTCAAATGACAAGCGGAAAAGTAACCCAGTTGCCAGACGGAGACAGGGTGTTATACAGCATCCCTACCATGCAAGGCTCAAGCGGCAGTCCCGTCATTGACAGCAAGGGACGATTAGTTGCCGTCAACTTTGCGAAGCTGAGGGGTAGTGACAACTTCAACTTCGGCATCCCCATGAACAAAATCGCTGCTTTTCAGAAATAACAAAGGGGAGATTTTGTAGTTTTTGGGGAAGTTAAAGGAGTTAAAGAAGTTAAAGGAGTTAAGACAAATGCCTCTGTGGACATAAAATTAAACATTTCGGGGAAAGGAGGATTTCGCATAAAAACATTTCGGGGAAAATAAATATTTATCACTTATCTTGCTTATTATCTGAAATTTTCCGTGTCTTTGCAGCAGAATACCGAACTTTCGCATATGGGGAAGTTCAGTCAAAATATATAATCATTGTACTGAGCGCCTTGACTGTATGTTTAGTATGGTCGAGGTGCTATTTTTGTATAATATAAGGTGTAAACCTGTTTTTTCTTCAATCTCCTGATTCTTCCGCGATTTCCAAATAGAAGTGCAACACTCTGCGGTGATTCTCAAGCCGTAA
>ENA-OUOU01001768-OUOU01001768.1-human-gut-metagenome-genome-assembly--contig:-NODE-1768-length-10895-cov-5.775738_pt1 | contig 10895 bp, 8 predicted proteins | sample MGYA00237936_ERZ548765 | MGnify/ENA primary metagenome ERZ548765 (study PRJEB26490, sample SAMN05356889) | human gut metagenome | biome: terrestrial biome; feature: human-associated habitat; material...
GCAACTGCACCCAGTTCTGCCCCTACGCCTCCGAGCCCTGCCACGACAAGTTCACGCTGTTCCAGACGGCGGAGGACATGGCGGACTCCAAGAACGCCGGCGTGCTGTTCCTGGGCGGCGACAAGGTGCGCGTGCGCACCTTCGGCGAACCGAAGGAGTACGACCTGAGCGGCAGGAACGATCTGCCCGCCGATCTGGAGAAGCTGATCGTCACCCTGCGCGACAAGTACGGCTATCTGTACAACTGAGTGATCCGATATAAAGTGGAACCCCCGGCCACAGGCCGGGGGTTCCGTCTTATATTATGAGCTTTACGCAGCGGATGCCGGGCGCCAGCTGCGCGGCGAAATCGTCGCCGTCGGTCATGGCGCCCACGATGCTGCCGTAGTGGGTGGGCACCGCGATCTGTGGGTGCAGGGCGCTGGCCAGCGCTGCCGCCTCCGCCGCCGTCATGGTGTAGGTGCCGCCCACCGGCAGGAAGGCCGCGTCGCAGGACACCGCCCGCGCCTCCGGTGTGTCGTCGGTGTCTCCGGCCACATAGACCCGCAGGCCGTCCAGCTCCGCCGCATAGCCCACCCAGCCGTTGCTTCGCGGGTGGAAGGGCTTGCCGATGTTGTAGGCGGGCACGGCAGTAAAGGGGATGCCCTTAACAGTGTAATGCTCCCCCGCCCGCACCGGCAGCAGCTGTGAAGCGGAGAAGCCTGCCGCCAGCGCCGCCGCCCGGCAGCTCTCCGGCAGCACCAGCACCGCGTCCGGCTTCATCACCCGGCGGATGTCCTCCGGGGAAAAGTGATCGTAGTGGTCGTGGGTGATGAAGATCACGTCGCCGTCCCCGATGGTCTTTTCCACCCGGAAGGGGTCGAACCACACCGTCACCGCGCCGCCCCAGCGGATGCTGCTGTGGCAGTTGATGGAAAATAGGCTGATGGGATCACGCATAGTCTGTCCTCCTTTGGACAAAAGCCGCCCGCAGGCGGCTTTTGTGCTTTATTCATGCTTTCGTCGGTTGTACCACGCCAGCACAGCCGCCAGCAGCAATATGGCCGCAGCCGGCAGCCATGTGCCCTGCGCCGATGCCGTCTCCGCGCCCGTCCACGCGGCATACAGCGTCATGTCCGCCGTCACCGGGGTCGTCTCCAGCCACGGCATGGTCAGATCTATGTCGCTGTACCATCCGGCAAACGTATAGCCCGCCCGCGCGGGCATCTCCGGCAGCGTCAACGCGTTGCCCCGGTAGACCATCTGGGGCGGTATATCGCCGCCGCCGTTGGTCTGGAACGTCACCCGGCACAGCTCCGACACCACCACGGCGGCGTCCTCCGCCCCGGCGGGAAAGTGGGTCATCCCGTCCTGTGACGACACCAGGTAGTTGCTGCTGCACAGAGCGCCGGTGCCGTCCTCCGCCAGCACCCGCAGGCGGAAGGAGCCGAGAACCGTCTCCCCCGCCCAATCAGCGGCGCTGCCGTAGGAGATGAAGCTCATGTACACCGCCTGCCGCCCGTCACGCAGGTGCAGGGTGGAGGTTTTCACGCCGCTGCGGGTCAGGACGCTGTCCGGCTCGAAGGCGAAGAACGCCGGGTCGAACACGATCTCATCCTGCGCGGCGTATACGGCGTCCGTGCCGGAATCGCAGCGCACCGCCAGCGTGACCGTTACGATGTCCCCGGCGGCGGCACGGCAGCTGTCCGCACCGTTTGCCGTCAGCACGAAGGTGTATTCCGGCTCGTCGGCGCTGACGGCGGCGGGCAGGAGCAGCAGCGCCGCCAGCAGAAGCATCACACAGCGAAGCGTTTTCATGGGTATCGTCAGTTCAGGAAGTCCTTCAGTTTCTTGCTGCGGGAGGGGTGGCGCAGCTTGCGCAGCGCCTTGGCCTCGATCTGGCGGATGCGCTCGCGCGTGACGTTGAACTCCTTGCCGACCTCTTCGAGCGTGCGGGGACGGCCGTCCTCGATGCCGAAGCGCAGCTTCAAGACTTTCTCCTCACGCGGGGTGAGGGTGGAGAGCACGTCGACGAGCTGCTCCTGCAGCAGTGTGAACGACGCGGCCTCGCTCGGCTCGCTCGCACCCTCGTCGGGGATGAAGTCGCCAAGGTGGCTGTCTTCCTCTTCACCGATCGGCGTTTCGAGGGAGACGGGCTCCTGCGCGATCTTCAGGATCTCGCGCACCTTGTCGACGGGCATGTCCATCTCGGCGGCGATCTCCTCGGGAGAGGGGTCGTGGCCGAGCTCCTGCAAGAGCTGACGGGACACGCGGATGACCTTGTTGATGGTCTCGACCATATGAACGGGGATACGGATGGTGCGCGCCTGGTCAGCAATGGCGCGAGTGATGGCCTGACGGATCCACCACGTTGCGTAGGTCGAGAACTTGTAGCCCTTGGTGTAGTCGAACTTTTCGACGGCCTTGATGAGGCCGAGGTTGCCCTCCTGAATGAGGTCGAGGAACAGCATGCCGCGGCCCACGTAGCGCTTAGCGATGGACACGACGAGACGCAGGTTTGCCTCGGCCAGGCGCTGCTTGGAGCGCTCTCCCTTCTTGACGGCAGATTTGAGTGCCTTCATTTCCTCTTCGCTCAGCTCCGTGCCGTTCTTTTCAGCCTCTTCGAGCTTCTGCTTGGCCTCCACGCCCGCGGACATCGCGGTCGCGAGCGAAATTTCCTCGTCCGCCGACAGCAGCGACACCTTACCGATCTCCTTGAGGTACATGCGCACGGGGTCGTCAGTCGAGAAGCTGTCGACCAGCTCGTTCGGGTCGACGAGCTCTTCCTCTTCGATCTCGGCGATCTCCTCCATCGGCGGCTCCACATCGTCGATGCTGCTGTCGATGGCCTCGGCGGTGCCGATGTCGATGCCGAGCGTTTCGAGCGAGTCGTAGATCCGGTCGAGCTGCTCGCTCTCAAGGTTCATCTCGTCGATGGTCTCCATCAGGTCGCTGGAGCTGAGCTTGCCCTTGGCCTTGCCCTTGGCAAAGATCTCCATGAGCTTTTCGTTGCCCTGCAGCAGCGCCGCCGCGGGCAGGGAGGCGACCAGCTTTTCATCCAGCGGGGGATACTTCTCCGCGGGCTTTTCCGCCTGCGCGGTATCCTCGTTCGCTTTCTTGGCCGCTGCGGCCTTTTTCGCTTTCTTCGGCAGATTGATCTCCTCAAAATCCGCCTCGGCGAGCAGCGCGTTGGCCTGTTCCTCCAGCTCTCTGCTGGTCAGCTGTTTTTCTTCCATGTTTGCTTTCCTCCGTTACCCTTATATTTATTCTTTTCCATCGCGGCCATCAGGGGGTCTTCGTTGACGGCCGCGCGCTTGTGCGCTTCGTCTAAAATGATATTGCAGTAGTCCTTCAGCGCCTGTGCGCCGTTTTTGAGCGATTCCGGCTTTTGCAGGATACCGATCAAGTGGCTGATCTCCTCCGACGTGAAAAATTCCGCCAGCGCTGGGATGTTCACCTGCCCGCTCTCGCGCAGCTGCGCGCGCAGCGCCGTGAAGAACCGGCCCAGGAGGGGGGAGGAGAAGTCCTCTTCCCGAATTGGCGGATTCTCGCCAAAGAGGGAATCGTCCAGCGTCAAAAGACGCAGCACGCCTTCTTCGGCGAGCGCCGAGCGAAGGTCGGTGTAGCGGATCGACCGCTCGCGCGGCTGGGCGGACGCCGCGGGATTCAGGTCCCGCCGCTCCTGCTCGCGCTTTTCCTTGTAGCGGGCGCGTTTTCGCGCGCGCTCGACCTCGAGCTTCATCGCGTCGGGCGTGATGCCTGCGGCCTCGGACGCGCGCACGGTGTAAATTTCGCGCTCAACCGCGTTCGGCACTGTGGAGAGCAATCCTGCTGCCGCTTCGGCAAAGCCGATACGTCCCTCGTCGCTTTTGAGGTCGAACTTTGACTTGAGCTGCGCCATGCGGAAGTCCATCCCGCTCTCGCTGCCGGAAAGCAGATGCTCAAAGGCGTCCTTACCCTGGAACTTGATGAAGTCGTCCGCGTCCTGTTTGATGTACTCTCCGTCGACGAGCCGCTTGGGGAGCTCGAGCACCTTGACCTGAAAGTCGGTGTTATTGAGAAGCGTCAGCGCCTTCTGCGTCGCGACCTTGCCCGCGTCGTCGTTGTCGTAGCAGAGCACGATCTCCTTCGTGTAGCGACTGAGTAATTGCAGCTGCTCCGTCGTCAGCGCTGTGCCCATCGAGGCGCAAGCATTGTCGAATCCCGCCTGATGCAGCATCACGACGTCGATGTTGCCCTCGACCAAAATAATGTTGCTGCGCTTGCTCTTTTTGGCCAGGTTCAGCCCGTATAAAACGCGCCGCTTGCTGTAAACGATGGTCTCGGGCGTGTTCATATACTTCGCGCCCGGATCGTCCTTGCTGATGATGCGCCCGCCAAAGCCCAGCACATCGCCGCGCACGTCGATGATGGGGAAGATGAGGCGCTTGCGGAATTTGTCGTACAGCCCGCCGTTTTTGCCGCGGATGGCAAGACCCGAGGCAAGCAGCTCGCCGTCGCCATAGCCCTTTTTCCGCATCGCGGTCAGTAAGCCGTCCCACTCGTCCGCCGATGCGCCGAGACCGAAGTTCGTTGCATTGCGCCGCGTGATCTTGCGGTTTTTCATATACTCGAGCACCGGCGCACCCTTGGGCGAGTAGAGCTGATCGTAGTAAAAGCGCGCCGCGTCGCGGTTGAGCGACAGGATGCGCGAACGCAGCCGGCTCTCGTCGCTGTGCTCTTCTTCCGGCACGGGCATGTTCGCGCGTCGTGCGAGAAAGCGCACCGCATCGGGGAAGGAAAGGTTCTCCTCCTCCATGATGAAGTTGATGACGCCGCCGCCTTTTTTGCAGCCGAAGCAGTAGCACAGCTGCTTGTCCGGCAGCACGTGGAACGAAGGCGTCTTTTCGCTGTGAAAGGGGCAGCAGCCCCACAGGCTCCCGCCGCGCGGCTGGAGCGAGACATAATTGCTGACAACGTCAACAATATCGTTGCGGGCGATGAGCTCGTCCAAAAACTGACGGTCAAAGGCCATGGCGTCCTCCTTTCTCACTTCTGCGCACGGAACATTTTCCTGTCTATGGTATATATACGCCGAAAATGGTTACTTTCCTCTTTTTTGACGGAAAATTTCGAAAAAATTTTTCTGCGCGGAGAAAATTTGACAGACCGTGCCATTTCTCCTATAATTTCCGCAGGAATCGCTGCGCAAAGGGGGCGGAACATCGTGAATATCCGGTTGTATGCGGTAAAATTAGATCGACCGCTCTCAGAAGCGGAACGGTCCACGCTCGCGTGTTTTCTGCCACCTGAGCGTCAAGACCGCATCAAAACATCGGAACCCCTCTGCGCCTACGCGCTGCTCTGCCGTGCACTGCATGAACTTTACGGCTTGGAGGACTTACCGCAGCTTTCCTACGGCGAGCACGGCAAGCCGTACTTTGCTTCGCATCCGGACGTTCACTTCAGCCTGAGCCACACACGCTGCGCTGCGCTGCTGGCTGTTCACAACGAGCCAATCGGCGCGGATATCGAGTGTCTTCGCCCTGTGAGCGGCGCGATGCGCACGCGCTTTCACGCGGCAAATGACGCCGATTTCTGGCGCCTCTGGGTGCAGCGGGAGAGCCGCTGCAAGCGCGCGGGGATCAGCGCCGTCGCATTGCGGGACAGGAAAGTGCCGAGATTCCCGAATGAACGCGTTTTCGCGCTCGAACCGTTCCCTGACTACACCGCCGGCGTCTGTACCTGCTCTGACGCGGACGTTGACAAGCCGATATACCTTACAGTAAAAGAGCTCATATAAAAGGTTCCGAAGAAGTCTCTTCGGAACCTTTTTTGCTTGATTTTTCCTCTTACAGCTCCACGACGATGGGCTCGTGGTGCACTTTCGGCAGCAGCATATTTTTGACGTCGCTCGTTTTGAGCTTGATGGTCGAGGTGCAGAGGCACGGGTGGCAGGAGAAGTACTCCGCCTCATAGGTCTCCTTGTCGATGAGCAGCTGCACGCGGTTTTCATCATCGTTCATCAGGCCGAGGATCGTCGCTGAACCCGGCGTGCAGTGCAGCAAGTCCCAAAGCTGCTCTTCCGGCGCGAACGACAGGCGGGCCGAGCCGATCTGATGGCTCAAGTCCTTCGTATGAAACGCCTTGTGCGGCGGCATACATAAAAGGTAGAAATTCGTCTTCTGCCGGTTGCAGAGGAAGAGGTTCTTGCACACGTCCACGCCGAGCACAGCGGAGACATCGTCACATTTTTCCATCGTGTCGGCCAGCTCGTGGGTCACGCGCTCATAGTCGATGCCGAGGGAATCCAGAAAGTCGAACGCTGCCGCTTCCTGCGCGGGCAGCTTACCCTCGGGGCGGGAATTGTGATAGATCGGGGAGATTTCCATGTTGCTTTATTTCTCTTCTTTCAGCAGTTTTTCGCCGGCCTTGAATATATCGCCCGCGCCGACGGTCAAAATAAGGTCGCCCGGGCAGGCGATGCGCGCGAGCGCGGCAGTCACCTTGTCGAGCGTAGGGCAGTAAACGGATCCGGGGATCTCGCGGCTCAGGTCCATAGACGAAATGCCGATATCGTTCTGCTCGCGCGCGGCGTAAATTTCCGCCAGCACCACGACGTCGGGCACGCGCAGCTCTTTGACAAAATCGTAAAACAGCGCCTTCGTGCGCGTGTAGGTGTGCGGCTGGAAGGCGCAGATGATGCGCTTGTAGGGCAGCGTCTTCGCCATTTCGAGCAGCGCGTGCAGCTCGCCGGGGTGGTGGGCGTAGTCGTCGTAGACGTCCGCGCCGTGGAAGCTTCCCTTGTACTCAAAGCGGCGGCCCGCGCCGGTGAACGTTGCAAGGCCGAGACCGACGGCCTCGCCGCTGACGCCGAGAAGATACGCGGCGCTCGCCGCGGCCAGTGCGTTCATCACGTTGTGCTTGCCGCCCACGCGCAGGGAAACATGAGCGTAGTAACTGCCGCGGATATAGATGTCAAAGCTCGGAAGCCCGTCCGTCCAGACGACGTTTTCCGCGCGGCACTGCGCGGCGGGATCGTCATAGCTGAACCAGAAGATCGGCTGGGAAATGCCCCTGAGCGCATCGCGCGCGCCCTGATCGTCCATATTGGCGACGACGTGTCCGCCGATGGGGACGAGCTCTGCAAAGCGGCGAAACGAGTGCTCCACATCCGCTAAGTCCTTGAAGAAATCGAGATGGTCGGCCTCCACGTTCAAAATGACCGCGACGGTGGGGAAGAAGCTCAAAAACGAGTTGCAGTATTCGCAGCTCTCGGCAATGATCGTATCGCCCTTGCCGACGCGATAACCGGAATGAAGCAGCTGTAACGTGCCGCCAATCATGACGGTCGGGTCTTTCTGCGCGGCCATGAAGATGTGCGTCGCCATCGAAGTGGTCGTCGTCTTGCCGTGCGTGCCGGAGATGCAGAGGGCGTTTTTGTAGCCCTTCATAATAGCGCCCCAAGCCTGCGCGCGCTCGAAAACGGGGATGCCGCGCGTCACCGCGCCGGAGATCTCGGGATTATCGTCGTGGATGGCGGCGGTGCGGATAACAAAGTCGCACTCGCCAAGGTTGTCCGCCGCATGGCCGATGGCCACGGGGATGCCGAGCGAGCGCAGATGTTCGACGGACGGGCCGTCGTTCATGTCGCTGCCCTGGACCTTGAGGCCCATGCCGTGCAGCACCTCGGCCAGCGGGCTCATCGAAACGCCGCCGATGCCGGCCAGATGCGCGCACTTGCCGGGGACGAGATAGGAGAAAATATCCTTCTGATTAGTCATTGTATCAAATCCTTTCCTTGTGCAGAGCACAGGAGATTTACTTTTTATGGATTTTCTATTATAATATAGCGGTGAACGGAGTGCAATGCTAAAAATTTGATTTTTTGTGAGGGTTCCATGCTCTTTTTACCGAAGGAAGTCGAAACGGTCATCACCACGCTGCAAGGCGCGGGTTATTCGCCGTACCTGGTTGGCGGCTGCGTGCGCGAAATGCTGCGAGGCAAAGCGCCGTCCGACTACGACATGACATCCGACGCCCTGCCGCAGGAGGTGCTGCGCCTCTTCGGCGAGTGGGCGCACCCGACGGGATTACAGCACGGCACGGTGACGGTCGTGAGCGGGGGACTGCCCATTGAGCTCACGACGATGCGCCGCGACGGCGCGTACAGGGATAACCGCCACCCAGATTCCGTCACGTTCGGCACGAGCATTGAAGAGGACCTTGCCCGCCGCGACTTCACGGTCAACGCCATCGCATTGTCGCCGGACGGCACGCTCGTCGACCCCTACGGCGGGCAGGAAGACCTGAAAGCAGGCGTCCTGCGTTGCGTCGGCGAGCCGAAGCGGCGGTTTGAGGAAGACGCGCTGCGCATTTTACGGCTCGTGCGCTTCTGCTCCGTGCTCGGTTTTTCGGCGGAGAAGGAGACCGCCCGCGCCGCGCATGAGGCGCGCGGCCTACTCGCCCACGTTGCGCATGAGCGCGTGTATGCGGAGATGAACAAGCTCCTGCTCGGTGAGAACGTGGGGGAGACGCTTTTGACCTTTTCAGACATTCTGGGCGTGCCGATCCCGGAGATTTCACCCTGCGTCGGCTTTGACCAGTGCAATTACCACCACTGCTTCGACGTCTGGGGTCACACGGCGCGCACTGTCGCCGCCGTGCCGCCAAAGCGGGAGCTGAGATGGACGATGCTCTTCCATGACCTCGGTAAGCCCCTGTGCCGGACGTTTGACGAGCAGGGTGTCGGACATTTTTACGGTCACACGGCGATTTCCGCTCAAATGGCGGAGGACATCATGGCACGGCTGCACTTTGAAAAGGCGCTGCGTGACAGAATACGCGCGCAGCTCGCCTGTTTCGACGATATGTTCCGTCCCGAGCGGGCGGCCATCCATAAGGAGATGGCGCGCCTCGGCGCGGAAACGGTGCAGAATCTTCTCTATACCAAACAGGCGGACAATGCCGCGAAAGCGCCCGCGGGATTGGAGCGTGCGCAGGCGCTGTGGCACGAAGCACAGAAAATCTACGACGAGCTGATTTCAGAGGGCGCGTGCTGCTCGATCCACGAGCTCAAGATCAGCGGGGAAGACCTCGCCGCCCTCGGCTACCACGGGCGTGAGATCGGCGCGGTGCTTGCGCGGCTTTTGGACGAGGTCGCGGCGGAAAAACTCCCCAACAAGCCCGAGGCGCTGCAAGCGCGCGCCGTGCGGCTGTGGCGCAGCGGCTATGCGCGCCATACGATGAAAGAAAACGAGACCCATTGACGGAGGTTAACGATATGGCAAATCTGATGGATTATCTGGACTGGCGCGGGGATCTGACGCTCGAAATTTCGCCGTTCAACGAGGTGGACGCGCTGATTCTGGCAGAGCTGAGCTTTGTCGACTTTGACGGCATCGTGCCGCCTCCCGAGCTCGGGCGCGGCCTGCCGCTGAACGAGGCGGCGGAGGCGTTTTTCGCCCGCCATGGCGGGAAGGACGTCCCCATGGGTGTCCTCGTGCCGGACACGATCTCGAAAATGCTGCGCAAGCTGATGACGAGCCCGCGCTTTCACAATATGACGCTTAACGGCTACACAGCGCTGCTTGACGATTCCATCGAGCAGCAGTTTGCGGCGCTGACGATCGACCTTGGCAACGGCAGCATCTATATCTCGTTCCGCGGCACGGACGATACGATCGTCGGGTGGAAGGAAGACCTCAACATGGGCTTTTTGGAGGAGATCCCCTCGCAGAAGCAGGCGGTCGAATACGTCGCGCGCGTCGCGCGGCAGTACAGCGACAAGACCATCCGCATCGGCGGACACTCCAAGGGCGGCAACCTCGCCGTTTACAGCGCGGCGAAGAGCAGCGGCGAGATCCAAGAGCGTATCGTCGCCGTCCATAATAACGACGGCCCCGGCTTCGCCTGGGACATCAGCGAGACGCCGGGCCACAAGCGCATCGCAAGCCGCATCCATACCATCCTGCCGCAGACGTCTGTCGTCGGCATGCTGATGGAACATGAAAAGCGCTATCAGGTCGTGCATTCGACCTATGACGGCCTTTACCAGCATGACGGGTTTTCCTGGCAGGTGCTGGGTACGCAGTTTGTCCACCTCGACGACTTCTCCCGCGAGGGAAAGCTCGTCGATGAAACGCTCTCGTCCTGGGCCGATTCGCTCAACACTCAGCAGCGCGAAGCGCTGGCCGACGCGCTGTACAGCGTCTTCACCGCCTCGGGCGCAAAAACGCTCAGCGAGCTCACCGAGGAAAAGCTCAAAAGCGCCGCAGCGATGCTCAAGACCTATAAAAACCTCGACCGCGAGACCCGCCGCATGGTGACTGAGGCGTTCATGCTGTTTTTCAAACTCGGCACGAAGAACTTCGTCCTCGACACGCAGGAGGAAGGAAGCCGCGAGATCGAAAATATTCGGAAAAAGATCTCGGAACAATACCAGAAATTGGTGGAGCGCAAGAAGTAAATACAACATTCCCGCTGCGCGGGGAGCGTGTTTTCCCTGTACTCCGCAGGGGAACGGGACAAAGGGGTCATTCTCTTTCGCAAAAGAGAATGGCCCCTTTGGAACCCCAAGAGAAAGGCTTTGCATTGGCAGATTGGCACTTGAAGAGCTGCGCGGCCTGCGGAATCAGGTGCCTGCTGGGTGTTGTATCTAAACGACTTGGTTTGCTTCTATCTTCGCTGTCGCTTTGCCTGCGATTCGTTAGCCTTACGCAATTTCCGCCTACTTTGGACTTGTACAGATTTGCTATTGCCTGCCGAGGCGGCTTTGCTGGCGCTCGCCGCAGTACGCACTACCAAGATGATATGCATTGTCAGATGATTAGGCTGCACCAAAACAAGATGAGCAGAGCGGCAGCGGATGATAGAAGTAGGCCAAATCGTATAGCAATGCTAACGCGGCTTCGCCGCGCGCAGGGAAGTGCAATCGG
>ENA-OUOU01001776-OUOU01001776.1-human-gut-metagenome-genome-assembly--contig:-NODE-1776-length-10850-cov-5.033534_pt1 | contig 10850 bp, 10 predicted proteins | sample MGYA00237936_ERZ548765 | MGnify/ENA primary metagenome ERZ548765 (study PRJEB26490, sample SAMN05356889) | human gut metagenome | biome: terrestrial biome; feature: human-associated habitat; material...
CTGCACTAAAGTGCAGAGGTCTCCACCGGAGACCCGCACCCTTTGCAAGGGAGGCAAAAAGGTTTCTTTATTATATCAGGCACGTTTTAGCCACTTTATTGACAGTCTGAAATCCCCGATTTTTTAAAATCGGGGATGAAAACGCTGCCTGACTATAGGTAATCATAAAGTGCAACACCGAATACAGTTGATGCTATAATGCTGAAAACTATTCCAATCAAAATTGCGACTGCATAGATTACAATATTTGCGATAATATAATTTTTCTTATTTTTGTTGGTATTAGGGCTTACGAGCCAAACTATCCAGCAGATTATATTTACAACAGGAATTGCAGAAAGCAAGAACATTCCGATATAAGAGCCGACGCTCATAACCTCATTAGTTTGGTTAATCGGCTGATAAACAGGCGCTTGATACGGCTGCTGAGGCTGAGTGTTTTGATTATAATAATTTTGCTGAGTATTAGGATTGTTATATTCGCCTTGATTGTTAGGATTATAATATTCGTTCATAAGTTTACCTCCTTTTGTTATAATTTGATATTAGCATATTGTTAATTTTTTGTCAATATTTGTTCTTAATTCTATCAGACTTTGAAAAAGTGAGATAAATTTCGTATTTTGCGAGAGGGAGCTGTACGTGGGTACTGCCCCCGAGCAAAAGACGGAAAGCGCCAAAAACGGCAAGGACTCGATGTCCTTGCCGTTTTTCCAATCCTTCCGAGTGCAACAAGTTGCACCCACCGTCTCGCCTCTCGGCTCGGTCGGTGCTTCTGCACTAAAATGCAGAGGTCTCCACCGGAGACCCACACCCTTTGCAAGGGAGGCAAATAGGTTTATTTACTTTATTCGGCGTGGTTTAGCCGCTTTATCAAAGTCTAATTAATCATTTGGGATAAATGCCTTGTGTACTGCCGAAACGGCTCTGTCTGCGTTTTCTGCGTCAATGATAACAGAAATTTTAATTTCCGATGTAGAAATCATTTGGATATTGATATTTGATTCATAAAGAGCCTCAAACATTTTTGATGCTGTGCCCGGATGAGTTTCCATACCTGCACCTACGATTGAAACCTTAGCAACCTCTGTGTTGCAAACAATCTTGCAGTTGTCAAGGAAGCTTTCAAGAATTTCAACAGCAACAGGACCGTTATCCTTGCTTACCGTGAATACGATATCCTTTGTGCCGTCTCTGCCGAATGACTGAAGAATGATGTCAACGTTGATATTCTTAGTAGAAAGCTTTGAGAAAATTTTGAAAGCGATACCCGGTGTATCCTGCAAGCCGAGAATTGATACGAGTGCTACGTCCTTATCCTTTGTTACGCCTCTGATGAGCATTTTTTCCATTTTTGTTACCTCCTTAACGATTGTACCCGGAATTGGGTTTAATGATGATAAAACTTCAAGCTCTACGCCGTATTTTTTTGCCATTTCAACCGAACGGTTGTTGAGAACCTGTGCACCGAGTGTTGCAAGCTCAAGCATTTCGTCATAAGTGATTTCCTTAAGCTTCTTTGCGCCTTCAACCTTACGTGGGTCTGCTGTGTAAACACCCTCAACGTCGGTGAAAATCTGGCACTTGTCAGCCTTAAGAGTAGCGGCAATTGCAACAGCCGATGTGTCTGAGCCGCCCCTGCCGAGAGTTGTGAGGTCATCATATCTGTTGATGCCCTGGAAGCCTGCAACCACAACGATATTGCGCTTTGCAATTTCAGCCTGAAGCCTGTTTGGCTTAATGTTTTTAATTCTTGCAGATGTGTAAATTGAATTTGTATTAAAACCTGCCTGCCAGCCTAAAAGACTGATTACAGGGAAGCCGAGCTTCTCAATTGCCATTGCAAGAAGTGAAATAGAAATCTGCTCACCTGCTGTTAAAAGCTGGTCCATTTCTCTTTTAGCAGCCTTTGGATTGATTTCGTTTGCCTTTTTAATAAGATCGTCTGTTGTGTCACCCTGAGCCGAAACAACAACCACAACGTCGTTGCCTTGCTTATATGTGTCTGTAACAATGCGGGCAACATTCATTACACGTTCGGCATTGGCTACCGAAGAACCGCCGAACTTTTGAACAATAAGTCCCATACGTTTGTAATCCTCCAAATTAATTTATATTGATAAACATTAATAGTTTGTAACCTTGATTGTGTTAATAACGTTAATGCCGTCAAGCTTTTTGTTAAGCTTGTTTTCAGTCATAATGTCTGTAATAAATGCAACCTCGTCGCTCGGCTGACCTTTTCTTGAAAGGAACTTAACATCTGAGAATTTAGCATTAATCTCAGCAGGAGTAGCCTTGGCACGAACGTAAAACGGCATTTCGATTCTTTCTTTATAATCAACAACATAGTCTTCATCACCTGCACCCCAGCCGAAAATCTTTTTCCTCTCTGAGTGCTTAGCGCAGTCTATAATGTCAGCAACAACTGCAGATGCGGTTGGAAGTTTGCCTGCACCCGGACCGTAGAAGCATACGTCGCCGACAGCGTCGCCTCTTACAAGGATAGCGTTGAAAACATCCTTTACGCTTGCAAGCTGAGAACCGTTATAAACTACGGCAGGGCTTACAAAAGCGGCAATTTCATTATCGTTAATATATTTGATTTGACCGAGAAGTTTAATTACTCCGCCGGCATTTTCAATGTAAGATACATCTTCAAGTGTAATGTTTGTGATACCTTCGGTTTCAACTTGATTTGGATAAACGTGCTTGCCAAAAGCAAGAGATGCAAGAATACAAACTTTGCGGCATGCGTCGTGACCCTCAACGTCTGCTGTCGGGTCCTTTTCGGCATAACCCTTTTCCTGTGCGATTTTAAGAGCCTCGTCAAATGACATACCCTTTTCAATCATCATTGTAAGGATGAAGTTTGTTGTGCCGTTTAAAATACCTGCAATTCCCTCAATATAGTTGGCTGCAAGGCACTGGCAAAGCGGACGAATAATCGGAATACCGCCGCCTACCGATGCTTCAAAAAGATAGTTTGCTCCGCTTTCCTCGGCAGCTTGTAAAAGCTCAAGTCCTCTCTGCGCAACAAGCTCTTTGTTAGAAGTAACAACGCTCTTGCCTGCCTTAAGAAGCTTCATTGTGAAATCAAATGCAGGATTAACACCGCCCATGGTTTCAGCAACAATCTTTGTTTCATCGTCATTTAAAATATCATTGAAATCTTTTGTAAACAAATCCTTGTGCGCATCGTTAGGAAAATCACGCAGGTCAAGAATGTGTGAAATTTCAAGTGCTTTGCCACCTGTTCTTTTTGGAATGATATCACTGTGATGCTCAATAACCTCAACTACGCCTGAACCTACAGTTCCGTAGCCCATAACAGCAACTTTCATATTTTCTACCTCCTATGATAAAACGACGGAATTTACACCGTCAATTTCTTTAATTGAATTTAGTAATTCTTCTTTTGTAGCGGTCATCTCGGCAATTTGCACGGTTACGGAAACATCTGCTACCGAATGAATAGGCACGCTTTGATTTACGGATAAAACGTTTGCCCCTGCCTTGTAAAGCTCGTTCATAAGGCTGGAAAGAACACCCGCATTGTCCATAAGCTTTGCATTGATTGTAGCAGTGTCGCTGCTGTCGTCGCCGTGATATTCAAAAATTGCATCCTTATATTTATAGTATGCGCTTCTTGAAATATCTGCCATTTTAGCTGCCTGCGATGCGCTTTTTGCCTTGCCGCTTGCAAGCAAACTTTTTGCCGTGATTACCTTTTTGTAAATATCCGGCACTATGCTTGCATTTATCAAATAAAAATTTATTTTTTCCATAACCAAAGTGTCCTCCATACACGGACAATTGTATTACTGTGAAAAACACTTTCTATATATTAGCAAAAAAATGAACAAGTATCAAGTATAAATTTAAAAAAATCTTAATTTCTATTAAAATTACTTGATTAACACTGTGTTTTACATTAAAATAATGTATATATTGAACAAAAGGAAGTATAACTATATGAACTCCAAGGTTGAAAAAAAGAGGGCATTTTTAATTGACCTTTTATATGCCGTGGCAATAATGGCTCTCATTTATGTGTTTTTTAAATACTGTTTTGCCGTTGCCGCCCCGTTTTTGCTCTCATTTTTCTTCGCAGTTATTTTGCAAAGGCCTATCAGATGGCTTGATAAAAAGACTAAAAATAAATATCATACATTTTGGTCAATTTTGCTGGTGCTTTTATGCGTTGCAATTATTTTAGGTCCTGTTATCTCTATTATTGCCGCTTTGTTTAAGGAAATCGGCAATTTTGCTTCATATTTAGGTAATCAGCTTAACGATTTGCCGACTTTTCTTTTAACGCTCCAAAATGAAATACTTAAGGCTCTTAAATTCTTGCCTGACAGTATTTATACAAGTGTGTCGGAAAATATTACTCAGTTTTTCGGCAATCTTATTAATGATTTTGACGTTTCAAAGCTCGGAATAAATATGAGCTCGATAACCTCGACTCTTACAAGCGGTATCAGCGGAGTATACAGTGTTGTTAAAAATATTCCGTCAATAATCATCGCCGTAGTTATCGGCATTATTGCTTGTATTCTGTTTACAAAGGATTACAAAAGGGTTGTCAGGTTTATTAAGCTCCAGCTTCCCGATAAGCATAAAAATCTTTTGAGCGAAACAAAAAAAGTATTTTCGTCAACGATTCTTAAAATGTGCAGGGCTTACGGGCTTATTATGTTTATCACATTTTGCGAGAATTTCATAGGTTTAAGTATTCTTAATTTAATCGGAGTTATGGACAACAATTATGTATTTGTGATTGCAATATGCATTGCCATATTCGATATTCTTCCGGTTGCAGGTTCAGGCGGTATTCTTATTCCGTGGGCACTTGTTGCACTTGTTACCGGCAGCGTCGGTCAGTGCATAGGATTGCTTGTAATCTATGCGATTATTACTGTTGTAAGACAGTATATTGAGCCAAAGATTGTCGGCAATTCTCTCGGAGTTCATCCTCTCGTTACTCTTGCAGGTCTTTATTTCGGCTTAAAACTGTTCGGATTTATGGGTATGTTTATTGTTCCTATTTGCGTTATGACGGTAAAGGCATTTAACGATGCAGGAAGAATACACCTATACACACCTCCCGAAAGAAATTAAGCGCTATAATAATGAGGAAACCGACGGTTGCTCCTAAAATGTCGAAAGAAACTACGTGTTTTTAAATCTTAATATTTCCAAAGCAGCTTGAATATCACATTCAGGCTGCTTTTTTATGATTTGTTAATTTTTTTTAATCATTGTATGATTTTGTGGATTTTGTTTTTTTTATATGGTAATATATTTCTTGTTTTGAAAAGAGGTATATTAAAATATGGCTGTAAAGGCTAAGGCTAAAAGAAAAAATAAAAAATTAAATAAAAAGAATAAATTTATAATTGCGCTTAGCGTTGTTTTGGTTTTTGCGCTTGCAATCGGCGGCAGCGCCCTTGTTTTCAGAGGCAGGGAAAAGGTGTATTATGATTTCGGAAAGGAAACAGCAAGGGGATATGACGTGTCGGAGCACAACGGCAAGATTGATTGGCAGTCGCTCAAAAACGAGGTCGATTTTGTGTTTATCCGAGTAGGCTATCGAGGATACGGAACAGGTGCAATTTGCGAGGATAAGTGTGCAAAGGATAATTTAAAGGGTGCTCAAGAGGCGGGTATTCCTTACGGCGTTTATTTCTATTCTCAGGCAACTGATGAAAAGGAAGCAGAGGAGGAAGCAAGATTTGTAATTAAAACGCTTGCACTTTATAAGCCAAAGCTGCCTATTATTATTGACTATGAATATCCTGTTGATGAAAACGGCGATAATACCGGCAGAATGTGGGAGGCAACTCTTTCTAAGCAGGAGTGCACAAATACTGTTTCCGCCTTTTGCGAAAAGGTGCAAAAATACGGATATATGGCAGGTGTTTACGCTTCTTCTTATCTTTATAACAATGATATAAATACAAAAAAGCTTCCTAAGGATACCGTTATTTGGGTGGCAGATTACAATGATGCGGTTACTGCTTCATCGGCTTATCATATCTGGCAATATTCACGAACCGGCAAAAGCGACAGTGTTGAGAGCAAATATATAGACTTAAATTATTGGTACAGCAAAAAGCAGAAATGAGGAAATACATATGAAAAAAGTAAATAAAGTTATATCCTTTTTGCTTGCGTTTATTATGCTTTTTACGTCAACGGGTGTATATGCAAGCACCAAGACGAGAAGTAAATATACCGGCATAACATATACTCATAATTCTAAGTTCAAAAATAAAGAACTTGTTTACGGTATGGACGTTTCTCAGCATAACGGCAAAATCAATTTTAAAAAGGCAAAGCGTGACGGAATTGAGTTTGTATTTATTCGTGTGGGATACACGGGATATACAAAATCCTCTTTTTCGCTTAATTTGGATAAGAAGTATAAAACATATATTAAGGACGCAACAAAGGCGGGCCTTAAGGTCGGAGTTTATTGGTATTCTCAGTCCACCAAGGTAAGCGAGGCAAAAAAGGAGGCAAAAGCTCTTTTAAAAGCGATTAAAGGCTACAGCATAACTATGCCGGTAGTGTTTGATTATGAATTTGCTGACACGAAAAAAGGCAGACTTGACAGCGCAAAACTTTCGAAAACGAATATGACTGCTAATGCTCTTGCTTTTTTAAATACGGTTTCAAATGCAGGATATGACGCTTGTATTTACGCAAGTGAAAATTTCCTTGGAGAGCATCTTTACGCAAATCAAATTTCATCAAGCTTTAAGGTTTGGCTTGCAAATTACAGCTCAAAGACAAATTATAATGGCGATTATGAATTTTGGCAGCATACCGCCAAAGGCAGAGTAAGCGGTATGAGGGGTAATGTTGATATCAATTTTTGGTACAAGGGTGAAAACTCAACATATTTGGGCACGCAGGTTTATACCGGCGCTCCGATTGAATGTGGAGTATATGCCGCAATTGACGGCAAGGCGCTTGTTGAAAATGTTGATTATACTCTGACCTATTCAAATAATGTTAATGTAGGTACTGCCCATATCACATTAAACGGAATAGGCGAGCATAAGGGCTTGAAACAAAATTATACCTTTAATATTGTTCCGAATAAGGTTAAGAACGTTGGGCATATTTCAAGTAAAAATACGTCATTGAAGCTTTCGTGGAACAGCGTTTTGGGCGCAGATGCTTACGTGATTACTGCTGAAAGTATAAATAATTTTAAAACGTTTACCAAAACCGTGTATGGCAGGACAGAGGGTGAGATTGAAGGCCTCATTGACGGCAATGAATATATCGTCACCGTTCGTGCGCTCGGCTATGATTCTAAGGGCAATGCCTTGTCGGGTGAGCCGTCTGATTATATTTCTTCCAAAACAACAGGCAATAAAGTCAGCGGCATTAAAGTTAGCACAAGGGCGGAAAAATCAATAACTCTCTCGTGGTACAGGATTGCCGATTGCGAAAGTTACACCGTTTATCAATATGACAGCGCTTTAAAGGAATACAAACCCGTCGGCAAAACAGACGGAAATACCGATTCGTTAAAAATTTCTAATCTTAAGCAAGGCTTATCATATAAATTTACAGTTTGTGCAAATAAGGGAAACAGGCAGTGCGAGCCGAGTGATGCTTTTTCCGCCGTTACCGTGCCGAAAAAGGTTTCAAACAAATCGGCAAAGAGCAAGAAAAGCAGAAGAATAACCTATTCGTTTAAAAAGGTTAATGCCACGGGTTATCAATACCAGTGGTCTACTCATAGAAATTTCAAATCGAATTTCTTAACCAAAAACACAAAATCAACAAAAGTTACCATTAAAACCGCTCAAAGCAGGCGCAGATATTATGTTCGTGTTCGTGCTTATAAAACGGAGCGGGGCGGAAAGAAAATCTACGGCAAATGGTCAAACGTTAAAAGAGTCAAGGTAAAATAATGTTAAGCGGTATGTGATTTTTTACGTACCGCTTATTTTTTATTGCCTTTTGATTGAAATTGCGCTAAAATAGACATGTTACAAACTAAATCCTTGTGAGGTAAATATATGAGCAGAGAGTGGACGAAAAATTTAAGAAATATCGAGCCTTATGTTCCCGGCGAACAGAGTAAGGATAAAGATATAGTTAAAATCAATGCAAACGAAAATCCGTATCCTCCATCGCCAAAGGCGGCCGAGGTACTTAAAAGTTTTGATACAAATAAGCTGCGCTTTTATCCGAGTGCAAATTCAACAAAGCTTAAAGAGGCAATTGCAAAATATTATAAAGTTGACGTGTCAAACGTGTTTGTCGGCAACGGTTCGGACGATGTGCTTGCGGTAGCGTTTCAGTCCTTTTTCAACAGCGAAAAGCCGATTGTCTATCCTGATTTGACATACAGTTTTTATCCCGTTTGGTGTTCGCTATTCGGCATCAAATATAAAAATTATCCCGTAGGTGATGATTTTAGAATTAATCCCGAAGATTATAAAGAAAAAAACGGCGGTGTTGTAATTCCTAATCCCAATGCACCGACCTCTCTCGGCGAAGGTCTTGATTTCGTGGAAAAAATACTTAATTATAATCAGGACAGCGTTGTGGTTATTGACGAGGCTTATGTTGATTTCGGCGGCACGTCAAGCATTCCTCTTATTGATAAGTATGAAAATCTGCTTGTAACGGGCACATTCTCAAAGTCACGTTCGCTTGCAGGGCTTCGTATCGGCTTTGCAATAGGAAGTAAAGCGCTTATTGATGTTATGGAGGCTGTTAAAAATTCGTATAATTCCTACACGGTCGATTCTCTTTCAATAGAAATGGGTGCGGCAAGCATTGAGGATGACGAATACTTCAAATCAACCTGCAAAAAGGTTATCAAAACGAGGGAGAGAGTTACGCTTGAGCTTGAAAAGCTCGGTTTTGACGTTCTCGACTCTCAAACCAACTTTATTTTTGCAACTCACAATAAGCATAATATGAAATCACTTTTTGAATATCTTAAAACGCAAAAGGTGTTTATACGCTATTTTTCTTTGCCGAGGATTGAAAATTATGTAAGAATTACAATCGGCACAAATGAGGAAATGGATATTTTTCTTGAAAAAACTAAGGAGTTTATTTTAAATGACAACAAGTAAAAAGGGCGCAATAATTTTTCTTTGGATATTAAATATTTTAAATGTTCTGGCAGGCTTTATTTCGCAGTTTGAAATTTTGCTCGGAAAAGATATAACATCAATTATTCCGATTAACGCACCGCTTTCGGTTAATCAAATTGTACTTGTCAATTTTATGGCACTTGCGGTAACGACTGTGCTTATTGCGGTAATACTTACTTATCTTGTAACCGATATCCCGTATTCTCCTCTTGAAATATTGGAAAACTTTTCTCCGCTTTTTTTAATACCGAGCGGTGTGGCTGCAATTTTGGGAATAGTTAACGCAATAAAAGCCGATATTGCTGCAGATAAAATCTGGCTTATTGCTTGTATGATAATCTATATTTTAATCTCAATTATCGAAATCTCGTGTCTGTTGACCGTTAAGCAGGATGCAGAGGAATAATATAAAAAACATCAAAAAAACAAAGGCACGAGAATTTCTCGTGCCTTTAAATTTATAAATTTAAATATTAAAGATGGAAAACAATATCATCGCTCTTTTTATTGAAAATCCAAATTCCGACTGCAAGCGTTGCAAACGATACAACCGCTGCGTAAGCAAAAAGCTTAGGGCTGAGCATATAGCCGTAAAGAACGCTTTGCCTAAACATTTCAATCATTGAATAAAGCGGATTGATTTTAATAAGGATTCTTGTCCAATGGCCTGTAATTCTTTGGAAAGGATATACAATAGGAACCATATAGAAAAGAAGCTGAGTAAGAACGTCCCAAATGTATTCAACATCTCTGAAATATACGCCGATAACCGAAAGAATAAGTCCTACTCCCGTGCAGAAAATAAGCAAAAGGAACATAGGCACAACACTCATAAACACATACGGCGTGATATGAAGATTTGAACCGCCGCTAATGCCTGTAAGCTTAAAGAATATCCATACGCAGATAAGGCAGAGAAGCGATATCGCAAACGTAACGAAATTTGAAAAAATCGACGAAAGCGGATACATATATTTAGGAACATATACCTTTTTGATAATGCTTGCGTTTCGCCTAAACGAGGTCATAGCCTGCTTTGTTGACGAAGTAAAGAAGCTGAATAAAAGTCGACCTGTGAAAAGATAAACAGGGAAGCAAATTACGTGCTTGTTTGACTTTCCGAAGATACCGCCGAATACAACTGAAAGAACAATCATCTGCAAAAGCGGCTGGATAAAGCTCCAAAGAATACCGAGCCATGAATTTCTGTATTTAAGCTTAACGTTTTTAGCTGTAAGCTCCTTTAAAAGATTTCTATATTTTTTAAAGGTCTTAACATTACGGTCAAGCTCTTTATTACCTGTACTCATATAAGCACCTCATATATTTTATGATATCTAACGTTTTAGAATTATATCACAATATGTTTCATTTTTCAACAAAAATAATGTTAATATGATTTATTTAAACATTTTTGCTATTTCGCTTGCCACAATTTTAGCGCTTTTATTGCCGTCAATTACGATATCTGCACACGCAAGATATTTGGATTTTCTCTCGTCATAAAGCGATTTAGCCTTTTCCTTATCCTTAAAAAGCGGGCGTGTTGACGTGTCGCCTATTCTTTCGCAAATAATATTGAAATCAACGTCAAGAAATATTATTTTGCCTGAATTTTTAACTGCGTCAACATTTCTTTGATATGTCATTGCTCCGCCTCCGGTTGACACTACGCAGTTTTGCATAGAAGCTACCTTTTTGCAAGCCTGATAT
>ENA-OUOU01001780-OUOU01001780.1-human-gut-metagenome-genome-assembly--contig:-NODE-1780-length-10841-cov-11.430929_pt1 | contig 10841 bp, 7 predicted proteins | sample MGYA00237936_ERZ548765 | MGnify/ENA primary metagenome ERZ548765 (study PRJEB26490, sample SAMN05356889) | human gut metagenome | biome: terrestrial biome; feature: human-associated habitat; material...
ACTGGTTGTATGTAGTAGATCATGCCCGTGCCATCGATATGATTTTCCACAAGGGAAAGATTGCCGAGACTTACAACATCGGCGGTTTCAACGAGTGGAAGAACATCGATATCATCAAGGTGGTGATCAAGACCGTTGATAGATTGCTCGGCAGAAAGGAAGGCGAGGATATGGATCTCATCACTTATGTAACAGACAGAAAGGGTCACGATATGCGTTATGCTATTGACTCTAGAAAGCTGCAGAAGGAACTCGGCTGGGAGCCATCTCTCCAGTTTGAGGAGGGTATCGAGGAAACCGTGAAATGGTATCTCGATAACCAGGAATGGATGGACAATGTAACCTCTGGTGATTATCAGAAGTATTACGATAATATGTATTCAAACCGATAATAGCTTTTGGAGTAATCGGAACATGTTTCTATTGTAACCGGTGCATGTCTCTATTGTAACCGGTGCAAGAGATTCTGTTTTGTATATTGAATCAGGAGTCCTGTATTTGTTTATAACAGCAAATGCAGGACTTTTTTGTTTTATGGCAATTAAAATGCAGTAAATATATTATTATTTCTTAATTTTTTATGTTTTATGTCGAAGAAAACTGAAAACTAGAAAATATTTTTCTATCTTTGCAACCTTAATGATATATAAAAGAAACAGATATGAAGAAAATAATGTTATCAGGCATCGTCATGGCGGTTGCTACCTTGTCGTGCCTTCCCGTTAAGGGACAGGAAAAGGTGGTTCCTTTTAAATATGGTAATATGGACCACTGGGTAATCAGGAATATCAAAGAATCAGGCATTATCGGAGGAAATCAGAAAACAGTTTATGCCGTTGGACCTAATATGACTGTCAATGGTAATATTCCTTATACCAATAAGGGTGGTTCGCCTTGGGGTTCCTCTAATGTCCTGGCACATGTATCGGGCATCTATAAGACGAATAACTCTGTGTTTCGTGATAAACATGGTAGTGGATATTGTGCCAAACTGGTAACCCATATTGAGAAAGTAAAAGTGCTGGGACTCATCAATATCAAGGTCTTGGCTGCCGGTTCTCTCTTTCTGGGTAATGTTCGTGAACCGATAACAAGTACCAAGGATGGTCCTAAAGCCATCAACTGGGGTATACCATTCACCGCACGTCCTAAGGCTTTGCGCTTTGATTATAAGACATCTCTCCCTCATGCAGCCAATCGTATCAAGCAGAATGGATTTAGCGGAGCCTCTACGGTTGCAGGTCGAGATCATGCTATAGCTGTGCTCTATCTGCAGAAACGGCATGAAGATGCTAAGGGAAATATAACAGCTAAACGTGTGGGTACGATGGTAGTCAGATTCGGAAAGAGTACCGATAGATGGGTGGAAGATGCTACCTATACAATCCATTATGGCGATATCCGCCACATGGCAGGTTATCAGGCTGCTACTATGGGACTGCGATCCACTGACTATGCCCGTAACAGCAAGGGTAAGAGTGTGCCGGTAAAAGAAGTAGGATGGGCGAGTGCTAACGAAACACCTACTCATCTGATTCTTCAGTTCTCCTCATCCGATGGTGGAGCCTATATCGGAACTCCAGGCAATACCTTGTGGATTGATAATGTAGCATTAGTGTATTAAAATAATAAAATCGACAAAATGAAGCATATTCTGACAATACTTATTATGATGTTGGCATTGGGCAGCTATGCCTCTGAGCCTTCTGTAACCGATAGTATCTCATCTGCGGAGAAGGTGGATACGACGACTTTACATGCCGGGAAATCATGGGTGAACCGGATTCTTGACTACTTTAATGATTCCAACAAAAACAAGAAGCATAAGCGTTTCGATTTTAGTGTGATAGGTGGCCCTCATTATGCCTCTGATACCAAGTTTGGATTGGGATTGGTGGCAGCAGGACTATACCGTACTGATCCGAATGACAGTATTCTTCCTCCTTCTAATGTCTCGCTTTATGGTGATGTCAGTTCTGTAGGTTTCTATATGTTGGGTGTCCGTGGTAACCATATTGCTCCTAAAGGAAGATATCGCATCGATTATCACCTTTATTTCTATTCTTTTCCCTCTGATTTTTGGGGAATAGGCTATGAGATGGGCGATAACGATGCCAATAAGAGTGACATGAAGCGTTGGCAGGCTCAGGCTGAAGTTAGCTTCCTGTTTCGTGTAGCAGATAATTTCTATATCGGACCGATGGCGAGTTATGACTATGTAATAGGTAGAAATATTGAACGTCCGGAATTGCTGCAGGGCATGGACCGTCATACATGGAATGTAGGAGCGGGTGTTTCTCTGGTATATGATAACAGAGATAATCTTACGAATCCACATCGTGGTATCTGTCTGAATATCAATCAGATGTTCAGACCTGGATTTATGGGAAATGATTATGCTTTCAGTACGACGGCATTTCGTTTTGATGCCTATCAGCGACTGGGTAAGGGAACGGTTCTTGCCGAGGACATTGGGGCTAACCTCAACTTTGGTAATCCTTCGTGGGGAATGATGGCTGAATTGGGTGGTACTCATTCCATGCGTGGCTATTATGAAGGCCGTTATCGCGATAAACATTCTCTGGAAGCTACGGTTGAGTTGCGCCAACATGTATGGAAGCGTAATGGCATCGTAGTGTGGGTTGGAGCAGGAACCATCTTCCCGAAATTCTCGGCATTGCGCTCTAAACAGATTTTGCCGAATGCCGGTGTAGGTTATCGCTGGGAATTTAAGAAGAATGTGAATGTACGTCTGGATTATGGATTCGGTAAGTCGGGGCAGTCTGGTTTTCTCTTCAATATCAATGAAGCGTTTTAGTAATAATGCTCTTTATGTAGTTTGATAATGCTCTTTAAAGTGTTAATGAAAAAGTAGAATGAACAGTTTTACGGATATATATAAGGATATATATAATAAGGTGTCATCGGGCGCATTCCTTTACGGGTATGCTGTGGTAGCATTGTTGTTGCCTAATATAGCTCTGTGCTATACCGAATGTCTGGCTCCTTGGGCTTGTGGTGCTAATGTGTTGCTGCCTTTGGCACTCTACATGTGGTTCTTTTCGTTAACCAGATGCCCGGGTAAGATGATCTGGTGGGCTTTTCTTTTTGTTTTTTTCGCTGCCTTCCAACTGGTATTGCTTTATCTCTTCGGGACGGGAGTTATAGCGGTAGATATGTTTCTGAATCTTGTAACTACCAATCCTGGCGAGGTGAAGGAACTGCTTGGTAATCTGTTGCCTGCTGTGGTGGGTGTTTTTGTGGTTTATCTTCCTTTGCTGGTTCTGGCTATTGTCAATATCTGCAAGAAAGGGATGATAGTGGTTCAACTCCAGCATCGAGTGCGTCGTTGGGCTTTGGAGATAGCTGCTGTCGGTTTATTCTGTCTGCTGGCTTGCTATGTGGCTGTAGATGATTATCGCTTGCGCAACCAGCTTTATCCTGTTAACGTTTGCTATAATCTCTATCTTGCTTTCGAGCGTGATGCGGCTTCAGAGAATTACAGGGAGGCAAGCAGGAATTTCAGGTTTGATGCCAGGAGCGAGCACGATGCTGAGGCTCCCGAGGTGTATGTGATGGTGGTGGGAGAGACAGCGAGAGCCCACAATTTCAGTCTCTATGGCTATCCGCGCGATACCAATCCTTTGCTTTCCAAGACTCCTGGAATCATAGCTTTTCCCGATGCTACAACCCAGAGTAATACTACGCATAAGAGTGTTCCTATGCTCCTGTCGGCTGCATCAGCAGAGGATTTCGAACGTCTCTTTCATGAGAAAGGTATCCTGGCTGCTTTCAGGGAGGCGGGATTTCATACCGTATTTATCAGCAATCAGCTGCCTAATCATTCTTTTATTGATTTTCTTGGCGAACAGGCTGATGAACATTACTTTCTGAAGGAAGGTGCTTCTGCAAAAGATAATCATTATGATAGTGATTTGTTGCAGAAGTTGGATGGGATATTGCCTGCGGCAGATGCTTCTTCATCCAAGCAATACCGTTATCGGAAACTCTTCGTGGTACTTCATACTTATGGTTCTCACTTTAATTACCAGGAGCGCTATCCCCGTAATTTCGCTTTCTTTAAACCTGACAGTAAGAGCGAAGCTAAGCCGGAGAACCGGCGTGACCTGCTGAATGCATACGATAATACCATCCGGTATACCGATTATATCCTGCATGGTATCGTAGAACGTCTGCAGAAATGGGAGAAGACTCAGGCAAAGACGGATGGGGTATATAGCCAACCTACATCGGCGATGCTCTATACCAGCGACCATGGAGAGAATATCTTTGATGATGACCGTCGCCTCTTTCTGCACGCCGCCCCGAAGGCATCTGATTATGAGCTGCATGTTCCTTTCATCATCTGGACATCAGATGGTTATGGAAAACAATATCCGGGAATACTGAAAACTTTGTCTGGTCATCGTACCCAACAGGTACAGACGAGTCTTTCGGCTTTTCATACGATGTTGGGGATAGGAGGCATCCTGACCCGTTATCGCCAGGATGAATATTCTGTGGCAAGTGAGAAGTATCATCCTGTGAAGTTGTTTTATCTGGATGATCATGATAAAGCGATTCCACAGGAAAATGCCAAATATTAGCATCTGATTTTAAGCGTAAACGCGCTCTTTGTGTAAAATACATGAAAAGAGTTTTCGTAAATGTCAATTATTTGCGAAAACTCTTTGCCGTATCTATAATTTGCTGTATCTTTGCACCCGGATTTAGATAATAATAAAAATACAGTTGTTATGGAACCAACTCGAAAAATCGAAAAGGTAGGCATGCGCAATCTCCGTATGGAGGATTATGATCAGCTTGCCAAGTCATTTAGGCGTATTTACGCAGACTCAGATGTATTCTGGACAAAAGAACAGATTAAGAAACTCATTACTATCTTCCCTGAGGGTCAGGTGGTTATTATCGTTGATGATAAGATTGTGGGCTGTGCGCTCTCTATCATCGTCAATTATAATATGGTGAAGGGTGATCATACCTATGCTCAGGTTACGGGTAATGAAACCTTCAATACCCACGACCCTAAGGGAAACATTCTTTACGGCATCGAGGTATTTATCCACCCTGATTATCGTGGTTTGCGCCTGGCTCGCCGTATGTATGAGTATCGCAAGGAACTCTGCGAGAAGCTCAACTTGAAGGCTATCATGTTTGGTGGTCGTATACCAAACTATCACAAGTATGCCGATAAGATGCGCCCTAAGGAGTATATCGAGCATGTAAGAAACCGTGAAATCTATGACCCGGTTCTTACCTTCCAGCTTTCCAATGATTTCCACGTGCGCCGCGTAATCCGCAACTATCTTCCTAGCGATGAGGAGAGCGAACACTGCGCTACCCTCTTGCAGTGGGATAATATCTATTATCAGCCACCTACGGATTCTTATGTAGACCGCAAGCCAACCGTAAGAATCGGATTGGTACAGTGGCAGATGCGCCCATACGCTTCGGTGGATGACCTCTTCGAACAGGTTGAGTTCTTCGTTGATTCTGTGAGCGATTACAAGAGCGATTTTATCCTCTTCCCAGAGTATTTCAATGCGCCTTTGATGGCTCGTTTCAACGACTTGGGTGAGGCGCAGAGCATCCGAAAGATGGCGCAGTATACCGAAGAAATCCGTGACCGTTTCCGCGAGTTGGCCATCAGTTACAACATCAATATCATCACGGGTAGTATGCCTTATCTCAAGGACGATTCCCTCTATAATGTGGGCTTCCTTTGCCGTAGAGATGGTAGCGTAGACATGTACGAGAAGATTCATGTTACACCAGATGAGCAGAAGTGCTGGGGATTGAGTGGCGGTAGCCATATCCAGACTTTCGATACCGATTGTGGTAAGATTGGTATCGTGATCTGCTATGATGTGGAGTTCCCTGAGTTGTCAAGATTAATGGCTGAGGATGGCATGCAGATTCTCTTCGTTCCATTCATGACCGATACCCAGAATGCTTACTCCCGAGTAAGAGTATGTGCCCAGGCGCGTGCTATCGAGAACGAGTGCTATGTAGCCATTGCGGGTAGTGTGGGCAACTTGCCTCGTGTTCATAACATGGATATCCAGTATGCCCAGAGCGCCGTGTTCACCCCTTGCGACTTTGCTTTCCCTAACGATGGCAAGCGTTCAGAGGCAACACCTAATACCGAGATGATTCTCGTATCAGATGTTGACCTGAATCTCTTGAATGAGCTTCATACCTACGGTGCTGTAAGAAATCTTCGCGACCGCCGCAAGGATCTCTACGAATTGAAACAGAAAAAGTAAGTGGCAAGATAAATTTAACATTTAACATTCAACACTTAACATTTAAATAAAGTGTATAAGATAGAAATCTCGGAGCGCACGCTCCACTTCAAGCAGCCGGCAGGCACGTCTCGTGGGGTATATACCACGAGACACAGTTATTATCTCACTCTCACCTCGGATGAAATGCCGGGGATAGAAGGAGTGGGAGAGTGTGCTACGCTCCCTGATTTGAGTTGCGATGCCAAACCGGAATATGAGATGACCCTTCGGCAGGTGTGCCAGATGGTGGAGCAGATGGGACGCATCCCATACGATATGATTCGTGCCTATCCTAGCATCACCTTCGGATTAGAAACCGCCTTTGCCTCGTTCTTCGATGCAGCAAAGAAGCAGAACTTAAGTGTCTCTGCTCCAGCTGGAATGGAGAACCTGACAGATCTTTTCGATTCTCCTTTCGGAAGAGGTGAAGAAGGTATCACAATCAACGGTTTGGTGTGGATGGGAACCTATGAGGAGATGCTGGCACGACTGGAGGAGAAACTCCAGGCGGGTTTCCATTGCGTGAAACTGAAAATCGGTGCCATCGATTTTTTCAAGGAACTCGATCTCATCAAGCGCATCCGTGATGTTTATACCAAGGAGCAGGTTGAGTTGCGTGTAGATGCCAATGGCGGCTTTTTGCCGGAGAATGCGATGAGTCAGCTGGAGGCTTTGGCTAAATATGACATTCATTCGATAGAGCAGCCTATCAAGCAGCATCAGTGGCCTAAGATGGCTCAGCTTTGTCGCGAAACACCGCTTCCTATCGCTCTAGACGAGGAGTTGATTGGTGTGAATGTCCGGAGTATGAAGCAGGCTTTGCTCGATACCGTCCGTCCTCAGTATATCATCCTCAAGCCTTCACTTCATGGTGGAATCTATGGATGTAACGAGTGGATAGAACTGGCTAACCAGCGTGGTATCGGCAGCTGGATTACTTCTGCTCTTGAGAGTAATATCGGTCTGAATGCTATTGCTCATTATGCAGCTAAAGTATATGGCCCTAATGTCAAGATGCCGCAAGGCTTGGGCACCGGACAACTCTTTACTGATAATATACCGATGCCTTTGGAGATTCGTGGTGATCAATTATTTGTAGTAAAATGACTTTAGAAGAATTCCTTTCAGAATGGAATAACGATAGCGACCGGGTGCTGGTGCATACCAGTGGCTCCACGGGAAAGCCCAAGCCGATGATGGTAGAGAAGAAGCGAATGCTCAACTCGGCCCGCATCACCTGTGATTTCCTGGGATTGAAACCTGGTGATAGCGCCCTGCTCTGCATGTCGCTCGATTATATTGCAGGTAAGATGGTGGTGGTGCGGAGTATAGAGTGCCATCTCCATCTTATTTCTGTATCCCCAAGTGGGCATCCTTTGAAAGATGTAAATGAAGAGATTACTTTCGCTGCGATGGTTCCGATGCAGGTTTATAACACCCTGCAGGTTCCTGAAGAGCGGGCTCGTCTCTGCCGCATCAGGCATCTTATTATCGGTGGCGGAGCCATAGATGAGGCTCTCGAACAGAAACTGAAGGCTCTTCCCGGCAATATTGCCATCTGGAGTACCTACGGAATGACCGAAACGCTCTCGCATATTGCCCTGAGAAGAATTAACGGTGATGAGGCCAGCGAATGGTACCAGCCTTTCGATAGTGTGAAAATCAGTCAGACTGATGAAGGATGTCTGGTAATAGATGCTCCGCAAGTCTGTGCAGAGCCCCTGGTAACGAACGATATAGTGGAAATAGAATCCTATATATATAATAAGGTGGAAAAACTCCGTTTTCGCATCAAAGGCAGAAAAGACAATGTGATTTGCAGCGGAGGCATCAAGATTCAGATAGAAGAGGTTGAGGCTCTGTTGAAGCCTTATCTTGAAAAACCTTTCATGATAGCCAAGAAGAAAGACGGGAAGTTTGGAGAGATTGCAGTCCTCCTGACGGAAGATGAGGAGATAGAAAAAATAGAGGCGACTGTTCGCCGCCTCTTATCTGATCATAAATATTGGATTCCAAGGGAATTCCTTCATGTAGAGCATCTTCCGCTTACCGAAACCGGAAAGCCGAAGCGTGCTATCCTTCTTTAAAGGGATTCTCTGAAGAAATATTCCTTAGCTGAATTATCCTTCTCTGAAGAAGTCAAGTGCTTCCTTGATTTCTTCTGTCGTAGCAGTCTGGTTGATACGGATATCGCCTATGCCACCCAGCATCGTGAAGTTGATGATGCCATTCTGGTTCTTCTTGTCATGATGCATCAGTTCGATGAGCTCATCATAGTCATCGCAGGTAATATCCAGTGTACCATAGAATTCCTTGATGAAGTTTACGGTCTGGCGCATCTTCTCTGTAGGGAATCCGGTTTTGGCAACACTCAGATAGAGTTCAGGGATGAGACCGAATGCCACCGCGTAACCATGCAGGATAGGCTTGCGCTTCAAAGCCCAACTCTCAAACGCATGACCGAAAGTATGGCCCAGGTTCAGCGCCTTGCGGATGCCCTGCTCGTGAGGATCCTGCTCTACAATGCGCTCCTTTACCTTCACGCTGTCTCCTACCATACGCTGCAACTGCTTCAAATCAGGCTTGTCGAGGTCGAAGCTGACCAGCTCTTCCCACATGGCTTCTGTAGAAATCAGACCGTGTTTCAGCATCTCTGCATAGCCCGAACAGATGTTTTCTGCATCGAGCGTCTTTAAGAATTCTGTATCGAGAATAACGAACTTAGAATCGTTGAACACACCTACTTCGTTCTTCAGTCCGCCGAAGTTGATGCCTGTCTTTCCACCTACCGATGCATCTACCATAGCCAGCAGGGTGGTAGGAATATTGATAAAGTTAATACCTCTCTTAAAAGTGCTGGCAGCAAAGCCACCCAGGTCGGTTACCATACCGCCGCCCAGATTAATCATACAGGAGTGGCGTGAAGCACCTCCCTCCTGCAGTCCTTTCCATACCATCATCAGACTTTCTATGTCTTTATGGCTGTCGGTAGCCGGAATAGTGATGATATGGGCTTCCTTCATGCAGTAAAAATTCTGCAATACAGGCATGCATAGTTCCAATGTCGTAGTATCTGTAAGCACAAAAAGTTTGTCGTGCTCACACTCAGAAAGTGCACTTACCAGTTCGCTTTCCAGTTGGGTTGATATGATTACTCTTTGTTCCATAACATTCTAACGTATTAATTTTTGTGCAAAGATACACTAAAATGGAGACAATACAAAAAAAAAGTTGCTAAATTTGCGTTTTTTATCTCAGAATGCATTAAACCTTGGTGTATTTAACGCGTCAAAACTACCAGATTAACAAAAATGGTTATTAAAATATCATAACGGTTAAGTGAAAATAATGGTCAGGTGGAAATAACGAACAAGTGAATATAATAACAAATTAAAAATAGAATGAAAAAATCGATTCTGACGATGCTGCTGCTGTTGATGGCAATAGCATCCTTTGCTCAACAGCGACTGATATCCGGTCAGATTACCGACCGCGATACCAAGGAGGCCATTGAGCAGGTAACTGTTCAATTGCTTAAGAGCGACAGCACGTATGTGGCTGGTGCCATCAGTAATGAGAACGGACTCTTTCATGTCACCGCTCCGGCTAATGGCAAGTATCTGCTCAAGATTTCGAGTGTAGGATATAAGTCTACTGTGAAGCGTATCCAAATTTCTGATAACAAGGATCTGGCTATGGGTAAGATTGTGCTGGGTGCTGAGGCTATCATGCTGAAAGGAGCAGTGGTAACAGCCATGGCTCAGAAGGTAACCCTGAAGGAGGATACTTTCGTGTACAATTCTTCTGCCTATCGCACACCGGAAGGCTCGGTAGTTGAGGAACTCGTAAAGCGTCTGCCGGGTGCAGAGGTGAGCGATGACGGTACCATCAAAATTAATGGTAAGGAGGTAAAGAAGATTCTCGTAGATGGCAAGGAGTTTATGACGGGCGATACCAAGACTGCCCTGAAGAACCTGCCTACCAGCATCATCGAGAAAATCAAGGCATACGATGAGAAGAGTGATCTCTCTAAGGTAACCGGTATTGATGATGGTGAGGAGCAGACCGTGCTCGACTTCGGTGTGAAGAAGGGTATGAACAAGGGCTTGATTTCCAATATCGACCTGGGCGTGGGCAACAAGAGCCGCTATAACATGCGTGGCATGGGCGGTTATTTCAGTGATAACAACCGATTCATGCTCTTTGCCAATGCCAATAACACCAGCGACCGTGGTTTCGGAGGCGGTGGCCCTGGCAGAGGTTTCGGAGGTGCTAACGGTTTGAATGCCAGTAAGATGATTGCCGCCAACTACAATTACGAACTGAAGGATAAATTCAAGTTCAATACTTCTCTTCGCTGGAATCACAGCGATGGCGATATTTGGAGCCGTCGTTCCAGCGAGAACTTCATGGGTAGCAGCTCTTCGTTCAGCAACAGCTTGACTCAGAATTTCTCCCGCAGCAACAGTTGGAATGGTAACATCCGATTGGAGTGGATGCCTGATTCCATGACCAATATCCTCTTCCGTCCTT
>ENA-OUOU01001785-OUOU01001785.1-human-gut-metagenome-genome-assembly--contig:-NODE-1785-length-10827-cov-3.906610_pt1 | contig 10827 bp, 10 predicted proteins | sample MGYA00237936_ERZ548765 | MGnify/ENA primary metagenome ERZ548765 (study PRJEB26490, sample SAMN05356889) | human gut metagenome | biome: terrestrial biome; feature: human-associated habitat; material...
TGATGGACGAGATCATCCGGCAGCAAAATGAACGAAGAAAAAGTGAACTGGATGCATTGCAGTCACAGATCAATCCACACTTTTTGTATAATACACTGGATTCTATTGTATGGATGATCGAGGGCGAACGCTACGAGGATGCGGTCTTTATGATCACGCAGCTTGCGAGTCTGTTCCGTATCAGTCTAAGCCGCGGAAAAACGATCATCAGCGTTGAAGATGAGATCAAACACGCAAAGAATTACATGAATATCCAGAAAATTCGTTATAAAAACAGCTTTGCAATTGATTTTTCCATAGAGGAGGAAATTTTGCACTGCTGTACGGTAAAACTCGTGGTGCAGCCGCTGTTGGAAAATGCGATTTATTATGGCGTGGAAGGAATGGACGGTGAAGGCGAGATCCATGTAAAAGGTTACCGGAAAGAGGACGATATTTATATAGAAGTCAGCGATAACGGACTTGGTATGCCGCAGGATATGGTGGAACAGCTTCTGACCGACAATAACCGTGTGAGAAAGCATGGTTCCGGTGTGGGTGTGATCAATGTACATAATCGTATCCGTCTGCGGTTTGGCAAGCCATATGGCCTTGAAATCGAGAGTATGCCGGATGAGGGAACCACCATTCGTATCCATCTGCCGTATATTCCATATGAACCGGAAAAACTGGAACTGCTGGAAAACGGAAAGATGCAGGAACTGAAAGGGGGAAAGAGCAATGAAGAAAAATAGGATTTATTTTGGATTGCTCATTCTTGCCCTGGTAGTGACGATTGTCTGGACATCCGCTGGCATGCTCGGAGTGAATAAAGAAGAGAAAAAATACAGTGTGTCTGTGATCGTCAACGACAGCAACAATGACCGCTGGATCGCAATGCGCGAGGGACTGGAGCAGGCAGCGAAAGATGACGATATTCAGTTAAATTATGTTTCCACCGGTGTCTTTGCAAGTGAAGATGAAGAAAAGGCGCTGATCGAGCGTGAAGTGGAGAATGGAGCAGATGGAATTATCGTACAGCTTGTCTCAAGTGAGGACACCTATGCAGTTTTTGAGAAAATAGATTCTTCTGTAGCGGTGATGTTATTGGAAACAGATGCGGTGTCGGAGGGAGTTTATTCCGTGACAGCCCCGGATAATCTCTGGATTGGTGAAGCACTGGCACAGACAGTTTTGCAGGATTATGGGGATTCTTTATCTGAGAAAAAAATTGGAATTCTCAGCGGAAACCAGAATCAGCTTTCCATGCAGCAGAGGCTTGGCAGCGTGAAAAAGCTGCTGGAGGATGAGAACATAGAGCCGGTCTGGATTTTATCCGGTCAGGGGGAGAATCTGTCATCGGAACTTGTGACAAAACAGGCAGATGAACCGGTGGATATTCTGATCACATTGGGAAATGCGGAGACAGAAACAGCAGTGGATTATCTGCAGGCGGATACCAGTTATAAACGACAGTTTATGATTTATGGGGAAGGGTGTTCGGATAAAACGGTATATTATCTGGACAAAGGCATAATTAAGTCGCTTGTAGTACCAAATGAATTTAACATGGGATACCAGAGCGTACATACGATTGCGGAACAAATCAAATACAAGTTTTCCAGTGCAGAAAGCACGACGGTGGACAGTCTTGTGATCAACAGGCAGAATCTGTATGATGAGGAGAACCAGAAGACATTATTCCCGATCGTGCAGTGAATCAGAGGGATCATGGTGTGGATAAAACAGGAAGAAAGAGAGAAGGTATGGCATGGGAAGTGCAAAACAGAGGATTTCAGGTGCATTGATCCTGACATTGGGTGCATCAATGCTTGTGGGATGTGAACTGCCGGAGAGAAATACACAGGTGAAAAGTATCAAGATCGGCGTGACACTTTATGATCAGTATGATGCTTTTCTTTCTGAGCTGATGGAAGATTTTAACACCTATGCAGCAGCGAAGGAAGAGGAGACAGGAATCGCCATTAATGTGGAAGTCTATAATGCGTCACAGAGTCAGGCGACACAGAACAATCAGGTGGAAGCTATGGCACAGGATGGATGCGACATTATCTGTGTGAACTTAGTGGATCGTACGGATCCTACAACGGTCATTGATCTCGCGGAGAAAAATGATATCCCTGTCATTTTCTTCAACCGTGAGCTGGTGGAAGAGGATTTAGAGCGCTGGGATAAATTGTATTATGTGGGGGCGAAGGCATTTGAATCTGGAATGATGGAAGGACAGATTGCCGCAGCGGCTTTTTTACAGGATCCATCGGTCGACAGAAATCAGGACGGAGTCTATCAGTATGTTGTGCTTGAGGGGGAGCCGGGGCATCAGGATGCAATAGTCCGCACGGAATACTCGGTGAATACGATTGTTTCCAGCGGGATTGAGGTGGAAAAACTGGGTTATGCCATTGCTAACTGGAACCGTGCACAGGCACAGAATAAAATGACACAGCTTTTGAGCCAGAATGGCAATAAAATAGAGTTAGTGATCGCAAACAATGACGATATGGCAGTGGGGGCGATCGATGCATTGAAGGCCTCAGACCTAAGCCGGGAGGAATGGCCGGTAGTGGTCGGAATTGACGGCACCAATGTTGGACTTGAGGCAGTGAAGAATGGCGAGATGGTCGGTACCGTCTATAATGACAAAGAAGGACAGGCAAAGGGAATGTTGGAACTTTCTTTTGCACTTGCCACGGGCGGAAATCTGGAGGATCTGAATCTGGAGGATGGAAAATACATAAGAATGCCTTATGCAAAAGTCGGACCGGATGATGTGGATGAATATTTGAACAGATAACGTTTCTGGCAGACAGGAAATGAATGGGAGCAAAGATTTGAAGACAATCATTTATTTTAAAGGTGTCTATGACACGCTTGATTTATTTACAGATCATTTGATCGAGGCATTTGAATCCATGGGATATGGGACATTTGTGTATCACACTGCAAATGAGGAAGTGAGCAAAAAGATGCTGCTCCGCCTTCTGGATGAATCACAGGAATTTGCAGTAGTGACATTTAATAACCTCGGATACAATCTCTCTTTTGAACAGCCTGAAGCAGCGGAGGATGAAGAGAAAAAACCGGAAGAACATAATATATGGAATTATTTTCATATCCCATATATTGACATTCTCATGGATCATCCGTTTCATTATGAGAAACCGCTTTGCAATATGCCGGAAACGGCAGTGATCCTCTGCACAGACCGCAATCATGTGAAATATATCCGGCGTTTTTTCAAAAACATCCATCGGACAGATTTCCTTCCACATGCAGGAGTGGAACTGGGACATAAGCATAAACCTCTGAATGACCGCAATATCGATGTGCTGTATGCAGGGGCACTTCCAATCTATACGGTCGCAAAGATGATCCCGGATCTTCATTCCATCCCGGAAGTCGACGGTGAGCATATGATGCAGTCGGTGTTGGGCGAACTGGTGCAGCACCCGGAACAGACGACAGAACAGGCGATAGAAGCATATGTAAAGTCAGTGCGTGGAGATATATCCGACGAGCGTTTACAGGAGATCATTGTAAAAATGCGGTTTCTGGATTCCTACGCGACGTCTTTTTTTCGGGAGCAGGCGGTGCGCATCCTTGTGGAGAGCGGCATTCATGTGACCGCGTATGGTGTTGGCTGGGAACAGTGCGAATGGAGTGATAATCCGTATCTGACATATGGGGGAAAGGTGCTTGCACCGCAGATTCTTCCGCTTATGAACGACTCCAAGATCGTATTAAATACCATGACCTGGTTTAAAGCAGGTGCGCACGACCGTATTTTTAATGGTATGCTTGCAGGTGCGGCGGTAGTGACAGATGATTCCACTTACCTGCGCAGAACCTTTACGGATGGAAAAGAACTTGTGATGTTTTCATTAAAGGAATTGCAGACACTGCCGGAACGGGTATTTGACTTGTTTGGCCACAGCTCCCACATGCAGGAGCTGGCAGATTGTGGATATCGTGCCGCAAAAGAGGGGCATACGTGGAAAAACAGGGCAGAGTATATCCGCGAGTGCTATTTTGACTGAAGATCATATGCTGTAAAAGATGGAGGGACAAAGAATTAATGCGCATTTTAATGTACCGTTGGAAGGCATACAATTACCGGGATATTGAACAGACATTCCGCCTGTTAGGACATACGGTGGACAATATTGAGCAGGAACTTGGAAATTATGACATTGATCCCGAATTTGAGGCGAAAATCGAAGCAATGATGGAAAAAAATCATTATGATATGGTGTTTACGGTCAATTATTTTGCACTGATCTCAAATTCCTGCCAGAAAATGGGCGTAAAATATGTGTCATGGACGTGTGACAATCCACTGATCAGCATGTATCATGTCTCTGTTTTTAACGACTGCAACTACATTTTTACGTTTGATAAAACAAACTATCTGGAATTTAAAGAGATGGGGGTAAAACATATCTGGTATCTTCCGCTTGCAGTGGATGCTGACCGGGTTGATGCGATTTTACAGAAGTCAGAGGACAGTGTAAAATACGGCGGTGACATTGCATTCGTGGGAAGCCTTTATGAGAGAAATTCCTACGACAGGATCAAGCCTACGCTGCCGGAATATCTGAGAGGCTATTTTGATGCGGTGATGGAAGCACAGCTTAACATCAGTGGTGCAAATATCGTGGAACCAATGCTCACAACGGATATTTTAGAACAGCTGCAACAGCATTTTTCGCTGGAAAAGTCGGAGGGTTCTTTCTCGGATCTCGGACTGATCTTCCAGACAACGGTGCTTGGGTTTAAAATCGCAGAGATTGAGAGACGGCGCGCGCTGATTGAACTGTCAAAACATTTCCGTGTGAATGTGTATAGTAACAGCAATGTCTCGGATCTTGTGAGAGTGCAGTACTGCGGCTCTGTCGATTATTGGAGCGAGATGCCAAAAGTGTTCCATGAGTCGAAAATAAACCTGAACTTCACGATCCCCAATATTAAAAGCGGGATTCCGCTCCGCATATGGGATGTACTGGGGGCAGGAGGATTTCTGATGACAAATTATCAGGCGGAGATCCCTCTTTATTTTAAGGAAGGGGAAGACCTGATATGTTTTGACGGTGTGGAAGATCTGGCAGAGAAAGCGGGCTATTATCTGGAACATGAGAAGGAGCGGAGGGAGATTGCCCATAACGGCTATGAGAAAGTGAAACAACATCATTCTTATGTAAACCGTATAGAGACAATTTTAGAGACGATCGCATAAAAAAGACTGTTGCATGAAAGCTGATTCATGTGACAGTCTTTTTAACAATAGCGGTCTAACATCATTCCGGAGTAGATCGAAGTGATATATGGTGTCGCAAAATTATGTCCGGGGTTCTTGTAGGCTACAATAATTTTGTTCACGTAATTCATCGGGTCAATAGACGCCTCTGCTGCTTTGCTGTTTAATGTGTCCTTAAATTGATTCAGGATCGCAAAATTATCCTGCGCATCTTCTGCAGTTGCGGCATCATACAGAAGACTGCGGTCAATATGCAGATAATTATCGGCGTCTAATTCCAATCCCATCGCTTCTAATTCATTGCGGTAGTCTTTTGCAACACTGCTCATGTCAGAGACGAGCTTATTAGGGCGCTGGGCGTCGGAATACGAATGACCGATCCTGATCACTTCGTTATAAGCATTGGCGAGTCTGCTGACATTGTCCGCAACGGCATCGGCATCTGTCTTGAAATCAATCGTTGCCTCTGAGCCATCCTTGCTGATTCCGTTTAATGTCAGATTAAACTGGTTATTTACCATAAATGAATTCGAGTAGGAGGAATGTTCTTTCCCATTTAAAACAAAAGAAGAATTCCCGGCTTTCTGCGCGATCTGATTGATTCCTAAAAGCTTCATAGCGTGCATGGAGGAGGGACTTGCATCCGGCAGGATCTGGAACAGATAGTCTTCATCATCTGCAATGCCGGTCTGGCTGGAGGAGAGCACAAGTGCATTATCGCCTTTGCTGTTCTGGACCATGGAGGCATTGATGCCGATTTTCGAGTGGTTGATCAACTGCATCAGTTTTTGCTGGACATCTGCATTGGAATCTTTGCGGTCGACAGAAAACTGAAATTCATAAGAATTCGTATTCGTGTTCAGGTCAAAGGAATAAATGCCGGGTGAAAACTGATAACGATCCGGCTGAAGGTAATTTCCACGGTTAATCTGTTCTGCTGCTAACTGCTTTACTGCTATATGAAAGGTAGTTGTATCCGGAGTGTCGTCGTTTCCAATGTATTCTGCGGTTACGACATCTTCGTCCGAAGACTGGGCGATCTTTTTGGAAAAAGCTTTTTCAATGCCCTGGTCGCTGCCTGAAAGTGAAGCAACGATATGCTGGATGTCTCCGACGCTTTCCTTGATATCAATCGCATATTTTTTCGCTTCCCCGAGGTTTTTGATTTTGTACAGAGGGGATTCTTTATTTGTTTTTACAATTTTATTATAGGTGTCACGCAGCTGGCTTTTCTTGTGCGTGTCATAGCGCGATACAGTCGAATTGCCATAGGTACTCAGATAGTACTGGTAGGCGCTGTCAATGGCTGCCATAGATGTTCCCCTCCTTTCTTCCTTGAAATCATAATGCAGTACTTTCTTAATATAATAAGAAGTAATTCGTTATGCGGGGATGAAAATCCGTTTCATTAGATTACAGAATATATATCGGTAGTTCTATAAAAAATATTTATCTTTTTTTACATTATTATAGGAAATGTAGAAAAAAGCAAGAAAAAAACAAAAAAATTTGTTGACGACCAATATTCTGTGTGCTATATTAGTCTAGCGATGGAAGTAGGTCTTTTTTTTATGCCTTTTTTTAGGTCGGACTTATTTTCGACTAAAAGGTGTAGAAAAACACAAAGAATTTAATGGAGGTGGAAGTTGTGCGCACGAAAATAACACTGGCATGTACAGAATGCAAGAATCGTAATTACAACACGACAAAAGACAAGAAAGCTCATCCAGACAGAATGGAAACCAAAAAGTATTGTAGATTCTGTAAGACTCATACATTACACAAGGAAACCAAATAGTTTAGCTGGGTGAAGGAGTGAGAAAATGGGAGAAACCGAGAAATTAGTAAAAGCTCCGGAAAATGGTCAGCACATGAGCCTGCTGGCGAAACTGTCGAGCTGGTTTACCGGTCTCAAGGCTGAATTCAACAAGATTATTTGGCCAGACAAACAATCACTTGCAAGACAGACAGGAGCCGTTGTTGCGACGTCTGTTGTTTTAGGTCTTGTCATCGCCCTTCTGGATTTTTTGATCCAGTATGGCGTTGATTTCCTTGTAGGTTTAAGTTTTTAATTGGAGGCAAAGGTAATTATGGCAGAAGCACACTGGTATGTAGTTCATACCTACTCAGGATATGAGAATAAGGTAAAAGCCAATATCGACAAGACAATCGAAAACAGACATCTGGAAGATCAGATCTTAGAGGTCCGTGTTCCGATGCAGGACGTTGTTGAGTTGAAGAATGGCGCAAATAAAACCGTATCAAAGAAGATGTTTCCGGGATACGTACTTATCAATATGGTTATGAATGATGACACCTGGTATGTTGTCAGAAATACCCGTGGTGTTACCGGATTCGTTGGTCCGGGAAGCAAGCCGGTACCGCTTACCGATATGGAAATGAAACCATTAGGTATCAAGACTGAGAACGTTGAGGTTGATTTTGCAGAGGGTGACACAGTGACTGTTATCGGCGGTGTCTGGAAGGATACTGTTGGTGTGATCCAGTCCATGAACCACAGCAAGCAGATCGTTACCATCAATGTGGAACTTTTTGGTCGCGAAACACCAGTAGAAATAAGTTTCGCAGATATTAAGCTTATGAAATAAGCAGACTTGTATGACAAGTTCAAAATTTATTAAGGAGGCAATTTTCCAATGGCAAAGAAAGTAGAAGGATACATCAAATTGCAGATTCCTGCGGGCAAGGCTACACCTGCTCCTCCAGTTGGACCTGCACTTGGACAGCACGGCGTTAACATCGTTGAATTTACAAAACAGTTCAACGCAAGAACAGCCGATCAGGGAGATTTAATCATTCCTGTAGTTATTACAGTATACGCAGACAGAAGCTTCAGCTTCGTTACAAAGACACCACCTGCTCCTGTATTAATTAAGAAAGCCTGCAACATCAAATCTGGTTCTGCTGCACCGAACAAGGCAAAAGTTGCTACACTTTCCAAAGCAAAATTACAGGAAATCGCAGAATTAAAAATGCCAGACTTAAATGCAGCATCTCTTGAGGCAGCTATGAGCATGATCGCAGGAACTGCAAGAAGTATGGGTGTTACTGTAGCTGAGGACTAATTAACAAATATAAGTGGGAGGGTCCTCTCCCGATACAACCACAGGAGGTTATAATTCATGAAAAGAGGAAAAAGATATGTCATCGTTTTCTGGTATCAAAAACACCCTGCTGGCCGAGCAGGTGGAAGAGCAGCTGTACGAGTACATCACAAAGCTGCCCCTGAAGGCAGGCGACAAACTGCCCAACGAATTCAAGCTGGCGGAGATGTTCGGGGTAGGCCGCAGCACAGTGCGGGAAGCCGTAAAGCTCCTGGTCTCCCGGAACGTCCTCGAGACGCGGCGCGGCTCCGGCACCTATGTGGTCACGACTGCCAAGGGCCTTTCGGACCCGCTGAACCTGCGCAGCGTGCAGGACAAGAACGCGCTGGCACTGGATCTTGTCAATGTGCGTCTGCTGCTGGAACCGGGCATGGCCGAGATGGCAGCGCTGAACGCTTCCGACGAGGACATCGAGCGCATCCAGCGCCTGTGCGACCGGGTGGAGAGCAAGATCCACAGCGGTGATCTGTACATTGAGGACGACATCGCATTCCATACCTGCATCGCCGAGAGCAGCAAGAACATGGTGGTGGAGCAGCTGATCCCCATTATCGATACGGCGGTCATGATGTTCGTGAATGTTACCCACAAAAAGCTGACGGAGGAGACCATCCTGACCCACCGCATGATCACCGAAGCCATTGCCCGGCATGACCCCATTGGCGCCCGGTCTGCCATGGTGATGCACCTGAACTTCAACCGCAACTGCATCCGAAAGCTTTACGACGGCGAATGGGAAGACTGATGCCGCTGCATTTTACGTCCCCGCACAGTGCAAGGTCTGTGCGGGGACTTTTTATGCCTGAAGTTGTCTGATGACTTTTTTAGACGAATGACACAGAAAAGTCGAAAAACTGGTTAGATTATATGATGTATCCAAGATTTCAGAGCAATGTGCACGAAAAACTGGGCTGGTTATTGTTATAAAGTGGGTTCTGACTGCGACAACTTGCAAACGAGGCGGGATTCGATTAAAATGAACATGTAAGATGTCCGACAGTCAAAAGGACGATTTGCAAAGCAGAAAAAGAGTATTTTGGAGGTACGATCATGGAACTGCGTTCTCAGGCAGTGCGTAAACTGGCACCGGAAAACGATCCGCTGAAGATCGGCATGGGCTGGAAGGTGGACGACCTTGCAAAGCCCCAGATCATGGTGGAGAGCACCTTTGGCGACAGCCACCCCGGCAGCGCCCATCTGGATCAGTTCGTGAAGGAGGCTGTACAGGCAGTCAACACCCACGGCGGCAAGGCTGCACGCTATTTTGCAACCGATATGTGCGACGGTATCGCACAGGGCCACGACGGCATCAACTACTCGCTGCCCCACCGTGATGCCATCGTGAATCTGGTGGAGGCTCAGGCCAACGCCACCGTGTACGACGGCGGCGTGTTCATCGCCAGCTGCGACAAGTCCATGCCGGCCATGCTGATGAGCATTGGCCGCCTGAAGGATATGAGCGCCATCGTGGTCACCGGCGGCGTGATGGAAGCCCACACCCTGCCCAAGAAGTACGTGGTCAACGACCCCGCCTGCGCCATCAACGACCTGCTGACGCTGGAACAGATCGGCAAGTTCGACGCATGGGAAAAGACGGGCGTGATCCCCAACGAGCAGCTGGACTACTACAAGCACAATGCCTGCCCCAGCTGCGGTGCCTGCTCCTTTATGGGCACCGCTTCTACCATGCAGATTATGGCCGAGGCTCTGGGCCTGATGCTGCCCGGCACCGCCCTGATGCCGGCCACCGCCCCGGAGCTGAAGCAGGCTGCCTATGATGCCGGCGTTCAGGTGATGAAGCTGGTGGCCGAGGGCATCAAGGCCAAGGACTGGGCCGCCTACGTGGGCCGCAGCCCGATGTATTACCTGATGCAGTTTTTCCGCATGAGCATGACGAAGCAGAAGGTCGCAGTCTGCCTGTCGGCATTTCTGTTCGGGCCTGCCTATCTGCTTTACCGCAAGATGTGGAAGGAGGGTCTGCTGACAGCCCTGCTGTCCCTCGTTTTGAGCGTGCCGTCGCTCATCGCCATTGTGGCGACCTTCAACCCGTCGCTGTTCGGCAGTATGCCGCTGTCTTGGGTGCCCGTGGCCGCCGACGTCTGTGCCATTGCGGACTGGATCGTCAGGATTTTGCTGGGGCTTTTCTCGGTCTGGCTGTACCGCAACACCTCAAAGAAAAAGATTGATAAAATCTACAGCGAATATCCCGAGGGCGACGCCCGCACCGATGCCCTGCTGCAAAAGGGCGGCACCAGCATCTGGGCGGCGCTGCTCTACTTTGGCATCGTGCTGCTGCTCTCCTCGCTGGTCATCAATCTGGCCGGGCCGGGCTTTGTTCAGTACGCCATGGCCATGGCCGGGTATTAAGGCAACACCGCACAATTCCCGCCTTACGGCTTAAGCACCGCTCCGGCAGCTGCGGCACGGCATCTGCGTTGCCAAAATGCT
>ENA-OUOU01001786-OUOU01001786.1-human-gut-metagenome-genome-assembly--contig:-NODE-1786-length-10826-cov-6.512487_pt1 | contig 10826 bp, 12 predicted proteins | sample MGYA00237936_ERZ548765 | MGnify/ENA primary metagenome ERZ548765 (study PRJEB26490, sample SAMN05356889) | human gut metagenome | biome: terrestrial biome; feature: human-associated habitat; material...
TGAACTCGAACACGCACATCTGGGTGTCCGGGCGGCCGCAGTGATCCTTGATGCTCCGCAGTTCACCGGTCTTGGTGTCGGCAATGACGATCTCGCCGGGCTCCACGTCCCGCAGCAGGGTCGCGCCTGCAGCATCCAGCGCACAGCTCTCGCTGGCAAAGACATAGCCGCCGCCGGGCAGGGTGCCGATGCACAGGGGGCGGTAGCCCCGGGGGTCCCGGACCGCAATGAGCTTGGTGGCGGACATGATCACCAGACTGTATGCACCCTCCAGCACATCCATCGTCTTGCTGATGGCAGTCTCAATGCTGCCCATCCGCAGGCGGTTGCGGGTGATGAGGTAGCAGATGACCTCGGTATCGGAGGAGCCGTGGAAGATGGCACCCTCGTTCTCCAGCTGACGGCGCAGCTCCAGGGCATTGGTCAGGTTGCCGTTGTGGCAGAGGGCCATGGTGCCCCGGCCATGCCGGACGATCATGGGCTGGGCGTTGGCCCGCACCCGGCTGCCGGCCGTGGCATAGCGGACATGGCCCGTTGCCATGTGGGCCGTGGGGGTGGAAAGACTGCCCAGCACGGCGGGGGTGAACACCTCGTTCACCAGGCCGAGGTCGCGGTGGCCCTGGATGACACCGTCATCGTTGACCGCAATGCCGCAGCTCTCCTGCCCGCGGTGCTGCAGTGCATACAGGGCAGAATAGGCGGCAGCGGCCACGTCCTCGGTGCCCGCCCGGTCGTAAATGCCAAAAACGCCGCATTCCTCGTGCAGCGGATATGCAAAATCAGACATTGGTTCTCCTTACAACTCTTTCAGTTCGTTCTGCAGCTTTTCTTCCTTGGCTGCAATCTGCTGTGCCATGCTCACCCGCTCGGCCTCCAGCTTCCCGGCCAGTGCATCATCGCTCAGGGCCAGGATCTCGGCGGCCAGCCAGGCGGCGTTCTTGGCCCCGTTCAGGGCCACGGTAGCCACCGGGATGCCGCTGGGCATCTGGACCGTGGCCAGCAGCGCGTCCAGACCGTCCATCGCGCCGCCCTTCATCGGGATACCGATGACAGGCAGGGTGGTGTTGGCGGCAAAGGCACCGGCCAGATGGGCCGCCATGCCCGCCGCGCACAGGATCACACCAAAGCCGTTGGCCCGGGCATTTTTGGCAAAATCCGCGGCCTCGGCCGGGGTGCGGTGGGCCGAAAGGATGTGTGCCTCAAAGGGGATGTCCAGCGCTTTCAGCTGGGCACAGGCCCCCTTTACCACCGGCCAATCACTGTCCGAGCCCATGATCACTGCAACTTTCCGAATCATATCCGAACCTCTCTTTCTCCGTCTGCAAAACAAAAAAAAGCTGTGGTACACCTGCACCACGGCCTTTATTTCTGCGTATGCTCTCCCAGCGCTTTGCACAAAGCTGCACGATGCCCCTGAACAGCACGAATGGTGTTCTGTTCTGTGAAGCCCGACAGCATCTTCATCTTTGAAGTTCCCCTTTTGCTCTGCGCTTTTTCAGGCGGCACCCGGCATCCGCCGGGGTACCGTCCCTGTACTACATACAGTTTACGGCAAAAATTCCACTTTGCAAAGGCCCTTGGGGCAATTTCTCCCTTGTGTTCTCCCGCGTCAAAAAACTTTCAAAAGTTTTGTGCAGTTTCGACACCGTATTTCTTTTTAAGTATGACTTTTTTAGAAAATATAATAAAGTAAGTTTTATCTCACTGGACAGGCCCCGCTCTGTACAGCCTCTCCGTCATTGCGTTGGCAGTAAGGGCAGGTTCACCTTAGAAGATGATCTTCGCTGTTGTTGCCCTTGCTGCCCGGATGAGGTCGGCGGGTGCGCAGCACACCTGCGTACCAATGCGGCCGCCGGAGACATAGACCTTTTCTTGAGCCAGCACGCTCTCATCAAACACGGTGGTGTACTGCTTTTTCATCCCCACCGGGCTGCAGCCGCCGCGCACATAGCCGGTGACCTTATTGATATCGGCCACATGGATCATGGCTACGCTTTTTTCGCCCACGCTGCGGGCAGCGGCCTTCAGGTCAAGCTCTGCCGCCACCGGAATGACGAACACAAAGTAGTTTTTGCTGCTGCCCTGAGTCACCAGCGTCTTATATACGCAGGCCGGGTCCTCCCCCATGCTGGCGGCCACGGTCACGCCGTCCACCGCCACGCCCTCCTCGTGGGCATATTCGTGGGCTGTATAGGGCACCTTGGCCCGTTCCAGGATGCGCATGGCATTCGTTTTTGCTTCTTTTCCCATCGTTATCGCTCCTTGTAAACTCCTTGCCCTCTCAGGCTGCCCCTATTCTACCACTTTCTTTCCTAAATTTCAAAATTTCTCTTGACTTCAGTTCCCTGAAGTGTTATCATAGGCCTATGCTTCAGGAAACTGAACTTCACGAAAATAAATCACGGCAATGGAGCCGGTCTCCTGTGCCGTTTGTGTGAGAAGGATAAGGAGACGACCACCATGATCATTGTACTGAAACAGAATGCCCCCGACGCACAGGTCCGCGAGTTCTGCCACGAACTGCAGGATATGGGGCTGCAGATCAACGACTCCAAGGGCAGCGACACCCATATTCTGGGCCTGATCGGCGACACCAAGGCCATTGCCGAGAGCTGGGTGCTGGCCAACCCTGTGGTCGAGACCTGCCGCCGCGTGTCTGAGCCTTACAAGAAAGCCAACCGCAAGTTCCACCCCGACGACAGCGTGATCGATGTCAACGGCGTGAAGATCGGCGGCGGCAACTTCGCCGTCATCGCAGGCCCCTGCAGCATCGAGAGCGAGGAGCAGATCACCTACTGCGCCCAGCGCGTCAAGGATGCAGGCGCTTCCCTGCTGCGCGGCGGCGCGTTCAAGCCCCGCACTTCCCCCTACTCCTTCCAGGGAATGCGGAGCGAGGGCCTGGACCTGCTCAAACTGGCCCGCCGCGCCACCGGCTCCCCCATCGTCACCGAGATCATGAACACCGAGCACCTGCCCCTGTTCGAGAATGTAGACCTCATCCAGGTGGGTGCCCGCAATATGCAGAACTTTGAGCTGCTCAAGGCCGTGGGCCGCCAGAAAAAGCCTGTGCTGCTCAAACGCGGCCTGGCCAACACGCTGGAAGAATTTGTGATGAGCGCCGAGTACATCATGGCCGAGGGCAACGAGAACGTTATCCTCTGCGAGCGCGGCATCCGCACCTTTGAGACCAGTATGCGCAACACCTTGGACCTTGCCGGTGTGGTCATGCTCCACAAAATGACCCACCTGCCCGTTGTGGTGGACCCCAGCCACGCCTGCGGCCACGCCTGGATGGTGCCTCAGCTGGCCAAGGCCGCCGTGGCCGCCGGTGCCGACGGCCTGATGATCGAGGTGCACAACAACCCCGCCAAGGCCAAGTGCGATGGTGCCCAGAGCCTGACCCCCGACCAGTTCGATGAACTGATGGGCTTTATCACCAAAGAAGTCGAGTTCTTTGGCAAGAAGATGAACTGAGAATGGAACGACCCTCTCGGCACGCGGCAGCGTGACTGAGGGGGTTGTTTTCTTTTGTCATCAAATATGGTATACTATGGTGTATTTTGAATTCACCCTTGAAACGAGGTATTTCTATGAAAGCTCATATTGCACGCAACCAGAATGCCGGCATCCCGCTGGCGCTGGGCTGGAACCTTTCTGCCGCTGACCGGGGCATCCTGGAGGGGATGGCCCCCGCTTTCGGGATGAAGCTGCTGCTGGTCTCCCCTGCCGATGCAGGCAGGACCGTGGCCCAGCTGCTGGGCGAGGTGGAGGTCAAGACCACCCGCACCCTGGTGCTGGAACCGGGTGCTTATCCCCCGGCGCTGGTGCTGGCCAACTTCAAGGATAAGGATGTGGATACCCTGCTCGACCTGATGAAGCAGGCACAGGTGAACATCCCCCTCAAGGCCGTTGTGACCCCCACCAGCAAGAGCTGGGTGTTCGGTGACCTGCTGGCACATCTGCAGGAAGAGCACACCGCCTTTACCACCGCAAAGGAGACCGCCAAAGCATGATGACCAAGCGTATTTTTTCCGCCCTGCTGGCGGCTGCGCTCAGCCTGAGCCTGCTGGCGGGCTGCGGCAGCACCTCCGGCTCCACCGCCTCCAGCGCCGCCGATGGCCCGCAGCGCTACTCCACCGTGTTCTATGATGTGTTCGACACCGTGACGCAGGTCATCGCCTACTGCGATAGCGAGGAAGAGTTCACCGCCCAGATGGACGCACTCCACGCCGACCTTGTGGAGTACAACCAGCTCTATGATATTTATAATGATTACGATGGCGTGACCAACATCAAGACCATCAACGACAATGCGGGCATTGCCCCGGTGACGGTGGATGACAAGATCCTTGGGATGCTGGAACTGGCCCAGACCATGTACGACACCACCGGCGGCAAGCTGAACATTGCGCTGGGCAGTGTGCTGAACATCTGGCACAACTACCGCGAGGCCGCACTGGCCGATGACAACGACAGCAACAACCAGCTGCCCACGCAGGAAGAGCTGGATGCCGCCGCACAGCACTGCGATATCGCCAACCTCATCATTGATGAAGATGCCAAAACGGTCTATCTGGCCGACCCGGCCATGTCGCTGGACGTGGGCAGCGTGGGCAAGGGCTACGCCGTGGAGCAGGCCGCACAGGCCGCCGAAGCCCGGGGCCTGACCAGCGCCCTCATCAGCGTAGGCGGCAACCTGCGGGCCATCGGCACCAAGCCGGACGGCTCCCAGTGGGTAGGCGGCGTGGAAAACCCGTGGAACTCCTCCGAGGTCTACACCAACGGCAGCTCCACCGTGGCCGCCGTCAAGATGAGCGACCTTTCCCTTGTGACCAGCGGCGACTACCAGCGCTACTACGTTGTGGACGGTGTGCGCTACCACCACCTCATCGACCCGGCCACCCTCTGGCCCGCCGCCTACTTTGACGGCGTGAGCGTGCTGGCTCCGGACTCCGGTGTGGCCGACTGCCTGACCACCGGCCTGTTCTGCCTGCCTCTGGAAGAGGGCAAGCAGCTCGTGGAATCGCTGGACGGCGTGGAAGCCCTCTGGTGCACCACCGATGGACAGCTTGTGACGTCCAGCGGGTGGAGCAGCCACGAGAAAAAGTAACAGAAAGCGAAAGTCCCCTCTTCGTCACGGTTCTTGCTCCAATGACGAAGAGGGGACTTTTATATACTATATATCAAGGATATTTCCGCGCGTTCACTCTTTCATGCAGGCATACCTTGCCATTAGGACAGCCCCGCCGGTCACGAGTGCAACGACAAGCTCCACCACCCAGACAGATGCCACTGCACTGAGCAGAACGGACAGCGAATCGATGACAAAGTGGAACAGGTAGGCCCGCACCAGCTCCATGGGGGCCTTTTTGCGGATGGACTGGAACACCAGAATCGACAGGCTCAGATGGAGCACCACCGCAATGATCCGCTCTACGCCGCCTGCAAAAAACGTCAGGCTCGGTGTCGTCCACAGCGCCGAAAGAGCCGCTGCCGTGTCTGCCGCCTTCTCTGCGTCAAGAGACGCCAGCTGCGCAGACATGGTGCCGGAATTTATCATCACGGCACTTGCGATGTTGCTGATAGATGCCACGCCGCACAGAAGCATTGCCTCCACGCCGCCGTGTCCGGCACCATACATAAAGGCATTCGGAAAATCCAGCGGCTTCACCAGAAACCTCATGGCGATGTAACGACCGGTCTCTTCAAAAAGAGCTGCCATCAGGCCGCCATAGACTGCGTATAGGATCACGCTTCCGGTCAGCGCTTCTCCGGCCAGCTGGAACACGATGCGATGGATGGCAGCTTCCAGCATCAGCACCATCACGAAGAAAACGCCGCACCCGATAAAGAACGGTGCAGCCTTCGCACCCAGCTTCTTCTTTGCGTAAACAAAGAGGCCTATGGGAAGTGCGAAGGAGACGACAAGGGAAAACACCATGCCTGCGATGCTTGCCCCGGGTACCATACCTACTGTCATAGTCATCCTCCCTGCCGATATACCATCGGCGTTTTTGCAAGGCCTGCCCCCGGAGGGGAGCAGGGTCATTCAATATCCAGCTCCGGCGGCAGGTCGATCTGATCGGAGACGTACCGGCCGTTCTTTTTGCGCTGACGCACACACTCGGTGAGCAGATACTCGATCTGCCCGTTCACCGAGCGGAAGTCATCCTCAGCCCACGCGGCAAGGGCATCGTAGAGCTTCGCATTCAGACGCAGGGGGATCTGCTTTTTCGGCTCTGCCATCAGTACAGGCTGCCGCTGTTCACAATGGGCTGCGCGTCACGGTTGCCGCAGAGCACCACCAGCAGGTTGGAGACCATTGCCGCTTTGCGCTCATCGTCCAGTTCCACCACTTTGTTCTCACTCAGGCGGTCCAGCGCCATCTCCACCATACCCACGGCACCGTCCACGATCATCTTACGTGCATCAATGATGGCGCTTGCCTGCTGACGCTGCAGCATGACAGCTGCGATCTCAGGGGCGTAGGCCAGATAAGTGATGCGGGCTTCGATGATCTCGATCCCGGCAGATGTGACGTTCTTCTGGATCTCGCCCTGGATGCGCTTTGCCACCACTTCCGAGGAGCCGCGCAGGCTGCCCTCATCGGCCACACCGTCGCCGGTGGTGTCCACGTTGGGAGCCACATCGTAGGGGTAGATGCGCACCACGTTGCGCAGGGCGCTGTCACACTGCAGGGACAGGTACTCCTTGTAGTTGTCTACATTGAACACGGCCTTGGCGGTGTCGGTCACCCGCCAGATCACCGCAATGCCGATCTCCACCGGGTTGCCCAGGCAATCGTTGATCTTCTGGCGGGAGTTGTTCAGGGTCATCACCTTCAGGGAGATCTTCTTGCCGTCCTTCTCACGGTCAGCCTGCACCACAGGGCGCTGCTGAACATCACCGCTCTGGCTCAGGACCGTGCCCGCAGCCGGGTTGACGGCAGTGCAGAAGGGATTGACCCAGTAGAAGCCCTCCCCCTTCAGGGTTCCGATGTAATCACCGAACAGGGTCAGCACCAGCGCTTCCTCGGGCTTGAGGACTTTCAGGCCCGCGAACAGGAAAATACCGATGATGGCATAGATGACTGCGATCGCCAGCGGGATAAACCCCAGGAAGGTGGTATACAGCATTACAAAACCGATGCCGCCCACCACAACCGCAGCCACATAACCCAGCAGGGTCAGCAGAAGCATGGTCATGCCGTTCTTCTTGGTCTGTAAGATCTTCTCTTCCATAAAATGTCCCTCCTTTACAGGGTTCGGAAGTTTCTTTCTGATATCAAAATCATATCACATTGTATTATAATTGTCAAGTACAAACTGCTCTTGCAGGTGTGGTATTATTATGGTATAATAAAGCCACAGAGAGGAGCTGATATCATGCCGCGTATTATTCCGATCCGCGACCTCAAAAACACTGCCGCTGTCTCCCAGATGTGCAGTGAATCCAAAGAACCTGTCTATATCACCAAAAATGGCTATGGCGATATGGTCATTATGAGCATGGAAGCCTATGAAGAAAAGATGCAACTTCTGGACGCATACGCCAAGCTGGATGCTGCCGAACAGCAGGTGGAAGCCGGACAGACACAGGATGCCCGCAGCGCCTTGCAGGAATTGAGAGCCCGTTATGGCATATAAGTTGGTTGAAACAACCCTTGCACAGGCAGACCTGGATGCGATCCTGTCCTACCTTGCCTTATCGCTGGAAAATCCAGCCGCTGCCACAGCCTTTGCCAATGAAGTTGAAAAGTGCTACGCGGCATTGGAACAGCTGCCCTATCTTTACGAGCAGTGCCGCGACCCTCGGCTTTCTTCCAAGGGCTACCGTAAAGCTGTCATCAAGCATTACCTGCTGATCTACCGTGTGGATGAAGCACAAAAGACTGTTTACCTGCTTCGATTCTTCTATGGCCGTCAGAATTACGAAACATTGTTATAACACAAAACCTCCCACTCGAATGAGCGGGAGGTTTTATTACGCACAGTTATAATTACCAGAACCAATACCGTTTCTTGACGGCGATATACACGATCAGGCAGACCACAGTCAGCGCACCGGCTGCGATGAAGAAGGTCCAGTTGATATTGGTGAAGCGTAGATTCTGGTTGGTCAGCAGGTAGCTGCCAGCCGTATCGGCGGTGATGGTGCCATCCTTGTAGCTGTTCAGGAACTGCCACTTTTCGCTGGCGGTGTTGTGCAGATACAGGCGGCTGTAAGCGGCGTTCTCACCGGTCAGGGTGATCTGCACCACGCAGGGCAGCGCACCGCTTTCGCCCATCTGGAAGCTCAGGCCGTTTTCATCGGGGGCAAAAGTCAGGGCAGTGCTGAACCCGCCCTGGGTGCTCTTGATGCTGGTGCCATCGATCCGCAGGGTATAATCCTCGCCCAGCACGATCAGGCTGCGGCCCGTGGTGCGCAGGGCGCTCAGGATCTCGCCGGTAATGGCGGGTACGTCGCTCTGATAGAGGGATACTTCCTCCCCTGCGGCGTTCTGGATGGCGGCAACGGTGGCATCGGTGGTGACGTTGTCCTCGGTGCCCTCACCGCTGGGATCGCTGCTGCTACCGGAGGTGGATGCGGTGCGGTTGACGATGACCGTGACCGAGGTGGAGGCGGTGCCGTTGGAGACCACCACGGAGGTGGCACCCGTGGCAACGCCGGTGATGACACCGGAACCGCTGACGGTGGCAATGCTCTTGTCCTGGCTCTTGAAGGTCAGGCTCTGGCTGGCGGAGGCGGGCGATACCTTGCCGGTGATGGTCTTGGAGGAGCCCGGCTTGAGCACCACATAGTTGGTGTTCAGGGAGATGGACTGGCTGGAGACGGTGCTGGTGTTGGCCGCAACCACCGTAACGGTGGCCGTGCAGCTCACGTTGCCGTCCGTGGCGGTGATGGTGGCCTTGCCGGGGGCAACGCCGGTCACCTTGCCAAAGTTGTTGACGGTGGCCACCTTCTCATTGGAAGAGCTCAGGCTGACGTTGATATAGTTGGCCGCCGAGGTGGGCAGCACTGCCAGCGAAAGGCTGGTGGTCTCGCCCACGGCAATAGTGCTGGATGCAAGGGTGATGTCCATTTCGGTGGCGATCATGCTGGCATCCGGCTGGGGGGTGATGGTATAGGTACAGCTCACCCCGCCGCAGGTGGCGGTGATGTTGGCCGTGCCCAGGCCCACAGCCTGCGCCACGCCCTCACTGTCCACCGAGACAACATTGGGGTTATCAGAGACATAGGTCACGCCGTTCTTGCTGGCGGCATTGGCGGGGGTGGTCACCGGGGAGAGCTGCTGGGCTGTGCCCGCCAGCGGGGCGGCATCGTAGCTGCCGGTCTCGATGCTCTCGGCGGTAACTTTATCCCAGGGAAAGCTCACCTTGGGCAGCGTGAGGGCCAGCGGCGTGGTAACAGGGCCGGCAGCCGACGCAGGCAGGGCGGCGGCACAGGCCAGCACACCCAGCAAAGCCGCGCTGGCGGCCAGCTGTTTCGGGTTCAGTTTCATTCTTTCGTACCTCTTGGGCGTGGAATCGGCGGGCGCTTAGCGGAACAGCACGCCCAGGGCCTCCATCACATAGTCAAAGTAAGTCAGTTCATCGTACTCCACACGGGCGGTGACGCTCATGCCGTTGGAAAGATCCACCTTGTCGCCGCTGGTGCTCACGACATAGGTGTTGTCCGGCTTGATGGTCATCTTGTAGTAAGACCCGCTGGTGCTGGAGGTCACGTCACTGTCGATGGAGGTAACAGTGCCGGTCAGGGTGCCGTAGGAATACTCCGACAGGCCGGTGATGGCGATCTTGCAGGGGTCGCCCACGTTGATCAGCGGCCGGTCGTTGACGGTGACAGCCGCCACGATCTCAAGGTCGCTGTTCTCGCTGGCCACGGTGGCCAGAGCGGAGCCTGCGCTGAGCACCATGCCCACCTTGTAGGGGGTGTCCATGTGGATGACGCCGGAGGTGGGGGCATAGATGTAGTAGTCGTTGGCGCCGGTGCTCAGGGCGTCCATCTGGCTCTGCAGATTGTCGATGTTGCTCTGCACACTGGTCAGGCTGGCGGAGATCGACTGCAGGGTAGAGTAATACAGGGCCTCCACCTCGCTCTGGTTCTGCTCCATCAGGGCCTTGATCTGCTCGTCGGAGTAGCCTGCGGCCTGATAGGGCGAGGCGTCGAAGGCCTTCTGGGCAACCTGACTCTTGTAGGTCTCGTACTGGTAGTAGTAGGGCTGGTCGTCAATGTCCGTCTCGCTGAAGTAGTTCTTGTCATCCTGAATGGACTTGACCAGCTTCTCGTACTGGCTCTTCTGCTTTTTGTAGAGGGCCAGCTGGTTCTCATAGCTCTCGGTCTGAATGTCCAGGTCGGTGCTCTTGATGTGGGCAATGAGGTCGCCCTCGTTGACATAGCTGCCCTCGGAGACGTTCAGCTCGGTGATGGCGCCGGAGTAGCTGGACATGATGTAGGTCTTGTTGGCAGCCTGCACCGTGCCGGTGGACTGGCTGACATAAGTGCGGTAGTTCTTGGTGCTCCACAGCAGCAGGTACACCATGAGGAAGCCCGTCAGGATGATGAGCGCGTAGCCGTAGGGCGGCAGCTTCTTGTCCATCATGATGCGGCGGTCCTGCAGCTCGTCGAGATTATAGATGTGGGTGGTGTTCGTCATATTACTTGGTCTCCATAAAAACGTCAACAACCGCGTCATCGTCGTCCTGGTTGACAAAGATGGTGTAGACATTGCCGTTGAGCTCCAGCTCGTTTTCAAAGGCAAAGATGTTCAGCTTCTGGCTGGCGAGGCCGCTCTGGCTCATGGGGCCGGTGTAGTGGGCGTACAG
>ENA-OUOU01001787-OUOU01001787.1-human-gut-metagenome-genome-assembly--contig:-NODE-1787-length-10826-cov-4.691486_pt1 | contig 10826 bp, 10 predicted proteins | sample MGYA00237936_ERZ548765 | MGnify/ENA primary metagenome ERZ548765 (study PRJEB26490, sample SAMN05356889) | human gut metagenome | biome: terrestrial biome; feature: human-associated habitat; material...
AATAACACCCTCGAAGATCTGGAAAGCGCCGTAATCGTGTTTTGTGTTGAGGTCCTCCTTAGTCTCCCCAGGGTTGTATGCAAACGCGGGGATCGCCATGGCGCACACCATGGCAACTGCCAGCAGTGCGGCTAGCAGCTTTTTGATTGCTTTCTTCATCATGATTTGCGAAAATCTCCTTTCAAGTTTTTCTGATTCCTATTTTCAGGGTCTGCTTCCGGCGCAGAATCAATTTTGCCGCCGTGTCAGGAAGGATGCAGGCTTTTTAACGTGCCCTCCTTTCGCGTCTGCGCTTTCTGCAAACCCCGCACACCAGAGCGGCAAGCATCAGCGCGCCGCCGCCTGCTGTATACAGTTTGGTACCGGCCCCGCCGGTAGAGGGAAGTTCGTAGTCGGACGGATCGGCCTGACTGGTGATCACAAGGCTGTCGGTTTTTACCGACTCTTCGGCATCATCGCTGATGGGCGTATCCAGAATCTTGATGTTATTGATTACTTCACCGTCAACAGCTGTTTTGCCAAAGTCCTTCAGCTTGACGGTGTAGCAGATAGAATAGGTGCCTGCGGCAATGGGGGAACCGGCAGAACCCAAGGTGATCTTGCGCTCACCATTATCATCTTCCCAAGTGATGCGGAGCGTTGTATTGCCGTTTTCCATGCTGAGCTGGAGCGAGTCTTCGACATATTCGGCGGTTACGCCGGTGGGCAGGGTCATGCTGTCCGCAAGCGTCAGCGGGCCGGCCTGTTCGTTCTGGACCACAAGCGTAACAGTGTAATCCAGGTAGGCATCGCTGCCATCGTGGCGCGGGCCCTTCACGCTCTGGTTAAGGTCATAGTTCTTATCGTCTTTTTGATCCTCATCGGGGGTTTCATCCGGGTTGATGGTGATATCAAGGGCGTAATCTTTGTTGACCTCGATCTGATTAAAGCCGCTGCTGGTGACCTCGCTCTGGTTCCACTGGAAATTGAAGGCAACGTTGCTGGTGACCTTGGCATCGGAAGTATCCGCGCCTGCGTCTTCCGCCTCTTTCTGCTGGATATAGTTTTGGTCGTACCGCAGCACGGCGTACCAGCAGCCGTCATTCCCCTTGAGCAGCCGGTAGCTGCCGCAGGTGTCATAATTGCCGGTATCTTCCAGTTTGCCGGAGATAAGCTCGTCGTTCAGCACATCAAAGCTCTTGGGCAGCTTAACATGGACACAGTAGTCGTTTTCCTGGATCGCTTGGGCCGGGATATCTGTGACGGTAAGGCTGCTGTGCAGAAGCTCCGAAATGGTGGTGACGTTGGTATCCTCGTATTCAGTGCCATTCTTGCGCTGCACCTCCAGAGCAGTGAGGTAATCCAGTGCATCCAGACCTTTGATGGTGGTAATGGCATCTGCGTCATCTTCGACTTTGAAATCCGGCGTAGCAACGCCGTAATCGGCCTGCTGCGCATTTGCCACAGACACCAGCGTTGTTACCTGCGAAGCATTCAGCGTGACTTCAGCCACCTTGCCATCCACATCGCCGGAGATTACGGTCAGGGTGCCGGAATCTTTGTCCACATCGCTCACGATGCCAACGGTGCTGGCATCCACGGTGTATTCCTCAATGTGGGGCGCGGTGTCGGTGGTGGCCGCAGCATCCATGGAGAGCAGGGCAATGTCGGCATCGGCGGAATCATCCTGCACCTGCAACGGCTGGCTTTCCGCGGCCACAGCCTTGGTCACGGTGCCATTGTAAATGACGATATCACCGGGCATTGCGGCATCAGACGGCAGATCACCGTCAAAATCCATGGCATAGCCGCTGCCGGTCTCTTCGTTGTACAGCGCGCTGCGCAGCTGGCTGTGCAAAGACAGCACGCTGGAAACCTGCGGGATAGCGCTCTGGGGGATATCGGCATATTTCAGGCAGTAGGAAAGGAACATCACGTCCCATGGGCCGTAGTCGTTGCCGTAGTCGTTGCCGTAGCGGGTGTAGTGGCGCACGGTCTCGCCGTCGGCATCGTCCAGCTGGAAGTTGCGCTCGCTCTGCTCATAGCCCAGCTGGCTCTCGGCTACGGCCAGCAGGTCGTCGGCCCAGTTGCCGCTCAGCGTGGTGCCGGTCTGTGCCAGCCATTCGTCCTCGTCCTGCGTGCCGTCCAGCGGGTCGGACAGGCAGTTCACCGTGTGGTGATGCTCCGGCAGGCCGCAGACCAGCACTTCCTCGTAGCAGGCATCGGTGTGGTGGTGCACCGGGGTCTCGATCACAGGATCGACCACCACGGGCTTTGCGGCCACCGGCTCCTCAAACAGGGCCACCGGGTCATAATCGGGGTTCACTTCTTCTACAAGCTCGCCCTCTTCCAGACCGCACACCAGCTCATAGGTGGTGGTGTAGCAGCTGTCGTCGTGGGTGTGCTCGAATTTATCGCAGATGAAGGTGACACCATCCTCATCAAAACAGCTGTCGTCGTGGGTGTGCTCTTCTTCCAGGCAGGTCAGCTCCCGCACTTCCTGGTAGCAGTCGTCGGTGTGCTCATGGGGCACAAAGATGTACTCCGGCTCTGCGGAATGGGCTGCAATGCCGGGATCATCCGCATCCACGCCGAACGCATCATCATCCATGTCGAATGTATCATCAAAAGACATGCCGTCGTCCGTCATGGTGGCGTTCCAGTCCTCCGGTTCGCCTTCCTCATAGCCGCACACCAGCTGCTTTTCATAGCAGGCAGCGGTGTGCTCGTGCTCCAACTCGCCGCACAGATATTCGGCCGTTTTGGCAATGCCCACGCCGTGCAGCTGCCAGTTCACGAACAGGCTGGTGGTAAGCGCCAGTGCCAGCAGCAGCGCAGTATAGCGTCTGGCGCGCTGGTGGTTCCGACGGAACTTTTTCTGATATTCTTTCACAATATCCCGCATGATTCCTAAACCTCCTTAGTGGATCAACGAGAAGTTGGACAAGGGCCATACCCGCAAAAAAACCTTGCCTACGATCTGACTTTTTTCCACACAGCCGATCACACTGCTGCGGCTGTCAATGGAGGTGGCCCGATGGTCACCCAGTACGAAATACCGGTTTTCCGGCACCTGATAGGGAAATTTGATGTCGCATTCGCCCAGAGCCAGTTCATCTACATAGGGCTCATCCAGCGTCTGGCCGTTCACAGTGACCACACCGTCCTCGTCCAGTTCGATCACATCACCGGGCAGGCCGATGATGCGCTTGAGCAGAAGCTTGTTCTGCCAGTAAAATCCGCAAAGGTCGCCGGTCTTCATGTCGCTGCCCTTGACCAGCAGAATGATGTCCCGGTCCTGCAGAGTGGGGTTCATGCTGTCGCCGGAGACCTGCAGCACCGGCAGAAACAGGGTGGCCAGCAGCACGGCAACGGCTGCGACCACCAGCAGCGTGTAGACCGTGCTGCGCAGCACCCGCATATAACGGCTGCGGTAGGCCAGACGTTCGCGCTCTGCTTCCACCTCTGCTGTGGATGGAATGGGCGTGAACCTGATCTTTTGCTCTTTCATTTGGCACGCTCCTCCGGCAGGAATTCCGTGCTGTGATAGCCGTCCAGCAGTTCGCTGGCCCGGCGGTCAAAAGCGGCCCGGCGCTGCTGGATCTCCTGCTGCGTCCGGGCAAGCATTGCCTTGCAGTCCGCTTCGGTCTGGGCGCGCTTGCGTGCGGCGGCTTCCGTTTCCGCGTCGCACTGCTGCTGGGTGCGGGCCTTCAGGTTCGCAGCCTCGGTCTGTGCCTGTGCAAGGATCTGCTGGGCTTCGGCTTCCGCCTGAGCGCGCAGAGCGCTGGCAGCGGCATCGGTGTTTTTGTTTGCTGCGAGCACCGATGCAACGTATTCATCAGCCGCAGCCTGCGCCGCTTCAAACACCTTGTTCAGCTCCAGTGCAGCCTGCGCAATGGAACCTGCGTTTTCAATATGGATCTGCCGTTCCTGCAGCTGGGCAGACAGGGCAGCGTTTTCTGCCCGGAGCCGGTCCTCGCTCTGCTTGAGCGCCAGAATGATCTCGACTAATTCGGTGCGGCGCATGTGCCGCAGTTCACGGTCTGGCATAATGATCGATTTCTCCCGCAAAAAGTGGTCGGATTAGGCGAACGAAAACTTTCGACAAATACGAAAATTTTCGCACCACAAAACCACATTTGATATATCAGTTTTCGGCGTGAAAGCGCCAGTTTGATGAATGACCTTCCACCTTATATGTTAGCACAGTATGCGTAACAAAAGCGTAACAAAAATGCCTTTTCCGTGCATTTTTTTGCCAAAGCCAAAGAAAAATTGTTTCTTTTGATGTAAACGATTACACCGGACTGAAAATGCGTTAAAAACAAAAAGAACTGTCCTCACAACGGAGACAGTTCTTGAAAAACAGATGAAAATAGAAGCCGGATCAGAAGCTCTTCAGCAGATCGCCCAGAGTCAGGAAGGACTGGTAGATCACGTTGACATTGTTGATGATGGAGCTTGCACCGGAGAAGATGCGGGCAATGGCGTTGAACACCTTACCGACATTCAGGAAGCTGTTGTAAGCGTCGCGGGCACCACCGTCCAGATAGACCATTTCCTCTTCGCTGATGGAGGCATAGTTTGCGGGCAGTTTCATAGTAGACATGGAGATTTTCCTTTCTATTGATAAAATTGATACAGTGTGTGAAAAGACTTAAATAAAGGCAGCCACGGCCAGCGTGGTGATCAGAGCACCGGCTACCGTCAGAACGCTCAAAATCGGGCCGTCATCGTATTCCTGCGCGGTCTGTTCCGGCTGAGCGGGCGTGGATGTGCTGGTGGAAGTGGTGGCATTTTTCACGGTCCAGTGTGCGTACACAGTGGTATCACCGGTAAACACCGTAGAGGTGCTGATTTTTGTGCCGCCCACCGGCTCGGTATACCAGCCGTCAAAGGTGTAGCCTTCCAGCGTAGGCTGCGCGGGCAGGGCACTGAGTTTGCCGCTCAGATTGGTGGTGACTGCCACAGCGGAGCTGCTGCCGCCCATGGCATCCAGACCAATGGTGTAGACCTGCGAATCCTTGTCTTCTGCGGCAAAGGCAGAGGGCAGTGCACAGCAGAGCAGTGCAGCGCTGAGCAGACCGAGGACCAGCATTTTCAAGATCTTTTTCATATGACTCCTCGCTTTCCTGACGAATTGGGATGTGGTGCCTGCCGGGAACGGAAACACCAGAACAGACCTCGATGTCCCCGCCATGAGGCAGTAGACGAAAAAGCCGGGAAGAGGAGGTTTATTCAATCCTATATTTACCACATATAGTGTAACAAAAGCGCAACAAAATGGGCGTATTTTGTTGTTATGATGAAAAAAATTGGTTTTTCACAAATTGCAGGCTGCAAAAGGCGGCACAGAGCCGCCGCAAAAGCGGAAAAGTGGAACCTTCCCCTTGTGGAAAAACAAAGAATATGGTATAATATCTTGCACGATGCGCCATCGCCAAGCGGTAAGGCAGGGGACTTTGACTCCCCCATCGTAGGTTCGACTCCTGCTGGCGCAACCAAAAGCCCCGTCATCCTGAAAAGGCTGACGGGGCTTTTTGCATCACTTTTCCACAAAATGCGGCTGAACGGTGCAAAGCTCAGCGGCGGCGGATCTTTCTGGTGGGCTTGCGGCGGTTCCAGTTGTTCAAAAGGACCCACGCAAAGTAGATGATGATGGAAATAATACTCAGTGTTATTACAACTTTGAGATACAGACTGCCTAAGAATTCCTGAAAACGCGCCACAGTGAACAGCAGCGGGTTGCGGCTGACATCCTGCCCGGCGATCAGGTCCACCACGCCAATGGTCTCACCGGCAAGCTTCAGCTCCACGGTACCCACCACATCGCCCTGCTGGACAGGGGCACACACGGAATCCGGCAGGTGGAAATATTTCTGGGTCACGCTGCCGTCGCCGGTGGAAGGCAGCAGGGTCATCATGCTGTCGGCGGGATACAGCTGCAGGGAGCTGGTATCGGAGGAATACTTCACCGGGATCTCGGCCAGCGTAAGGTCGGTGTCCAGTGCGGCCTGAATGGAAAAGCTGTCGAACACCCAGTCCATCAGCTTCACGGTCTCGCACAGGGCCGGGCGACGGTTGGCGTAGCCGAAATCGTCGCAGGTGTCCGGGCTTTGCATCACGCAGAAAATATAGGTGGCACCATCCTTATTGGCCCATGAAACATAGCTCTGATTGCCACTGTCGCTTTTGAATGCGGTCACATCGCACATGCCGCCCTGCATGGCGCTGCGGTAGTATTTGCCGCCGCTGGATTTGCTCAGCGCGGCGTTCTGGCTGACCAGAACAGACGAAGAACGGTGTTTTTCTTTGGCGGGCATGGTAAAGCTGGGCGCACCGGAAACCTCCACAAAGGCATCAAAGCTCATCAGATAGCGCAGGATCAGGTACATATCCACGGCACAGGTCACGTTGCCGCTGTCAATGCCGCAGGCATCCGTCCAGGTGCTGCCGGTGGTGCCGATGCGCTGGGACAGGGTGTTCATCTGGCTCACCCAGCCCGCGAGGTCGCCGCCGGAAAGGGCATAGGCAAGGCCCATGGCGGCTTCGTTGGCGTTGCGGGTCAGCATGGCGTACATGGCTTCGCGGTAGGTAAAGGTCTCGTTGGAGCGCATATCGGCGTTGTTGGTGTTATAAACGTAATCCGAGATGGCAAAGGGCATCTGGAAGGTGTCGTCCAGATGGTCGGCATAGTTGGTCAGCAGCAGGGCAATGGTCATGTACTTTGTCAGACCACCGGCGGATACCTGCTTTGTGCTGTCCTTATCATAGACGATGATATTGGTATCGGTGTTGACGATATAGGCACTCTGTGCCTGCACCTGATAGACCGGGGTGGGGTCGAACATGGCCCCGGCGGGCAGCACAAGGCAGCTGAACAGGACAGCGAACGACAAAACCAGCGCAAAAATACGTTTCATGTGGACAATTCCTTTAAAAAGCGATAATATAAAACAACAGGCAGCACGGCACAAGCGCCGTGCGCCGGGTAAGAACGAGATCACAGCGGAAGGCTGTATTCTTTATAATAACAGGTTTGGCGGGGTGTGACAAGGCTTATTGTGCCGATTTCACATCCGGTCAGGGAGGACAGGAATGGTATATCTGACAGGGGACACCCACGGCGACATCGACCGCTTCAAGCACGGCAAGCTGCGCTGGCTGGGCAAACGGGATACCGTGGTGGTACTGGGCGACTTTGGCTTTGTGTGGGACGGCAGCAAGGAGGAACAGAAAAAGCTGGATTGGCTGCGCAAGCGCCCGTATACCCTGCTGTTTCTGGACGGCAGCCACGAAAACTACGACCTTTTAAAGCAGTATCCCACCGAGGAACGCTTTGGCGGCAAGGTGCAGGCACTGGGTGGCAATGTGTACCATGTGTGCCGCGGCAGCGTGCTGGAATTGGAGAATAAAAAATACCTGTGCTTTGGCGGTGCGGAAAGCCAGGATGTGGAGGATCGGGAACCCGGCGTGAACTGGTGGAGGGAAGAAATGCCTTCGGAGGAGGAATACGCCTTTTGTGAGGAGAACCTTGCAGCGTGCGATTACAAAGTGGATTATGTGCTGACCCACGATGCGCCAAGCAGATTTTTGGATTTTACCGCCCTTGCCAGCGGCGAGACCAACCAGCTGCACAGCTTTCTGGATAAAATTTTGTTGAAGCTGACCTACGACAAGTGGTTTTTTGGCTGCTACCATAAGGATACCCAGCTTTCCACCAAAAGCCGCTGCGTGTTCTGCGATGTGATAAGCATGGGCGAACGGCACGCAAAGCGTTCCGTTCGATAACAGGGGCCGCTGCACCAGCCGTGCAGCGGCTTTTGCATTTGCTGTTGCTTGTGCGCAAAAAACCTCCGGATCAGTTCATGGCTCCGGCTTTCTCGAACATCTGCTGCACCTGCTGTTCCAGCAGTGCGTGCTCCGGCGCTTCCAGCAGCGGGTCGTCGGCCAGCATGGCAACGGCTTCCGCCTGCGCAGCGTGCAGGGTGCGGGTGTCGTTCATCAGGTCGGCGATCTGCAGGGTGGGCAGGCCGTGCTGGCGGCTGCCGAAAAAGTCGCCGGGGCCGCGGGTCTCAAGGTCGAACTGCGCCACGGCGAAGCCGTCCGAGGTGGAGCAGAGGAACTTGAGCCGCTTCTGGACGCTCTCGGCGGTGTTGTCGCTGACAAGGAAGCACCAGCTCTCGGCGGCACCCCGGCCCACGCGGCCCCGCAGCTGGTGCAGGGCACTCAGGCCGTAGCGCTCGGCATTCTCGATGACCATGACGGTGGCGTTGGGGACATCCACGCCCACCTCGATGACGGTGGTGGATACCAGGGCATCCATCCGGCCGGCTTTGAAATCGTCCATTACAGCGGCTTTTTCTTTTGGCTTGAGCTTACCGTGCATCAGGCCGACCCTGCGGTCAGGGAGAAGGGCTTTGGCAATGTCCTCGTAGTAACTCTTTACGGCGTTCAGCCCGCCGTCCGGCGTGTCCTCGATGGCGGGACAGACGATATATACCTGCCGTCCGGCTCCGATCTCCCGGTCAAGAAAGCCGTAGAGATCCCGCCGCTTTTTTCCGGTGATGCACCGGGTCTTGACGGGCTTGCGGCCCGGGGGCAGCTCGTCGAGAATGGAGATGTCCAGATCGCCGTAGATCAGCAGGCCCAGTGTGCGGGGAATGGGGGTGGCGCTCATGACCAGCAGGTGCGGATTCACGGCCTTTTCGGCCAGCATGCCGCGCTGCCGCACGCCGAAGCGGTGCTGCTCGTCGATGACGGCCAGCCCCAGCCGGGCAAACTCCACCCCCTCGCTGAGGATGGCGTGGGTGCCCACGATGAGGTCCGCTTCGTCGCCCCGGATGGCGGCCAGCGTGGTGCGCTTTGCAGCGGCTTTCATGCCGCCGGTGAGCAGGGCCACCCGCATGCCAAAGGGGGCCAACATCCGGTTCAGACCCTCGGCGTGCTGTGCGGCCAGAATCTCAGTGGGGGCCAGCAGAGCAGCCTGATACCCGGCCCGGATGCAGGCCCAGATGGCGGCAGCCGCCACCAGCGTTTTGCCGCTGCCCACATCGCCCTGCAAAAGGCGGTTCATGGAAGTCTCGCCCGCCATGTCGGCCAGAATCTCGCTCACGGCCCGGCGCTGGGCTCCGGTGGGGGAAAAGGGCAGGCTGGCCCAGAACAGGGACGGGTCGGCAAGCTGCATGGGCGCACCGGTGGCAGCGGCACCCCGGTTTTTCATCCGGCCAATGCCCAGCTGCAAAACCAGAAGTTCTTCATAGATCAGCCGCCGCCGGGCTGCATAGGCCTGCTCTTCGGTGGCAGGGCAGTGGATGGCCCGCACCGCATCTGCCTTGGAGAGCAGACGGTATTTTGCCAGCATTTCCGGCGGAAGAGGGTCGGGCAGAAGCTCTGCATGGGGCAGCAGCTGCCGCACGCACTTGGCGATGGCATTGCTGGTCAGGCCCTCGGTCTGGGGGTAGACCGCTTCAAAGGGAGAAGCCTTGATCTGCTCGGCGGTGCGCACCTGCGGGTTGACCATCTGGCGGCGCAGCATCCCGCCGGTAACGATGCCCTGAAAATAATATTCCTGCCCCAGCTGCAGCTTCTGGGCGGCATACGGATTATTGAACCATGTGATCTCCAGACTGGACACATCGTCCCCGGCAGTGATGCGCTCCATCCGCCGCCCGCCCGGCAGGATACGCCCGCCGGGTTTGGCGAACACCTCGGCCCTGACGACGCACTCCACATCGGTGGGCGCTTCGGCGATGGAATAGGGTTTGGTGAAGTCGATATATCTGCGCGGGTAGTGGCACAGCAGGTCGGCCAGCGTCACGATGCCCAGCTTCTCGAACCGCTCAGCGGTCTTGGGGCCAACGCCCTTCAGGTAGCGCACCGGCGTATCCGGGGTGAGGGTGGTATGGTTTTCGGCGGGCATGGCGTGTCAGCTCCTTTCCTGGATGCAATATAGCCATTGTAACACGGAGCGGCAGCGGATGCAAATGGCCCAAAAAGGAAAAACCGGCAGGACCTTTGCCTTTGGGCAGGAACTGTGGTACACTCGGAAGAAAAAGAGGGGAGAATATGTATGGAGATCCGTAAGGGGACCTTAAAGGATTTGGAGGCCATTGCAGCGGTGGAGGCGGCCTGCTTCCCGGCGGCAGAGGCGGCTACGGCAGAGGAGTTTGCCGGGCGGCTGCAGCAGTACGGCGATCATTTTTGGCTGCTGTGGGAGGGGGAAAGGCTGCTGGCCTTTGTGGACGGCTTTTGCACCGACTGGCCGGACCTGACCGATGAGATGTACGCCGACGCCTCCCTCCACCGGGAGAATGGTGCCTGGCAGATGATCTTTGGGGTAAACACCATCCCGGCCTGCCGCAGACAGGGGTACGCCGGGCAGCTGCTGCAACAGGCCATTGCCGACGCCCGGGCCCAGGGCCGGAAGGGGCTGGTACTGACCTGCAAGGAGGCCCTGGTGCACTACTATGCAAAGTTCGGCTTTGTGAACGAGGGCGTTTCCGGCTCCACCCACGGGGGCGTGGTGTGGTACCAGATGCGGCTGAAGTTCTGAGGGGGACGATCTGGAATGGCCTACGCCTTGCTCCGGCCGTATTCAGCGGAAGAATAATTTTTAAGAGAGCAATGCCGGAGCGTCCGCGGAAGCTCCGGCATTGCATTTTCACTGGAGGGGGCGTAAAGGTAGACGGCATTTGCAGTGCCGCTTTCTGCGAAAGTGCGGCACTGCGGCAGACTTTTCGGCTTAACTGCAAAGTGACCGGTTTCGCCAGAGGCTCTCCCTTTGAGGAAAGACTTCCCCCGCTCCGGGGGAAGATGTCACCGCAGGTGACAAAAGGGGGAATCTG
>ENA-OUOU01001788-OUOU01001788.1-human-gut-metagenome-genome-assembly--contig:-NODE-1788-length-10800-cov-7.191252_pt1 | contig 10800 bp, 6 predicted proteins | sample MGYA00237936_ERZ548765 | MGnify/ENA primary metagenome ERZ548765 (study PRJEB26490, sample SAMN05356889) | human gut metagenome | biome: terrestrial biome; feature: human-associated habitat; material...
GGACGATGCCCACGGCCATGTCATTGATCTGGTAGCCCCGGTGCTGGTGCTGATCGCGGCCTGCATCCTTGGCCTGATCTACACCGGCGGCTTCTTTGAGGGCGTGGACTTCATCACCGCCTTCTCCGACTGCAACGCCTCCGCCGGTCTGGTGCTGGGCAGCAGCATTGCCCTGATGTTCACCTTTGTGTTCTACCGTGTCCGCAGCGTGATGACGTTCCAGGATTTTGCCGCCTGCATCCCCGAGGGCTTCAAGGCCATGGTCAGCCCCATGCTGATCCTGACCCTGGCCTGGACGCTTTCCGGCATGACCAACCTGCTGGGTGCAAAATATTACGTTGCCAACCTGCTGGGCGGCTCCGCTGCCGCCCTGCAGTACCTGCTGCCGGTCATCATCTTCCTGGTGGCGGTGTTCCTGGCCTTTGCCACCGGCACCTCCTGGGGCACCTTCTCCATCCTGATCCCCATTGTCTGCCACGCTTTCCCGCAGGGCGAGATGCTGGTGGTCTCCATTGCGGCTTGCCTGTCCGGCGCTGTGTGCGGCGACCACTGCTCTCCCATTTCCGACACCACCATCATGGCCTCTGCCGGTGCGCATTGCAGCCATGTGAACCATGTTTCCACCCAGCTGCCCTACGCCATTACCGCCGCTTCCTGTTCCGCCGCGTGCTATGTGATCACCGGCCTGACCCAGATGTTCCTGGGCAGCAGCGCCAGCCTGTGGACCTCGCTGATCCTGCTGGGCGTTGCCATTGTGCTGGAGCTGGTGGTGCTGAACATTCTGCGCGTAAAGCTGGGCAAAAAGACCAAAGCGTGATATACTAAAGGAAATTGAGTGTTCGAAGGGAGACCGTACCATGCTGGAAAAAGCATTCAACGATGTCTATACCAAGTTCAAGCTCCATTTCTACCAGAACGTGTTCCAGCGCTTTGCCACCCGTGAGGCGACCCTGACCACGGTGGAATCTTTTTGCATGGAGGGCATTATGGCCATGGGGGAGCCCACCATTGCGGAGTTTTCCCGGATGATGCAGATCTCCACCCCCAACGCGGCGTATAAGATCGGCTCGCTGGTGCGCAAGGGCTATGTGGAAAAGATCCAGTCCACCACCGACCGCCGGGAGTATCACCTGCGGCCCACCCAGAAGTATATCGACTACTACAACATCAGCTACTCCTACCTGAGCACGGTGGTCCAGCGGGTGAACAAGCGCTTCCCCAAAGAGGACGTGAAGAAGCTGGAACAGATGCTGACCATCATCAGCAACGAGCTGATGCCCGAGCTGAACCTGGAAAACAACCCGGAGGTTCCGGAGGAAAAGAAACCCGCGCGCTGAGCCGCACCCTTCCGGAAACCCCGGAAGCCCGTGCGCCGACCCGCGCAGCCAGACAGGACTGCCCCACAGAGATGTGGAGCAGCCCTGTTTTTTTCTGCCGGAACGGGCCGTGCGGCCAACAAAAAAGCCCCGGAGGGCTTGCGGGACCCTCCGGGGCGAGGCAGCGGCGTGCGGGCCCGCTGCCTCAGGGGATAGCGATCAACAGGAGATTCTGGGAAGTAACTTTTTGGGGGATTACAAAGGAATGTGATGCATGGCCCAAAGGGTCAGCGGGGCGTTTGCCCGGGTCCTTTGGGGGTTGGGGTTCAGTGCTGGGACTTGTAGAACATGGCCTTGCGCTTGCGCTCCATCCAATATCCCGCTGCAGACAGCACCATGCCTGCGCCCAGCATCAGGTCTGCCAGCCAGCCGCTGGTGCCGGTCTGGATCAGCTTGGCATCCTGCACCGCCGGGAGCACCGGGGTCTCAGGAGCGGGAGCCGGGGCCGGAGCCGGGGCGGGGTCAGGTCTTGCATCCTGCACCACGGGCAGCACCGGGGTCTCGGGGGCGGGAGCCGGGGCGGGGGCGGGCTTTGCGTCCTCCACCGGCGGCAGCTCGGGGGTATCGGGGCCCGGGTTCACGGGCGGCACCACGGTCTGGGTGTAGCCCTTGATCCACACATCCCGGCTCTCCTGAGAGGTAAAGGTGTAGTGCACTTCCGCATCCTGCTTGGTGGTCACTACCATCCGGTCTGCCTCAAACTGCACGGGGGTGCCGTCCTTGTTCTTCTCGGTGTGGTACTCGTACTTGATAAAGCCGCCTTCCACGGTGCCGGTGCCCTCACCCTTAAAGATGTTCTGGATCAGGTTGGTAAAGCTCTTGTAGCTGCCGTCGCTGTAGCCAAACTGCCACAGGCTCCGCTCTTTTTCACGGTCCACATCGTACTTGTACTCGCCGTCGGTCTGGGTGCCGTAGCCGGCAGTAGCCCACTCTTCAACAGGAGTGCTGGTCGTCTTGGTACCCACCGTCATGCTGCTGTTGGTCTTGGTGGAAGAAGAGCGGACGCTGACGGGAGCAAAGAGGGTCTTGATGGAGGACTGGTTCTCGCCCACTACCTGACCATCCCGCACCTGGACCAGCTTGGAGATCTTCAGATCGTAGCCGCCCGCATACCATCCGGTGAGACTACCCTTGGAGGCGGTGGCGTTGGCGCAGACGTTGGCGTCCCGGGTCATGTAGCCGTAGGCAGTCATGGTAGAGCTCTTTTTGTAGACCTGATAGCCCTTGGGGGAGTTGGGATTGGAGCCGGAGGAGCCAAGCTTTACAACATAGGTGCTGAGGATCTTCTGCTTCTCTTTTTCGGTGAGGGTATCGTAGGTTTTGTCGCTTTCAACAGCTTTCAGGTAGGCGTTGACAGCGTCCTTTTCGGCGTCCTTACCTTCGAACCGTTTAACTTCACCTTTCTCGTCCTTGACCGCATCGTAAGCCACGGTGCCGGTGACCTTGTAGAAGGCGCTGGCGTTGGGATGGTTGTTGTCGCCGCGGTCGTACTCGTAGTGACCGGACTTATCATAGCTGACCTTGCCGTCCAGACCGGCATCGTGGTTCCGGTCCTTCTTATCCAGCTTGCTCTGGTCTGCCAGCAGATGTTTGGCGCTGTCGTTCCACTCCAGCTTGGGGTTCACCAGCACGCAGTCCGTGGTCTGGGACTTGCCGTCCTCGCCGGGCAGCAGGTCCAGCTTGGCGCCGGAAGCAAGGTCCAGATGACCGATGTAGTCGCCCTTTGCAGTGCCAAGGATGCCACCATAGGGAGCATACGTGTGATAGAAATCTCCCTTGCCGGAGTAGTAGTTTTTCAGAGTCTCCTCGTATTCGTTGCCTTCGTTGACCTTGACATAGGTTTTCTGTGCCAGCTTCTTCTGGTCGTTCAGAGCCTTGATGAGCTGCTCGGTGGTCATGTCCGCATGGGTGACAGAGGTCTTGAGGTAGGTGATGACCTTATCCTTGGTTTCCTTATTATCCTTGACCTGAATGTCACCGACCCAAATCTCTTCGCCAGGCTTGCGGTTATTGTACTTCGTGAGGATGTCAGCCCAGAAGTTCTCATATGCCTGGTTCAGAGCAGCCTGATCATTGGTGTCCACAGTGGTCTGCATGGACTCGTCCACCGACTTGTTGATGGTCAGGGTGTTCTTCTTCAGGTTGCTGTAGTCGATGGTAACGGTAGTCTTGCCATCGGTATAGGTGGCGGTCTTGCCGTCCTTCAGGGTGATCTTGCTTGCGTCAATATGGAACTCCTTGGCGAGCATAGCCTTGATGGTGTCGTCGTCCTTGAGTTCCTCTTCATTTACGGTGACGGTGTAGGTGGTGGTCTTGTTGCCGACCTTTTCGGTGCGGGTGTACTTGCCGTCTGCACCCTTGGTGTACTCTACGCCGTCAACGGTAAGGGTGGTCTTGTCCTCGCTGAACTTGTAATTAAAGTTAACGCTGCCCTCAGCAACAAGATGCCTGTTGAGGGGCTCAGTAGTCACGTCCGTGCCCTCGGTCTTTTTGGTGACGGTCCACTCTGCCTTGGTGACATCGCCCTCAAAGCGGACGTTCTTGTAGCCCTCAGCCATCAGGTCTTCCTTGGTCTTGCCGGGGTGCTCCTTGAGCAGGGCGTCCCATGCAAGGGCTTCCTTCTCGGCGTCGGTCAGGGTGCTGTAGGTGATGTAGTAGGTGGTAGTGACCTTGTGACCGTTCTTGTCCGTGGTGACCTCGTCAAAGCCGATAAGGCGACCCTGCTCATCGTACCTGCCCTCAGTGCCTTCCGGCGGAGTGGGAATGACCGTGCCGGCGTCGCCGGTGACCTCGTGGTACTTACCGGTCTCCGTATCGGTCCAGCTGACCTTGCCGTAGGTGACCAGAGCAGAACCGGCGAGGGTGTTGTCCTTCACATCGGTGATCTTATCCGGATCCTTGCCCGGGACGGTGGGGTCAACGGCGTCGGTGACGGTGGTTTCGACCTTTGCACCGTAATACTCAAAGCTGTAGGTCTTGCCGCCTACAGTGGCAGTAAAGACGCCGCCTTCATCCCGGTTAAAGGTGCCTGCATCGATTGCCTTCTTCAGTTCTGCCAGAGTGGCTTCATCGGTGGTCATGCCGCCGGCAGCCTTGTACAGAGCTTCCCGCAGAGCCTTGTCCTTGACCTCGTTCTCGGCGGTTTCCTTGTCGGGAGCCTCGGTGGTGCCCTTCGTGGTCTCGGTGACGCTGACGTTAATGGACAGGTTCCGGCGAAGCGCGGCTTTCTGCTTTACGTCCAGCTTTACCCGTTCGCCGTTGTCGGCACGGTAATAGATATCTTCGCCCTCAGCAGAGTAGCGGTCGTTGTTCAGCTTGGCAACGATTTCTGCGCTGCTCAGCTGATCGGTGCTGGTGGTGTCGATCTTGATGGTGTACTCCCGGACGGTACCATCCTCGTCAGTCTCCTTGTAGGTGTACTCGCCGTCCTTTACGCCGTTGGCATCCTTGCCGCCCTTTTCCTTTAGCATCTCATCCAGCTTGGTGTAGGGCAGGGACTTGCCGTTGTTAAGCTCGACTTCCGGAAGCACCACATCGGTGGGGATGCTTGCCTCTTCGTTGTGCTCTGCCTTTTTCCGGGTGATGGTCAGCTCGGTGGTGGTTTTGGTGGTGACCTTGTTGTCCCGAATGGTGATGTAGGTGGTGCGGGTCTGGGGGTTGCCCTCTGCGTCCAGAATGGTCTCGGTCCGGGTGAGGGTATAGGTGCCATTCTCATTCATGGTGAGCTTGTCGGCATCCACCAGCTTGGCGATGTCTTCAGCGGTCATCTCAGCGGTCTTGGTATCTTCCTTGCGGAGCACCAGAGTCTGCTTGTTGCCGGTCTCATCGTTCTTGACTTCCTGCACCGTATAGCCATTGCCGACATCGGCATCCTTGGCGACATCCCAGCGGATGTCCGGGTTCACCTTGCCCAGTTCCTTCTCAAGGTCGATGTTCTCCTTGGGGGTCTCGGTGACAACGGTATCCAGATCGCCCGTGGCCGTGCCGCTGCCGGTGGTGGTGGTGGTCTCCTTGCCGGGGGTCACGGTGGGCTGGGTGATGGTGGTGGAGCCGTCCGGGTTCTTCTCCACAGTGGGCGGGGTGGTGGTGTCCACAATGGGCTCTGCGCCGGGGTTGGGTTTCGTCTCCACGTTGGTCTCGGACTTCTCGGTCTTTTCAGCGGTGCCGATCTGCTCGGGCTTTTTCTCCTCGGGTTCTTTCTCCTCGGGCTTTTTCTCTTCGGACTTTTTCTCCTCGGGGGCAGTCTCACCGGAGCCGGGGTTAGGGTTGGGGTTGGTTTCGCCGCTGTCGGGGTTAGGATTGGGGTTGGGGTTGGTCTCGCCGCTATCGGGGTTGGGATTGGGGTTGGGGTTGGTCTCGCCGCTGCCGGGGTTGGGATTGGGGTCGGGGTCAGTCTTGCCGCCCTCGGGGTTGGGGTTGGGGTTGGTCTCGCCGCCCTCGGGGTTGGTCACGATCACGCCATCCAGCTTCTGGGAGCCGTCAGGGTTGGTCGTGGGATGTTCTTTATCGTATTTGACTTCCGCATCCTTCAGGGTCTCCTGAGCATTTTTAGCCTGCTTGTTGTCCTGAGGTTCTGCGGTGTTTTCCTCTTTCTTGGTTTCCTCCGCCACAGGCTCCGTTTTTTCCGGAGCTGCTTCCGGAGCATCTGCGTTTGCTGCCAGAGGGCTTGCGGCCACACAGGCGGTCAGGGCCACGGACATTGCCGCCATCTTCAGTTTTTTGTTCGTCATGGTAGTTGCTCCTTTCCAGAATCATGCTGTTTGTTTCAATGGGTTCACAGGGCATCGATCATAGCAGAGAGATAGTCGGAGGAGACAGAGCTGTAAAAGAACCCGTCGATCAGACCGTCCTTTTTCGCCCGCCGCACCTGGTCCGCCAGTTGAGGTTCGCACACCTCATCTACCACCAGCGCCACCCGGCAGCCGGGCAACCCCTGCCGCAGCCTCCGGCACAGGTCCAGCCGCTGTTCCAGCCGCCACGGCGGGTAGGCCGTGACCTCTGCAATGAGAACATCGGCATGGGTATCCACACACAGATCCTCCGCAGCGGTTCCTTCGGTCTGGTAGACCCGGAACCCTGAGTCAAAGTGCTGCAGGGAACCCGATATCGCATCGCCAAAGAGCCTGTTGCGCATATCGACTACGACACATTTCATGTCCACGGCCTCCTTTCCGGGCAGTGTCTCGCCACATGGATGCAGAACGTTTTACTGTATCAAGGATACCACACCGCCCCGCGGCTCCGCATGGGCCATAAGGGACAAAACTGTGAAAATTTTTCGGTGTTCCGCCCAAAGTTTTTCCAGTATTTCCGGCGTGTTCCACAATTTGGCACTTTTGGGAGCAAAATGCGCATAAAAAAAGCCCCCCTTTGCAGGGGGGTCTGTCTCACGGGCAGGCTTCGCCTTTGTACAACCCTTCCGTCTTTGCGCAAGCCGTGACTGAGGGGTTTTGCACGGCAAGATCTCACTCCTCCAGATGGGGGAGGATGAAGTTTTTCTTGGTGACGGCAATGGCCAGGCGGGTGCGGTTGGAGTAGCCGGTTTTTTCCAGCAGGGAAGAGACAAAGCGCTTCACGGTGCGGGAGGAGATGCCCAGCTCTGCGGCGATCTCCTCATATTCCAGCCCCTCGCACACCAGCCGCAGCACCTCGATCTCCCGGGGGGTGAGCTGGGTGCTGCTGACCTGCCCCAGGCGGGTCTCCGGGGTGCGGTCCGGGTAGAGGCTTTCCCCCGCCATGGTGCGGTCCATCACCTCCAGCAGGCTCTCCGGGGACACATCCTTGTACCAGAAGCTCTCGGCCCCGGCGGCCTTTGCCCGTTTCAGGTAGCTTTCCTCCACCATGGAGGTGATGATGATGACTTTGGTCTCCGGGTACCGGGCCTTGATCTCTGCCGCCACATCAATGCCGTCCCGGCTGCCCTTGGTGCACACATCCATCAGCACCAGATCCACGGCGTGCCGGGCGCACTGGGCCAGCGCCATTTCCGCTGTGCTCAGGGAGGCCACCCGGCGGTAGCGGCCGCTGTCCTCCACAAGGTGCTCCATGTTCTCCCGGGGCATCCGCTGGTCTTCCACGATCAAAACGCTGGTCATATCGTTTCCTCCTTTGGCAGGTTCACACACAGCCGGTAGCGGGGCCGGGCCTGCACCTCCATGGTGCCGCCCGCCTGCATCACCCGGCGCTGGATGGCGGTAAGCCCTCCGCCCGGCGTAATGGCGGGGTCTGCGGGGGGCGGGCCGTCGTTTTCAAACTGCCAGCGCTGGCCCCCGCCCTGCGGGGTGATGGTGATCTCCAGCCGGTTGGCCCCGGCGTAGCGCACCGCGTTGGTGATGCACTCCCGGGCAATGGTCAGCAGCAGCTGCTGGTGCTGCCGGGGCATGGGCCCCTGCAGGGCCACCGTGACCCCCAGCTGGGCCGCGTCCTCCACAAACACGCTCCACTCGTTTTCCTCCGGCGGGGTCTCACTGTCCTTCCGAAACAGCTGCACCGCCTTGTTCATCTGTTCAAGGGAGGCTTCCAGCTCCGCCGGGTCCTTCCGCTGCAGCAGGCACTGCCGCACCGCCGTAAGGCCGTAGCCCATTTCATCGTGGAGCCGGGTCTTGAACTCCAGGATCTCTTTTTCCCGGGTCATCTCCTGCACGTTCTCCGACAGCCGGCGCAGCTCCCGGTTCATCCGCAGCAGCTCCTGATTCTGCCGCAGCAGCTCCTGCCGCTGGCGCTGCAGGTCTGTCACCTCCGAAAAGATGCACTCCACATGGGGGCGGCCCCCCTCCCCGAACACGGTCTGCTCCGAGTAGAGCCAGCAGGTGCCGTCCGGCAGCACAAAGGACGGATTTTTGCCGTCCACCCTTCGGCCATGGGTGGGGGCCCACACCTGCTGGTGCAGCTCCTCCAGCGATTGCAGATCCCGGCCGGAGAGGGCACGGTAGACCCGGAACATCTGCCGGTTGCACAGCCGGATGATGCCGTCCGGGGTAAAGTAGCACACCGCCGCGGGCAGGTCGTCAAAGCCCTCCTTGATGGAGCTGCGGGTGATGTGGTCCGGGTGCAGCCACTGCTTCAGTTTGTTCCACATTCCGGGGCACCTCCTTCAAAGTGATCGTTCAGCACCCAGCTGCCCGGGGCCTCCTGCACAGCGGCGGGGCAGGCGGCTTTCAGGTCCGCCCCGGTCTCCACCGAAAGATAAAGGTTCAGCCGGTGGTCCTTCCAGATGGCCCGCACAAACAGGGCATCCAGCTGCCCCAGCGCCCCCTCCACCACCGACTCGAACCGGCTGTAACAGGCCGCTGCCGCCTCTGCCGGAAGCCGGACCCCCTGGGTCACCTCCATGGCGCACTCCACCCCGGCCAACTCCAGGCTGCTGATGGATTCCTCCAGCGCGTACCGCAGCTCCGCCGAGGGCACATACCGGTGCTGCTGGGCCAGAAACATCAGGTTGGCACCCCGTTTCAGGTAAGCGCCCAGCACCGCCACCTGCCCCAGCAGCTGCCGCTTTTCTGCCTCCGGGGCCGCGCGGTACCGGGTCAGGAGCTGATCCATCCGGATGATCTGGGGGGCCAGCTGGCGCTGCAGCAGATCGTACAGGCGGTTCTTCTCCCGCAGGGCGTTGATCTTGCGCTCCACCTCGTAGTTCTGCTGTTCCAGATAGTTGCGCTCTGCCAGCTCCGTGCGGTTCTCCTTCAGGCGCTCCATGTTTTCCACCAGCTCGGTGATGTCTGTCTGCCACATCACATAGCCGCCCTGCACCGGTGCGCTGCGCAGCAGGGTGTGCTCGTCCAGCTGCACCGTGCCATGCATAGCGGCCTGCAGCTCCCGGCGGCCCACGATGCGGCCATTCTCGGAGCAGCAGTACACATTGCCCCGGCGGTCCACCAGCTGCACCGCCAGAGAGGTGACGCGCAGCAGCTCCTCATAGCCGGTGTTGGACTGGATCAGGCCGCAGCGCAGGCCGCCTTCCAGCGAAGCCGCCGTCATCAGGCAGTGAACGATGGTCATATCCCCCAGAAACTGCCTGATCAGGGGAAAATGGAAGCCGTAAAGCACCGCGTACACCCCCAGCAGCACCATCGGAATGGCAGGCAGGGGCAGCCGCCGGAGGATCCGGGGGTTCCGGCTCTTGTGGGCGATGATCCCAAAGGCCAGCAGGATGCAGATCACGATCCACCCCACCACCAGACCGAAAAGCCAGCCGTACTGGTATTTTTCGTTCCAGGGCTGCTGCAGCCGGAACACCTGCTGGTGCAGGTCGTTGGTCAGCACCAGCTCCAGCAGCACCGCCGAGGGCAGCCACAGCATTCTGGCCCAGGCGGACAGGCGGTAGCGCTCGGATCTGTCCACTGTCAGGACCAGCTGAACGCAGAGCACCGGTATCCCCAGCATGGGGGCATAGTAGAGGTACCCCAGCATCCGATCCATCCCCGGGGGAGTGTTCAGCTGGAACCGCAGGGTGCGCACAAGGATCCAGAACAGCATCAACAGATCCACGTTCAGCAGCAGCCGCCGCACCTGCGGATGCACCGTGCGGTTGTACAGAGAGATCCCCCACCCCGCGAACAGGCTCAGATACAGCAGGCTCCGGAGGATGCCGCAGGCTTCCTGCAGGCCGGAGGGCATCCCCTCCAGCGGGAGCACCCGGCACAGCCATGCCAGCAGCACCACAGTGCCCACCGCACAGCCTCTTTGAACCTGTTCTCGCTGCCTCTGCCCCATCATGCCAGCCTCCTTCTTTTGTGCCGTTCCCCGGTGTTTTTTCCATTATATCACATCCGCACTGTAATTTGCCAGAGAGCAGAGGGGGAATGCACCTCTGTGCCGCTTGCGCCTGCTCTGAAAACCGTTTGAATTGCAAAATGATTTTTTAGTTGCTATACTGGGCTTATCAAATTTTTTTCGGGAGGATGCCGCAGTGACCGCACAGACAATGCAAATCGGGAACACACCTTGCCGCATTTACGGCGGGGCTAATGCAGAATACTTGCTGCTCCAAATGACAGGTGAGCATGAGCTGCAAAGTATGGATTATGAAGTGGCGGCCATTGCTCAAAGCAGCCAGAATTTTCTGTTCGCAGCTATCCCGGTGGAAAGCTGGAACGATGCGCTTTCTCCGTGGAAAGCCCCTGTCGTGTGGGGAAAGCAAGGCTTCGGCGGCAAAGCTGGGGAGACCCTGCGCTTTCTGACAGAGCAGGTCATTCCCACACTGGAGCAGCAGTTTCCTCTCCCGAAAAACGTCAAAATCATTCTGGGCGGCTACTCGCTGGCGGGATTGTTTGCGCTGTGGGCATCCACCCAGACCGATTTGTTCTACGGTGTCGCCGCCGCTTCTCCCTCTGTGTGGTTTCCGGGCTGGATGGAGTTTGAACAGCAGCACCCGATACAGGCACAGCGCGTTTATCTGAGCCTTGGCGACAAGGAGGAACACACG
>ENA-OUOU01001799-OUOU01001799.1-human-gut-metagenome-genome-assembly--contig:-NODE-1799-length-10767-cov-5.551624_pt1 | contig 10767 bp, 10 predicted proteins | sample MGYA00237936_ERZ548765 | MGnify/ENA primary metagenome ERZ548765 (study PRJEB26490, sample SAMN05356889) | human gut metagenome | biome: terrestrial biome; feature: human-associated habitat; material...
ATATGTGGCTCAATAGACAAAAATAAAATAATGCGAGGTAATTATCATGGACAAAGATATTTTTATAAAGCTTCTGGCGCAGCGCGAATTCAAAGCTGTCAGAAGTATTCTCGATGTAATGAACGAAGTGGACATAGCCTCTCTTCTCTCAACTTTAAGTGATAAAGAACTGGCTCTTGCTTTTCGTCTTATTCCAAAAGATAAAGCTGCTGAAGTATTTTCCAATATGGACACTTCCATGCAAACTTATCTAGTAACAATGTTTACTGAGAAAGAGCTAAAAGAGCTCTTAGACGACCTCTATATGGACGATACGGTAGATATGCTGGAAGAACTCCCGGCAAACCTTGTAAAGCGAATTCTGGCTACCGTCAGCGCGTCAGACCGCAGCATGATCAACCAGCTGCTGAACTATCCGGAAGACAGTGCCGGAAGTATCATGACAACGGAATATGTAGACCTGCGTGAGGAAATGACTGTCGGACAGGCGATGGCACATATCAAGAAGACCGGAATCCATAAAGAGACCATTTACACCTGCTATATCACAGAACGCAGAAAACTGGTCGGTATCGTAAGTGCAAAAGATTTGATGACAACAGATGACGATGTTCCGATCAAAGACCTGATGGAGACAGAGATCATCTCCGTGTATACACACTCTGATCAGGAACAGGTTGCACAGCTGTTCACAAAGTATGACCTGCTTGCGCTCCCTGTTATTGACCAGGACGGCCGCATGGTTGGTATTGTTACATTCGACGATGCTATGGATGTTATGGTAGATGAGGCCACAGAGGATATCACAAAGATGGCTGCCATCAACCCTAGTGAGAAGACATATTTTGAAACATCCGTTCTTCAGCATGCAAAGAACCGTATCCCATGGCTTTTGATTTTGATGTTCACTTCCATCATCACAGGAACGATCATTACAAGATATGAAAATGCATTCGCAGCCATCCCTCTTCTTGTATCCTTCATCCCAATGCTGATGGATACCGGTGGAAACTGTGGTTCCCAGAGTGCAACACTGATCATCCGTGGAATCGCACTGGATGAGATCCGTTTTACAGATCTTTTCAAAGTCATGTTCAAAGAGTTCCGTATCTCTTTGATCGTCGGTGCTTTTCTTGCTGTTGCCAATGGAGTTCGTATCTTTATACAGTACCATAACCCGGGACTTGCGGTTGTGATTGCCTGCTCTCTAATGGGAACCGTGATCATGGCAAAGCTGGTTGGATGTATCCTCCCACTTCTTGCCAAGAAAGTAAATCTCGACCCTGCGATTATGGCATCTCCACTGATCACAACTCTGGTGGATACCTTCTCAATCTTGATCTACTTTAATATTGCGACAGTATTATTCCGTTTGTAATAGCAAATCACAAATGGATACAAAATCAAAAAACATATAAATAAAAAAGTATCAGAAACTTTTAAATTTGCTTCTGATACTTTTTTATTTCTTTTTATTAATTATCTTTCCATCATACTGATCGACTCAATTCCAACGCTTCCGCCTCGGACAACTTCAATGCTCTTAAATTCTTCCTTCATCAACTTCACAACTGCATCATTCTTTGTCGCAGTCTGTACAAACTCAACCAGAAGACTGTCTTTTCCGTAATCGATTACTTTCGCCTTAAATGTCTCTGCGATCTGAAAGATCTCAACCTTATCCTCCGGTGTACATTTTAAGACTTTTACATAAAGGATCTCTTTCATTCTTACAAATACGTCTGTAAAATCAATTACTTTAATTACTTCAATCATACGGTTAAGCTGCTTCTTGATCTGCTCAAATGTCTCATCATCGCTGACTGTTGCAATTGTCATTCTGGAAACGGTCGGGTCTTCTGTTGTTCCAACTGTCAGACTGTCCAGGTTATAACATTTACCGGAAAATAAACCGGAAATCTTCGAAAGTACACCAACCTGGTTTTCTACATAGAGAGAAATCCATCTCTTTTTCATATTATTATCCATATCTCTTCCTCGCTAACCTATATTTTCTGTTCTAATCGATTAACAATCCATGATCAAATCTTCAAGTGTTCCGCCCGGCTGAACCATCGGATATACAAGTTCTTCCGGATTGATAACGAACTCGATCAGTGTCGGTGTCTTTGTATTCTTCTTCGCCTCTTCAAATGCAGCTGCGATATCTTCTTTCTTCATAACACGGATTCCTTTAGCTCCGTAGCTCTCTGCAAGCTTCACAAAATCCGGTGTGTACTCCGGCATCTCCTGCCCGTTTGTTCTGCGGAAAAGTGCTCCTGATTTCAGGTTCGTCATACTGTAACGTTTTCCATAGAACAGCTTCTGCCACTGACGTACCATACCAAGATATTCATTGTTAAATACACAGAGAATCAATGGAAGTTCTTCCAATACTGCTGTAGCAAATTCCTGAATGTTCATCTGCATACCACCATCTCCGGAGATTGCAATAACGTCCTTATCCGGATTACCAAGCTTCGCTCCGATTGCAGCCGGGAAACCATATCCCATCGTTCCAAGTCCGCCGGAAGTGATCAGCTGCTTGTTCTTTGTAATCTCAATATACTGTGTTGTGAACATCTGATGCTGTCCTACATCTGTTGCAATGATTGCATTGTCAAACTGACGGTTGATCTCTTCAATAATATCCTGCGGTCCCATATCCACGCGGTTCTTCATTGTCAAAGGATGTTCTTCCTTCCACTCGGCAATCTGCTTTCTCCACTTCTTTGTCTCACAATGCTCTACATATTCATTCATCTTTGTTACTGCCTCAAGCGCATCCGCAACGATCGGCACATCAACATGAATATTTCTTGAAATAGATGCTGTATCGATATCAATATGAACGATCTGTGCATTCGGTGCAAATTCATGCAGCTTACCTGTAATACGGTCATTAAAACGTGTTCCGATCGAGAATAAAAGATCGCATTCGCTGACTGCCATGTTCGAAGCATATGCTCCGTGCATTCCAAGGTTTCCTATATAAAGTGGGTGATCTGTTGGAACCGCACCGCGTCCCATGATCGTTGTGACAACCGGAACTTCTGTCTTCTCTACAACTTCTGTAAACACCTCATTCGCACGTGCAATATTCACACCGCCTCCAGCAAGGAATAACGGCTTCTTTGCCTTTTTCAGCATCTTAAGCGCACGTTTTAACTGTCCCATATGCACATTCGTATTTGGCTTATAGCCACGGATATTGACTGTATCCGGATAATCCGCACTTCCAAGTTCTGCCATCACATCTTTTGGAAGATCGATCAGTACCGGTCCCGGTCTTCCTGTTCTTGCAATATAAAAGGCTTCTTTAATAATTCTTCCAAGATCCTCTCTGTTTCGTACAATAACACCGTATTTAGTAATACTGCGTGTAATTCCTACAATATCAACCTCCTGGAATGCATCATTTCCGATCAATGGTCTTGCTACCTGACCTGTAAAACATACGAGAGGTACACTGTCATAATTCGCTGTTGCAAGACCTGTAACAAGGTTTGTAGCTCCCGGTCCGCTTGTAACAAGACAGACACCTACCTTACCCGTTGTTCTGGCATAAGCATCCGCCTCATGAACCAGTGCCTGCTCATGTCTTGGCAGAATGATCCGAATATCATCCTGCTTGTACAATTCATCACTGATATCAATCGTACATGCTCCCGGATAACCGAAAATGGTATCCACGCCTTCTTCCTTCAGCGCTCTTACAAGTAATTTGTTTCCTGAAATCTGTTTCAATCTATATACCTCCCTTTTCAAAAAAGAAAGCCCCAAGCATGACCTTCATGCCCAGGGCGAATATCCAGTATTTACCGTTCACAGTACCTGTGTCAACAGCCAGATCTATCCATGTCATCACCTGAATTCAGAGATAAGCCTCTGTACATCCACAAGCTGTGTACTACTCCCTGTCTTCGTATTTGCGTAAAGCGTAAATTAATTATAAGTGTTAAAAAATATCTTGTCAACGTCGAGTTCTTGATCTTATTTAATCTATCGCATATGATTTTTCACAGCTCCAACTACTGTATACAGAACCATCATTACAAGATTGGCAAGAACAACACTGGCTCCCGCCGGGGTTGCCGCAACATATGAAAGAGTTACTCCTGCAATCAGACACACCACAGAGATCACTGCTGCGTTTATTATGACACTTTTAAATGTCCTGCACACTCTCATTGATGTCAATGCCGGGAAAATGATCAGGCTCGAGATCAATAATGCTCCCATCATACGCATTCCAAGCACGATCGTCACTGCTGTAAGTACAGCGATCAACGTATTGTAAACTCCTGCTTTTACACCTGTTGCACGGGCAAATGTCTCATCAAATGTAATCGCAAATATCTTGTGATAAAAAACAATAAACAGGATGAGTACAAAAACGGAAAGTACAAGACTTAATTTCACATCCTCCGCACTCATCGCAAGAATGCTTCCAAACATATAATTATATACATCCGTATTCATTCCTGTTGTCAATGAGATCACCATCACGCCAACTGCTAGTGACGTTGTAGAAATCAGTGCAATTGCCGCATCTCCTTTGATCTTTGCATTCCCGCTGATTCGAAGAAGCAGGATCGCTGCTACGATTACAACCGGAATTGCGATCGTGAGTGGAGCGGCATTCATCGCAGCCGCAATCGCCATGGCGCCAAATCCCACATGAGAAAGTCCGTCACCGATCATGGAATACCGTTTCAATACAAGGCTAACGCCCAGTAATGCAGAACATAATGCAACCAGTGATCCAACAAAGAACGCTCTTGTCATAAAAGGATAAGACAACATCTCAATCACTGTATCAAACATGTGTCTCACCTCCTAAAAATGTCTTGCCGGCACGACTCTTCTCGTATCCATCTGCTTTTCCAAAGTACAGCACTGTTTCCTGTAAATGAAGGATATGACTTGCATATTCTACAGCACTCTCGATATCGTGTGAAACCATAACAACTGCAATCCCGGATTCCTTATTGATTCGACTGATCAATTGATAGAATTCTGCTGTCACAATTGGATCCAATCCTGTGACCGGTTCGTCAAGAAGCAAGAGTTTCTTGGTCGCACACAATGCTCTTGCAAGCAGAACACGCTGTCTTTGTCCACCGGACAGATCTCGGAAACATTGTTTTGCGAGATCACGGATTCCAAGCATGTCCATCTTCTCCCACGCCTGCTTCTTATCTTCTGCTGTATAAAACGGTTTCATCCCTCTGCTGTTCAACCGGCCGGAAAGAACCACTTCATAAACACTGGCCGGAAAATCTTTCTTCACATCTGTCTGCTGTGGAAGATATCCGATCTCTGTCTGTTTTAATCCATCATCAAAAACAATCTTGCCTTTGTCCACATTCTTCAGTCCCAAAAGACTCTTTACAAGTGTACTTTTTCCGGAACCATTTTCTCCGACAATACAGAGGTAGTCTCCCTGATTAATCTCAAAATTCAAGTCATGTACGACCATCTGTCCTTCATATCCAATGGATACATTTTCACATTTAATCAACGCCATCAGTTCAACACCTCCCTTAATGTTTCAACATTTTTCTCCATAAGACTCAGATATGTCTCTCCATCTGCAAACTGCTCTGCTGTCAGATTATGACAGCTATAAAATTCTTTTACATCAGCATTTGTTGCTTCTGCAATAGCTTTTGCAATATTTTCGTTGCTAAGTTCCATTTTTAATACTGTTTTAATATTCTCATCCTGTACTTTATTGATTAAAAACGCCATTGTAGCTGCGCTTGGCTCTGTGTCCGAAGCACATCCTGAAAATGCTGCATAATAATCCAGACCATACGCTTCTGCAAAATAACGGAACGGAAATCTGTCTCCGAAAATCATCAGCTTTCGTTTTGAATGATCCACCACATCTTGAAATTCCTGATCCAATTCTTTCAATTGTGCTACATAAGCTTCTGCATTTTCTTCATAATCAGATGCATTTTCCGAATCAATCTCGCAGAGCTCTTCTTTGATCTGCTCGACGATCTTCACCGCATTTAACGGAGATGTCCACACATGTTCATCAATTTCATGTACAGAATGTGTTTCTTCCTGTCCATGCTCTTCATGATCTGCTTCATCCTCTTCATGCTCCACTTCGTGCTCTTCATGCTCCGCATCATCCTCGTCATGATCATGACCACGCTCTTCTTTCATTCCTTCCACATGTTCCTCTTCCACTGTGTCAACACAATCCACCAGCTTCAGAGTCTTTCTCCCGTTGTCCGGCATTGATTCAAGAATGTCTTCTACCCAGGCATCATTCTCGCCGCCCACATAGATAAACAGATCACTGTTCTGGATCGCAATAATATCCTGTGGCGTCGGCTCATAAGAATGTGTCTCCTCACCCGGTTTTAAAAGCATCTTAAGTTCCACATTCTCTCCCGCGATCTGACGCACAAAATCATACTGCGGAAAGATTGTCGCTACAACACTAATCTTTTTATTTTCTACTTTATTCTGTTCTTTTCCCCCGTTTTGCTCTGTCTGCTGCCCGGACATTCCACACCCGGTCAGCATCATTCCAAGAATAAGACTTCCTGCAAGCAGAAAGTCTCTTACTCTTCTCTTCTTCATCTTCAAATTCATCTTCTCACTTTTACGCTTTTACACTTTCACAGCATCTGTTTTAGCAGCGCTCATATTTTGTAAAAGCAAATTCCAGGTCAAAACAAGTCTGTTCTTCTCCTTCTTCCGTCATCTTCCAATCTTCCATCTGATCCAGATTCGGGAAATAAGTGTCTGCCTGGAATTCACGGTCTATCTTTGTTACATATACAGTATCACAATATGGAAGCATCATCTTGTAAATGCTCTCGCCACCGATCACATAAATCTTCTCACTTGGATACTTCTTCAATTCTTCTAAAAGTTCTTCCTCTGAGTGAACGATCACTGCATCTTTCACCTGATAATTTTTATTCTTCGTAAGAACAATATTCACTCTATTCTTCAAAGGAAGTCCGTTTGGGAAACTTTCCAGTGTCTTTCGTCCCATAACTACAACATTTCCTGTTGTTTTCTGACGAAAGAACTTCATATCTGATGGAATGCTCACCAGCAGTCTGTTCTGGTAACCGATTCCCCAATTATTATCTGCTGCTACGATTGCCTGCATACTTCTTCTCCTTTACACAGCGATTGGTATATTCTTAATCTGCGGATGTGTCTCATATCCTTCCAGTTTCACATCATCCGGTGTGAAATCATAGAAGTCTTTCACTTCCGGGTTCAGCCAAAACTTCGGTGCCGGAAGCGGTTCTCTTGAGATCAGTTCCTCAATCATCGGAACATGTCGGTCATAAATATGTGCATCTGCGATCACATGAACAAACTCTCCGACCTTCATGTCACATACCTGCGCCAACATATGAAGCAATACTGCATACTGACACACATTCCAGTTATTTGCCGCAAGGACATCCTGAGAACGCTGGTTAAGAATTCCATTTAGTGTAAGCTTGTCACTGTTCTTTTCCTTTGTTACATTAAATGTCATACTATATGCACATGGATACAGATTCATCTCATGAAGATCCTGATGCACGTAAATATTTGTCATAATACGACGGCTATACGGATTATTCTTCAAATCATAAATCACGCGGTCTACCTGATCCATCATGCCTTCTTTATACTGATGCTTCACCTGCATCTGATAACCATAAGCTTTTCCGATCGAACCATCCTCATCAGCCCAACTGTCCCAGATATGACTGTTCAGATCATTAATATTATTCGACTTCTTCTGCCAGATCCAGAGCATCTCATCCACACAGCTCTTGATCCCGGTTCTTCTAAGAGTCAGTGCCGGAAATTCCTTAGACAAGTCATAGCGGTTGACCACTCCAAATTTCTTAATGGTATATGCCGGTGTTCCGTCCTCCCATCTTGGGCGTACCTTCTCACCCTCTGTGCTTGTTCCATTCTCTATAATGTCTCTGCACATATCAATAAATACTTTATCTGCGTAACTCAACTATTTTTCTCCTTCTTGACCAATGATTCTTCTTTCATATAGAAACATCACATCGTTACTGTTCACTCCCGTGTCAATCACTCCGCTGATTGACACGGAGGATGCGTGTTTTGACTTGAATGCATCTCGCCCCATCGCCAAAGGCGATTTAAAATGGCGAGATGCGTTGCTGGTCGCACATCGTGTGAACAGTAAACATCACATCTGATAAACCTGTAAGCTTCTGTCTGATTTCTACTTCTTCTGATTAATACTCGCGGATAATGCTGCTCACTTCCAGAATGCTAGGAAGTGCCAAAAGCTCCTCTAACGCCTGCTTCATGTACTTCTCTTTTACACTCTCAGTTACAATAACAAGCTCCGCCTGATGTGGCTGTGTATGTTCCTGAACAACTCTTGTGATACTAACCTTATGATTACCAAATACTTCTGCAACTGCAGCAAGAACACCTGGTTCATTTGTCACCTGCATACGGATAAAGAACTTATTCTTCACATCCCCAATGTCTTTTACCGGAAGGTTCTTATAACATGTACAGCTGATTCTTCCATTGCAGCCATATGCCATATTTCTCGCAACATCGATCACATCTCCCATAACTGCACTGGCTGTTGGGAACTCTCCTGCACCGCGTCCATAGAACATTGCATCATCTGCTGCATCTCCATGAACAAAAACCGCATTGAAGGAATCTCTTACAGATGCAAGCGGGTGTTCCTTATGGATCATCATTGGGTAAACACCTACTTCAATTCCACTCTCTGTGTTATGTGCTACGCCAAGCAGCTTGATCACACTGTCAAATTCTTTCGCATACTCGATATCTTTCGCTGTGATCTTTGTGATTCCTTCTGTAAATACGTTAGGAAATACGACTCTGGAATGGAACGCGATAGAAGCCATGATCGCCACCTTACGTCCTGCATCAAGACCTTCTACATCCGATGTCGGGTCAGCCTCAGCAAATCCAAGCTCCTGTGCTTTCTCAAGTGCGTCTGAGAAATCCATTCCTTCTTCTGTCATCTTTGTCAAGATGTAGTTTGTAGTACCATTCACGATACCGACAACTTCAGAGATGTCATTTACTGCCAGGCACTGCTTCATCGGACGAATGATCGGAATTGCTCCGGCAACTGCTGCCTCAAACAGGAAATCCACATGATTCTCGTCAGCTGTTGCAAGAAGTACATGTCCCTCCTCTGCGATCAGATCCTTATTCGCAGAAACTACGTTCTTACCGGCTCTGAGCGCCTCAAGAATCATCGTCTTCGCCGGCTCTATACCGCCCATAACTTCAATTACGATCTGAATCTCCTCATCTTCAATAATATCGTTCCAATTATCTGTTAAAAGAGAAGCGTCTACGCCCTCTCTCTTCTTATTTATATTACGAACAAGGATCTTCTTCACTTCCATCTGAGCGCCGATTGTCTTCTCCATCACATCTGCACGCTTCTGAATCAGTTTATAGACACCGGATCCTACTGTTCCAAGTCCGAGAATTGCTACCTTTACTGTTTTCATTATGGACACCTCTTTCATCTTTTATCTCTGTGTAATTTGTTCTTTTATTATAGAACAAAGATTTACAACATCCTTCTTTTCACATCTGTTGTGTTTAGTCACAGTAACCACAGTATAGCATGATTTTCTTTCACTAGGAAGTCTTAGACTTAATTTTTTTCATTTTCTCTAATTTTTTTTATTTTTTCTGTTGACATTTTAACGATCTTGTAGTAACATATCTATTGTTCGTCGGAACAATAAGTTATGCGACAGTGGCTCAGTTGGTAGAGTACAACCTTGCCAAGGTTGGGGTCGCGGGTTCGAATCCCGTCTGTCGCTCTGAAGCACTTAGATCTTTAAAGATTTAAGTGCTTTTTTCATATCTAAAACGTTCCCCTCTTGCCATTTTATTTTTTATCAACTATACTAAGTAACAGATTATGTTTTAGAAACCAGGAGGAATTATGAAATGAAATTTATATATCCAGCCGTATTCCGTAAGAAGGAAGATGGAGGCTATGACGCACATTTCCCGGATCTCGAATGCTGCGAGGCATCCGGTGAAACTTTGGACGACGCAATCGACAATGCAAATGAAGCTGCAAGAACATGGATCACTGTTGAATTAGAAGAAGAGGATCCAATCTTCCCACATGTATCTGATCTGGAAGATATTGAACTTGCTGAAGATGAGATGGTAAGAAATATTTCCGTAAATATCCGATTCTACGAAGGATGGGACGAATAAAAAGCTTTAAAAAAGGATTGACAGTTGTCTAAGTGACAGCTATCAATCCTTTCTTTGTATTTTTGAGTATTTAATTTCCACACTCTATACTGATCTCATTGAACTTGCTCAAGATATCTTCTACCTGAAGTTCTTCTTTTTCTTTTCCTTTGAGATCCATCACAACTCCACCCTGATGCATCATCAGCAGGCGGTTTCCGTATTCCACTGCATAGCGAAGATTATGTGTGACCATGATCGTTGTAAGCTTTTTCTCTTCCACGATCTTTCCTGTCAATTTCATAATCAGCTCTGCTGTTTTCGGATCCAGAGCCGCTGTATGCTCATCAAGGATCAGGAAATCAATCGGCGTCATCGTAGACATCAGAAGGGCGATTGCCTGACGCTGTCCGCCGGAAAGAGATCCTACTTTCACATCCATTTTATTCTCAAGTCCAAGTCCAAGCTGGCTTAAAATCTCACGATAATATTCTTTACGCGCTTTATTGATTCCGGAACTAAGAC
>ENA-OUOU01001801-OUOU01001801.1-human-gut-metagenome-genome-assembly--contig:-NODE-1801-length-10766-cov-3.798992_pt1 | contig 10766 bp, 9 predicted proteins | sample MGYA00237936_ERZ548765 | MGnify/ENA primary metagenome ERZ548765 (study PRJEB26490, sample SAMN05356889) | human gut metagenome | biome: terrestrial biome; feature: human-associated habitat; material...
CCCTCTTCGAGTGAAGAAAATATCTCAAAGATATGAGGCACAAATCACACCAATTTAATTTTCAGCGTCACTTAAGTTGGTAATAATAATAAAAATGTGTAACTTAGCACCCAAATTATGTATTGACTAAAATAAAAGGAAATGATTATAACTACAACACCCTCTATAGAGGGACATCCGGTTAAGGAATATAAGGGCATTGTGACCAGCGAAGTGATAATCGGCGCCAATGCCATCAGAGACTTCATGGCAGGTATCCGTGACTTCTTCGGCGGCAGGAGCAGAACCTACGAACAGGTGTTTGCCGAAGCGAGATTCAACGCCTTCCGTGAGATAGAGCAGCATGCCGTGAATCTCGGCGGCAATGCCGTTGTGGGCGTTCGTCTCAGTTATGAAACCGTTGGCTCAGGCAACTCCATGCTGATGGTGGTCTGCAGCGGTACGGCAGTCGTGATCTGATTCCCGAAAGCCCCATCTGCAAGGTGGGAAGAAACATACTACTACTATATAATAAGACTAATCCAAGAGGCGCAAGTGTAAACTCGCAGCTCTATCGAAACAAACAAAATGATGAAGAAAAGTAATATCGTGAGGCTACTCTGCCTCGCTGTATTTACGGCAGGCGCTATTGAAGCAGCTGCCGATACCAAGACACTCACCGTGACGCTGAAGAATCCGCTCAATGTAAGGCGTGCTGACGTTCCGGTGGTGTTGCAACTGAAAGATGTGCCCTTCAACGTGAAGGATGCAGTGGTGAGATGCGAGGGTAGGGAAGTGGCATCTCAGATAGACGACCTGGACCGTGACCTGCACAATGACGAACTCGCCTTCGTGATAGACATGGACGCCAAGGGCAAGAAGGTGGTCACCGTAGACCTGTATTCGGAAAAGCAGGCGGACCGCAACTATCCGCGCCGCACATACGGCGACATGATAATGAGAGACAACAAGACGAAGGTGAAGAACGGATTCCGTTCCTACGTCCACTCGGTCTCAGCACCCGAAGGAGTTGACGTATTCCATCTCCTGCATCACCACGGAGCGGATTTCGAATCAGAACTCGTGGCATACAGAGTGTATTTCGACGAGCGCCAGACCTTCGACCTCTACGGCAAGTACAAGAAGCAGCTCGAACTCGAAACAAGCCAGTTCTATCCCGATGACAAGCAGCTTGCCGACGGTTATGGCGATGATGTGCTCTGGGCAGGCAAGACAGTGGGACTCGGAGCCCTGCGCGGTTGGGACGGCGAGAAACCGACAATGGTCAGTCCTGTGCTGTCGAGAGGCCAGCGTATGGTGGCGAGCGGACCCGTCCGCACCATCGTGGAACTCACCGACGAGGGGTGGCAGCTCTCAGGCGAGACCTTCAACATGAGGCAGAACGTGATAATCTATGCCGGACACAGAGACTGTGAGGTGCATGCCTGGGTGGACACGCCGGCAAAAGGCGTGAAGTTTGCCACGGGAGTCATCAATCTAAACGACAAGATGTATTCCGACCATCGCGGACTCGTGGGCGACTGGGGCGGCAACTGGCCTAACGGTGCCAAGGACTCGATAGCCGGAAAACCGAAAATCGTGGTTGGTCTGGCAGTCAACGTGCCGGAGAAATATGTGGATAGCGAGCCGACGACGGAGAAAGACCAGTATCTCTATGTCATGCACATGGCAGGCGGCAATTATCTCACATACAACATGGCATTCACCTGCGACAAGGAAACCTTCGGCTATAAGGACGCCAAGGAGTGGTTCGCATGGATGAAGCAATGGAAGAAAGAACTCGACAATCCCGTGACCGTCACCATAGAGTAGCGGACGGAAAGGAAAGAAAAATCAAATAAATGTCAACTATGCTGTAGTTTTCTTGATACTGCCAGCGTTATATAAGTAGTATTGACATTAAAACGAAAGAGTATGAAGGAATTTTTCAAGCAAGTAGGAGCTACGGTAGTAGGTATCATGATCTTCTGCCTCGTAGTGGGAGTGATGAGCGTGATGAGCATCGTGGGCATGATTGCCTCGTCAAGTGCCACAAAGGACGTTGCTGACAACACGGTATTCGTGATAGACCTGAACGGACAGCTGCAGGAGCGTGCAGAAGACGACATCATGACGGTGCTCTCCGGCGGCAGAACCGACGTGATAGGACTCGACGACCTGCTGCTCGCCATCAAGAAGGCAAAGAACAACGACAAGGTGAAGGGCATTTACATACAGTCGGGACTCTTCGCCTCTGACTCTTACGCTTCGCTGCAGGCGGTGCGCAAGGCGTTGGTAGACTTCAAGAAGAGCGGCAAGTGGATAGTGGCATACGGCGACGTGTATACACAGGCCACATACTACCTCTCGTCGGTTGCCGACAAAGTGTATCTCAACCCCAGCGGTCAGGTGGAATGGAGCGGAATCTGCTCCCAGACGATGTTCGTGAAAGACCTGATGGCAAAGTTCGGCGTCAAGATGCAGGTGGTGAAAGTGGGAGCATACAAGAGTGCTACCGAGATGTTCACCGGCGACAAGATGAGCGACGCCAACAAGGAGCAGGTGTCTGCATTCATCAACGGAATATGGAACACGGTGTGTACCGACGTGGCGAAGAGCCGCAAGGTGACCGTTGCACAGCTCAACCAGTATGCCGACAACATGATAACATTGGGCGATCCTAAAGACTACGTGAAATACAAGCTCGTGGACAAGCTGCTCTATGTTGACCAGCTCAAGGCAGAGGTGAAGAAACTGATGAACCTGAAGGATGACGACGACGTGAACACAATAGGCATAACTGGAATGGCCGGAGTGCCCGGCGGAGCCGACGACGGAGACTGCATCGCCGTGTATTACGCCTATGGCGACATCGTGGACAACGCTACAGGAATGGCATCTCGCAGCCATGTGATCGACGGCGCCAAGGTGTCGGCAGACCTGCGCGACCTCGCCGATGACGACGACGTGAAGGCTGTGGTGATAAGGATAAACTCAGGAGGCGGCAGCGCCTATGCTTCTGAACAGATATGGAGAGCCGTGCAGTTCGTGAAGGCAAAGAAGCCGGTAGTGGTTTCAATGGGCGGAATGGCAGCATCAGGCGGATACTATATGAGCTGCTCAGCCAACTGGATTGTGGCAGAACCCACCACGCTGACGGGAAGCATCGGAATCTTCGGTATGTTCCCAGACGCCAGCGGACTGCTCACCGAGAAGCTCGGAGTGAAGTTCGACGAGGTGAAGACAAACAAGAACAGCGGTTTCGGCACTATGGCTCGCCCGTTCTCTGAAGAGGAGATGGGCTATCTCTCGGCATATATCGACCGCGGATACAAACTCTTCCGCCAGCGCGTGGCAGACGGACGCCGTCTCTCTACAGATGCTGTGGAGAAGATAGCACAGGGCAGAGTATGGCTCGGACAGGATGCGCTGAAGATAAAGCTCGTAGACCAGCTCGGCGGACTCGATGACGCTGTGGCAAAGGCTGCGAAACTCGCCAAGGTGGATGAATACTATACTGCCGAATATCCGGCAAAGGCAGACTGGATGGACGACCTGCTGAACAACGGATTCTCTTCGGGTAGCTATATCGACGAGCAGATGCGCATGACGATGGGAGAATACTACTCCACATTCATGCTGCTGAAGAACATCAACCGGCAGTCGGCAATCCAGGCACGCATGCCTTATGTCATAACAATAAAATAGCGAAAAAACAATAACTCCACAACAGATATGGAAGGCGATTTCATCAAAATCAACGATTGGCTGCTGCCGCTGAGCTGGATCTACGGAGCGGGAGTGAGGCTGCGAAACCAGATGTTCGAAATGGGCATGCTGAAGAGCCGCAGCTTCGGTATCCCGGTAATTTCTGTGGGAAACATCACCGTGGGAGGCTCCGGCAAGACACCACACGTGGAGTATCTCATCAATCTGCTCAGAGACAAAGTGAAAGTGGCTGTGCTCAGCCGCGGATACAAACGCAAGAGCAAGGGATATATGCTTGCCACCGCCGACACTCCGATGAGTGACATTGGCGACGAGCCGTATCAGATGAAGAAGAAATTCGCCGATATCTATGTGGCTGTGGACAAAAACCGCTGTCATGGCATCGACCAGTTGACGACAAACGAGGAGACGTCAGACACCGACGTGATACTTCTTGACGATGCCTATCAGCACCGCTACGTGAAGCCTGGAGTAAACATACTTCTCGTTGACTACCACAGACTGATAATGTATGACAAACTGCTGCCGGCAGGAAGACTCAGAGAACCGCAGAAGGGAAAGGCGAGAGCCGACATCGTGATAGTGTCGAAATGTCCCGCCGACCTCAAACCGATGGAATTCAGGGTCATAACCAAGGCGATGAACCTCTTCCCGTATCAGAAACTATATTTCACTACGCTGAAATACGGCAGTTTGAGACCCATCTACGGCGGTGAGGACAGAAAACTCGACACGCTGACCGGCGATACCTCGATATTGCTGCTCACGGGAATAGCGTCGCCGCAGCAGATGATAGTAGACCTGAAGCCATACACGGAGCGTATCACACCGCTCACCTTTCCTGACCACCATCAGTATACCGATGCCGACATCGACCGCATCAATGCTGAATTTGAGGCGATGAAAGGCAACGACAAGATGATTGTCACCACGGAAAAAGACAACGCCAGACTCTGCGGAATGGAAGGACTGAGCGACGAGGTGAAAAAGAATATCTACGTGCTGCCCGTGGAAGTGGGCTTCATGTTAGACCAAGAAGAAGATTTTAACGAAAATATTATTGGCTATGTACGAAAAAATTCAAGAAACAGCATCCTGGCTTAAGCAAAGGATGACAACAAGTCCGACAACAGCGATAATTCTGGGAACAGGACTCGGACAATTAGCTTCAGAAATAACTGACAGCTATGAGTTCCCCTATTCTGAAATCCCCAACTTCCCTGTATCTACAGTGGAGGGCCATGCCGGAAAACTCATTTTCGGCAAGCTCGGAGGCGTAGACATCATGGCGATGGAAGGACGCTTCCACTATTATGAGGGATACAACATGAAGGAGGTGACATTCCCTATCCGCGTGATGTATGAACTGGGCATCAAGACCCTCTTCGTGTCTAACGCCTCGGGAGGCATGAACCCGGAATTCAAGATCGGAGACCTCATGATCATCACAGACCACATCAACTTCTTCCCGGAGCATCCGCTGCGCGGAAAGAACTTCCCCACGGGACCACGTTTCCCGGATATGCACGAGACCTATGACCACGCCCTCATCAAACAGGCAGAAGACATCGCCAGGGAGAAGGGAATCAGAGTGGTGCATGGAGTGTATATGGGAGTGCAGGGACCTACATTCGAGACACCTGCAGAATACAAGATGTATCACCGCATGGGAGCCGACGCAGTGGGAATGAGCACCGTGCCGGAGGTTATCGTGGCACATCATTGCGGCATCAAGACCTTCGGAATCAGCATCATCACCGACCTCGGACTCGAGGACACACCGGTGGAGGTGAGCCACGAAGAGGTGCAGGTGGCTGCAAACAACGCACAGCCGCTTATGACTGAAATCATGCGTGAGATGATCAGACGCGCATGATAGAGACGGAGAACTTGTAAACATATAGACACGTGGGGCGGCATGGCGGACAATGTGGGAAGCGCAGTGAAGCGCCAGGCTGCTGACAAAGCTGGAGTATGTTTGGATATTGACTTGTCCTGTGACCTATATAATATAAGGTGACGGGACAAGTTACTTTGGTTTTATCCACTAAAACTCGTCAACTTGTCAACTTGTCAACTTGTCAACTTGTTTACTTGTCATCTTGTCAACTCGTTTACTCGTCAACTGTATCGCAAGTTTAATACTTGCGATACCCAAATAATATAAAGAAACAAAAGAAAATAATGACAGATATCTCAAAGCTCGGAGAGTTCGGGCTCATCCACCGTCTTACGGATGGAATAAAGATAAAAAACAGTTCAACGCTGAAAGGAGTAGGTGACGACTGCGCCGTGATGCACTATCCAGACAAGGAGGTGCTTATGACAACCGACATGCTTATGGAGGGAGTGCATTTCGACCTGACATACATCGACCTGCAGCACCTGGGATACAAGGCAGCGATGGTAAACATCAGCGACATCTTCGCCATGGGAGGAACACCAAGGCAGATAACCGTCAGCCTGGCTATAAGCAAGAGGTTCTCGGTGGAAGACATGGAGATGTTTTATAGCGGACTGCAGATGGCGTGTGACAAATGGAACATCGACATCGTGGGAGGCGACACCACTTCATCATATACAGGCATGGCTATCTCCATCACCTGCATAGGCGAGGCAGACAAAGAAAACATCATATACAGAAACGGGGCCAAGGACACCGACCTCATCTGCGTGTCGGGAGACCTCGGAGCGGCATATATGGGACTGCAGCTGCTGGAGAGAGAAAAGCATGTGTATTACCAACAGGTGGAAGAGGCAAAGAAGAAAAACGACAAAAATGCCCTGAAGATGCTGACGGACTTCCAGCCTGATTTCGCCGGAAGAGAATATCTGCTGCAGAGACAGCTCAAACCGGAGGCAAGAGGCGACGTGATAGAAAACCTGCGCAAGATGAACATCAAGCCTACGGCGATGATGGACGTGAGCGACGGACTGAGCAGCGAACTGATGCATATCTGCGAACAGAGCGGATGCGGATGCAGGGTGTATGAGAAAAACATTCCGATAGACTATCAGACGGCTGTCATGGCAGAGGAGATGAACATGAACGTGACCACCTGTGCACTGAACGGAGGAGAGGATTATGAACTGCTCTTCACCGTGCCAATCGGAGACCTTGACAAAGTGAGACAGCTCGACGACGTGAAACTGATAGGAAACATCACGAAGAAAGAATATGGCTTGCAGCTCGTGGCAAGAGACGGAAACGAGTTTGAACTGAAAGCGCAGGGATGGAACCCGCTGGCGTGATGGATTAAAGGAAAGAATTTCATAAAGTATATATCGACTAATTACATAAATATAAAGAAGCAGGACTAAGGAATCTGCACAGATCTTCATGGAGGACAGAATATTAAAGGAAAAGAAAATCAGACGCGAACTTGACCTGTTGCTCAAAACCGGTGAAGTGCTCGTGGCAAGTGGAGCTGATACAAATAGAATAATCAGAAACATGCATCGTACGGCAGCATTCCTCGGATTGCCGGAAGAGAATCTGCACATTCATGTGACGTACAATATGCTTCAGGTGAACCTCAGCGATGAGGAACACTCGCTCAGCAAATTCCAACGTTGCGACAAGCATGGCATAAACATGACTGCCATAACGGAAATCAGCCAACTCTCATGGAAGGCAATCAGAGAAGACTATTCTCTCGACAAATATGAGGAGGAGCTTGAGAAGATAAATGGCAAACCGCGCAACTACACGGTGAATCAGGTGGCTGTTGGAGCGGGATTTGCCTGCGGAGGTTTCTGCATACAGTTCGGCTGCGACTGGACGGCATTCTTCTATGCCTCGATTGCAGCCATCGTGGGATTCAGATTGAGAGCCTATCTCAACGAGAAAGGGTCTAACGGATATGTGAACATCGGAATTGCCGCATTCGTATCCACGCTCCTCGCATGGCTCTCGACATTTATATCGACACCGGCTGTAGCACAGTATCTGCCAGAATGGCTGTATGCCATCTTGCATACCGACACACCGTGGCATCCGCTCATGGCATGCGCATTGTTCATTGTGCCAGGCGTACCGCTGATAAACTTTGTGTCGGATATGATAGAAAGCCATATCCAGATGGGACTCAGCAGAGCCATCAACACGCTGCTTATGGTCACGGCGATGTCGTTCGGAATATCAATGGCGATTACGGTGTGTGGAGTGGACAACTTTGTGAAAGACCTCAGCATGACGCCACACAACACATACATCAGCTATTCTATAGCGGCAGCAATATCGGCAATGGGATTCTCAATGATTTTCAACATACCGAAGAGGCTGCTTTGGGTAGTCGCCATAGGAGGTATCATCGCTGTATGTACGAGAAACTTCGTGAATCTCGGAGCGAGCAACAACAACGTAGGACTCGACCAGGGACCTATCATGGCATCGCTTGTAGGATCGACGCTTATCAGCATCATTGCCGTGAAGTTCGTACATGTGTTACATGCGCCGCATCAGTGTCTCGCCATTCCGAGTGTCATACCGATGGTGCCGGGAGTGCTTATGTATCGTGCGCTTTTCGCACTTATAGAGATGCAGGGCGTGGTGGGAGAACTTACCGAGGCGTTCTCTAATGCAGTGAAGGCGTCGCTCATCATCCTGTGCATCGCCATTGGTGTAGCCATTCCGAACATCTATGCGCGCCGCTGGCTGATGCCGATGAGGAAGCATAAGCTGAACCAGCTTATTGCGCAACGTCGCGAGAAACGTATTTTCGAAGGACTTGATCCGGAATAAACAGAAACCTTATAAACAACAAGATGTGACAATAAGTCACGTCCGTGGTGTGCCAAAATGTCGTATGGACGTTTTGGCACACTATTCGTATATGGACCGGTGAACGCTCGCAAATGGATTGCAGCGGAAATTAAAAGTATAAACAATTAAATACATACAATTATGAATATCAAACCATTAGCAGACAGAGTTTTAATCGTACCTGCTCCAGCAGAGGAGAAGGTTGGTGGTATCATTATCCCAGACACTGCAAAGGAGAAACCTCTTCATGGAAAAGTCGTTGCCGTAGGTCATGGCACCAAGGACGAGGAAATGATTCTGAAAGAGGGTGACGAGGTGCTCTACGGAAAGTATTCCGGCACAGAGCTCGAGTTTGAGGGCGAGAAGTATCTCATGATGCGCCAGAGCGATGTGCTCGCTGTATTGACAAAATAATTAGTATAGAACAACAATTTAATTAAAAGGATTACAATCATGGCAAAAGAAATAAAGTTTGATGTAGATGCCCGCGAGATGTTGAAGCAGGGCGTAGACCAGTTGGCTAACGCCGTAAAGGTTACACTCGGTCCTAAGGGCCGCAACGTTGTCATCGAGAAGAAGTTCGGTGCTCCACAGATTACCAAGGACGGTGTTACCGTAGCCAAGGAGGTAGAGCTTGAGAACCGTTTCGAGAATACCGGTGCACAGCTCGTGAAGAGCGTGGCAAGCAAGACTGGCGATGACGCCGGTGACGGTACTACTACAGCTACCATCCTCACACAGGCTATCGTGAACGAGGGCTTGAAGAACGTTACTGCCGGTGCCAACCCAATGGACTTGAAGCGTGGTATCGACAAGGCTGTAAAGGCAGTCGTTGCTTACATCAAGGAGAATGCTGAGATTGTTGACGACAACTACGACAAGATTGAGCAGGTGGCTACTGTCAGCGCCAATAACGACCCGGAAATCGGTAAGCTAATCGCCGATGCAATGCGCAAGGTTAGCAAGGATGGCGTTATCACTATAGAGGAGAGCAAGAGCCGCGACACATATATCAATGTGGTTGAGGGTATGCAGTTCGACCGTGGTTACCTGAGCGGATATTTCGTTACAGACTCTGACAAGATGGAGTGTGTGATGGAGAACCCATACATCCTTATCTACGACAAGAAGATCAGCAACATCAAGGACTTCCTGCCTATCCTGCAGCCAGCAGCCGAGAGCGGACGCCCATTGTTGGTAATCGCTGAGGATGTTGATTCAGAGGCTCTTACCACATTGGTTGTCAACCGTCTGCGTGGCGGCTTGAAGATCTGTGCTGTAAAGGCTCCAGGTTTCGGCGACCGTCGCAAGGCAATGCTCGAGGATATCGCAGTATTGACAGGTGGCGTTGTTATCAGCGAGGAGAAGGGCTTGAAGCTTGAGCAGGCTACTCTTGAGATGCTGGGTACTTGCGACAAGGTGACTGTTTCCAAGGACAACACCACAATCGTGAACGGTGCCGGAGAGAAAGAAAACATCGCCGACCGTATCGCTCAGATCAAGAATGAAATCGCAAACACTACAAGCACTTATGACAAGGAGAAACTGCAGGAGCGTCTCGCCAAGATGTCTGGTGGTGTAGCTGTGCTCTATGTAGGTGCAAATAGCGAGGTAGAGATGAAGGAGAAGAAGGATCGTGTAGACGATGCACTCTGCGCTACACGTGCCGCAATCGAGGAAGGTGTAGTAGTAGGTGGTGGTACCACATACATCCGTTCTCTCGGTGTGCTCAAAGACATAAAGGGCGAGAATGCTGATGAGCAGACAGGTATCAACATCGTTGAGCGTGCCATCGAGGAGCCTCTCCGTCAGATTGTGCGCAACGCCGGTGGCGAAGGTGCTGTAGTAGTACAGAAGGTTCGCGAAGGCGAGGGTGACTTCGGTTACAATGCCCGCAAGGATGTTTATGAAGATCTGCGTGTAGCGGGAGTTATCGATCCTGCCAAGGTGGCTCGTGTAGCTCTTGAGAATGCAGCATCAATCGCAGGTATGTTCCTCACGACTGAATGTCTCATCGTTGACAAGCCAGAGGAGAAGCCTCAGATGCCAATGGGCAACCCTGGAATGGGCGGTATGATGTAAAAAATGACAAGTTAAGATAACAAAAGAGGGAGTCGGTTTGTGTGCTGGCTCCCTTTTTTTGTTTCTTTTATCACTAATTCATAATTTTCTTGTCAAATAATTTGGCAGTGATGAAAGTTATTCATAATTTTGTGGCGTAAACAAAAGAAGAATATATTAGCATAATAATATAACATTATTTTTTGATTTGTTTTAGTAGATTAGTTTTTAA
>ENA-OUOU01001815-OUOU01001815.1-human-gut-metagenome-genome-assembly--contig:-NODE-1815-length-10725-cov-2.883224_pt1 | contig 10725 bp, 9 predicted proteins | sample MGYA00237936_ERZ548765 | MGnify/ENA primary metagenome ERZ548765 (study PRJEB26490, sample SAMN05356889) | human gut metagenome | biome: terrestrial biome; feature: human-associated habitat; material...
TACAGATTGTGTTTGAGACGCTCTGGGTGATTTTGATCCAGCATATCTACATGCTGTTTTTCCCACCGCGGAAGCTGATCGTGATCTATGGTATTTATCCGCCGGAGAATTTCCTTCTTAAGATCAATGCCAGACGTGATCGTTATCAGATCTGTGAGGTATTAAATTATCAGCAGGGTATGGAGAAGATCCAGCAGGATGTATTGGATTTCGAAGGCGTCGTGCTGTATGATCTGCCGTCAGAAGACCGAAATAATATATTGAAATATTGCTTTAAGCATTCCATCCGTACCTATGTCATTCCGAAGATCACGGATATTATCATGAAAGGCTCGGATGATATGCATCTGGTAGATACACCGGTATTTTTGTCAAGAAATATCGGCTTGCAGGCAGATCAGCGTTTCTTCAAACGCGCAACCGATCTGTTAATATCCGGGGTTGGAATTATCGTAGCATCCCCAATCATGCTGATCATTGCGATCGCGATTAAGGCATATGACCACGGACCGGTCTTTTACCGGCAGGTGCGGCTGACACGGGGTGGAAAACAGTTTATGATCTATAAGTTCCGAAGTATGCGTATTGATGCGGAGGCGCACGGTGCGCAGCTTGCGAAGAAAGATGATGACCGAATCACACCAGTTGGAAAGGTGCTGCGAAATCTCCATTTGGACGAACTGCCACAGCTGTTCAATGTCTTTGTCGGCGATATGTCGATGGTTGGTCCAAGACCGGAGCGACCGGAGATCTTCGAGAAATACGAGGAGTCGGTACCGGATTTTGATTTCCGTCTGAAGGTAAAGGCGGGATTGACCGGATATGCACAGGTGTACGGTAAATACAACACCACACCGATTGATAAATTGAAACTGGATCTGACATATATTCAGGAATACTCCTATCGGTTGGATCTGAAATTATTGCTTTTGACCTTCCGTATCGTGTTCCGTAAGGAAAGCTCGGAGGGTGTGGATAAGAATCAGCAGACCGCATTAAAGGATAAAAACGAGAAAGGATAAAGGTATCGCACATGAATGTAGCAGTGATTATTGCCGGAGGCTCCGGACAGAGAATGGGACAGGATATCCCGAAGCAGTTTATCAACGTATATGACAAACCGGTTTTGATCTATACGCTGGAGAGTTTTCAGAGAAATGATCTGATCGATGCAATCGAGGTTGTCTGTATCGACGGATGGCATAACGTGTTATGGGCGTATGCCAAGCAGTTCAATATTACAAAGGTAAAATGGGTGATCTCTGGTGGAAACAGTGCACAGGAATCTATCCGAAATGGTGTCTACAACTTGAAGGATGTCTGCTCTGCAGATGATAACATCATCATTCATGATGGTATCCGTCCTCTGGTCGACGATGAGGTGCTCGAGGATGTCATTGCGAAATGTAATGAGTTTGGAAATGGTGTTACGTCCCTTCCTTACAATGAGCAGATCTTTGTGATCGACGATGAGGCATCTACAACGAAATACATTCCACGTGAGACACTGCGCCGCGTATCGACACCACAGGCATACAAGTTTGATAAGCTTGTGTGGGCGTATGAGAAAGCGTTTGCAGAGGAAATCGGTATCTACGGTTCTTCTTATACGAATACGATGATGGTAGAGCTTGGCGAGCGCCTGTATTTTGCGAAGGGCTCGGACAAGAACATCAAGCTTACGACGAAGGATGATCTGGAGATTTTCAAGGGCTATCTGACCGCAGAGAAGGATAAATGGTTAAAGTAGGAGAGACGACGATGCATTTATATGACAGTGAACTTTATATGCAGGATGTGTGTGCCGTTGCAAGCATGATCGAGGTACAGGAGCTTGCAGACGCATCGGTGCTGATCTCCGGAGGCACCGGCATGATCGGCAGCTTCTTAGTGGATGCACTTTTGTACGCAGACAAGCATTATCAGGCAAATACGCAAGTGTATATATTAGGCAGAAATGAGGAGAAGGCGCGTGCCCGTTTTGCGGACTATGCGGATTGTCCACAGTTTCATTTTATTAAGCAGGATATCAATGAGAAGGTAGTCGGAAATCCGGCTTTGCCAGCGAAGATCGATTATGTGATCCATGCGGCGAGCAACACTCACCCGGTTGCCTATGCGAGTGATCCGATTGGAACGATCACCGCAAATGTATTCGGAACCCAGTATCTGCTCGACTATGCAAAGGAAGCGGATTGTAAACGTTTTGTATTTTTATCTTCGGTTGAAATCTACGGAGAAAACCGTGGAGATACCGATAAATTCACAGAGGACTATCTTGGCTATATCGACTGCAACACGATGCGTGCCGGATATCCGGAGAGCAAACGTACCGGAGAGGCATTGTGTCAGGCATACCGTAAGCAAATGGAGATGGATGTTGTAATCCCACGTTTGTCCCGTGTGTATGGTCCGACGATGCTGATGAGTGATACAAAAGCACTGTCCCAGTTCATCTTAAAGAGTGTGAAGCAGGAGGATATCGTGTTAAAGAGCGAAGGAACACAGGAATTTTCGTATGCCTATGTGGCAGACTGTGTCGCAGGTATCCTTGCTGTCATGTTAGATGGCAAAGATGGTGAGGCATACAATATCTGTTCGAAGGATTCGGATGTGAAGCTTCGCGATGTGGCAAAGCAGCTCGCGGATCTCGCAGATAAACAGGTCGTGTTTGACTTACCGGATGCAACGGAGCAGGCAGGCTATTCGAAGGCGACCAAGGCAACACTTGACACGACAAAGCTTCGGACAGAACTTGGCTTTGTGCCACAATACGATATGAAGACCGGACTTTCCCACACCGTACAGGTGCTTCGGGAAATCGTGTAGACAGGGAATAGGAAAAATATGGGAACAAAAATCAAGGAGTTTCGTCAATATAACAATTTATTTACGGAGCTTGTCAGAAAAGGAATCAAATTAAAATACAGACGATCGTATCTCGGAATCGTCTGGTCGATGATCGAGCCATTGCTTACGATGATCGTATTGACATTGGTATTCGGTACGCTGCTTGGACACAAGGAGAAATCATTTCCGGTCTATATCCTGACCGGACGGCTGATGTATACGCTGTTTTCACAGTCAACGACGTCTGCCTTAAAGTCCATCCGTCAGAATGAGGCGATGATCAAGAAGGTGTATGTTCCGAAATATCTGTATCCGCTTGCGAATATCTGCTTCAATTACATTTTGTTTCTGATCTCGCTTGTTGTGCTTGCGGTTGTTGCACTGGTATTGGGCGTGTTCCCGACATGGCGTACACTGCTTGCCATCGTACCGCTGCTCAATTTGTTTCTGCTGTCCATTGGCGCGGGTATGATACTTGCGACGATCGGTGTGTATTTCCGGGATATGGAATATCTGTGGAACGTTGCACTGATGCTTATTATGTATACCTGTGCGATCTTCTATTATCCAAAGAAGATCTTAAACAGTAATGTAAGCTGGATTTTGAAATTCAATCCGCTGTTTTGCATTATCAACAATTTCCGTAACTGTGTATTCGGCAGGGCGATGAGTGCGCATATGCTGATTTATTCCTTCACCTTTGCATTTGTCTGCATCGTGATCGGAATCGCAGTATTCAATAAGAAGCAGGATCAGTTTATCCTGCATCTGTAAGGCATGGGAGGAGATATCGTGAGCGAAGAGACAAGAAAAGACGTAATTACATTATCCCATGTTGGCATGGAGTTTCATCTGAATAAGGAAAAGGTCGACAGCCTGAAGGAATATTTTATCAAGCTTGTCAAACATGATATTGCATACACGGAGTTCTGGGCATTAAAGGATGTGACTTTTTCGGTCAAGCAGGGTGACCGTGTCGGAATCTTAGGGTTAAATGGCGCGGGCAAATCAACCTTGATGAAGGTGATTGCAGGTGTATTCAAACCGACAGAGGGAACGATTGAGAAACAGGGTGTGCTTGCGCCGATGATCGAGCTTGGAGCCGGGTTTGATATGCAGTACACCGGGGCGGAAAATATTTTCCTCTACGGGGCGGTGCTTGGACATTCGCGCAAATTCATGGAAGAAAAATTCGATGAGATCGTGGAGTTCTCCGAGCTTGGCAAGTTTATCGATGTACCGCTGAAGAACTATTCCTCCGGTATGAAGGCGAGACTTGGATTCTCGATTGCGACCGTGGTGCGTCCGGACATTCTGATCCTGGATGAAGTGCTGTCGGTCGGCGATGCGAAATTCCGTAAGAAGAGCGAGAAGAAGCTGGTCGATATGATGGATACCGGAGTGACTGTACTTTTTGTATCGCATAATCTGGACCAGGTGAAGCGTATCTGCAACAAGGCCATGATCCTGGAGCATGGGGAAATGAAAGCATTTGGAGATATCGATGAGATAGCTCCTGTCTATGAAGAGATGATTGAATAATATGGGTTTTTATATCAAACAGATTATAAAAATGATGGCACAGCATGTGCTGTTTCCGATCTACTATTTTATTTGCTGCAGAAAGCCTGTGACAAAGGGGCTCGTTGTGTTCGCGGATGAACATAAGACAGCATGCCCTCCGTCGATGCAGCGGCTGCATGATGCACTGCTCTTGCAGGAAGGATTGACGGTAGTGGATGATTTCTTCGATCTGCAGGCGATGTCTGCGCAGGCAGGTATGCGTCGGATGCTTGCATTTATGAAGCTTTATGCACAGGCGGAGTTTGTTATTCTGCAGGATAATTTCTTGCCGGTTTCCTCCTGCCATAAGCGTAAAGGAACAAAGGTGATCCAGCTCTGGCACGGCTGCGGCGCATTTAAGCGGTTTGGCTATGATGCACAGGATGATATTCCCCGGTTTTATAGGGGGAATGTCTATAAAAACTATGATCTTGTCACAGTGAGCAGTTCTTACTGCCGGCCGTTTTTTACCTCGGCGATGCGGATTAAGAATCCGAAGACGGTGCGGGCGTACGGAAGCAGCTATACAGACTGTTATTTTGATGAGGCATATAAAGGTGCGATGCGGGAGAAATTCGAGCAGATCTATGGTGCAAGGAACGGAAGAACCGTGATTGTTTGGGCACCGACCTCCCGGGGCAATGCCGGACAGCAAAGCAAGGGTGAGCGGACAATCGGGGAGGCATGGATCGATGAGCTTGCGAAAAATCCCGATTATCTGGTGATAAAAAGTCTGCATCCGCATATGCTGAAACGGGGAGAGGCGCAGCCACTTACGACGGGCGAACTTCTTTTTTCGGCGGATCTGCTGATTACCGATTATTCGTCTGTTTTATTTGAATATTTGCTGCTTGACCGGCCGCTGCTGTTTTTTGCACCGGATCTCGAAACCTATGGCACAGACCGCGGATGGTATCTTTCCTATGAAGATATGCCGGGTGCGATTGTGACAGAGGGAGAACAGCTCGCGGATGCGGTTGCCGGCACATTGGGGAAGGATGTGTACGCAGAGAAACGTCATGCGTTCCGGGAGCAGTATATGAGCCGTTGTGATGGAAATGCAACGAAACGATTGATTCGATATATTTTACATGAGGAGACAAAGAGAAACGATGTTGAAAAGCCTGTTTAAGAAATTCAAGAAGACGATTGTATTTAAGACGATTCAGAAGACGATTCCATACCGGGCACTGCGGAAAGTGTACCGGGCGTGCAGAAAGCAGATCCGCAGGATGTACCGTTATGAGATGCTGCGAAAGCATTATCCGAAGCTTTATAATAAATATGCGGCAAGACCGGTCAACGAGAAGAAGGTTGTCTTTATCGAGGTGCGGGAGAGCAAGATCAGTGACAGTTTTTCCCTGATGTACAAGAAGGTGCAGGAGGAACACAAATACGAGATTCATACACATTTCCTGCGCAGCGGATTCTCAAAGCGGAAGGATTATCAGCATGCCTGTGAGGCGATGATCACAGATATCGCAGATGCAAAATATATCTTTTTAAATGAGTCTTCGGATGTCATTGCGGCACTTCCAATGCGTAAGGAGACGATCGTTACGCAGCTCTGGCATGGCTGTGGTGCGTTTAAAAAGTTCGGTATGAGTACCGCAGAACTGATCTTTGGTGATGACAGAAAGACATTGGAGAAATACCCATATCATGGAAATTACACCTATGTGACAGTCAGCTCCCCAGAGGTTGTCTGGGCGTATGAGGAGGCAATGTCGCTGCAGGATAAAAAGGGCGTGGTTGTGCCAACCGGTATTTCCCGTTCGGATATCTTCTATGATGAAGAAGCAAAAAAGGCAGCACAGGAAAAACTGCTTTCGGTAGTGCCACAGGCAAAGGGTAAGAAGGTGATTTTGTATGCACCGACGTTCCGTGGCAGGGTTGCAAAAGCAAAGACACCAAATCAGCTGGATATTGCGGCATTTGGTGATGCGCTGGGCAAGGACTATATACTCTTGTTTAAATTACATCCATTTGTGAAGAAACGGACTGCGATTCCGGAAGGATACGAGGATTTTGCCTTTGATCTGACGGATGATATGAGCATCGAGGAATTATTGTTTGTGGCAGACATCTGTATCTCAGATTATTCGTCGCTTGTATTTGAGTATTCGCTGTTTGAAAAGCCGATGATCTTCTTTGCATTTGATCTGGATAACTATTATGACTGGCGTGGATTTTATTATGATTATAAGGACTTTGTCCCGGGACCGATCCACACGACGACTGAAGAGATGATTGAGTATATCCAGCATGTGGATGAGCGGTTTGATAAGAAAAAGGTACAGGAATTCCGGCAGAAATTTATGAGTGCCTGCGACGGACACGCGACCGAGCGGATTATGAAAATGATGTTTGGAGAGTAAATATGGTTTCAGTGATCATTCCATGTTACAACGCAAGACAGTATATATGCGAGGCGCTTGCCTCCGCGGTGGCACAGGAATATGTGCACGAGGTGATACTGGTGGATGACTGCTCAACGGATGATTCCGTGGCATGTGTGCAGGCGTGGCTCAATGTGCACGCGGCACAGACGGCAGATATTTCCATCCGGGTGCTGCAGAATGCAGAAAATAGTGGAGTCGCGGTGTCAAGAAACCGGGGCGTGCAGGAGGCAGACGGAAAATATATTGCATTTTTAGATGCGGATGACCGGTTTGCACCGGGAAAACTGAAAAAACAGGTGGAGCTTCTGGAACAGACGGGAGCCTGTCTTTGCAATACCGCCCGTGTGCTGATGACGCCGGACGGAAGCCTGACACAGACGATCATGCATACCCCGGAGAAAATCACACTTGCAGAGCTGGAGAAAACGAATGTGATCAACTGTTCTTCCGTGGTTGCACCAAGGGAGATTCTGCTGAAATATCCGATGCAGCACAGCGAGGTGCATGAGGATTATCTGACTTGGCTTCAGATGCTGCGGGCATATCCATATGCGGTTGGCATCGATGAACCGTTGCTGGAGTATCGTTTATCCGCGCATGGAAAGTCAAGGAACAAGCTGAAATCGGCACGGATGACATATCGTACCTACCGGCTGGCAGGGTATCCGGTATGGAAATCCTGCAGGATGTTTTTGAGCTATATGATAAATGGTTTGAAAAAGTATGCTACGCATTAAAAATTCACCGTATTTTCAAATAGTACAGGGAATCAAAGATTGATTTTAAAGGCAAGATGCGATATGATAAGAAAGAACGGCTTTGCCGAATAAAGGTTTGAGAGGTATGGATATGGTTGACGAGAAGAAAACCATCCTTATGACGAAGCTTGCGATATTTGAGAAACATGAGAAGAACAAAAGCTTGGTTGTGAGTAAATATTATAGAAGTGATTATGTCCGTTATAATGTGTTAAAAACATGGGTGGCAGTGACAGTACTATACTGGTGTGTCATTGCAGGATACATATTCATGACATTTGACAGTATCTTAGAGAAATTGAATGATCTGGATTATTTTGCGGTCGTATATAAGATGCTGGGTGGCTATGTAATCATCTGTGCAATCTATTTTCTGTTTGCATTTATCCTGTATAATTATCGGTATAAGAAAGCAAGAAATGGACTGGTACAGTACAATATTAACCTGAAAGAACTGATCCATGCGGACGATCCACCGGAGATGCAGCGACGCATGGTAGATGATACAAAGCGTACGACCGATGACGTCTCTGCAGCCAGAGCGCATGCGCCACAGCAGGCATCCCGTGCCAATGTCAGCCGTTCGGAGATGGTACAGCGGCAGCTGCAGGCACAGCAGGAACGCAAGAATCAGGAGATTATCGAGAATGTAAAGCGTCGGAATGAGCGTATTTCAGAGAAGCAGCAGGAAGAAGCGCAAAGACAGCGAGAGATGGAAGAAGAACGACGCAGAATCCGCGCACGCCGCGCGCAGTTAGAGCGCGAACAGCTGGAGCGGATCAGACAGGAACAGCAAGGTATGTACCGGGAAGATCATGTCTATAATACAAATACACCGAACGGTGCAGGAAGGGGAGAAAACGAATGACTGGATTGATAGCAGTGAGAAATTCCATACGTGATTTTTTGAGAAAATATGATGAGGTAACCACTCCGATTCTTCGGTTTATCTTCTCGTTTATTGTATTTTCCTGTATAAATTCTCTGTTTGGATATAGTGAGTTTTTACATAGAGGGGTTATCACATTTTTATTGTCTGTGATCTGTGCACTTGTGACAGGACCGGTTGTTGTATTTCTGGCTGGTGTTGTCGTTGCCGTTCATTGCTTCTCGGTATCGATGGACGTAGGCGTTTTGTGCCTGTTGTTATTCCTTGTGATGTATTGCTCCTATATTCGGATGTTCCAGAACACGGGATATGTACTGGCATTGGTGCCAATCTTATATATGCTGAAGATTCCATTTGCGGCGCCTGTTATGGTAGCAATCTTTGCAGGATTTTCTGGAGCGGTTCCAGCTGCCTTTGGTGTGGTAATTTATTATTTTGCACAGTATGTAAAAGAGGCAAGAGCAACCATCCTTCTTGGTGAGGATGCGGATTTTCAGGGATACTCCTATATTGTAAATGGTATGATGAAGGACAAGGCAATGCTGCTTGCAATCATTGCATTTGTGGTTGTCGTTATGGTGACGGCACTCATTCATCAGTTGAATTTTGACTATGCATGGTATGTCGCAATCGGTGTTGGAAGCGTATTTACGATTCTGGTATTTATGGTATGCGGCATGTTGGTTGACGTCAGCGTTCCGGCGGGCAGTCTGGTACTCGGCGCGATTCTCGGAGGCGTGCTTGGCGTGATTGTACAGATGTGTAAGAGTGTGATTGATTACTCGCACAAGGAATCCGTGCAGTTTGAAGATGATGATTACTATTATTATGTAAAGGCGATTCCGAAGGTGGAAAATGCACAGAAAAAACGTGTAAAAACCATGACGGAGGAAGAAGTTGCGGAACAGGTGAAGAAACCACGTCCGCAGCAGGGCACAAATGGTCAGGCAAGACAGCCACGTCCGCAGCAGGGCGCAAATGGTCAGGCAAGACAGCCACGTCCGCAGCAGGGTGCAAATGGTCAGGCAAGACAGCCACGCCCACAGCAGGGTGCAAACGGTCAGGCAAGACAGCCACGCCCACAGCAAAACCGAAACAACGGACAGACAAATCGATAAGACTAGCGATGGTTAAGGGGTGTTAGTTTGAAAAAGTTACTCACAGCATTAAGTGTATATTTTGATTGGTTTTACATACCGAAGATCCATGTGACGGACATTATTGAGATCATTATTCTGTCGTATGTAATTTACCATGTCATGATCTGGTTTAAAAAGACGCGTGCATGGACCTTGTTCAAAGGAATTGTTGTGTTGTTTATCTTTGTCGGACTGGCAACCCTTTTTCGTTTGAATACGATCCTGTGGATATTCCGTAACACGATCAGTGTCGGCATTATCGCGGTGATCATTCTGTTCCAGCCAGAGCTTCGACGTGCACTGGAAGAACTGGGACGAAAGAAGATCTTTACAGATGTTCTGGCGAGGGATGATAAAAACCTGCATCTGGAACGCGTCAACAATCATACGATCGATGAGCTCGTTGCAGCTTCGATTGATATGGGTAAGGTAAAGACCGGTGCGCTGATTGTTATCGAGCAGGATGTTGCACTTGGAGAATACGAGAATACAGGTATTCTGATCGATGCGGCTTTGACAAGGCAGCTTCTGATCAATATATTTGAGCACAATACACCGCTGCACGATGGTGCTGTGATCATCAGAAAGAACAGGGTGGTATCAGCGACATGTTATCTTCCTCTCTCAGCAAATGATTCCATAAACAAGGAGCTTGGAACAAGACACAGAGCCGGAATCGGAATCAGTGAGGTGTCTGACAGTATGACGCTCATAGTATCGGAGGAGACGGGATCTATATCGATAGCTCAGGGCGGTGAATTGTTCAGAAATCTTGACAGCGAGGGTGTCCGCAGACATCTTCAGACTCTGTGCAAGGAGTACAGTGAAAAGAGATATCACAGATCATCGGGAGCACGCCCTATAAAGAAGAGAAGAAAAAGGGTAGTTATAGAGAACAAGAATAAGGCTTCCGGAAAGGAGGCTGATGACGATGAGAAATAATACAGAGAACAATGGAGATATCAGGAAGAATAAGCCGAAGATATATTCCAATCTGGGCTTGAAGCTATTGTCGGTGGTGTTGGGATTCCTTGTATGGCTGCTGGTACTCAATATAGACGATTCGGCGGTGACAAAGACCATAAGCAACATTCCTGTAACGCTTGTCAATACCGATGCCATCA
>ENA-OUOU01001816-OUOU01001816.1-human-gut-metagenome-genome-assembly--contig:-NODE-1816-length-10724-cov-11.580842_pt1 | contig 10724 bp, 8 predicted proteins | sample MGYA00237936_ERZ548765 | MGnify/ENA primary metagenome ERZ548765 (study PRJEB26490, sample SAMN05356889) | human gut metagenome | biome: terrestrial biome; feature: human-associated habitat; material...
GGCTGCTGCCGGGGCTGTGCTTGGCCAGCATCTTGATGAACTCGATGCCGATCACGATATCCAAGCTGCGCTCCAGAAAAGTGCGGATCTCCGCCTCGTTGCCATCGAACAGCAGGCCGGGCATCCAGCGGATCAGGGGCACAACGCTGAGCAGCAGACCAATCAGCACCAGCCCGGATAACAGCACTTCCAGTAGACTGGAAGCCTGAATAATGCGGTTGCGCAGGGAGGTACGCCAGTAGCTTTCTACCGGGTGAGAGGGATGTTCCATAGTAAGACCTTCCTTTCAGCATTCTGCTGCATAAAGATCGACAAAATCCTGCCTTTATTGTAGCAGACGAGAGAAGGTCTGTCAATTTCAATCCACGATGGTGACGGTGGTCTGCGGGCCGACGGCCACATAGCCGGACTTTTTGATGCAGTCCTGCCCGGCGTCGGTGTCCAGCCAGTCGTACAGGCGGCGCTCCGGGCTGTCGGCGGCGGCATCCGGGTGGATGACGGCGTAAAAATCGTTGCACAGGGGGTAGCTGCCGTCGGCAAGAGTGTCGTTGCTGGGGGTCACACCGTCCACCGCCAGCAGCCGCAGCCCGGGCTTGGAATACATCTGGTCGATGTAGTAATACACGGAGAAACCGATGGCGTTGGCGCTGTTGTTGTAATCGGCAATGCTGTCCACCAGCTCGCCCATGGCGGCAGGGGCCAGCTCAGAGGGCGGGGTCATTAACTCTCCGCCCTGAATGAGCAGTTTTTTGAACAGGGTCTGGCTGCCGGAGTCCTCGCCGCGCTGGAAGGCGACGATTTCCTGATCCTTGCCGCCTACATCCTTCCAGTTGGTGATCTTTCCGGCATAGATATCCCGCAGCTGCTGCTGGGTAAGCGCCTGCACGGGGTTATCCTCGTTGACGATGAACACCAGCGCGTCCACCCCGATGGGTTTCTGCTCCAGCTGCACATTGGCTTCCTGCAGCTCTTCTTTTACATAGTCCGGCGCTTCGTACACCACCAGCATCCGGGTGGTGGTGTCGTACAGGCCAAAGTTCTCCCATGCGTAGGCGGTGGTGCTTACCGTAATGCTGCTGCGGGCTTCCTCCAAGTCCATGCCGGTGGTATCGGCCAGCATCTGCGCCATCAGCGGGATGCAGGCGGTGCTGCCGTCCAGCGGGGGAAACTCATCCACGGTCAGGAACGGCTCAGGCTGCTGCACAGTCGAGGACGCTGCAGAGGACGCGGGCGGCTCTGCGGCAGAGGAAGCGGTGCTGCCGGAGGGTGCATCCGTGCCCTTGCAGGCGGTCAGCACCCCGGCGGCGGAGCAGGCAGCCAGCCCCAGCAGAAAACTGCGGCGGGAAATTTTAGCGTTTTTCATAAGAAAGCCCTCCTAACTCAATAGCCATAACTCGGTACATCGTCCGCAGTGGCAGACGAGAAAATGCTCTGGCAGTACAGCCAGTTGCCGCTCGTGTCCATCCAGCCCACATAGAAGCCCCGCTGTGCGGCAAACACATGGTCGGGCAGGGCATTCAGACTGTTGGAATAGTACCCGGTGCAGCTGGAAAGCCCCTGTAATACTACATTGCCGTCTGCGTCCAGCACATCGTATACGTTGCCGTAGGCGCTGCCCGCAGCGGCGCGGCTGCCGCAGAACATGGGTCTGCCGTCAGGGTCGGTGGTCAGGTAGTTGACGTAACTGTATTTGCCTTGCAGGGCGGTCAGGTCGCTGACAAGCCCCTGCGGGCCGTACAGCCGGGTGGCGGTGGTCTCGTAGCGGTCGTTGTCCTGCAATTCCAGCCAGACGTAGCCGCTGCCGCAATTGCTCATCCGTACCCGCTGCTGGTGCTCCACCGGTTCTACGGTGGTGTCGGTCAGCAGCTTGCCGTTATCCTTGCTGTACACCCGCAGGCTGCCGTCCAGCGCGTAGACAGCTACGGTGCTGTCGGTGGCGTCTACATCGTACAGCGGGGTCTTTGCGCCGGTCTCCAGATCATAGAGTTCGTAGCCGTGATCCTCGCCGCTGTGCCATGTTACCACATAGCCCGGGAAATACTGGCTGGGCTGCTCGTCAAAGGTGGCAATCAGTCCGCGGTCCTCTGTGGTCATATCCCGCAGCTCGTATCGGCCATCGCCGGTGGAAAAGCTGGCAAGACCACCCGGGTAGACCTGCAAAAAGCCCGTGTACTGCTCACCGGTCTGGGTGTTGTACAAAATCTGGTCGGTGGTTTCCTCTCCGGTGGCAACGTCCAGCTCCACCCAGTCGCTTAGGGTGTCATTGTCGTAGAAAAGGCGGTACGCCGAGGCGGCCTCGGCGCGGTAGACGGTGGTGCCGTCCTTCTCCTGCACCACCACCCAGCTGTTCTGCTGGTAGTCGGTATCCCAGTCGTAATCGTCCAGCCCCTCCGGGCGGGCGTAGCAGCTGAACACCAGCTTATCGCCGCATACGGTGCAGCTGTATGCACCTTCCGGTACCGGCAGCGCTGCACCGGTAGCAAGGTCGATGACCTGACAGGTGCCGTAGCCGGACTCCGGGACGTATCCGCCATCGATCAGGCGGCTCTCCTGCAGCACCAGCAGGCCGTTTTGCAGGGTGGCGCTCTGCTCGCCCTCAAAGGACATTATTTCGGTGCCGGTCTTGTCGTACAAGGCGGTGCGGCGTCCGCCCCGGCCGGTAGGGTCGGACCAGCTGCGCAGCCAGTAGTCTGCAGTGCCGGTGGCACTGTCCTCCACCAGCGAGACGTTCTCACTGCGGGTAGACTGGTGCAGCGGGGTGCTGCCGCACAGGATGGTGGTGCTGCTTCCGAAACGACCGTCGCAGTACAGCACCCGCAGACGACCATCGTTCAGCACAGCGGGGTCGTATAGGGGCTTGCCGCTGTCGTCCGTGGGCACAGAAACGGCAGAGCTTGCAGCGCCCGGCACGCCGGTGGCGGGCGGCAGCAGGGCACAGCCGCAGCCTAAAGTAAGGGCAAGGGCAGTGCAGACTGCCCCGCAGCCGATACGCAAGACAACACGCTTCATAAAAACACTCCTTTGCAAAAACAGGGAGGAAAATTTTTCCGTTCACACAGAATACGAAACAGCCGCATTTTTCATTGCAGAGCTTGCAGAAAAATGCGGCTAAAAACGGTTACAATTGCATTACAGCTGTGCCGGGGCATGGGACGCTTCTGCCTTGTCCATCTGCTCCAGCTGCCGCAGAAAGGCCAGCAAAAAGGGCAGCGAGATGAAAAAGGTGAGCGCGTCCGCAATGGGCTGGCAGAGCTCCACGCCCACAAGTCCCAGCACCCGGGGCAGTACAAGAATCAACGGGATAAAGCACACGCCCTGCCGGCAGCAGGCCAGAAAGGTGGCACGCCCGGCCTTGCCCACGCTCTGGAAGGTCATGTTGGTCACCACGATCACCGGCTGCAGAAGGATGGCAAAGCACTGGTAGCGGAAGGCGGGCAGCGCCACGGCAGTGACCTCTGGGTCGTCCCGGAACAGGCGGATCAGGTTTTCATCGTTCCACCAGCACACCGCGATCAGCACCACCAGCAGCGCAAAGGCGGCTTTCAGGGTAAAGACGGCGGCCTGCCGTACCCGGTGGTACTTGCGGGCACCGTAGTTGAAGGACGCCACCGGCTGCAAGCCCTGTCCCACGCCGATGGCCACCGAGAGGATGAACATAAAAATGCGGGACACGATGCTCATGCCCGCCACGGCGGCATCGCCGTAGCTGCGGGCGGCAATGTTCAGCAGCATCCCGCCGATGCTGTTCAGCCCCTGACGGCCAAAGCTGGGCGCGCCGCCTGCAAGGATCTGCAAAAACTCACGCGGCTCCCGGGTGACGGCGGAAAGCCGGAACTGGCTGACCGTTTTGCCCCGCAGGAACATATACAGCAGAATGCCAAAGCTGATGGTCTGGCTGAGGGCAGTGGCGATACCGGCACCGGCAGTGCCCAGCCCTAAAGCGAACATGAACAGCGGGTCCAGCGCGATGTTCAGCAGTCCGCCGGTGACCAGCCCGACCATGGCAAGGTTTGCTTTGCCCTCATACCGCAGGATGTTGTTCATCACCAGACTGGAGATCATCAGCGGTGCGGCAAGCAGGATGGGGCGGGCGTAGGCGCAGGCGTGGGGCAGAATGGTTTTGGTACTGCCCAGCAGCATCATAAAGTCCGGCAGGGTGGCAAGGCCGACCACCGCCAGCACTACGCCAAAGGCCAGCGCCGTAAAAAAGCTGGTGGAAGCAAAGCGGGTGGCGGCGTGGGTATCCTGACTGCCCAAGCGGCGGCTGATGATGGTGCCGGAGCCGTGCCCCAGCATAAAGCCCAGCGCCTGTATGATAGCCATCAGGCTGGAAACGACGCCCACCGCGCCGGAAGCGCTGGTGGAGATGCGCCCTACAAAAAAGGTATCGGCCAGATTGTAGATGCTGGTGATCAGCATACTTAAAATCGTGGGCGCGGCAAGGCTGAGAATCAGCCGGGGGATCGGAGTCTCGGTCATTTTATGATACTGCACCGCAGTGCGGTCCTGCTGGGTCATGGGAAAATATCCTCCTTCAAAAACGAGAAAGCCGCCCCTTCCAGAGCGGCAGATAGTCCTGATGAAAACAGTATAACGCAGTTGCGACAAAATGTCGAGAGGGAGTAAAAACGGCCTTTCTCCCCTGCGAAGGGGCGAAAAAGCAGGCGAAAACAGGATGGTTTCTATATAAAGTGCTAAAGAATTGTCGAATTGCTTGTGAAAAATCACGATATGTGGTATTCTTTATAAGAAGGAATTGGAAAAATCTGTGCATTTTATGATTGGGAGGGATTTGTACATGAAATCCGTAGCACAAACTGTGATCGAGGCCGACCGCTTTTATACCATTGCCGCTCACACCGGCAATGTCATTCAGGCAGTGGAGGACAGCAAGGACGGCGGCACTGTCCGTCTGGGTAAGTACGACCACAAGCCCGAACAGGAGTGGAGCTTTGTCCGCGAGGGCGATGGCGTGTACCGCATCCGCAACCGTGCCTCCGGCAAGCTGCTGGATCTGACCATGACCGGCACCGCCAATGGCACATGGCTGCACCTGTGGGAGGACGTGGGCGGCACGTCCCAGATGTGGAAGGTGGAGCACACCCCGGAGGGCACCGTGCGTCTGCGCTCTTCTTGGGCAGGCGGCAAGTGCGTGGACACCGTGGGCATCGGTGCCGAGGTGGGCGCTGTGCTGCAGATCTGGCAGGAGGTGCCCGGCGGTGGTGACCAGCTGTGGGTCATCTCTGAGGTAAAGGACCGCGTAAAGCGTGCCGCCAAGGTTGAACAAGCAGCACCCGCTGCCGAGACGAAGGCCGCACCGGCCAAGGAAGCCGCTCCCGCCAAGAAGCCCGCAGCCCGCAAGCCCCGCACCACCAAGAAGGTGGAGGAGAAGCCCGCTACGCCCGCCGCAAAGGCTGCAGAGCCGGTCAAGGCAGAAAAGCCCGCTGCGAAGAAGGCTGCTAAGGCAAAGGCTGAGCCTGCTGTTCCCGCAGTAGAGGTGAAGGCAGCTCCCGCCGTGGCAACCAAGGCCGAGCCTGTTACTAAGGCTGAACCGGCTGCCAAGGCAGCGCCCGCAGCGGAAGCCAAGACTGCCCCTGCCGCCGCAAAGCCCAAGGCAAAGCGTGCACCCTGCAAAAAGACCGTAAAGAAGTAAGAAATCATAAAACGCAAAAAATCGGACAGACCGCGGTCTGTCCGATTTTTTGCGTTTATAGAAGCTTTTTATGCAGCAGGGGCGGCAGCATCATCGCTCTGGGCAGCGGTCTGCACGAACTGCACGATGCTCTCGATGGTCTTGCGCAGCTGCACAAGGCTTTCCACGTCAGAGTCCTGCATCCGGGAAGTAGGGGCGGTCACCACGGTCTGGGCGGCAGTCACCGTGCCGGAAAGTTCTGCATGGATGTGGTGGGCGGGCACGTCCAGCAGGATGTGCACCTTGGGGGACAGGGTCTTGAGCAGACCCTGCTTTTCGATGCCCAGAATCAGCTGCGGCGCATCCTCCCCGGCGGCGAGGTTCGGCAGCTGAAGGTAGAGGTAACCCTTCTTGGCGTTGGCGGGCTGCACGGTTTTGAGCTGTTTCAAGTCCAGCTGGAAGTCGTTCACCTGCTGCAAGCCGGTGGCGGCGGGGTCTACCCCCAGCAGGGTGGCCAGCTGGTCTTGGGAGATGTAGCTGCCCAGCGACCAGCCCGGCAGCAGCAGGCTTGCCAGCGGATACTCGGCCACAACCGTGCTGCGCAGCTTGTTGTACAGCTGCCCGGCGTCGTAAAGGGTCTCTTCCTCGCTGATGTACATCCGGGTCAGAGGGGCATCGTTGACGGTGCTGGTGCCCGTCGGGTACAGCGCCAGCTGCACTGCCCGGGGGGTGTACTGGCCGGTCAGACTGCCGGTGGTGCCGCCGAACTTGTCCAGCAGGGCGTAAAGGGCGGGGGGCTCGGCCTCGGTGGAGGTGATGGTGTAGTCCAGCGCAAAGCTGGCACCGCTCTGGAATGCCTTGACCTTGCGGCTGACCAAGCTGTACAGCACTGCCGCAGCCACCGCGCACACCAGAACCAGACACAGCAGAACAATTAGCGCCGCCCGCAGACCGGTGCGCTTTTTGTGGGAAGATGCCATGGGAAACCTCTCCTTCCGGTAAAACGTATTTGCTTCAGCATAACGGAACTGCACGCAAATGTCAAGCGCCGCAAACTGCGGACAAAACAAAAAACCTGAAACATTTCTGTTTCAGGTTTCTGGCGGAAAGATGGGGATTCGAACCCCAGAACGCTTTTGACACGTTACACGATTTCCAGTCGTGCGCCTTAGACCAACTCAGCCATCTTTCCACATCTTTTGTTCTGCCTTTGGGCGGGTGCCCTTGGCGCTCCACTATAATACCTGAAAGCAGGCTTTTTGTCAAGGATTTTTTTGAAAAAAATCAGACTTTTTTAAAAATGACGAAAAGACGCGAGAAAGCATTCTGCCGCATGGATGGAAAGGACAAAAAGCCCTTGACGCACCTTTAAAATAGGTCTATATTGAGGGCAAAGAGCACTGCGGTGGGTCATTTTGTGCCGCAGCGGCGGGAAATATAAGGAGGATGCTTTTATGACTTATCCTGAAGTACTTGCCAATGCCCGTACCTGCATTGGTCAATACTGCAAGGCCTGCCCGGTGTGCAACGGCGTGGCCTGTAAAAACCAGATCCCCGGTCCGGGTGCCAAGGGCGTGGGCGATACCGCTATCCGCAATTATAATAAGTGGGCGGATATCCGGGTGAACATGGACACCCTGTGCCCCGGCGGTGCACCGGACACCACGCTGGAGCTGTTCGGCAAAAGCTTCCGCTATCCCTTCTTTGCGGGCCCCGTGGGCGCAGTGAACCTGCACTACTCCGATACCTACACCGACATGACCTATAATGACGTGCTGGTGCGTGCTTGTGCCGAAAACGGCATTGCTGCCTTTACAGGCGACGGCACCAACCCCACCGTGATGGAGATGGCCACCCGCGCCATTGGCGCTGCGGGCGGCTGCGGCGTGCCCACCATCAAGCCGTGGAACATCGACACCATCCGCGAGAAAATGGCACAGGCCAAGGCCAGCGGCTGCTTTGCCGTGGCCATGGATGTGGACGCAGCGGGTCTGCCTTTCCTGAAGAACATGACCCCGCCCGCCGGCAGCAAGAGCGTAGAGGAACTGGCTGAGATCGTGCAGCTGGCAGAGCGCCCCTTCATCGTCAAGGGCGTGATGACCGTCAAGGGCGCACTGAAGGCAAAGCAGGCCGGAGCCGCCGCCATCGTGGTGTCCAACCACGGCGGCCGTGTGCTGGACCAGTGCCCCGCCACCGCCGAGGTGCTGCCGGAGATCGCCGCAGCCCTCAAGGGCACCGGCGTGAAGGTGCTGGTGGACGGCGGCATCCGCACCGGTGTGGATGTGTTCAAGGCGCTGGCGCTGGGCGCGGACGGCGTTTTGATCTGCCGCCCCTTCGTGACTGCTGTCTACGGCGGCGGCGCAGAGGGCGTAAAGTGCTACATCGACAAGCTGGCCGGGGAACTGGCCGACACCATGCAGATGTGCGGTGCCCATACGCTGGCGGAGATCACCCCGGATATGGTGCGGGTCTGATTTTTCTGCGTAGAGAACGATTTTAATGGCCTCCGCCTTGCTCTGGCCATATTCAGCGGAAAGAATCTTATTTATAGAACAATGCCGGGCAGACTGCGGTCTGCCCGGCATTGTATTTTCACGAGAGGGGTCGAAGTGGAGAACGGCAGCTGCTGAAAATCGTCTTACTTCAAAGTGCCGTCCAGCACCTGCTGGTAATACCACGGCTTCGGGGCGTGGAAGGTCTTGCCGCTGAGGAAGGCAAAGTCCGGCTGGGTGAAGCGGGGCATGGTCAGCTCCCATGCGCACAGCGCCTGATACTTCAGCTTCAGCTCGCGGTTGGCGCTGTTGTTGCCGTACTTGCTGTCGCCAAGGATGGGGCAGCCGATGCTTGCCATGTGGGCGCGGATCTGGTGGGTGCGTCCGGTGATCAGCTGCACCTTCAACAGGGCCAGACGGCCGGAGACGGCGATGGTCTCGTACCGGGTCTCCACCTCCTTGGCGCCGGGCTGCTTGTCCTCCACGATCTTCACGATGCCGCGGTCAGCATCCTTCAGCAGATAGCCGCCCAAGGTGGCGTCCGGCGGCATGGGACGGCCAAAGGTGACGCAGAGGTAGGTCTTTTGCACCTCGCGGTTTTTGATGGCAGAAAGGAACAGCTCCTCAGCCTCCGGGGTCTTGGCAATGATCACAAGGCCGCTGGTGCCGGTGTCCAGCCGGTGGCACAAGGCGGGGGTGTACAGGTCGTTCTCCTTGTACTCGCCCTGTTTGTTCAGGTACAGCAGCGCACGGTTCAGCAGGGTGTCGTCCTCCGGGCCGTCCACCGCAACGCCGGCGGGCTTGTTCACGATCAGGATCTGCGGGCAGTCGTACACCACCTGCGCCGGGGTGCGGGCGTTCTTCCATGCAGGGCCTTCCACCCGGCGGTCGGCGTCCAGAACGTCATCCAGAATGAACAGCTTGATCTCATCGCCCGCCATCACGCGGGTGGAAAGCGGCTGCTTTTTGCCGTTCAGCTTGATCTTGTTCTCCCGCAGCGCCTTGTTCAGACGGCCGGGGGTCAGGGCGGGGTACTGCTGGGTCAGATAATTGTCCAGCCGGGTAGGGGCAAGACATTTTACTTTTAAAATTTTCACGGGAAATTCCTCTCTATCTTAAAATCAGTCGCAATAGAATGGGTTCTTGATTCGTTTTTATTGTAGCGGAACGGAAACGTTCCGTCAAGCAAGAGAAAGAAGGTTTTCGTATGAGATGGAACCATAAAATAGTGACACTTACTGTGCTTTTGGCTATTGGAATAACAATGGTGGGCTGTGGGGCGTCCAGTTCCACGGCTGGAAGCACAGCGGCTTCCACGGCAAGCACGACATCTTCGGAGGCGCAAAAAACGGAAGTACACCCAATGCAAGGTGTTTTACTGAGTGACCCACTTTCGGATGGCACTTATCACATCAGCTTTGAAAGCGATAAAGTATGGGTCGGTGAACGCAAGAATACCATCAACAATGCTGTTGTATACGACTATGACCGGTACACAGCCGCAGATATTGAAGCATTGAGCGAAGGAGATACCATTATAACACATCTAAACGGGACAGAAGAAATTACAGCCCTAACAGTGGAAAGCGTTGAGAGAGAAAACAACTATGTGACCATCAACGGTGGAATAGAAGAAGGTGGTATTGACTTATGCAAAGAGGATGACCACTACCGGACTCTGACATGGGATGATTTTCCCGCTTATTATGAAGTTGGAGTGGCTAAGCAACTTGTTATGGCAGACGATATCGAACTATCGGACGGTGCAGCAGACTTTGAAGCCGACCCAGTGATCGTAAAGGGAGATCGGACGGTTTGTGATGCAATGAGCAATGAAGAAGATGCTTATGGGTGGAATGCAGGAAACACGACCGTGACCATCCAAAACGGCGAGATAACCCGTGCAGACCGCATCTGGGTGCCGTAAATTTTGCTCAAAACCGTTGACAAACGTTTTGCGTATGCTATAATTTAGCTGTACGCAAAGGGGCATTTCGCCTACTTTGCGGAATGTAAAATTATGACAGATGGCAATGATGGGGTCAGAAATGCACACACCACCGTCCAGAGAGAGCGCCCACGGCTGTAAGGTGCTCCGGTCGGGATCATTTCGCGCCACCCCGGAGCTTCCGGCGAACAAAAACCGGACGCTGCGCAGCGTTAATGCGCCGAAAGCGGCAGGGGACACGTTATCCTTTGCAATTTGGGTGGTACCACGGAGTTTGATGCACAAGCAGCCTTCGTCCCTTTTGGGATGAGGGCTGTTTTTTGTTTTTTCTCCGTGCCGCCCCTCTGCCATAACAGCATAAAAACGGCGCACAAACGCCAAAGACAATTGAGGAGAGAAAGATCTATGCAATGGACCGGTTTGAATGAACTGCGCGAAAAGTACCTGAGCTTCTTTGAAAGCAAGGGTCATCTGCGTCTGGACAGCTTCCCCCTGGTACCCAAGAACGACCCCAGCTTGCTGCTGATCAACAGCGGCATGGCCCCCATGAAGAAGTGGTTCCTGGCACAGGAGGAGCCGCCCCGCCACCGCGTGACTACCTGCCAGAAGTGCATCCGCACCCCGGATATCGAGCGCGTGGGCATCACTGCCC
>ENA-OUOU01001819-OUOU01001819.1-human-gut-metagenome-genome-assembly--contig:-NODE-1819-length-10722-cov-2.963064_pt1 | contig 10722 bp, 5 predicted proteins | sample MGYA00237936_ERZ548765 | MGnify/ENA primary metagenome ERZ548765 (study PRJEB26490, sample SAMN05356889) | human gut metagenome | biome: terrestrial biome; feature: human-associated habitat; material...
TCTGTCTTCCACGTAAGATATCAACATCTCGTTGATTTTTTCATCGCCAGTCGAAGCGCTCACTTCTTCGATGATCTTCTTGACAATAGAAATGTTCGGACGCTCGTTGTGTCCGCCGACATTGTATATTTCGCCAATTTTTCCATTTGATACAACAAGGTCAATGGCTTTACAGTGGTCCTCGACATAAAGCCAATCGCGTACGTTCAAGCCATCGCCATAAACTGGCAGGGGTTTATGAGCCAATGCGTTATTGATCATAAGCGGTATCAATTTTTCGGGGAATTGATACGGTCCGTAATTATTTGAGCATCTTGTTATATTAACCGGAAGTCCGTAAGTATCCGCATATGCTTTAACAAACAAGTCGGCCGAAGCCTTTGAGGAAGAGTACGGACTATGGGGGTTCAGCGGCGTAGTCTCACGAAAGAAGGACCCCGGGTCATCAAGAGAGAGCGACCCATAAACCTCATCAGTTGAAACTTGAATGTACTTATGTTCGCCAAAAAAGCCATCGGCTTGCTCCCAGGCCTCTTTTACAACGTTCAAAAGAGAAACCGTGCCCACGACATTAGTGCTGGCGAATGCGCCAGGGTCAAGTATGGATCTATCTACGTGGGATTCCGCTGCAAAGTTGATTACATAGTCAGGAGAATACTCGCCAACGATTTGTCTTATCTTTTCCGAGTCGCGAATATCGGCGCGAACGAAACGATACCTTCCATCGTTCTCGACCGACTTGAGATTCTCGAGATTCCCAGCATAGGTTAACGAATCAACGTTAATAATTTGAATATCATCATGGCGATCAAGCATATACAATACAAAGTTACTACCAATAAATCCGGCACCGCCCGTTACTAGATATTTTTTCATATACGCTCTTCTTTCCTGTAAATATGCATAAGCGTTACTAATTATAGCAACGTTAGCGCCAAATAAAGCAAAGGATGCCTTTATGATAGATCGCGTTCAAAACAAGTGGATAAACCTCGATAAAGGCAAACAGGCAGCATTAAGCCTAACTGCTTTCGTCGCAACGTTAGTCTCACTCACCTGCATCCTGTATTCCCCCTTCATTTTTGGGGATCATTTACTTATATTTGCGGGGTCGGGGTCTGACAGCATCGGCCAGACCATCCCCTTCATGCTTAACGAAGCGTCGAGGCTTAGCAACGGCGACTTTTCCCAATGGAACCAGTACCAGTTTCTAGGGGCAACAACTATCCAGCATTTTAATCCTGACTATTTTCCGGCGCTTTTTGGCGAAGAGGCTGTCCCCTCGATGATGCTGGTCTCGCAATTAGCAAAAGTGATCTTGGCTGGTTTATTTTTCTATCTTTTCCTCGGCTACTATCATCTTCAGTACAAAACCCGATTTGTCTCGGGCTTGGGTTTTGCGTTTTGCGGCAGGATGATCGAACTTGCGCCATGGACGGCATATACGCTGGAAGTGACTCTGTTTGCATGTATGCTTTGGGGCTTCGAGCGTTTTTTCGCAAACAGAAAAAAAGTTCTTGTGCTTCCTCTCGCCTTTGGGCTTATCGGAATGGGCGAAGGGTTTTACGCTCTTGTTTTATACGGCTTCATTTTAGCTGGATACGCCTTGTTTAGATCGTGCTACTCTAGCGATGCTTTCAAGAACAAACGGGAGTTGGCTGGATTTGGCGCACAATTTGCGGTGCTTATGTGCGCAGGCGTACTCGTCTCTCTTCCGGTTATCCTCCCCTCTGTGGAAATGTATTCTTCCAGTTCACGCATCAGCTCCGATGTCGGCAACTCTGGATTTGCCCTTCTCTCTTTGCTCCTCCCGACAAGCACGACCATCTGCTCGGAAGAAATCGTTAAGTTTTTCTCCAGCGCTATCCTTGGGCATATGGATTCATTTTCGGGTTCGACTTGCATATTGAATAGCCCATACTATTACGCAGGGATATTGCCGCTCTTTGGGATCGGCTTCGCCTTTAACCAAAAAAACAAACAGCAAAAGATCGCAATGGCCCTCATTCTTTTCTTGTGTGTTTTCTATTGTTATTCAGACGGCTTTCGATATATCTTGAATGGCTTCTCTGTCCCTGGTGACGACTTTAGACAGTCCAGCTTTTGGGTTGTTGCGGTAATTGCCCTAATCGGAGCAATCGGACTCGATAATATGTGGCGAAATATAAGTAAGAAGCATCTATGTTTATGGTCTGCTTTTCTTCTTTTTGCATTTCTTGCCGCATCCTTCTCAATCTGGGAAGAAATAAGTCGGGTTTATTTTGCTGTGACTATCGTGCTTTTGGCACTGTATTTCTTGTTTTTTTACACTACCTCAGAAGCAAAAGCGCCCCTTGTTGCAAAAGTCGCAATTTGTCTAATCGTAATTACCGCTCCAGTCGAATATTTGGTTCAGAACTACAGAGCGATCCAACACACGACTAACCTGACAAACGAAGAGTACAATGCCCAGCTCGGAAGCAACCCGGAAGATTGCATTCTCACCCTTGGCAAAACCGACACGGACATCTATCGCATCGATTACAAAACTATGATGCTAACAAGATCTATGGCGGCAACATACCTCGGGACCCAAGCCTATATCGGGGGAGCGGGAATGACCCAATCGGTGACTGATTTCATGAAAACACTAGACAATGACTACATAGACCAACTTGGATACTCTCGTTATTCGTACGGCTTCTTTAACCCCTCAACCAACGCTCTCCTGGGCGTTAAATACCTCGTCTATCCCAAAGCAGATGTGCAATATTACATTCCATACGGCTATCAGGAAATTGGAAATAACGATAAATACACTGTCCTGATAAACACCAAAGCACTCCCACTAATGTTCGCCTATGGAGAAAACGAAACAATCAGCGTTGACTCCTACCTTCAATTAGATAGGGGTTCCAGAAGCACAGCAATGCTTCGCTCTGCGGTACTGCCGAATGGAAGCAATGAGCCCCAAATACAGCAACAGCATGATGTAGAGACCATTGCAAAATCCGCAGACATTGTCACAGTGGGCAGCCCTGCAACCATCTTCATCCCCGAAACAGACAGTGAATGGCTTGAGGCAAAGATGGATCTTCGTGCCGCAGCAAGCGTCAGCGGCAGCGTAACAGCTAATATCACATTTTTTGACAATGAAAATAATGCTATTGCCGTTGTCCCCTTCTATACAGCTGCCGGAAATGAGCAGATAAACATTCAGGTAAAAAATGAGCGCATAAGCCGAGCAACGGTTGAATTTGTTGCAACGAACGCCTGCCCCAACCCCCAGATCGAAAACATCCGTTTTTCAGCTTGCGGCAGTAATTATTTTTCCGTATATGATGATGCGGTTAACGAAAGAATGAGCAAGAGCGCCACTGTTCATTCGTATAAGGATGGTTGCCTTAATGCATCAATCAAGATATCCGAAAACGGATATCTTGCAACGACCATTCCTTGGAGCAAAAACTGGATTTTAAAAATCGACGGAGAAGCCGTTGAAACCTTTCCTATCAATATCGGTTTCGTTGGCTGCGATATAGCGCAGGGAAGCCACTCGATAGAACTGATCTACGACAGTGCAACACTAAACGCGGGAATTGCGCTGTCCGCTTCAACACTTCTAGTATTGGTGAGCCTCCCCTTAATCAGGCTGCTTGCATCGACTTTGCAAAACACCAAAAAGCGTCAGAGGGACTGAATCTATGCAGAAACTTAACGAGCCATCGCGGGAAAAGCAACATAATTTCTTGCTTTCTCTTATCATCGCATCGGCTTTCATCATCATCTATAGCTTCAGTGCGCAATATGGCGGCGACGGAACAAATGACGATTTTGCTATCGGGATCGCCCTGAGCGGACGAATCCCCGAAGCCAATATGTCCCTATTCGTAAATGCAGCATTCTGCAATATTGTCGCTTTGCTCAACCAGGAAATCCCGGACATCAACTGGTTTTGGCTTATCGAGCGTTTCGTCGCCTTCGCTTCTCTTTCTTCTTTGCTATTTGTTGGTCTGGAGAAACATAATGAGTACCCTGCACTACTCGTTCTAGCTGCTTGCGCATGCGTGCTGCTTCTTGCTGGCTGCACGTATCAAGGTAATTTTTCTTACGTTGCAAGCTTTGCGACCGTTGCCGGTGGTGTAGTGCTTCTTATCAGGATAAAAACCCCATACTCGGCCAACTACAAAAAGCCCCTCACTGCTATCGGGATCTCCCTGATGGTGATTGGCTTTTCCATTCGAATTGAAAGCTTCCTCTTGTTTATGCCCTTTTTTTTCGCTGCAATAATCTGGGCGATTTTTTCTGATTTTAAGAGTCACAGCATTTCTATTTACAAATATATCCCGATTGTCGCTGTTGTTGCCTGCTGCATTGCACTCTTTTCTTACGACCAAATCGTATGGAACAGCAACACCGAGCTCAGCCACTGGAAACAATACAACCATGCTCGCTCAGTGATATCAGATTATCCTATGCCTCCGTACGAGGATGTAGCAGAACAGCTTTCTAACTATGGTGTATCCGAAAACGATTATTTCATGCTTCGCAATTGGATCACAGCGGATAGCGCGGTTTTCACCACAGAAACGTTGGAAAACGTAGCTTCACTTACCACAACGCAAAGCATATCCGGCAAGATTCAGATACTTCCCCAATCAACGGTCGACTATTTACTGAGGCTATCAAACGAAGGCCTTTTACTGGGATTCATCGCCTTGTACGTCATATTAATCGCACAGAGCAAGAGCGGGCGAGCCCTCTCCTCTTTTTCAATACTTCTAGCATTAGCGTTATGCATTTATTTCGTTGCGACAGGAAGATTTCCCCAACGAGTCGAATATCCACTCTGGGTTTACGCTTTTTCGATCATAACGATAGAATTTACACCTCGAAGCCATTTGAGAGATGCTAGTTTCTGTGCATTTTGGAAAGGCGCAGCTAGCTTTTGCCTTCTGTTTGCTTTTGCTGCGCAAATCCCAGCTTTCAGCATCCATGAAATTAAAAGCTCATTTACCCAAACAACGCTGAGTCCACAAGATGCCCTACTTGAATACGAGGCCGACTATCCGAATGATGTTTTTGTTTTCGATGTCGAAACTTACACATCAGTAGAAATGGCGTTCAAAGAAAAGAATCTACCCTCTAGCGATTTTCTAACTCATAATGCAACATTGGGAGGATGGAGCGTCGAATCTCCATACTACGTCAGCAGAAACGAGATCATGGGAAGCTCCAGCATACTGAAGTCATTAGCGGATAGTGACTCGTTCCACCTTCTCACGACAAACCCATCGGTCTGCGATACGATTGGTTTGTTTTTAAATGAGCACTATAAGATAGATCCACAGGTCACAATCAAGGCAACGCCTTTGGATGGAGTGTACCTGTGCGACTTTCATGCTTAGCAAAATTGCATAACACGCTTATTACCCTAAAGCCTCAGTTGGAGCCTTTGCTCCCTAACCAATGATGGCAAGGGAGCAAAGGCTCCAGATTTCCTATTAGATCGACCAAACCGTCAGTTTCTGGCAGCGACCTGGCTGAGGTATTGTCCGTACGACGACTTGCCAAACCGTTCCGCCGATTCAAGAAGGGCCGTTTTGTCGATCCAGCCATTACTGAATGCGATTTCCTCAAGTGATGCAATCTGCAATCCTTGGTTTTGCTCGATTACGCGGACGAATTCTCCAGCTTGATACAGACTGGAAATCGTCCCCGTATCAAGCCAGGCAGAGCCACGATGAAGAAGAGAGACCTCGAGAGAGCCATCATCAAGATACATTCTATTCAGATCCGTAATCTCTAGCTCGCCACGCGCAGAGGGTTTTATCCTTTTCGCAAATTCAACGGCACGCTCATCGTAAAAGTAGAGCCCCGTAACGGCATAGTTTGATTTAGGGTTTTTTGGTTTTTCCTCGATAGAAAGAACTTGGCCCTCCTTATCGAATTCAACAACCCCAAAACGCTCTGGATCATCAACGTGATAACCGAAGACGGTCGCTCCATGTTTTTTGTTTGCCGCCTTAGTCAGCAGCGCTGTGAGTCCTCCACTATAGAAAATGTTATCCCCTAAAACAAGCGCACAGCTATCTCCAATGATGAAAGCTTGAGCCAGTCCATCAGGAGATGGCTGCTCCGCGTACGAAAGCTTAATTCCATATGCCGAGCCATCTTTTAGGAGACGCTTGAAATTGGGTAGATCTTGAGGGGTCGATATAAGAAGAATATCCCTGATGCCAGCTAGCATCAGTATTGAAAGGGGGTAATAGATCATTGGCTTGTCGTATACAGGCAGTAGCTGTTTTGACGTAACTGTGGTCAGGGGGTACAACCGTGTACCAGAGCCCCCCGCTAATATGATTCCCTTCATTTGATTCCTTCCTAATAATAAGAGGGAGAGCCAAGCCCTCCCTCGCCATGACAGTTAATCAGTAAATATATACTTTGGTTCCCTGCCAAATATTGTCGTATATCCACTTGGCATTTTCAACCGCAAGTCTAATGCACCCGTGAGACTGGCTATCACCGAGTTCACTGTTGGATGCCAAGATCGAGTGGAAGAAATAGCCTCCGTTAATTTGAGTACACCAACGGGCCCGAGTATCGGTCGACAAGTTCGTTCTCTTGAATCCAGTCGTTCTATACTCCCCAGTAATAGTCGGAGTGGATGGAGCACCCGTAACGCAACTCCAAAACTTTATGCAATTCCAGTTATTGAAGCTCCCCCGGAATACGCCAACCTCATGGCGAGAACGGCTCACTAAGATTAAATAAGAAGTACCGCTAGTAAAGCCACTATTGTTGGCAATATCCGACATCATCTGTTGGCCCGTTGGAGTATTTGTGCCGTAGGGTTTCACGCTAACCAAATCAACACTCGAAAACGGAGACCATTTTCCGTCGACATAAGCCTGCACAAGCATCTTATACGTTCTTCCGCCGATCAGCCCCTTCACTGTGAAGGAGGTTCCCCCGCAGTTATAGGTATATGTCGTAAAGGAGCCATCTCCATTCTGGGAGGCAATCGCATATCTCGTAGCGCCAGGCACGCTATTCCATTCTAAGGTAGCGCTCAAATCACCCGCTTTTGCCTTTACGGTCGGAGCCATTACCCCATGTGGGGTTGCCGCCACTAATAAATCGGGGCTTGCCGCAGACCACTTACCATTAACTTGGGCCTGAATCAAAAATTTATGCTCATTGCCGTTCCCAAGGTTATCGACAGTATACGATTGTCCTTTGCAGCTTGTTGTATACGTCCGATATCCGCCATCAATATATTCAGCGATAGCATATCGATCAGCGCCGGGAACTAAATCCCACGATAAAGTCACCTGGCCATCTCCGGTAGCCTCTGCCTTTGCCTTCGGCGACTTCTCGTCAGGAACAATCACTTCAACAAGATCGTCTTCCGAATACTTTGACCAAGCACCATCTACAAAAGCCTGGACGAGGTAACGATGCTTTTCTCCTAAATTAAGATCCTTTACTTCATAACTGGTGGCTTTATGGTCAATTGATAAATTGCAGAATGAACCATCCTTGTATTCCGCAATTGCGTACTTTGCTGCGCCAGGGACTGAATCCCATGACAGTACCGCGGAATTAGATCCGCTATACCCTACGGCAACCATTGGAGAACTGGGATCAGGAACCCGAATCGAAACAAGATCATTGGCGCTAAAAGAGGACCACCCACTAGGTAGATGAGCCTGAACGAGAAATTGATAATTACCCGGTTTCAGATTTTTTACGGAAAACTCCGTTCGGCGACAATCATACGTGTAGGTGCTATATCCTCCATTTGTTTTGAGAGCTATAGCGTATTTATCAGCACCGTCGACAGCGCTCCACTTCAGATTTACGGATCCTTCAGCATCCAAAGATGCGACGGCCTTCGGAGCCTCAGGATCCGACGGGGTCGCCCACACCGCAGAATCCGTCAACGGTGTCCATGAGCCATCGACAAGCGCCCTAACCCGATAACCGTACGAAACGCCGTTCGCCAAACCACGAGCTTCAAATTCGCACGATTCCGTATAAGAAGCAACCGTCGTCCCTTCTCTTGTTACCGCATATTTTGTGGCGCCCGGGACCTTGTCCCAGGTGAGCTTCACCGTGCCGTTGCCGGGCTCGGCCTTGGGCTCGGGCCTGGTTGGCCCCTGGGGGGTTGCCGACACATGGAGGTCGGCGGACACAGCCGACCACCTGCCGCCGACCCTTGCCTGGACGAGGAAGCTGTGCTCCTTGCCGTTGGAGAGGTCGCCGACCGTGTAGCTCGTCGCGGCGCACGAGGTGGTGTAGGTTCGGTAGCCGCCCCCAACATACTCGGCGACGGCGTATGCCTGCGCGCCGTCGACGGGATCCCAGGAGAGCGTCACCTCGCCGCTGCCGGAGGCCGCGGCCGTCACGTTCTTGGGGGACGGCGCTATATAATTGCCTGCTTGGAGATATTTCAAGCAATCAGCTTTTTCGCTCTTGTACCGATTCTGCCAACCGGTCCAGTAGATGGATTGCTCGGGATAACGCTTCGCAACATTATTGACAACATAGTCACAGAGGGTAGTTACGAAAGCTTCGTCCGACATAGAGTCATTGATGCCGGAATTCTTGAAGAACCAATTTGCACCATAATAATTACCATTGTTGATATATGAGGCACCGCCTCCTGCACCAAACAGGTTGACCATGCCCCAGCAAAGGCCCTTAATGCAATCGGGGCGATTGTCCAAGTTGATTCCAAATGCCTTAAGGCAACCACGAGCACCTAACGACCCGTTGTAGGAATCAATGTATGCCCAGCCATTCTGCAGGTTTGAAAACTCAGTGGGGTTCGCCTTGTATGCAGCATGCCACGCGGTATTGAGATCGTTACCCAATTGGGTGAATGCGCCGTTGGAGCGGGTTGCGCCCGTCACATCCCACCCGTAGCGATCGCCAATAACCTTTAAAGCACTATAAGTTGAAGGGTTGTAGTTATACGCAGCCTTCAGGAAGCTACCCAAGCCATACCTGTTGTCGAACTGAAAATAGCCCATGGCGTGATAGCCATCGCCCGAGCTAAGGCCTTGGTCGTAATTGCAGCTACTCTCATATTTGCAGAAGTACAGCATTTCAGAGCTGAAGCTCATTGGCTGAAGGTTAGAGCCGTTAGCGTATGCTTCAATTTCGTTAGTGTCAGGCGGGTAAACATCCGTGACGTCGGAAGGGTCATCAAGGCCATTAGCCCAAATTGCCAGCTTGCCATCACTATAATCAGGGGCGGACAATTCCTGTTCGTCGGCGGATTCGTCATCGGTGCCAAACTCAGGATCTTCCCCGCCAGAGACAGAACCATTGGAATCCATTCCGCCCTCGGAATCGTTTGGATCCGACTTCGAGGCAACCCCGCCATCCGCGAATTCGGACTCATTGGAAGTCGAAGCATCGGAGCTAGACTCGGTTGAATTCGAGCTTGAATCCGAAGGGTCCGCAAATGCCGAATAAGGAAGAAGACCCATAACTAGAGTGAAGGAGAAAAATACGCTTAGCAGCTTTTTTCCGACAGCCATACGAATTGCCTTTCGCGAGATTGCTTTTCAACCATGATACAAAATCCTGAAGATGCATATCGGCGGCATCGCGGTAAAAGAGCCGCACAAGCACCTGCATGCCCTTCGGCAATGCAACGATACAGAAGAATTATCCCTGCAATGAAATTGCCAGAAATCAAAATTAACCTAAAAGAGGACGGAATAGCATGGCACATAGATGCCGGACCTTTTAACAAACGCTGCTCTCCAGCCTCACCCTTCAAGAGTCTTCAAGGAGGTTTTAATATAGCTTATCTCCGTAAAAGAGGATAAGCAGCGCGAAACCGCCAACTAGAAGTAGGTTTACGACACCCATGATTACCGGAACAATCCATCTTCTTGCTTCAACCACCTCACGCAAGAAGAAGATCAGCAGACCTATGAGATTCCAAAGAAACCATGCAAGGGGAATAAGAATTGCTCCAATTTTTACCGGCGAAGCCTGCCCGATGTTCTGAAATGCCGAACTCGAAAAAGCCATCCCTGCAGTAATCGCCATTACAATTGCCGCAAATATTCCGAGAATTGTCACATACTCCCTTTTAATATCGTCCAGATGCGCTTCACTAGCTTCAACTTTCCCCTCTACCTCTTCTAGCCTTTTTATCAATCCGACGATTTCCGGATCGGACTTTTCGCTTTCGATCCCGAACTTCACTTTTTCCACTTCTACCTCTCCGCAGTTCTCATAATTCGTCATTAACAGGACCCTACCCCATCTTCTGCAAATTCAAAGAGTAGAACCTTTGCCTGCCCTTGCGCATCTCCCGCAAAAAACCTAGCTCTTTAATCAGCTTGCGCTTCTTGGCCATTGTGGGCTCAGACATCTCGGCTGCCGCACACAGCTCTTCAGTAGTTGCACCGTTTTCCGAAAACAGCTCTGCCTGAGCAAGAATGAACGCAACTCGCCAAAGGCCAGAGTCCTCTTCCTTGGTGGCAATTGCGCGATTTACCGCTCCAACCGCATCAGCCAAATCGCTCTGCTTTGCCTGCAGCGAATCCAGCATGCTTTCCATCGCATCAACCACCAGCTCCGAAAAGGAAATTACAAAAGGCGTTATATCTCCCTTATTCAACGGATGCTCGCAAATCGAAAACCCCTTGTAGTATTTTTCGATACGCTCTTTCACGGAATACGAAAGGCGATACCCGACTATAGGGCTAAAGC
>ENA-OUOU01001823-OUOU01001823.1-human-gut-metagenome-genome-assembly--contig:-NODE-1823-length-10705-cov-3.471831_pt1 | contig 10705 bp, 10 predicted proteins | sample MGYA00237936_ERZ548765 | MGnify/ENA primary metagenome ERZ548765 (study PRJEB26490, sample SAMN05356889) | human gut metagenome | biome: terrestrial biome; feature: human-associated habitat; material...
GTCCAGATGATAGTCATGCAGCCTGTCTCTTTCCACGATATCAACAGGAAACAGTTCCCTGATGACAACTACTTTTTTACGGAATGTATCATAACCTTTGTAGGTAACCATAATGCCGTTATTCCCCAGAAGTGAATCGATCCGGTATCTTCTGTCTGCCAGTGTCATCCCCGGCTGTAACAGATGCGCTTCTATTGTTATTTTCTTCTTCATACCCCAAACTCCTTTGCATTCCTTAGTATAGCATTGCAGCGTGCATTAAACAACAGTCCCTGTTGTTATTTGTTTATTTTGCCATGCACGATTTGTTTTTTGACCACAGAAGCTTTCTATGTTAGTATAGTACAATACAATTATTATTTCAGGCATACTAACCGAATGATCCGTATTACAGCTTTATTCTGTTTTTATGCTGCCCGATATCGAAAGGAAGGATTCTGTTATATGTATTCCAAAAAGCAACGTATTCTGGCGATCATCGGAATCGCCGCTCTGGTACTTCTTTATATCATCACACTCATCTGTGCCATCTTCAATTTCGACGGCGCGGGCAGAATGTTCAAGGTCAGTCTGTTTGCAACGATCTTCATTCCGATCATCCTCTGGCTTTACATCTGTATGTACGGCAAGCTGACAAACAAGCATACCATTGCCGATTTTGACAATATGCCTGCCACAAAAGCCATCAAAGACCAGAAACAGAAAGAAGAAGCGGAACAAGTGACGCTTTCCAAAAAAAACACCAGATCCTGAATTCGGGATCTGGTGTTTTTTCGTATACTCTTTATCTATTATTTCTTCAGTGGACTTTCTCTGTAGATGATATCATTTCTGCCCGGTCCGTTACTTACCATTGTGATCGGGTAACCAATCTGTTCCTCGATAAATTCCACATACTTGCGGCAGTTCTCCGGCAGATCTTCAAACTTCTTAATGCCTCTGATATCTTCTCTCTGGTTTTTCCAGCCCGGTAATACTTTCAGAACCGGTTTTGCTTTCTCCAGATCATGTGTAACAGGGAACTCTGTTGTCACTTCTCCGTTGATCTCATAACCAACACATACCGGAATCTCATCCAGATATCCAAGTACATCGAGTACTGTAAATGCTACATCTGTTGCTCCCTGCATTCTGCAGCCATATTTGGATGCAACACAGTCAAACCATCCCATTCTTCTTGGACGTCCTGTTGTAGCGCCGAACTCTCCGCCGTCACCACCACGTCTTCTAAGCTCGTCTGCTTCCTCTCCAAAGATCTCGCTTACGAAAGCTCCGGCTCCTACTGCACTTGAGTATGCTTTACATACTGTAACGATCTGCTTGATCTCGTATGGTGGGATTCCTGCTCCGATTGCACCGTATCCTGCAAGTGTTGAGGAAGATGTAACCATTGGATAAATTCCGTGATCCGGATCTTTCATGGATCCTAACTGTCCTTCAAGAAGAACTGTCTTTCCTTCTTTGATTGCCTCGTGAAGGTAAAGAGATACATTAGCTACAAACGGCTCTACCATTTTCTTATATTCCATCAGTTCGTTATATAACTCATCAGGATTAATCAGTGGTTTGTGGTATAAATGCTCAAGCAGTACATTCTTCTGCTCTGCCACGCGCACAACCTTCTCCTTCAAAAGTTCATCATCAAACAGCTCACTAACCTGGAAACCGATCTTTGCATACTTATCTGAATAGAACGGAGCAATTCCTGACTTTGTGGAACCGAAAGATTTTCCTCCGAGTCTCTCTTCTTCATATGCGTCAAAATTCTTGTGATAAGACATTACCATCTGTGCTCTGTCGGATACAAGAATCTTCGGCATCGGAACACCCTTTTCTACTATAGACTGTACCTCTGCGAAAAGACGCGGCACATCCAGTGCGACACCATTACCAATGATGCTGGTCGTATGTCCATAGAACACACCTGATGGCAGTGTATGCAGCGCAAATTTTCCGTAATCATTCACAATTGTATGGCCTGCATTCGCACCACCCTGAAAACGAACGATGATATCTGCCTCTCTGGCGAGCATGTCTGTGATCTTACCCTTTCCTTCATCGCCCCAGTTTGCACCAACTATTGCTTTTACCATTTCAAACCCTCCTGCGTATGTTTGCTTGTAAATAATATTAATCAGCGGTACTTATAACCATTACCGCCTTAAGAATTATACTATACTTTTGCAGGGTTGTAAAACGTTATTTCGCATTTTTTTATTTAAATGTCAGAAATATTGTATTTCTGCGATAAAAGTATTACAATGGAAAGTAAATCAGGCGGTTTTCCCCTGAGAGCAAACTGTTTATCAGTATGAAATTTAGTTTAATAGAAGGGAGACTATAGAATTGAAAAAATTAATCAAATGGATAGTTGGACTTGGCACTGTTGGTACTGCAATCGGACTTCTTGCTGTTCGTCTGATCAAAAAATCAAAGAGTACATCCTCTGATATAAAAGCAGATAGCACCGATAGCAATAAAGAAGAAACGGATTCCGATACATTTGATCTGGATCAGGATCTTGAACCAACACAGGAAAGATCTTATGTATCTTTGCAGGCAGCCCGACCAGATGATTTAACTGAAAAATCTGATGTTGACAGCGCTGACTCTTCTGAAGCAGAAACACAACCAGCAGTTTCTGATGAATCAGATGATACGATTGCTGAAAATGAATAATAAAAAAGAAAACGGATCGTTCAATCTTACACTTATTAAAATTGAACGATCCGCTTCTCTTTTTTATTAAAATACAGCCTGTTTTTCTATCATCTATTCCCATGCCTTACAGAGTAGTTGAACTGCTGCACGGATTCTCTCCTCATTCATGTTTGCATAACCTAACAGAATCACCGCTTTTCCTGTACTGTCTTCATTATCTTTTACACAATACTCTGATAAACCATAAACTCTGACACCTTGTTTCGCTGCTTTTTCAATCAAATCCTTTTCGGAATCATCCGTCTTAAAATGCAGCAACAGGTGAACACCTGCATTTTCTCCGGAAATTTCCAGAATCTCTTTCATCTTCCGAAGGCTGCTGATCAGAACATCATGCCTGTTCTTATATAATGCGCGTGTTTTATTCAGATGTCGCTCATAATAGCCTTCTTCCATAAATTTCTGAAGAATCATCTGATCCACCTTGGAGACAGTAGAACTGATGAATCTGCATTTTTCCTGATAAATTTTCAAAATATGTTCCGGAAGCACCATATAGCTCATTCGAATAGAAGGTGCCAGTGATTTAGAAAAGGTACCTGTATAAATCACTTTCCCATTGCTATCACTTCCCTGCAGTGCCGGAATCGGCTTTCCTTTATATCGAAATTCACTGTCGTAATCATCTTCAATAATATATCTGCCTTCTGCCCCATCTGCCCATTTCAAAAGTTCCATTCTTCGTCCAATCGGCATAATGATCCCTGTCGGATATTGGTGAGACGGAGTCACGTATGCAATATCTGCTCCACTATCAGACAATTCTGTCACTTTCATTCCATTTTTGTCCATACCGACCGGAACAGTCTTATAGGCAAGTCCCCGGAAGAGACGATATGCCTGTTTGTATGTCGGATTTTCAAATGCAACGACATGTTCTCTTCCAAGTATCATACCAAGAAGCATTAAAATGTAATCGCTTCCGGCACCGACGATTACCTGTCCCGGTGTACAATTCACGCCTCTGGCCTGATGCAGATAATTACAGATTGCCTGCCGGAACCCAAGTTCCCCTTTGGATTCACCGGATCTGAACAGCTCTGTTTTATCATCTGTCAGTATATCTTTAGAAAGCTTTCTCCACGCATTGTAGGGAAAGCTTTTTAAATCCACTCCGTTTGGCGTAAAGTCATAACGGTATCGTGGCTTCTGTTCTTTTTTTTCTTCTGTTGGTGTTTTTGCAGGACGGATCTGATATAACTCATCAATCTTTGCTACAAAATATCCTCTGCACGGCTCCGATTCTATATAGCCTTCTGACAGTAACTGTTCATACGCAAGCTCTGCCGTACTGCGGCTGATTTCCAGATGTCTGGCAAGAGCTCTTGTGGAAGGGAGCTTCTCTCCATAAGAAATCCTGCCATTCTGGATATCACTTTTTATATAGTTGTAAATCTGTTCATAGAGGGGAACTTTTGAATCTGTCTTCAGATTCATGGTCAGTTCGTTCATGTTATTCCTCTTTATTTCTTAGGCAGTTTGAAAGAGCTCTTCAGTGACACGATTCTATTGAACACCAGATTCTCCGGTGTAGAATCTTTACTGTCAATACAGAAGTATCCATTTCTTACGAACTGGAAGCTGTCACATCCCTTTGCCTCTGCAAAGCTATCCTCTACATAGCAGTTCTTGCGGATTTCAAGAGAATGTGGATTCAGGTTCAGAGAACCGTCCTCTTTATTGTATACACCTTTCTCTTCATCTACAAGATTCTCATAGAGACGAATTTCTGCCTGTTTTGCATAAGGTGCTGCTACCCAGTGGATCGTTCCTTTCACTTTACGTCCTGTAAATCCTGTTCCGCATTTTGTCTCTGGATCATAAGTAGCGTGAACAACTGTCACATTTCCATCTTCGTCTGTCTCATAACTTGTACAGGTCACAAAATATGCATTCATAAGACGTACTTCATTGCCTGGGAAGAGACGGAAATATTTCTTCGGAGGCTCGATCATAAAATCGTCACGCTCAATGTAAAGCTCTTTGCAGAATGGAATCTGTCTCTTTCCAAGTTCCGAATTCTCCAGGTTATTATCTGCTTCCAGATATTCCACCTCTCCTTCCGGATAATTGTCGATCACAAGTTTAATTGGATCTAGTACTGCCATCATACGCGGACGTTTCAATTTTAAATCCTCACGAATACAATACTCAAGCATTGCATAGTCTACCGAACTCTGGCTCTTGGATACTCCACACAGCTCGATAAACATTTTCAGAGATTCCGGTGTGAATCCTCTTCTTCTGAGTGCTGCGATGGAAACAAGTCTTGGATCATCCCAGCCATCTACGATGCCGTCCTGAACAAGTTTCTTAATGTATCTCTTACCTGTCACAACATTGGTCAGGTATAATTTTGAAAACTCAATCTGACGCGGTGCCGGATCAAACTCGCACTCTTTTACGACCCAGTCATAGAGCGGTCTGTGATCCTCGAACTCCAGTGTACAGATAGAATGTGTGATATGCTCTACTGCATCCTCAATTGGGTGAGCAAAATCGTACATCGGATAAATGCACCATTTATCCCCTGTGTTGTGATGTGTCATATGTGCCACACGGTAAATGACCGGGTCTCGCATGTTAATGTTCGGAGACGCCATGTCGATTTTTGCACGAAGTACCTTTGTTCCATCTTCAAACTCACCATTCTTCATGCGTTCAAAAAGATCTAAGTTTTCTTCAACACTTCTGTCACGATATGGGCTGTTCTTTCCTGGCTCTGTCAGTGTTCCTCTGTACTCGCGAATCTCATCAGCACTGAGATCACACACATATGCTTTTCCCTTTTTGATCAATTTTACTGCACATTCATACATGGTATCAAAATAGTTAGAAGCAAAATACAGATGGTCTTTATAATCTGCTCCTAACCACTGCACATCTTCTTTGATAGACTCTACAAATTCCATATCCTCTTTCATCGGGTTCGTATCGTCAAATCTTAAATGAAATGTTCCACCGTATTCTTTCGCAAGTCCGGAATTTAAAAGAATGGACTTTGCATGTCCGATATGAAGGTATCCATTCGGCTCTGGCGGGAATCTTGTGCAGACCTCTGTATAAACTCCCTCTGCCAGATCTTTATCGATTTCCTGCTCTATAAAATTCTTAGAAACTGTCTCTTCTGCCATTTCTATCCTCCTGATTTATATGAATTATTTTAAATATACGCTAGTGATATCCACGGATTGCTCCATGCTGCACATGCCTGCAATCCTTCGGATATTCGAATATCGAGTGGCTTATGCCCTCTTCCATTCCTATATCACTCAATATTTTACCCTATGACGGCACAGATTACAAACGTTTTTTGAGCGTTAAAAGTGCCTGTACAATAATTGCACTGTGGTCGACCGCAATCTCACCTGCTTTTTCCACCTGAAAATGTTCCTCGCGCACCAGCTCGCCACGGATCGTCTGTACAACTTCTGCCTCTGTATCCAAGCCTCTGCTTACATTTTTCACGTGAAGTTTATAGTGATATTCCATCTGTTTTTCTGGATCTGACACAGCGCCTCCATAGCATTTCAAATCATTCTCTCTTTCTTCTGTGCTGACTCCTTGTAGATTCACCTCACACCACACAGCATCCGCGGCGTCATCACCTGCCTGTACTTTCACAGCATTTTCCGGAACGACCGCCATATATGCAGTCGTGATCACGCGGGTCCGCGGGTCTCTGTCATAATCCCCATAAGTTGCAATCTGTTCCATAACAAGCCCCTTTACACCTGTCTCTTCTTCCAGCTCACGCCTTGCAGTCTCATCTAAATTCTCCCGCATATTGGCAAAACCGCCCGGCAGTGCCCAGTAACCAATACTTGGGTGATTGCTTCTCTTTACAAGAAGAACCTTTAATCCGTCAATAGAATCACAGCTTTCCCCTTCATATGCAAATATGACTGCATCTGTCGTATTGCTTGGTGTTTCATATTTTCTCGGATCATACAGTTCCAGGAATTCTTCCAAATTCTGTCCCGCCTCATTTTTCTCACCAGTTCCGTAAAACTTACTAAAATCATTTAAAAAAGCTGTCATGATACATCACTCACTTTCTATACTTCTTTCTTCATTCGATAATACGCCTCTGGCATCCATTTTCCCTTCCATACATAGAGTGCGATCAGTACTGCACCGATCAGCCATGTCACCGGATATGCCGTCATAACATAAGACAGTTTGTGGTCGATTCGAAGTACCGCCCAAATCCAGATAACTCTGCATACACATAAGGATACAAGGAATACAACCATTGTCTGAAATGTCTTTCCTGTTCCCCGGACTGTTCCTGCCATAACATGTAAGAAACCAAGCAGCCAGTAGAACGGACAGAAAAACTTCATAACATAAATTCCATACTGGACTACATCTGGTTTTCCAGAAAACACTCCAATGACCTGCGGCGCAAAAATTAACAATAATATTCCGGAAATAATGGTATATCCAACGCCCATACCTGTTGATACCCACATTCCTTTCTTCACGCGGTCATATTTTCCTGCGCCTACATTCTGACCTGCAAATGTACTGGCCGCCATACTGAAACTCAGCACCGGAAGAATATTGAATCCATCTACTTTTACATAAGCTGCATAGCCTGCCATTACAACTGCACCAAAGCTATTGACGCTGGACTGTACAATAACATTTGAAATGGATATAACAATATTTTGAAATCCTGTCGGCAGACCGATCTTCAAAATCTTTCCAAGCAGATTATCATAAAACCGAATATCACGTAGTCTTACATGATAACTTTCCTGGCTTCTCATTAAAAATCCCAGAATAAAAATACAGGATAAAAGCTGGCTGATATCTGTTGCAAGAGCCGCTCCAATAATTCCCATTTTCAAAATCACAACAAAAAATATATCTAAAAATATATTGGAAACCGCTGCAATAATCAAGTAGATTAATGACCGTCTGGAATTTCCCACTGCATTGAGAATTCCTGCTGACATATTATAAATAACAGAAAAAAATATTCCGCCAAAATACACCTGCAGATACTGTGATGATTGTTCAAATACTTCCTGCGGTGTGTCCATTGCCCGCAAAATCATCGGTGTTGTCACAACCCCTGCCACTGTCAATATCGCTCCTGCTGCCACGGCAATTGCAAGTGTCGTATGTACTGCTTTCCTTACTCCTTCACGATTCCCGGCTCCAAAAAACTGAGAAACAACGACTCCGGCACCTGCGGATGCACCGATACAGAATCCAAGCAGAAGATTGATGATTGCACCACTGGATCCGACTGCTGCCAATGCCTCACTCCCAATCCAGTTTCCCACAATAATAGAATCTACTGTATTATATAATTGTTGAAATAAATTTCCCAAGATGAGCGGAATGGAGAAGAATAAAATTTCTTTCCAAATTGCCCCTTCTGTCATCACTGTACTTTTCTTACTCATATTTTCTCTCTACGCCTCTCTTCTAACACCCAAAATTCTTCTTTCAGCTATGCTCTTCTTTGCCCGGCAGTCATACGATTTTAAAAAGTCAGATAGTAAAAACCCCGTAAACTCACGTTCTTAGCGAGTTTACGAGGTTAATTTAAACAAGCTGCCTAGCGGAATCGAACCGCCGACCTCCGCCTTACCAAGGCGACGCTCTACCGACTGAGCCAAGGCAGCGCGCATATGTTCTATGCAACGTTAATAATATACAATATCCGGCACTTGTTGTCAATGCCTAATCGAGTATTTCTATTTTTCGGCATTCCTGTTTTTCATAGCTTCTCTCTTTCCAGAATTTTTTGCGTCTTTGCTTTAATTCTTTGCAAGGCATTATCCACCGTCTTTGGACTTTTGTCTAAAAGCCTTGCTATCGTGCGGTAATCGGTGCCCATAAGATGCAGATAAAGTACACGGTTCTCAAGATCACTTAAGCTCTCTTCCAGTTTACTTTCCAGAAGTTCTGCGTATTCCTGGCTGACTAATAATTCTTCCGGATTGCTGTTTTTATGTGCTTCCATCGTATTGATCAGAGGTTCTTTCTCCTCCGTCATATCATAAAGTGAAACATAAGAATTTAACGGACTGTGTTTCTTTCTCCTGGAAGCCTCGATTGCGGAGTAAAGCTGTCTGGAAATACACAGTTTTGCGAAGCTGAAAAATGAACTATTCTGATCCGGCTCATAATTCTGCACCGCTTTAAAAAGACCGATCATACCTTCCTGGATCAGATCTTCATTTTCTCCTCCAAGAAGATACATAGCATTCGCTTCTTTTCGCACAAGATTTTTATATTTTTCCATAATATAATCTACGATTCTGTTGTCTCCATCGCGCAGCTTCTGAATCAGTTGTTCATCTGTCATCTTCTCATATCTGTCCATAATTATCCAAGCCTCTGTCTTACAATCTCATATGCAAGAACTCCGGTTGCCACAGATGCATTCAGGGAATCAATATCCCCTTTCATCGGAATGCTTGCAACAAAATCACAGGTTTCTTTTACAAGACGGCTGACACCTTCTCCTTCATTTCCAATCACAAGACCGATCGGACCTGTCAGATTCAGCTTATACATAGACTCACCACCCATATCCGCACACACGAACCAAAGCCCTTTTTCTTTTAATTCTTTCATCGTCTTAGTCAGATTAGTCACTTTTGCAACCGGTGTATAGTTGATTGCTCCTGCCGATGTCTTTGCCACAGTCGCCGTCAGTCCTACCGCTCTTCGTTTAGGAATAATGACTCCATGCGCACCTGCCAGATTTGCAGTACGGATAATCGCACCCAGGTTGTGTGGGTCTTCAATATCGTCCAGCAAAATAAGAAATGGATCCTCTCCCCGCTCTTTTGCCAGTGCCAGCATATCCTCTACCTGTGCATACTCATAAGCCGCTGTATAAGCAATCACTCCCTGATGTCTTCCTGTCTGTGAAAGCTGTGTCAGACGTTCTTTATCTACAAACTGAACCAAAGTATCATGCTTCTTTGCCTCACGTACAATCGTCCGCACCGGGCCATCCTGGCAGCCGTCCAGAACAAATAATTTGTCCACTGGTTTTCCGGAACGAAATGCTTCTAATACCGCATTACGTCCCTCAATCATATTTTCATTTCCATGTTTGTCTTTGTGTTCTATCATGAAATTCTCCTTCTTCAAAACTTACTCAAATCCTGCTGCCAGCTATTCTTCTTCCTTTAAAGCGGACCTGTCAGAAACACTGCAAAGCCCGATCTTCACCAAATCCAGCAGTCGTTTCCAGTCCTTTTTCAGATACAGATATCCCATCAACGCTTCAAATCCCGTAGCACGTCTGTAGTCTGTGATGGATTGATTCTTTGCAGGAGACACACTTTTGGCATTCCTTCCGCGTTTGTATATGCCATGCTCTTCTTCTGTTAAATGTTCCTGAATGGTACGCATCATTTTGGACTGGGCAGATGCCTGTACATAAGAGCTGGTCTCCTTATGCATTTTCTGAACCTGTTTATTTCCCTCATTCATTACTAAAGACTTAATTACAAGGTCAAAAATGCAGTCTCCGATATAAGCCAGAGCAAGAGGTGAATATTCTCTGATATCCACCTCTTTCATCTGGAAAATCTCCTGCATATAACTGTCAAACTGCCAATCTACGCTCTTTTCCATTGTACTCCTTCTCTTGTATCTTTCAAAATGATACCTTTTTCTAATAATTCATCACGAATCGCATCTGCTCTTGCAAAGTCCTTTGCTTTTCTTGCAGCCTGACGCTCCTCAATAAGTTTTTCAATATCCTCTGCCAGAATTTCTTCTTTCTTCTCTACAATAAGACGAAGAACATCTGCAAGCTTCACGATCAAGTCTTTGATCTTTCCAAGATACTCTTTTGTCTTCTTGGCATCTGCATTGGTGTTGCTGTATCTTACAAGCTCAAAAATTGCAGCTACTGCATCTGCTGTATTAAAATCATCATCCATCGCATCTTCAAATGCTTTTACAAACGAATCTGTCTGAGCGAAAAGTTCTGCTTCCTCTG
>ENA-OUOU01001830-OUOU01001830.1-human-gut-metagenome-genome-assembly--contig:-NODE-1830-length-10659-cov-7.003301_pt1 | contig 10659 bp, 8 predicted proteins | sample MGYA00237936_ERZ548765 | MGnify/ENA primary metagenome ERZ548765 (study PRJEB26490, sample SAMN05356889) | human gut metagenome | biome: terrestrial biome; feature: human-associated habitat; material...
TAGGGCTTGCTCGGGACTTTCACCCGTTAGACAATGCTCATGCCGAGCGTACTAAAAATACTGACACTCATCAGAGCATCAGTCTTTTTGCAAATTCCCATATCACCATACCTGCCGTGACAGAAACGTTGAGCGAGTGTTTGGTGCCAAACTGTGGTATCTCGAGACAGCAGTCGCTCTTGTCCACCACTTCCTGATGCACTCCCTTCACCTCATTGCCCATTATCACGGCAAAGCCCTTATGCTTGCCGGTGTCTGGAACAAAGTCCTGAAGCATCGTGCTGCCCTCACACTGTTCCACGGCACACACCTGATACCCCATGGCATGAAGTTCATCCACGGCATCCGTGGCGTTGTCGAAATACCGCCAGTCCACACTGTCTTCCGCGCCGAGCGCCGTTTTGTGGATCTCCGGCATCGGCGGAGTGGCGGTAATGCCACACAGCCATACCGCCTCGATACGGAAAGCATCGCCGCTGCGGAACACCGACCCCACATTGTGCAGCGAACGCACATCGTCGAGCATCACGATGAGCGGCATCTTGTCACTCTGCTTGAAGTCGCTCACCGTCATGCGGTGCATCTCTATCGTCTTGAGCTTTCTCATTGCTCCTCGCTCTTTACCTTATATGCCAACGCATACATGCGTATCTGCTTCACCATGGCGAGCAGACCGTTGGAGCGGGTTGGCGAGAGATGTTCCTTGAGACCGATCTGGTCGATGAAATAGAGGTCGGCAGCGAGGATTTCCTGTGGGGTATGACCGCTCAATACTCTGATGAGCAGCGCAATGATGCCTTTCACGATGAGTGCGTCGCTCTCTGCCGTGAATATTATCTTTCCGTCCACATAGTCTGCCTGCAGCCATACGCGGCTCTGGCATCCGTCGATGAGATTGCTCTCTGTCTTGTATTTGTTGTCGAGTGGTTCCTGCTCGTTGCCCAGGTCTATGAGCAGCTGGTATTTGTCCATCCAATCGGTGAAGTCGGAAAACTCCTCAATCACTTCATCTTGTGCTTCGTTGATTGTCATTGTAGTGTATTTTATTGTTGTTGAAAATCCATTTGAGCGTTGCGGCGTATATGCTTACTCCTCTACCCGCTCCAGTTTGAAGAGCTTGTCGCTTGGTCTCACCTTTGCCGGCACAGGCATTGACACGCGCTGTCCCTTGCGGGCTTCTTCCACGGGCTCCAGGTCATAGCGTATCTCGTCGGCATTCATATAGATGACGCCTGTCGTAGGTCCGGTAATGAGCAGCTTGTCGCCCTTCTTGAAGTCGGCTGCCTCGATGGCAAATTCTGCCACGCCGAGCTTTGAGAAGTATTTCACTCCCTTGCCCACATACACCTTCTTCTCCGTAGCACAAGAGCCGTAGTTCTTGTTCCATTCTCCGAGTTTCTGTCCCAGATAGTATCCATCCCAGAAGCCGCGGTTGAAGACGGTGGCGAGACGCTCGTCCCACTGGTCTTTCTTCTCCTCCGTGAACGTGCCGTCGATAACGCTCTGTATGGCTTCCTTGTAGCATTTCACCACGGTGTAGACATACTCCGGACCGCGTGCTCTTCCTTCAATCTTGAACACTCTGACGCCACTCTTCATCATCTTGTCGATGAAGCGCACAGTCTTCAGGTCTTTAGGACTCATCACGTATTTGTTGTCAATCTCCAGCTGGGTGCCGGTCTCATTGTCGGTCACGGTATACGAACGGCGGCAGAGCTGGATGCACTCTCCGCGGTTGGCTGAACGGTTGGCATTGTCGAGACTGAGATAACACTTGCCGCTGATTGCCATACACAAGGCTCCATGGCAGAACATCTCTATGCGCACGGGCTGTCCTGACGGTCCGCAGATGTTCTGTTCCTCTGCCAGTCTGTGCACCTCTGCCACCTGACTCATGTTGAGCTCACGGGCGAGCACCACTACATCGGCAAACTGCGCATAGAACTTCAGTGCCTCCACGTTAGAGATATTGAGCTGTGTGGAGAGATGAACCTCCTGTCCCACCTTGTTGCAATAGGTCATCACCGCCACGTCGCTGGCTATCACTGCCGAGATGCCTGCCTCTTTGGCTGCATCCACAATCTCGTGCATCAGCGGTATGTCCTCGTTGTATATGATGGTGTTCACGGTGAGGTAGGTCTTTATGCCATGCTCATTGCAGGTGGCGGCAATCTCGCGAAGGTCATCGATAGTGAACGTGCTGGCAGAGTGTGCCCTCATGTTCAGCTTCTCGATGCCGAAATAAATGGAGTCTGCTCCTGCCTGTATCGCTGCGGCGAGGCTTTCTCTCGACCCCACCGGCGCCATGATCTCAAAGTCGTTTATATTGTAATTCGTCATAATCATTTTATCATATATATTGGCATTAGAGCGCAAAGACGCGCTCTATGCCAATTTACTCGGCAAAAGTAAATAAAACCTACCAAAGCGCCAACTTTATCATCGCATTTTCGTCAATCTTCCCAGAACTGGGTGTATACACCCTTGAAATACTTGTAGTGTTCCATGGTTTTCTGCCTTATTCTCTCATACATGGCATTTGAGTCTATGCCATTCTTCTTGAGGAACGTGTCGAACCACACCTTTGGTGTAGACCATTCCACTTCGCGGCGCTCCACCGGTTTCATTACCACACCTTCGAAATAGCCTTCTGCCAGGCCTCCATTGTCAACCTGCGTCACCATCTTTGAAGAAACGAACTTGGTGCTGTAGAGCCGGCGGTCCTGTCCTTTCACCCATCCGAACTGCGGCGAGAACGCCTCAAGCTTGCCTAAGGTGATGGAACCGTCTGCTCCCACCCCCGTGATTTGTACGCGATACGTCTTTTTATCCATCTTTATTGAAGAGAAGCCATCGAAAAAAAGTCTTGCGAACTGTAGGCCTGCGAATGGATTGCTGTTCGTATTTGTGTTTACCTTCAAGCCGCCGGCCTTTCCGCCTCCACCGCTGATTATCATCCATTTCTTGCCTTCGTCCATCGTGAAACCGAGGATTTTGTATGGTGCGCTGTATAGGCTCATGTCTGCGCTACCCACCACTTCCTCTGTATTGTATCCGCCTTGCGTCACATTGGTAGAATATCGTTTACTGGGGTCGAACTGCACCTGCATGAAACCATACACATTGCCATAAGGTGTGCTGATGTCAGGATTCTGCGACAGTTCCATATACAGGTCCACCTTGTCCACTACATTCATCTTGGAGTTTGCATCGCCGTATGAGAAGTTCACTTTGCCGAGGTATCCTCTATGCTCCTTCACAGGCGGTTCCACAGAGTTGTCTTTCTTCAGGAACTTCACAAGTATCGTCATAGTGTCTCTCACCTCAAAGACATTCTTAGCCCCCAGTTCTCTTGATATATTGTCGGAACATATCAGTCCGCTGAAACGGTATCCTTCGTTGGCAGTGGCGTCTACCTGAATTTTCGTGCCGTATGTGTAACTTCCAGCCCCCGTTGCCGTTCCGCCAATGGCTAAGCACAATGCGCCTTGCTTCCCTTTATGGAAGCAGGTTTCAATGTACTCGCCGCCGAACCGTACGTACTCGTCTCCAAGTATACGGCTCTCCGTGGTTATTGTCAGTCTATTTATTTCCATGAATTTTGTTATAACATTTCTCGCAAACTGCGATTGTTTTTCTTTGTCGGGCAATCATGAGTTTCTCCCATGCTTCTTTGCCTTTCAAATCTTTGAGCTTGCGGACGTGTATCATTTTCAGATTGTCCTCAGCTCCACAATATTCACATTTATGGGCTTTCAAGCGAGCCATAAGGCTTGTACTCTCCATTCCATAGTAATTGGGCATAATGTGTGCATTGTCAATGCGCGCTTCCTTGTTCAACCTAAATCCACCATGATATAAGGTACGTTCCAACCATTCACCTTTTTTGTTTTGGTATCTTACCGTGAAAATCTTGTCCTTACAGTACTTGTTGGCAATCTTTCTTACGGTAGATTCGTACTTTGACGAGAATGTCTTGTACATACTCTCTTTCATGATTCCATAGAAACTGTTGAGAATGTTGACATTGTTAGCAATACAATAGTAGTTGTAGATACCTCTGATTTCTGAATTGTAACGGTTCAGAATTTCAAGGTCGTCATTACTACGAAGATAGGGACGAGAAGTTGACTCCCATACTTCCTTGCCATCTTTGATTACAATGCGCATGGCATCGTAGTCCAGCAGTTTCTTTCTCATTGCCTCAAATGGCAACAATAAGACGACCTTATGGTCAAGGGAGCGAATTGGAATCCCTCTGTAATCCTTTTTCGTTTTGTTTGTACTGCGGACAGTGACTTCAAATCCAAGAAATTTTGCTGTATCATGAGCATTTGTGATAAGTGTCTTCTCGTCTGAAAGTTGAAGTTTCAGCTGTTCCTGCAAGAAGTTTTTAATATCTTCTTTTGCATTTTGGCAATCAGCCTTGCTTCCAATAACACAAATCAGAAAATCGTCTGCATACCGTACGTATTTCATCCTCTTGAAGTTTTCATCCATGTCAAGAGTTGCAGGAAGTCGTTGCATTTCACGATGCAGGGATGCTATCTCTGAACGTAAAACACCTTTCTTCTGCTCGTCCTGTTCATTCTTCAGTTTCTTTACTCGTTTGTCTTTACGACTGGCAACCCTCTTGTATTCAGGGTTGCGTTGCCGTGCTTTACCCTTGTTAAATGTCTCGATATATCTCAACATGAATTTGTCGAGCTTGTCCAAATAGACATTCGCCAAGATAGGACTGATGATACCGCCTTGTGGAGTGCCGATATAGGAGTTTTTGTATTCCCACTGTTCCAAGTAACCCGCTTTCAAGAATTTTCGTATCAGTCGCAAAAACCTCTCATCGTGGATGCGTTCACTAAGAATGCTTATGAGAACATCATGGTTGATGTTGTCAAAGAATCCCTTGATGTCACCCTCTATGAACCATCTTGTTCCCGAACCTCCCTTTTGCAAGGAAGCCATAGCAGTATGACACCCTCTGTGTGGTCTAAAACCATGCGAGCAATCCTCAAAGTGTCCCTCGTAAATTGCTTCGAGTATCATTCTTACTACTTCTTGAACGAGCTTGTCCTTGAAAGAAGGGATACCCAACGGACGAAGTTTTCCATTCTTTTTGGGTATGTATATTCTTCTTGCAGGACAAGGACGATAGCTTTCATCCTTTAGTTGTTCTATGAGGTCACGGATGCGCTTTATGCTTGTTCCGTCTATTGTCTGTCCGTCAGTTCCTTTTGTGCAGTTGCCTGGATTTCGGGACAACCGTTGATAGGCTTCTGCAAACAGATTCTCATTGAACAACAGTCTGTAAAGTCTTTCAAACTTGTAGCTTAGGTCTTGGCTATGCCCAGCCAGACTGTTTAATACATTTTCTGAATTTCTCATAATGTCTCACACATCATTCATTTAACATATTAAAAATAACACACTGTCTCCCTTCGCCATGTACAAGGCTTTCCCTTGCTCGGACTACTACGGAGACTCTGTTACCTTGCCGAATTTTCAAAGAACCCACTTCCTATAGCCATTTGTTGGCACTTCGGTTTAGGTAATCCCCATTTAAGCAATACTGTAACTATTGGCTTGATGAATTGTCGGATGCGATTTTCGTCCTTTTCCGCTTATTGCGGCTGACCTGCAATCGGTTTTCTGCTCTCGCACTCGAAGTAGGAAAGTGGAAGTATTGCAGACAGACCTTTATAACTATCTTAGGTCTGTGTTTACCAACTAACGTCTTGGACTGTCGTTCAAACAGTATAGTCTTCATCCTCGTATTCATCGTTTCATCTTGACATTCAGTAGCGGCATGATAGTTAGCCGACTTATGCCGTTTCCAACATGCTACACTCCCCACCGCTTTTCAGCTAAGTGGATAAGTTGGCTGATGACCAGCGTAGAAAACCCTTGCTGGGTAGGTTGCCAAACCTACATTTACAGTATGCCCTTATGGGCGCAGTTCTTCAGGGTCGCAGACTACGCATACGGGGTATTTCACATTGTCATTGTCGTTGTCATTGTCTCCATCGTCATCTCCAGGAGGGATAGTTTCTGGCTGTTTCAGAGAATTCCATCCCGGCAACGTCTTGAACTGGGAATTGTATACATCCTCCGGCAGCAGGAGGGCTATACATTCTCCGTTCATGTCTGTAACGCCTTGGTATTCATTATAATCTATGCTATATATGTTTATGACGTATCCTTCGTCGCAGAGTGAGCTTATCGTGCCACCGTCATGGCGCACGGCAATATCAGCTTCCGACATATCCTCTGCGCCTGTAAGGTTAAACACCATATCTCCATCACTGTTTATAACCACATATTCGTTTACTTGCGCCAGTCCCATTCTGTTGAATTTAGGCAGGTTCCAGTAAGAGGATTCATCGATTGCTATTTCCCGCAGTGGCTTGAAACCGGTGTCGAGCATAAACATACTGCCCGTGCTGTAAGGCAGTCTGAGGAAGATATGTCCGTTCACGGCATCCGTTCCTTCGTAGCCTTCAAAGGTTTTCAGTAGTCTGCCTTGTGGGGAGTAATAAGAAATCGCCGTCCTGTCGGTATGGCGCACACATAAAATGCCGCTATGCACATCGCCGATGCGGCTATCGGTGTCAACTCCGACACTTAGTATTCCCGTGTCGTATGTCACCTTGCCGCTTTTGTCGATAAAGGCTACACGACTGTTGCCGTTGGCGTCTTGCAGCGTCACGGCGGCATATCCCTCGCTGAAACATCTTGCCGAAGAGAACTGTGGCTTTATCACCATATTGCCCTTTGCGTCGAGATAGCCCCACTTGCGGTCATTACGGCTATAAAACGGACGGAGGCCTTCGATGACAGGCTTCACACCGACGGTGGTGGCTCCTCCACCGCTACCCCTTCTCTGTTGGTCGTAGTTGTATTGGGAGAGCACTTTCTTGCCATTCTCATCGATGAAGAAGGAATGCGCCATGAACTGATGGTCGTTCATTGCGATACGCGCCAGTCCGTCGGCGAAGTTCGTGGAACTTATCCATTCCGGATACAGTTCCTTCATAGTTCCGTTGCGGTGGAGAATCACGAAGGGATAGTAGCTGCCCTTCTTGTCCTTTGACTGTGTCATCACGGAATTGCCACTGAAGCGTGAGCCTTCGCTGGAGGAGATGGAGCGCAGCAGAGTGTTGGTGATACGCTTGGCTCCGTTGGCGAGATAAAACGAGAGAAGTCCGTTTTCTTCCACGGAGAACACACCATCGTAGACGGGATTCAGCGTGGCGTAGTCTTTTGTCAGTATCAGCCTGGTGTTCTTGGTTATACGTGCTTTGTGAACCGTAGCCGGCCTCTTGTTCCACGTAGGGAATGTGCCAAGGTCGGTGATTTCCTCCTGTGCCGTCAGGGTGAGTGGAAAGAGAAGCGACAGTAATGTTGCCGCAATAAATGATTTGATGTAGTGTGTCATATCTAAAAGTCTTTGGTTTAGCAAAAAGTCCAGTATTCCATCTGTTATAAAAAAAGCCAAAATGCCATATCCCGCATATATTGATATGAGGAATATGGCATCATATAAGAATAATAAAAGCGTATGCCCTTTATTTCACTTCCCAAATGTCGTTGGTTTCGAGGAGCTCCATGAAGTTGTGGTATTTCTTCTTACCCTTCACCTCTTCGATCTGCTCAGCAACGGCAGTCTCATAGGTTGGAGCCTCTACGTCGCGGATTACGCCGAGAGCTACTGGGAATCCATGCTCGTTGTCCATCATGGCGAGCTTCAGCTGCAGGGTATTGTCCTCACAGTGAGCGTCGTGAACGAGGATGTCCTTCTCTGTGATGCCATTCTCGCCGATCTTCACTACCTTCAGACCGAAGCCCTCCTGCACAAGACCGAACTCGTTGTTCTCACCGAAGATCAGCGGCTCGCCGTGCTTCACGTAGATGGCGTTCTTCTTTCTGCCCTCGCTCTTGTAGATAGAGTCGTAAGCACCGTTGTTGAAGATAACGCAGTTCTGCAGAATCTCGCATACAGAAGCACCCTTATGCTGCTTTGCAGCCTTCAGCACCTCTACAGTTCCTGCAGCGTCGGTGGCTACGGCACGTGCGAAGAAACGACCTCTTGCACCGAAGCAAAGCTCTGCCGGACGGAATGGGTCCTCTACAGTACCGAATGGAGAAGACTTGCTGACGAAACCGCGTGGACTGGTAGGAGAATACTGTCCCTTTGTGAGTCCGTAGATACGGTTGTTCAGAAGAATCATATTCAGGTCGATGTTACGACGCATGGCGTGGATGAAGTGGTTACCACCGATAGCAAGGCCGTCGCCGTCACCGCTGATCTGCCAGATGGTGAGGTTTGGATTGGCTACCTTGGCACCGGTAGCGATGGCAGCAGCACGTCCGTGGATGGTCTGCATCGCATAGGTATTAACATAGTATGGCAGACGGCTTGAGCATCCGATACCGGAGATTACCGCTGTCTCGTATGGCGGAACGCCTAATTCTGCCATCGCCTTATGTAGCGAAGCCAAGAAGAAGTGGTCGCCGCAACCAGGACACCAACGTGGCTGTCCTTTCTTATAATCTTGTATTGTGAACATTGTCAATGAAAAATTAGACGTTTATATTACTTGTTAATGATTTCCTCAAAGCTTTCCACCAACTCGCTTACAACGAATGGCTGACCCTTAACCTGGTTGAACTGATATGGCACGAAGCCGTCAACCTTGGCACGCAGATAGGCAGCAAGCTGACCGAGGTTCTGCTCTGCCACTACCACCTTCTTGTATTTCATGAGCACCTCTGCGGTGTTCTTTGGCAGCGGGTTGATGAACTTGAACTGTGCAGCAGCCACCTTGTGACCCTTCTTGCGCAGCTCTTCCATAGCTGAATAGAGATGTCCGGCAGTACCGCCGAAACCTACGATGAGCAGTTCGGCATCGTCCTTGTCGCCCAATACCTCAAGGTCTGGAACAGGGATGCGAGCCACCTTGCCTGCTCTCAGGCGACACATCTTGTCGTGGTTCTCCGGATCTGTAGAGATAGCGCCAGTGTCGCTGTCCTTCTCCAGTCCGCCGAGGATATGAGTGAAGCCCTCACGTCCTGGGATACCCCAATAGCGAACGAGAGTCTCCTCGTCTCTCTTATATGGAGTGTAGTTGCCCTTCATGCTCTCTGGAGCATAGTGAGGATGAATCTCAGGAAGCTCAGCGATGTTAGGGAGTTTCCAGGCTGCAGAACCGTTGGCAACGTATGCGTCGGTGAGGAGCAATACCGGTGTGAGGTGCTCAACGGCAATCTTTGCTGCGCTGTAGACAGCGTCGAAACAGTCGGTAGGACTTGTAGCTGCGATTACAGGAATTGGAGACTCACCGTTTCTTCCGTAGAGAGCCTGCAGCAAGTCTGTCTGCTCACTCTTTGTAGGCAGACCTGTAGAAGGACCACCACGCTGCACGTCGATGATGACGAGAGGCAGCTCGTCGATAACGGCGAGGTTGATAGCCTCTGACTTCAAGCAAACGCCAGGACCAGAAGTTGATGTGGCTGCCATAGCTCCGGCAAATGATGCGCCGACAGCACTTGCACAACCTGAAATCTCATCCTCACACTGCACGGTGGTCACTCCGAGTGACTTGTGCTTTGCGAGCTCATGGAGCACGTCGGTAGCCGGTGTGATAGGATAAGAACCGAGGAAGAGCTTCATGCCAGCCTTCTCGGCAGCAGCGATAAGACCGTAGGCTGTTGCCTTGTTGCCGGTGATGTCCATATAGCGGCCTTTCACCTTATTCTTTGACTCGATGCGGTATGTAGCAGGCACACCGGCATGAGTATTGTGTCCGTAGTTGAAACCTGCGTTAACCACCTTAATGTTGTTCTCGGCGATCTGAGGCTTCTTGGCGAACTTCTCTCTCAGGAAATTCTCAACGAGAGTGACATCGCGGTTGAAGAGCCAGCATACGATACCGAGAGCAAACATGTTTCTACACTTCATGATGGCCTTGTTGTCCATGCCGGAGTCGGCAAGACAATCCTTCACCATCTTTGAGATAGGACAAGCCACTACTCTATCCTCATCGATGCCCATCTCTGCGAGATAGTCGGCTGTCTTGAATTCAGCCTTCTCCAGATCCTTGGGACCGAAGCTGTCGGTGTCGATGATGATTGTAGCCTGTGGTTTAGCATGCTTGTACTGTGTCTTCAATGCAGCGGCGTTCATAGCCACCAGCACATCGCACTTGTCACCAGGGGTATAAACCTTTCCCTCACCGATGTGAACCTGAAAACCAGATACACCGGTCAGCGATCCTTGCGGGGCGCGGATGTCTGCCGGATAGTCAGGGAATGTTGAGATTCCGTTGCCGATGGTGGCTGAAACCGTGGAGAAGATGTTACCGGCGAGCTGCATACCGTCGCCTGAGTCGCCTGAGAAGCGTACTACTACCTGCTCCAACTCTTTTACTTCCAAATTTTCTGCCATAGAATTTACAGTATTGATGAATGATTTTTCATTTATTAGTCTTAATCCAAGAAGCTCCGGCTATGCACAGGACATAGAAAGAGCCATGCTTTTCAACAAAGTAATGCAAAGTTCGGAAACTTTAATGAAAGTTCAAAGCTTTTTCCCAAAATAATTTCATTAAGTAAGTGAGCAAAATTAGTTTACATAAAATATTTATTGTCTTTTCCCGTTTT
>ENA-OUOU01001839-OUOU01001839.1-human-gut-metagenome-genome-assembly--contig:-NODE-1839-length-10617-cov-9.307423_pt1 | contig 10617 bp, 9 predicted proteins | sample MGYA00237936_ERZ548765 | MGnify/ENA primary metagenome ERZ548765 (study PRJEB26490, sample SAMN05356889) | human gut metagenome | biome: terrestrial biome; feature: human-associated habitat; material...
GGCTCGTTAGGGACTTGCACCCATTAGACAATACACATGCTAGTCAAACAAAAAGAGGGTGTGTCATAGACTTATGACACACCCTCTTGTATTTTCAAATAATTTCTTTAAAATTATTTCTTTTTCTTCAATTCCAACTTCGGAATCTTGACTTTCTGACCTGGTTTCAACAGGGAAGTACCATTCAGAGCTTCTACGTAACATTCCATTCCTGGACCTAAGTACTTTTGGCTGAGCGACTTGATGGTTTGTCCTTCTCTTGCCGTAACTACCTCGGAAACACCAATAATACGATAGGCTCCGGTTCGAACACGAGCATCCTGGTCGTATTTGCTGCTTGTCTGGGCAGCATGCTTTTCTGCCTGCTTTCTGGCTTCTTCTTTCTTCTTAGCTTCTGCAAGTTTTTTAGTCTCCTGCTGTTTCTTTGCATCTGCGAGTTTCTTTGCCTCAACCTGTCTTTTCGCATCAGCCAAATTCTTTGCATCAACGAGTTTCTTGGCTTCCAAATTCTTCTTTGCCTCAGCCGATTTTACATCAATTGATTGCTTATCAACCGTCGCATTCATATTCTGCTCGACATCTTCGACTTTTTTGACAGCTTCACTTGCCTGTGCCATTCTTACACTATCCTCGATAGCCTTTTTGCGAAGAATTTCTTCTTGCGTTGAAGCAGACTTGGTTGGCGCCTTCTTCTCTGTCGCAATCTGCTGGTAATTATCCAACTGTAGAGCGAGATGATCACGCTGGGCAGCCATCTTGCCATAATTAAAAGCAAACCAACCAAAGCCTCCTATCATTGCCAGGAATACTACGCTCGCTGCAATAACCAGATAACGAGGCAAAACAACATGTCGCTTATCGGTTTCCTCATCTGAAGAAGGAGTTTCCTCATCTGAAGAAGCTTCCTCTTCAATAGAAGCTTCCTCTTCAATAGGAGCTTCCTCTACAATAGGAATTTCAGTAATAGAATTTTCTTCATCTGAAGGAACTTTCTCTGCAATAGGAGTTTCCTCTGTTAATGTCGATTCTTTTTCTTCATCAGAAACAACAGACTCAACTTCATTCTGAGCTGGAACTTCAGATTCCTTTGTTTCCAATTCAGAAGTTGCAGATTCAGATTCTTCCGGTTCAGATACTGCAGGTTTAAATACAGCAGGTTCTGTCGCTGCAGGTTCTGATCCTTCCGGTTTCTTTTCTTCCGGTTCAGCAACATTTTCCTGAGACAATCTCTTCTCTCCTATCACAATCATTTCATCGCTAACAGGAGCATCGTTTTCTTCATCCAAAAAATCTATCACACCACTTGTTGCAGGAGAATCCTGTTCAACGAAAGATTCCAAGGATGAATTTTCTGAATCAGGAACACTCTCTAACGTAGATTCGAATACAGAACCGTCCTCTTCAGCATTTTCAAATTTTCTGTCGATTTCATCGAAATCAACACCATCATTCACCACAACGGTCTCAAACTGGGCGAAAGGCTTGTTCACAATCTCCTTCAGAATATTATCGGGCGTGAAGGAAATCTTGTCACGGCCCTCGATAATGATACGCTCGCCCGTGTTCACATCCACGCTTTCACGATCCTTCACCGCCATTACCTTGAAAGTACCAAGCCACTTCATCTTCACGAGCTTATCAGACTGAAGCCCCTCGTTGGCAACATCAAACATCTTTCTGATAAACAATTCGGCATCCTGCAGACTGATTCCCGACTTCTCTGCCAGGCGCTGCGCCAAGTCGTTTAAACTAATCTTACTCATAGTCTTCACCTCCATTCTTCAGTTTTTCCTTGACACTGGCCACAGGGCGAAAGCCGAGTACGAGCTTAGGCGGAACAAGCTGGCGCTTCTTGGTTGTAGGATTAACAACCACACGCTCCAAGCGCTTCTTTACCTCAAACGTACCAAAGTTGGGAATGGAGACAGCCTCACCATCCTCAAATTCAGCAATCATGGCATCTATCACCTTACGCACCATCTTCTGGGTGTCGTCCTGTGAATAGCCAGTCTGCTGAGCAAGTTCTGCAATATACTCCTTGTTATTCATTCTGATGTCAAAATATTACCTCCCATATTACTTTACCACTTCTCCGTAGAGATCAAACTCCTCACTCTGGGTAATCTTCACATTGTAGAAGCAACCCACGCGCAGGCGCTTCTCTCCTGCCTTGATCAGCACTTCAGGATCCACCTCTGGCGAGCAGAATTCGGTTCTTCCTATATAGTAATCACCCTCCTTGCGGTCGATAATCACCTTCAGTATCTTGCCCACTTTCTCAGCCTCTACCTCTGCGCTGATTTCCTGCTGGAGAATCATCAGTTCGTCAAGACGGCGCTGCTTCACCTCAGCTGGAACATCATCCTCGTAGTTGTTGGCACTATAAGTACCCTCCTCCTCAGAATAAGCAAAGGCACCCATACGCTCAAAGCGCTGAGTACGAACGAATTCGAGCAATTCATGGAAGTCTTCCTGAGTCTCACCAGGGAAACCTACCATCAGAGTGGTGCGGATATGAATGCCCGGCACACGCTCACGGATGGTCTTGAGCAGATCAATGGTTTCCTGCTTGCTCACGTGGCGATGCATTCTGTTGAGCATATTGTCGCTGATATGCTGCAGGGCGATGTCAAGATACTTACATACGTTTGGCTTCTCGCGCATCACATCGAGCAGATCGAGCGGGAACTGGTTAGGATAAGCATAGTGCAGACGAATCCACTTCACACCTGGAATATCCGCCATGCGGCTGATGAGTTCGGTGATGTGATGCTTGCCGTCCAGGTCCACGCCATAGTAGGTGAGCTCCTGGGCGATAATCTGGAATTCCTTCACACCATCGGCTACCAGTTGGCGCACCTCGTCGAGTATTTCATCCATCGGACGGGAAACGTGCTTGCCAGTGATGATAGGAATGGCGCAATACGCACAGCGGCGGTTGCAACCTTCAGAAATCTTGATATAGGCATAATGATGAGGAGTAGTGAGATGGCGGGTTCCACTGCAAGCAGGCACATCAGCCTTGCCCAGTTCCTTGAGCAACTCCTTATAATTAAACTTACCATAAAACTTATCCACCTCGGGCATCTCTGCCTCCAGTTCCTTCTGGTAGCGCTGTGAGAGACAACCCATCACATAGAGTTTGCGGAGTCGTCCCTCTTCCTTAGCCTGGATGAACTCCAGAATGGTATCGATACTCTCCTGCTTGGCATCCTCGATAAAGCCGCAAGTATTGATGACGGCAATTTCACCCTGTGGGCGTTTCGGGTCATGAACGCAGTGGTAGCCATTGTCCTCGAAAAGCTTCATCAAGGTCTCGCTGTCCACCAGATTCTTGGAGCAACCCATGGTTACTATATCTATCTGATTTTTCTTCATTCTTATCCTACTTATTCTATAATAATCTTAATCTAATTCTTTCCTCGTCAGTTCTTCACTCTAACTTCATCCAATTCTTTTCTCAAAAGCCTCTAAGTACTTGTATTCTAGTGTTTAAAGAGGGAATCAACAAATTCAGACTTATTGAAGAGCTGGAGATCCTCCATACCCTCGCCCAGTCCGATATACTTCACAGGCACCTTGAGCTGGTCGGAGATTCCGATTACCACGCCACCCTTAGCCGTACCATCGAGCTTGGTGATGGCGAGCGAAGAGATATTGGTAACGGCAGCAAACTGCTTAGCCTGCTCAAAAGCGTTCTGTCCGGTACTTCCATCCAGAACGAGCATCACCTCATCCGGAGCCTCAGGCATGACCTTCTTCATCACCTCCTTGATCTTCTTCAACTCATTCATCAAGTTCACCTTATTATGAAGACGTCCGGCAGTATCAATCAGCACCACGTCGGCACCGTTCGCCTTGGCGCTCTGCAGGGTATCGAAGGCCACGCTGGCAGGGTCAGAACCCATCTGCTGCTTCACCACTGGCACCCCTACTCGCTCGCCCCAAATGCAGATCTGTTCCACGGCAGCGGCACGGAAGGTATCGGCAGCACCGAGATACACCTTCTTGCCAGCCTTCTTAAACTGATAGGCGAGCTTTCCTATGGTGGTAGTCTTGCCCACACCGTTCACACCCACTACCAGAATCACGTATGGCTTATGATCGGAAGGCAAATCCCAGTTTTCATTGTCATCAGTATGATTTTCCTCCAGAAGGCTTGCAATCTCTTCCCTCAGGATTCTGTTGAGTTCTGAGGTAGAAACATACTTATCTCTTGCCACGCGCTCTTCGATACGACGGATGATTTTCACGGTAGTCTCCACACCTACATCGGATGTGATGAGCACCTCCTCCAAATCATCGAGCACGTCATCATCTACGGTTGACTTACCAGCCACCGCACGCGCCAATTTTCCAAACACGCTCTCCTTGGTCTTTTCGAGACCTTTATCGAGAGTTTCCTTTTTTTTGTTGCTAAATAATCCGAATAATCCCATAATTATAGCTATATTTTTTTGCAAAGATACGAAAATATTTGAAACTAGGAGCGTTTTTCCTAAAAAATATTGTTAACTTAGCAAAAGAATGTATAAATAATCGCTTCCAAATAGAAATATATCAAGTTATTTTTATACCTTTGTATGTTAGAAACACCTCCGAGCTCCTATACTCGGACGAGGAGGACAAGACATTAAACATTTAAACAACAGATCATGAAAAAGATATTTATCTCAATACTCGTGCTGATTTCTGCTCTCACCATGCAGGCACAGAATGTGCTTACCCCTGAGCAGCAGTTGGAAAAGGCGCAAAAAGAGTTAGAGGAAGCCCAAAAGGCACTGGAAGCAGCCAAGGCTCAGGCAGAAGCAGCTAAGGTGAAGGCGGAAGCTGAAAAAATAAAGGCGGAAGCTGAGAGATTGAAGGCTGAAGCTGAAAGAATGAAGCAGGAGACAGAAAAGCTGAAGAAGAATGCAGAGAATTCGGTGCCTGCTACCAAGACTTCTGTGCCAGCTACAGAAACGGTGCCTGCGATGAAGATCCAGGATAATGCCACAAAGAAGCAGAATACTACCGGAACTTCTGAAGGTGCGGGTTGGGTCGTACCAACCGTGACAGAGGAGATAGAAGAGAAAAAGGTGGAAAAGACTTCCGAGGGCGTGGTGCTCAAGGAAGATCCGAAATACCTGGCGGGAGCCATCCAGCTTAATGCCGAGGGAAAAGTAGAATTTGTTCTCGACACCCAGGCAAACGGAAAGAGTGCAGACGAAATCTACAACATCGTTTTCCAGTATATGAGCAAGCTCATCAAGAATGAGCAGAACATCAACAGCCGCATCCCCCTGGTGAACAGAAACAACAAGAACGAGCAGATCATCGCCTGTATCATGGACGAATGGTTTGTCTTCAATCAGTCGTTCATCTCTCTCGACCGCTCTGAGACCAAGTACCAGCTGGTGGCAACCATCAGCGACAACCATCTCCACCTCTCTATGACCCGAATCGTATTCAACTACGAGGAAGGCAGAAGCACCGGTTTCAAGGAGCCGGCAGAGAAAGTGATTACCGACAAATATGCCCTGACCAAGAAGAAAAACGACTTGGCCAAGATCTACGGCAAGTTCCGACGCGGAACCATCGACCGCAAGAACCAGATCTTCAATGATCTGACCAAACTTGTTCGAAAATAAAAATCATCTCATAAAATATGGATCAGACAAAAGATAACAACACAACAAACATCCCACAGAGCGAGGAAACCGCAAAGGCGCAGCCACAGAGCCAGAGCCATGAGGCGTCTCAGACGCAGCCACAGACCAGCTATGCCGTGCGCCCAAATCGTCGCCACCACAGAAGATTGGAGTATGCAGACAAGAGCAATATGCTCGTAGCCAGAAACTGGCTCAACATCGGATTCATGCTCTTCGCCATCGTAGGCGTCATCCTCTGGACACAGATGGACGACCACACGATTGCCAATGTACTGCTGATCATCGGCGTAGTCTTGAAAATTGCCGAGGTTTGCATCCGACTATTCAAAAAATAAGAAAGGTTTGCATCCGACCATTCAAAATAGGCTTGCATCCGCTTATTCAATAAATAAGAAATGAAGAAAATATTATTCTCTACAATCCTAGCTTGTGCTGCAACTCTACCAGTTGCGGCACAACGCGATTTTACGGATTTCAACAATAACGAAGACTCACAGTTCCGCCCACAGACCGGCAACCGCATCAACACCGACTCGCTGGGCACTGACAAGGAGATTCCGAAGGGCATCAGGGTATGGACTGTGGATGAGAGATTTGGAGATACCCGGGCTGCCGTGGTGGACACCATGCAGGCAATGTACCAGAACACAACCTTCACGGAAGGACTGCGCGGAGAGTACAACACCCTGGGTAACATGGGTACCGCCCGCATCAACCGCATCTTCATCGACCGACGCAATACGCAGGGCAACTTCATCTTCACCGAGCCATACGACAACATCGTTACCCCGGTGAGTGACTTCCACTTCACCAACACCTACTCGCCTATCACCAACATCACGCTGAATAGCTGCGGTGACAGAACCAACGGTGAGGATGACTTCAAGGCAATCTTTGCGGTGAATGCCAACAAGCAGCTGGGTGGCGGATTCCGATTCGACTACAAATACGGTCGCGGCTACTACGATGCACAGAGCACGGCGCACTTCAAATATACGATGTGGACTTCTTATCTGGGCGACCGCTATCAGGCGCACTTCCTTTTCAGCACCAACCACCAGAAGGTGACGGAGAACGGAGGTATTACCAATGATGACTACATCAAGCATCCGGAGCTTTTCACCGAGAGTTTCGCCACCAACGAAATACCGACCGTGCTGCAGCAGAACTGGAATCGCAACGACAATCAACACATCTTCTTCACCCACCGCTACAATGTGGGCTTCAGCCGCAAGGTGAAGATGACCGAGGAAGAAATCAAGGCCAAGAAATTCGCCATGGAGTCAGCAAAGGACAATGCAGCCGAGGAAGCCAAGGAGGAGGCAAGAAAGAAAGCAAGGGAACAAGGCAGGGAGTTTGACGAAAAGGCTTTCGACAAAAACCAGAAAAAGCAGTTCTCAGGTCGCCCTACAGATGCAAAGATTGCCGGCGATGAACCTGCCAAGAACAACAAGGCAATAGTTGCAAACAAGGCAGCCCAGGACTTCAAGAGCGACAGCACTCGAATTGCAGTAAACAGCAAGGCAATGGCAGACAGTCTGCTCTCCGTAGAGAAGAAGAAAGCGCAGGACTCACTCTTCTACAAGACAGAATATGTTCCGGTAACCAGCTTCATCCACACCGTGCAGTTTGATAACTACAAGCGTATCTACCAGGCTTACCAGACTCCACAGGACTACTATCTCAAGGAGTACTACAATGCCGGCAAGTTTACAGGCGATTCTATCTACGATCAGACCCGTCACTGGCGCATCAAGAACACCGTGGCAATGGGAACGCTCGAGGGATTCAGCAAGTGGGCAAAGGCTGGTCTGAAAGCTTTCGCCAGCTATGACCTCCGCCACTACGAACTGCCGAATACCGAAGGCGGATTTGAGAAGTTCAATGAGCATGCGCTGAGCGTAGGCGGTCAGCTGAGTAAGACTCAAGGCAAGACCCTTCACTATAATGTAGTGGGCGAGGTAGGACTCACCGGAGTAGATGCCGGTACCTTTGCCATTGATGGAAGCGCAGACATCAACCTGCCATTCCTGGGTGACACCGTACAGGTAAGAGGCGATGCTTTCATACATCACGAAACGCCATCGTTCTACTATCGCAAGTATCACGCCCGACATCTCTGGTGGGATGATGATCTGAGCAAGATTATCCATACCCGCATCATGGGAACTCTGAGATTCGGCAAGACTAACACCACGCTGCGTGTGGCTGTGGATGAAATCAAGAACTATACTTATTTCTCACAGCAATATACGATTACAGAAAATGGTCTGCGCACAGGCGTGACAGTGACACCAATGCAGAGCGGCGACGCCATCAATCTGATTACAGCGCAGCTGCAACAGGACTTCAAATTCGGTATTTTCAACTGGCAGAATATGATTACCTACCAGCATACCAGCAGCAAGAGTACCCTGCCAGTGCCAGACCTCAACGTATATACCAACCTCTTCATCAAGTTCAAGGTGGTAAAAGTACTGAATATCGAGCTGGGTGCCGACGCCAGATACTTCACCAGCTACGAGGCTCCGGATTATTCTCCTTACATCGGTCAATATACCGTACAGGGCAACGGCGAGAAGAACGTGAAGGTGGGCAACTACCCTATCGTCAATGCCTACGCCAATGTTCACATCAAGCACACCCGCTTCTTCGTGATGATGAGCCATCTAAATGCAGGACAAGGCGACAAGAACTACTTCTTCACCCCTCACTATCCGATGAACCAGCGAGTTTTCAGAATGGGTGTAAGCTGGAACTTCTTCAACTAGGAAGCGAATCTTTTCCACAAGAGATTCTTCTGAAACAAAATAGAAGCGAATCTTTTCTTAATGAATAACAACAAGGAGCGAGGTTCCCCAAAAACCTCGCTCCTTATAATTTAAAAGCAACAATATGATGATAAAGACAAATTCTATCAAGGCATGGTTTCTCGCCGCCCGCCCCGTCACCCTTTCGGCTGCGGCAGTACCGGTGATGCTGGGAGTAGCCCTGGCATACAAGGACTCAAATGCCAACTGCCAATGGATTCCAGCCCTGCTCTGCCTGCTCTTTGCATGGATAATGCAGATAGACTCAAACCTGGTAAACGACTTCTTCGACTTCAAGCATGGCAACGACGACGAAACCCGCCTGGGACCGAAACGAGCCTGTGCTGAAGGCTGGATTACGATGAAAGCCATGAAATGGGGCATTATCATCACTACCCTTCTAGGCTGCATCATCGGTTTGCCCCTTGCCTTCTACGGAGGAAAGGAGATGATCATCGTGGGTATCTGCTGTGTCCTCTTCTGTTTCCTCTACACCACTAAGCTGAGTTATCTGGGATTGGGCGACCTACTGGTACTTCTCTTTTTCGGCATCGTGCCGGTCTGCTGCACCTACTACCTGGTCATGCCTGAAGGAATACAGACTGTATCAGCAGAAGCCATACTGACTTCCATCGCCTGCGGACTGGTAGTAGATACGCTGCTCATTCTGAACAACTATCGCGACTACGACAACGACATCAAGGCGGGCAAGAAGACACTGATCGTTCACATCGGCAAGAAAAACGGCGAGCGTCTCTACTGCGCACTGGGCAACATCGGTATCCTCATCATGATTGGAATCAACATCTATGGTGCACTTGCCTACGATGCAGATACTAAGTTTTTGCCTTTCGCCGCCACATATCTCGTGGTGCACAACCGAACATTCGCCAAGATGAGGAAGATAGGAGAAGGCAGAATGCTGAACAAGGTACTGGGCTACACGGCTCTCAACATCTTTACCTTTGGTATGATCTCTACCTTCATCATCCTTGGAATGATGTGGTAATCCCAGAGATACCCGCCCCCTCTGGAATGGCATGAGAAGATTCTAGAATGAGAAGATAACATTCAGGAATAATAATTATATAATGTACGCACGTACATTATATATATAAAAGAAGAAAAAGTATGAAGCAACAAGTAAATCTCGAAATCATGCAGTTTGTGGAAACACAGATTCTGCCCAAATATACAGAATTTGGCGAGAGCCACGGATTGCGCCACGTAACCCGTGTCATCAAAAACGCCCTGAAACTCGTACCTGTAACAGGTGCCGACATCGACATGGTTTATATCGTTGCCGCCTACCACGACCTGGGAATGAGCGGTCCGCGCGCCATCCACCACCTCACCAGTGGCAAAATCCTCCAGGCTGATGCCAGACTGAAGCGCTGGTTCACTCCCGAGCAGATTAAAATCATGAAAGAAGCCGTGGAGGATCACCGCGCCTCCTCCAGTCGCCAGCCCCGAAGCATCTATGGCAAGATTGTTGCCGAAGCCGACCGCGACATCGATATTCACGAAATCTTTCTTCGTGCTATCGAATACGGAGAGGAGAACTATCCCGGAAAAGGAAAGGAAGAGCAATGGCAGCGGTTCGCCGACCACATGGACGAGAAATATTCCCGCAACGGCTACATCAAGCTCTGGATTCCCAACTCACCCAATGAGAAGGCTCTGAAAGAGCTACGGAATATCATTGAAGACAAGACAGAACTCAGGAAATATTTCGAAGAAATATACGAAGAGCTCAGGAAAAAGAAGTCTTGACCCTTGAGAGAAACAAGGAAAAGGGAGTTCTGACTTTTGATAAAGAAGATTTTTCGAAAAAATCAGCAGAAAGATTTGGTAGTTTCAAAAGATTGCATTATCTTTGCAGTATAGAAAACCCAAAGACTTCTATCAATAGATGATAGCCTATGCTATGTCTATTCGACAAAGATATAAGGGTCGTGTCGGTTCGATCGGGATACTCATCAAATTACACTTATGAAACCGAGAAGACTTCTCTTGCCTATGGCGGGCCACATAAACTGACATGTCAACTAAGCTGCAAAGCCGGTGGATTACAAAAGCGGAGAGCTCTCAAATGTTTATGACATTCGGAGTTTCATCACATCATCGAGCGGCCCTTTCTTTTACAAGAGGCGGAT
>ENA-OUOU01001840-OUOU01001840.1-human-gut-metagenome-genome-assembly--contig:-NODE-1840-length-10609-cov-7.613038_pt1 | contig 10609 bp, 10 predicted proteins | sample MGYA00237936_ERZ548765 | MGnify/ENA primary metagenome ERZ548765 (study PRJEB26490, sample SAMN05356889) | human gut metagenome | biome: terrestrial biome; feature: human-associated habitat; material...
TTGATGTTCATTACCCCCTCCCATTTACACCGCCTGCAAAAGGTTGTGACGCCATTACAAACGGCATCGGGGGCCAGCTTGTGCAGCTTTTGGCCGCAGACCGGGCAGCAATACCACAACTGCCCGTTTACCAATTTCACCACGCCGCCGCTCTCCTTTCTTGGCGCACATTTGGCGCACAACTTCGGCGAATAGGCGGGAACGGCTTGCAATTTTGGCGCACAATTCAAGGGGTAAACCCTCTCTTTCGCGTAAGTATTGCAACGGTTCGTTTTAATTGGCAAGAATATTGTACATTCGCTTGTAAACTGTCCGTTTCCGTCCGTCGTATAGGTGTCAATGAGTTCTTCGCCCTTGTAAATGCCGTAAACCGCACCTGCAAGAGAAGCGTCGCCCTGTTCCGTTCCCGTTTCCACATCGGATTTTGTCACGGTCACATTGAACTTTTTGAGTACATTGACAAAAGTACGGCTCGTTACCTTTTCCCATTCAATCGGTGCTGTCTGGGATGCAGGAACGACATAGCGGATAGCCGTATCCACTTCCTCAACCACATACGGCGTATCTCCGCTGATAAGGACATCAGAGAATTTCGCCACACCCTTTGCGTCGGTCACGGCATATTCGTCAACAGGCAAGCCGCTTAAAGATGTTCCGTAAAGGTGGAACTTCACACCCTCTACCAGATTGTCCTCGGAATTTTTGATAACCTCCAGAGAGCCACGCTTCAAGGTGTTGTTGAAGTTTACCGTGGTCGTTTTTCCACCAATAAGAGTTACAGTCTGGGATTTCTGCGGTTCATAACGGTCAATGGACTGTTCGGTAATGGTATAGGTGGCAGGGAATAAGCCCTCCACGGTAATATTTCCGTCTTTGTCTGTCGTTACGGTCTTGTTGAAGTTATCGCCCTTGATATTAAACTGAATACCGCCGACAACGCCGTCCTCGGAAGTCTTTTTCAGGGCAATCGTGCCTGTCGGCGTTTCAATGTTGAGATATGCGGCAACCGTATCGGCGTTCTCAACGCCCGTTACCAAATCCTGCAAGTTCGGGTCGCCGTAAGCAATCATCTTTGCACTGTCGCTGACTGTCGGCACGCCGTTTCGCTTTGCCGTAATGCGGACAGAGCCAGAAACGGCAACGGCAGAGCTGATAGTCAGCTTGTTGCCAGACTTTGATACCGACACATTTCCGTCAGAGCTTGAAAAGCTGTAATCGGAAAGCACACCGTTCTTGTCCGTCAGCGTGATGCTGTATTTGCCGTCTTTGTAGGCAAGCTCTTTGGTAATATCATTTTTACCGCCCGACATAAAGCTCGGAATGGTGTTATGCTCACTCAGCAGCGAAACAATCTGGTCATAGGCAGCCTTTGCTCCGCTGTTGGGATAATTTGAGCCGAAGTGCAGGCTGTATGCCTTTGTACTGTTCTGCTGATATGAGCCTGTGGCTTCACGGCAGCCTGTTACAAACTCCCATACAAGAGTCTGTGTCGCAAGCCATTTTTCATCATCACTGCCCGACAGATGACTGCGGTTGCCTTGATACCCATAGAGCAGGGCAAGTCCAACCGCCTTTTTCTGGTTTGTGGAAAGGGCGTTCCAAGTATCTGAGGAAGCCTTTTTCAATGTGTTTCCCGTTTTCAGCGGTACGCCCGGCTGAATACAGAACGCATTTTCTCCGTCCACAAACATACGGTATTTGTATTTTCCCGTACCGCCTGCGGTATAGCCGTCAAAGACAGCACTTGAATTGTATCTCATCGTATTGCCGCTGCTGTCATAGGTGTGGGTAAAAGAAATCGTGCCTATATCGCCCGCAGCAAACGCCGTTGTCGCAGGCAAAACGGACAATGCCGTGACCGCAGCCATAAGAGCAGCCGCAGCCTTTTTGAATAATCTACGAAATTTCATCGTTTACCTCCTGTTATTGTTGAGTTGAATTTTCCTTACTAACCGAAAAAAGCCGCCTGTTGGCAGCTCATATATTTTCTTTTTTCGGATAGTTACTGGTAGTAGTTAGGGGGAGAGGTGTGGAGAGGGGGAAACCGAAAATATGGCTATCCACCGTAAACAGGCAGACCTCGCCCTCGGTGTGTGGCTATCGTTCACGGTCTTTGCTCCGCTGTAAATAACGGTTGTAAAACTCCAACGCTTTCACAACAAAGTCCGATTCCTGCCCTCTGGGAATAGACTTGGGGATGAGCTTGGTTATCCGTTCATCACGAAAGGCAGGCTTCTCCCTCTGGTTAGGTTTTTCCTCCTCCATAATGGATTGGATAACCTCGTCCGTGAGCTTATCATCCTGCATAAACTTCTTCATTTTGATAGCCTGTGCAAGTGACGGGGTAGCGTCGCTGTACTCCATAGCTTCAAGCAGAGTGTATTGCTGTTCTTCGGGCAGATAAGAGATTTCCACCGCAGGACGAAAAGCAATCTGCCTGTCATCGACCATTTGCAAGATTTCGGGAACAAGCTCGGTAAGGCGGATATAGCGGTAAATTTGCGGTTGACTGTCACCGCTTTTTTCACTTATTCTTTGTGCTGATGTTGTTCCTTTTAACTTATTATCCATTGGAGAATAAGTTAAATCGTTACGCTGTCCTTGTCTGTTCATCGCTTCAAGCCGCATTTTATAGGCAAAGGCTTTCTCACTCGGAAGAATAGTTGACCTCTGCAAGTTACTCTCCACCATTACAATAATGGCTTCATCACGGCTTAAATCCTTAACCTCGCATTTCAGCGTTTCCAATCCTGCAAGCTCACACGCCTTTTTCCGCCTGTGTCCGCTGATAAGCTCATACCGTCCGTCCTCTTTGAGCCGAACAGTCGCAGGAGTCATTACACCATTTCGTTTAATACTATCGACAAGCTGCTCCATATCCTCGTCAATGAAAACCTTAAACGGATGGTCTGGGAACTCGTCAATTTCTGAAATGGGAATATCCCTTATCTTGCTGAGCTTCGCTTCTTCACGGCTCTGGTCTGTTTCAAACAGGTCATCGTAAGCGGTCAGCTCGATTTTTGTTTCTTTGCTTCTCGCCAATGTCCGCTACCTCCTTTCCGAACTGCTCATAAGCTGCGGCAACCTTTCCGCTTTTGTCATAAGCGAAAATGCTTTTTCCCTCTGCCGTAGCTTCAACTGCACGGATGGAGTGCGGTATCTGAGCATCAAAGACTTTGATGTTCTGACCGTATGCACTCTTTACCAATGCAGTCACTTCCTTAGAAATGTTGGTGCGTGGCATTACCATCGTCATTAAGATACCGTCAATCCGCAGGTGGGGATTGATTTGCCGCCTGACTTTTGACACGGAGCGTAGCAACAGCTCCAGACCTTTCGCTGAAAGATAATGCGGCTGCGTGGGGATAATCACGCTGTCAGCCGCCGCTAATGCGTTGATTGTCAACATTCCCAAGCTCGGCATACAGTCGATAAGCACATAATCATAATTCTTTTTGACCTCGTTCATACAGGTCTTTAGAACACGCTCACGGCTGATAGCGTTAATAAGCCTTACTTCCAGACCAGATAGCTCAATGTTAGAGGGTAACAAGTCAACGCCCTCACCGTGGTGCAGGATACCTTTCTGAACATCTATGGGATTATCGTCGATGATGTCCTGCATAATGGTGGCAAGGGATATGGGTAAATCGTCTGGTCGTGGATAGCCAAGTGACATTGTGAGGTTAGCCTGTGCATCCGCATCGACAAGCAGGACTTTTTTGCCTTGCTGTGCCAAGCTCACGCCCAGATTGACCGCCGTTGTGGTCTTGCCGACACCGCCTTTCTGATTGGTCAGAGCAATTACTTTGCAATTTGACATAGTGCGTCCTCCTTTCGCATAAATTTAGCCGCTTTGTCAAGGCGGCTATGTAATCGGCGTAGAACGCAAAAAAGCCGCTTACTCTAAAATAAGAATAAACGGCTCAATCTTTGGGTTAAACATATTCAATTCTCAACCTCTTAACAGGTGCGTTTATGACCTTGAAGATAAGTTCGTCAACGCAGTCCGTATATCTGCCTTGCTGTATGAGCTGATTTTTCAGCTCCACAAGGCTATGTAACAAGGTCGTCTTTTCGTGGCTATCCAGATATATATGATATGTCTGCTCTTTCATAAACAGCACCTCCGTTTCTGGCTTCATTATATAGGGAAGTCCTAAATTATTCAAAGGTGCAAATTTGAGCAAAAAATAAGCGTACCACTATTTCTAATGATACGCCTATTATAAAATCTTATTTCATCAGTCGCCTGCAATTTAAGACGAATGTGGACACTACATAGATAAGTAATACTGTGAAAACCGCTATTTTTCGTTTGTGTTCCCACACCCGATATCAACTACCACCGAAACATCAAAATAGTTTTTGAGGTGCTTATTACGGGAATTTTTGCCCTCTGCTGTAAACATAAAATGTTTCGCAAAGTGCCTAAAATAAAGGATTTCTACGAGTTTTTCTTTTGTAGCAACACGATAGTCTCGACATGGTAGGGATAGGGGAACTTTTCGGGGTTCAGATAGCCGCGGGTGCTGTCGCGGTCCAGGGACAGCGTCAGGCCGCCGTTCATAGCGGTACCCAGCTCTTCCTCCGTCATGTTGGTGGGAACGGTGACCATCGCCTGGGCATTCTCCGCCAGGGAGATCTGCCAGTCGATGTCGGTGTATGCGGGATAGGTATTTGCCAGGGACTTGCCAGGGGCACGAGTGTCCTTCGCCACGTCTGCAACGCTTGCAAACGCAGATGCGGGGAATACGAGAGCGAGGATCAGGACAAACGCCAGGATCTTCGTCGTCAGACGGGATCTTTTGTGCTGCATAGTTTTCTCCTTTTCTTCTCTTTCTTTTCCATGGTGGTCCTTGGTGGTCGTTCAGCGGGAGCTGCCGCTCCGCTCCTGGGCCTGCCGCCAACTGCTCCGGCCTGCCGGGGAACCGGCGCTGCACTTTTCCCTGCTGAATCGTTGGTTTCAGCTTAACATGCCTTGTCGGTGTTGTCAACCTGTACAGACATAGGCAGTATTGCAGAAAATACTTTGTGCAATTTGTTTATTCTGCTGCTATGTTTTCCAATCATGTATTCGCACGGATACATGATGATACTTCAAACAGACGACCATGCGTTCCACTATCCATGGCAATTTTGGGCCATTTTCCTCACTTTGTCCCAAAAAACTTCTATAATTGTCAAATTCTGCTTTTATATCCACTAAAAATTCCTGCATGTACTCAGGAATTTGACCCCATTTTCGTATGGAGAAAGTGAACGGACGATTTTTCAACATATAGAGAGTTCTCTCTGCACCATGCCAGGTAAGGAAAAGCTTACCTGATCTTCGGCTTGCGGGGCTTGCAGTCCACATGGAAAAACCGCCTCAGACGATCCTGCTGGATCGCCTGAGGCGGTTCTTTATTTCTCCCGCAGCATCCGGAGTACGCGCCGGAGGGAAGGCGGGTTCCCCTTATACAGGGACATCAGCCGGTATACACGGCCTGCCAGGGCCGTCAGCAGTCCGGCGCAGGCGACCACCAGCACCAGGGACACAAGGCCCCCCATCAGGGACGTCTGCCCCAGCAGGACCCGGCTGGGCGTTACCAGCACGGCGGTGAACGGCACATAATCCAGCCACCGGGCAGAGGAGGTCATGCCGTCCATGCCTCCGGCGAACATGCAGCACAGGAAGCTGGCCACCAGCACCAGGGAAAACAGCACGTTGGTGCTGGACAGATCCTCGACCTTCCCGGCCAGGGAGCCGCCGATGGCGGACAGACTGCAATACAGCAGGAAGCCTGCCAGCAGCAGCCCAACGGCCTCCAGCATAGCCGGAACACTGAACAGACCCGCCAGCCGGCCTGCACCGCGCAGCACCTCCAGCAGCGGCAGCGTTACGCCGGGGGCCGTCTGCCGGGCCAGAGCGCCGCCGGCGGCGAAGCCGCCCATCAGGCTCAGAATCCATACGGCCAGCTGCAAAAGCCCCGCCAGAGCCGTGGCCAATACCTTTCCCAGCACCATGGCCGTGGGCTCCACGGACACCAGAAACAGGTCCATGAGCTTGGAGGTTTTTTCCAGGAGCACGCTGGCCGCCGTTCCCTGGCCGTACAGCAGCACCAGGAAGTAAAGGAGCATCAGCGACACAAAGGGCAGCACCATGGACAGCACATCGGCCGCCTGACCCTCGCCGGTGCGCCCACCGGTGACGGACACGTCCACGCGGACCGTCAGCAGCTCCTGCTGCCGGGACGTCAGCCCGGCGCTGTCCAGGACGTCCTGGTCGTAGCTTTCCCAGGCCGTCACATTCTGATCCGGGGCGGCATTTTTCTGGTGCTGTGCCGCTGCTGTCAGGGAGACGATGGGGATGATCAGGCACGCCAGAGCCAGCAGCAGGGTAGTAGTGCGCCAGCCCTTCTGGCGCAGCTGCTGGATCAGGGTGAAGGAAAACACCCGGCCCATGCCTTTGTATTGTTTCATCGCGCAGCGCCTCCCTTCGCCATGGAAAATACCTCACGCCATTTTACCCGGCTGCCCCGGTGGACGATGAGGCCCGCATATACCCGGGCAGCCAGCTTCAGCAGCCCGAAGATCACAGCCGCCTGGATAAGCCAGGACAGAAGCACCAGCCAAATGGACACATTGCCGCAGGCAAACTGCACCGGCGCGCAGAAAATGCTCAGCACTGGGCACAGGGCGGCAAATACCGCCACCGTTCCCGAGGGCACGCCGCCTACCACGCAGGAGGTCAGATACCCGGCCATGGTCAGCAGCATCACGGGTCCCGTGGCCTCGCCGGCCTCCTCCATGCCGGAGCAGCAGGCGCCGGCCACGCCGCCGATGATGGACATGGTCAGGTAACCAAGCGCCAGCGACACCAGCAGCACCGCCAGCAGGCTCACCAGGTGCCAGACATCCGGCGCCGCCTGGGGCAGCGCCGCCAGCACACCGGACAGCTGCCGGTGTAGGACATCGGAGCCCATCAGCGCAGCCGTCAGGCCGCAGGACACCCCGAAGCCCGCCAGCATAGCCAGCAGCCAGCCGAAGGTGAACGCCATCACCGCCAGAATCTTTCCGGCCAGCAGGGCCATGGGCTTTACGCTGACCAGCAGCAGCTCCACCAGCCTGGAGTCCTTTTCCTCCACCACGGCCCGGATCACATAGGACGCACTCATCAGGCACACCATCATAGCCAGAATGGAATACCCGTACTGAACCCAAAAGCGGCTGCCGTCAAAATTTTCCTCCGGCAGGGGGGAGCCTTCCAGCTGAGCCAGCTGCTGCGCCGTCAGTCCCGCCGCACGGACGCAGGCATCCCGGATCGCCGTCTGCACGGCGTCTGCCAGCAGCCGCAGCTCGCTCTGGTCCGCGTCGTCCGCACCGCTTACCGCCACCTGATAGCCGGTGATGTCACCGCTGACGGTGACCACGGCGTCGGGGTCCTCTGCGCCGGCGGAAAAGACCGTATCCGCCCAGTAGGAATCTCCGGAAAAATCCAGGTCCAGAGCGGTGCGGTTTTCCAGCCGCACCGCCGTCAGGCTGCTGGTATCCGATACCTCCGGAGACTCGCCGCGCATCAGCGCCGTCAGCGGCATGCTCACCGCCGCCAGCAGCACCATGAGAAGCAGCGTTATCCGGTTTGCATTGCTTTTCAGCAGCTGCGACAGGGTGAAGCGGTATACCTGGCCGGTTCCGGACAGGTCACGCATCAGACTCACCCCCTACGGTTTCCACGAAGATCTCGTGCAGCGACGGCTCACGCAGGTTGAACAGCACCACCGGTACTCCTGCCTGGGTCAGCCGGGCCAGCAGACGGTTGGCCTGCTGCGCACCGGTGACCTTCAGCTGATACTCAAATTCCTTCTGTGTGACGATCTGCGCCCCGCATTCGGCAATGTACGGCGCCGGGTCCGATTCGGTTTTCAGCTGCAGATGCACCCGGCCATAGCTGCGCTTGATATCGTTGAGGTGGCCCTGCAGCACCGTTTTGGACCGGTCCAGAATGGTCAGGTCCGTGCAGAATTCCTCCACCGTGGCCATCTGGTGGCTGGACATAATCAGGTATTTCCCGGCGGCGATCTCCTCGCGGATGATTCCCTTGAACAGGTCCGCGTTAATGGGGTCCAGGCCAGACAGAGGTTCGTCCAGGATCAGCAGCTCCGGGTCCGACAGCAGGGCCGCCATCAGCTGGATCTTCTGCTGATTGCCCTTGGACAGCTGGTCCGGACGCTTGGGCATTTCCCGCTTGGCCCCGCCGCCCAGCATGCTCCGCCGCCGGCCCATCAGCGCCGCCTCAGGCTTTACCGCGTTGGGGTAGAGGTATTCCGTCACCTCCAGGCGCTCCGCCCAATAGCGGATGCGGCGCTTGGCCTCCGCCCGGGGCACGTCCCGCAGGGACGCGAAGTACAGCAGCTGATCCATCAGCGCGTACTTGGGATAAAGCCCCCGCTCCTCCGCCAGATAGCCCACGTTGCAGCGGCTGATGTCCAGAGGCTCTCCGTTCCACAGCACCTGCCCGCCGTCCCGGGACAGCATGTTCAGCATCATCCGGATGCTGGTGGTCTTTCCTGCACCGTTGGTGCCCAGCAGGGCGTATACCCCCGGCTGGGACATGGCAAAGGACAGATGGTCTACCACCACCTTATCCCCGTACCGTTTCGTCAGGTCCTTTACGACCAGGCTCATTGTTCTTCCTCCTCCCAGAATAATTCGTCCAATGTTTTACCCAGCGCCCGGCAAATGGAGATGCACAGGCGGATGGTGGGGTTATAGTCCCCCTTTTCGATGGCGTTGATGGTCTGCCGGGACACGGACACCAGGTCCGCCAGCTGCTGCTGGCTCAGATCCTTGGCGGCCCGGGCCGATTTCAGCCGAAGATTCTTCATGCCTCCGCGTCCTCCTGCTCCTCCCGCTTCTGGCGGCGCAGACGGACCAGCATGCACACGAACATCACCCCGAACAGCACCCCGCAGGCCGGGGACAGCGCGTTCCAGGTCAGCAGTCCGTCCTCCACCAGGTCCCCGCTGCGCAGCTGCAGGAGGAAGTTGGGAATCTGGCACAGCACCACCGCGCCGAACAGCCACAGATAGGTTCGGGGATTCTGGGCCACGGCGAAATACGCGTCCTTCCGGACGCAGGCCACGATGAACACCCCGATGGACAGAAAGATCAGCATCCACGCCGACACCCCGGGCTTGGCCCAGGGGCCCCAGATGGCCTCCACGCAGGTATTGACGGCCAGGCTGAGCATCAGCGTCAGAAACGCCCAGCGATAGGCCACCCCCCGGGCGGCCATCTGCCGCTCGTCATATTCCGGCTTGGGCCGGCCCTGTTTTTTTCGCGCCGCAGCCATAACGGCTATGACCACGGCTGCCGAGCCGATTCCTACCAGAACTCCTGCCACATATGGATCCATAACGACCGCTCCTTTCTCAACTCGCTGGTATCCTATCACATAGCAGACAATCTGTCAAGTATATATTACAAAAAATATGGTATGAATAGCATTTTGACAGGTGACGCTTTTGTAATCGACAGGAGGCATGGCTTTGGATATAATGAGGATATCCCACAAAGGAGGTTCTTGGATATGAAGAAAAAGCAATGGCTCCTGATCCCCCTGTGCCTGGTCCTGCTGGCGGCGGCATATTTCCTGCTGCGCAGCCGTATTCCCCAGCGGTGGTACACCGCCGATGAGCTGGGCATCTCCCAGCAGCAAAGCGCCCTGGATGCCGACGGCGACGGCGTGGACGACTGGACGGACATGGTGCTGGGCGCCCGGTCCTATATTGCCACCAACCCACACTATAAAAGCAAGTATTACGCCGGGGGCTATCCCGACGACGGACTGGGCGTGTGTACCGACGTGATCTGGCAGGCCTTCCGGGCGGCGGGCTACTCGCTGAAGGACCTGGTAGATGCGGACATTGCCGCCCATCCGGAGTGTTACCCCAACATTGAGACGCCGGACGGCAATATCGACTTCCGCCGGGTCAGCAATCTGGATACCTTCTTCCGCCGTCATGCTCAGGTGCTGACCTGTGACCTGGACGACCCTGCCCAGTGGCAGCCCGGCGACATCGTGATTTTCGGCGACCGGGACCACATTGCCATCTGCTCCGACCGCCGGAACCGCCGGGGCATTCCCTTTATCATTCACCACGGAAACCCCATTGACGAGGCCGTGGAGCGCAACGACATCTATAGGCAGCCGGTCACCGGCCATTTCCGGTGGATGGGATAAGCCGGTTTTTGCAAAAAAGTATCCGGTTTTCACCGGGAAAATGAAAAATTTTCTTGCATTTTCCGGCGCACTGTGTTATTATATTTCAGCATTCCGCACAGGGGCGGACTTTCGGTCGGTGCCGCAAGGTTGGCCGGGGGGAGGAAGCTCCTGGAGGCAACAAACTAAAATCAAAGGAGAAATGAACAAACATGGCTAACCAGAACGTCGTATCCATGAAGGCCCTGCTGGAGGCCGGTGTCCACTTCGGTCACCAGACCCGCCGCTGGAACCCCAAGATGGCCCCCTACATTTACACCGAGCGCAACGGCATCTATATCATCGATCTGCAGAAGACCGTGAAGAAGCTGGACGAGGCTTACAACTACGTGAAGGAAGTTG
>ENA-OUOU01001842-OUOU01001842.1-human-gut-metagenome-genome-assembly--contig:-NODE-1842-length-10598-cov-26.173006_pt1 | contig 10598 bp, 10 predicted proteins | sample MGYA00237936_ERZ548765 | MGnify/ENA primary metagenome ERZ548765 (study PRJEB26490, sample SAMN05356889) | human gut metagenome | biome: terrestrial biome; feature: human-associated habitat...
GCTTGGCTCTATCTCTTGTCATATCCATTTGGGGCAATCTAACCCAATGGCGAGAACACCAAGATTGGGAGGAGGCAGACTTGAAGTATCGAGCATTGCGAATGGTACTGCCATCTGACGACCCGAATATTCGTTATATCGAAAAGTACTTCTCAGTACAACGTGATGATGATGTTATCAATAATGTTAGAAATCGTGTCGCAGTTTATGAGGATTCTATTCGCAGACACCATGAAATGGTTGAAATGGCTGCTTACAAGGATAGCCTTGCAAAACAATTAAACAAAGAAGCTAACGACATAAAAGAAAGGCTTAAAAAGTAAAAGAGCCTATGCCTATTTTCTTCCTTCTTACAATGTAATAGATTCTTAATGTTGATGCAATGATACTGCAACTAAAAAGCCGTACTTTTGCAGACGTAAACTTACATGACTTGGCTTTAATAGACCTCGACCAAGCTGTGCTATTATTGTAGAGGTTGCATAAGGAGTAAAAAATGAAGAAGTTTTTCATGGGCATGATTGCCGCTATTGTGTGTGGTACTGCATTTGCAGGAAACTTAAATGAGATTAAGGCTTCAGCAGTATCAGATGATGATCTTAGCTCATCTACATCAGACAAGATTGTATCTACTTTCTGGGGTTCAAAGGCTTCAACTAACGCAAACAATCCTTGCAAGGGAGCAACTATCAGAAAGTGCGGAACCATAGAGTCAAGTTTGGTGTCATTTGAAGACCAAACTTTGGTGATGCAGCAGGTAAAGGATGCTGATGGTAACACATTATTTACAAACAATTTCTTTGCTCCATCTTCCGTGTCAGAAACAAAGGCTAATATTAAGCTTGAAACAATGAAATTGGGTGGAACGTTCAAGGCAAATGTGGCAGAATGAAAATAAGGCATATTTTAGCACTCCTTTTCTTTATGTTTTGCACGAGCATATTTGCACAGGGGCGTGATTATATAAATGAAATGGAGCAGAACGACTTGCAAATCAGACAGAAGCCTAACACTGAAGGGCTTCTGTCTGATTATTTGCATTCAGCAAACATTAAGGAAGATACAATATTTGCAATTCTTTATAGTCCTGCTGAATGTTTTAGATGTGAAGCTGCAATTCCTGCATTTTATGATAAACTGAAACGCAATAATCCGAACAACAAGTTATTACTAATAACTGCATATGGGGATTCTAAAACAGCAAGTTGGTATAATTCTAAAAACAACTATAAGGCTGATTATTACATTTATGATACGAAATCAGTTTATAGCAACATCTTCAGTTTCAACTCTGAAGGAATGTACGGATTGTATATACTCAAATTAGTTCCAAAAGAAGGCGTGTTCGTCACAGGTGGACAATATACGGTCTTAGGGGCAGAGTTTGTGAAGCAGTTGGTACTTTGTAAAAAGAGAATTGCTCCTCACATGTATGAATTGGATAAGAAAGACTCATATAAAGAGGTGGCAGACCAGATTGCGATGATAAATGTTCCTATGCCAAAATGGAAACAAACGGACATCGAGGTCAACACGAAAGATGGAGTAGAAATATCATCAATATATGATATTCCCAAAATAGAGAATGGACACCTTTTTTTTAACGACATGCTGAACAATGGTATAATGCTGTTTAATAAAGAAAATGGTTTGTTTAAATTCAAGCGACTCTTCCAAGCAGACGAAGCGGAGAAAAAGAAATTTGTTTCCGTGCCAGATAAGGATTTCAGAAACTTAGTAAAACAAGGACAAGTCTTTTACATAGCATTGTCTGCAAATATGTTGGACTCTTCTCATATCGGAATTTCCTATTCCCTGCCAAAGATTCTTCGAGAAAAAGTAGGCAACGAATGGAACTTTAGCTTTTACAATGCCCCTGCTGTCTTGATACGAGACATCAACAATTATACGTCAGGCAAGATGATTTCACCAGATTTCGATTTGGAACATTCCAAGTATTTCTATCTTCACTTTGTGTTCGACTTGTTCAATAACAAATTATGGACAGGAAGCGAAAAGTTGACATGGCCTATGGATGGATTTGAGAAAGAGGATATTGTAGGACAGAAAGATTTAGACCCTTTTAATGGCAGCTTTTATAAGACCTTCAATCCAATAATAGCTTCTTTTCGTATCAATGACGGAAAGTGTGATGGACATTACGGCAAATTAGAGCGTATTCAAGAAAATAGCAGAACAGGCTATTATTATCTTAATAATGTATTCGCACATGAAGGAAAAACTTTCTTGTATGGAAATGGTTACACAGGAAAACTGTATGTGACAGATAGCCTTCATCTTGACAAATATAAGGTTTACATGGTGTTTGACACAGATACAGTTCCTATGATTGCACCAGACTCCACAAAATTTTATACGCATGAATATGGAAATCTGTATAGTTCTTACTTCACAAAGTGCATCACAACTGTAAAAATGGATAAAAGGAACATCTATTGTCTTTTAAAGCATGGTATGCCAAGGACAGACAACTTCCAAAAGGACAGATATTCCTTTGTCATCGTAAATAGAAAAAATGGGAAGACCAAGGAATATCCACTTCCGTCTGTTGCTCCTACAGAATACAAATGTTTAGGATATGGAATAAATGCGCAAGAAAAGCATTTCAACCCATTTATGTTTGTCAAGAAAGAAGATGGTAAGTACATAATAAGGATGTTGGAAATCTAAGCGTCATTATAGTTCTGATAACACCTAAAATTATCAATAAAGCTGTATCTCGACCTAAACAAGTCTTGATGCAGCTTTATTATTTTCGATTCACATCATAGGATTATGATATATAATTGAAATCAATAAGTGTAAGTGTTTGCATTCGTATCACGGAGTGAATATCCATTGTTGGATATTTTTTCTGTATTCATCTGTCAAGTCTTTGTATAAGTAACGTTGAGCTCTTTTACTCTCTTGACTAATAGAGAAAGCTACATCATATCGGGCTATTATGGTGTCCTTTTTATTCGTCATTAAATGAAATTCCCAATGTTCCCGACTTGGAAGAAATTTTTGCTCTGACTTTATTAAGCCATATTTTTCAGACCATTCTATTGAGTTTTTTTTTCTATATGGGCTTTCCATTGTTCTTCTTTTGCACTATTGAGAAGTGAAATTGTGGTTGCCGCCAATGACGATAATTTTCTCATGTAAAAATAGTATATGTTAGACGACAAAACAAGAGGATCGCACTCTAATTCCTTTTTTATCTTTTCTGCATTGAATATCATAAGAAAAATTTCAAAAAAGGACTGTAACAAGAATTTCTGAATTAGAGTTCTTGACACAGTCCTTCATCAGGGCAAAGAGAGTCTATCATATTTTAACCGACCTCTTTGAAAACATTATACTGTTAATAATCTTCCAATGCTTTACTTAAATCTTCTGCAAATGTATTTAATCCGACAATCTTGCCAAACGGGTCTGATACCGTAGGAAATACATTTATCAAGAGGTCATTTTGACAGATATAATCTATCATATAATTTTCAAAGTAATCAAGAGTAAATGCAGAATATTTGAAATTATTCCATTCTTTTTGACAGAAAGCCTGTGCATACTCTTTTGAAGACCATATAGGAAGAATATGTGCATTGTTATAATCTTGTATGGCAAAAAGTCCTTCTTCATCTACAATGGACCACATTGTTTCTGTATCGGCTATTCTTTTTAATGTGTAAGAATATCTAATCTCAGAACTACATTTATTAAGAGCTTCAAATTCTTTACTAGAAATGTAAAGCTCATTTAGATTTGTATTTTTTACCATTATTGTCATATTTATGTTGTAACTTATGATTGCTTTCTAACTGCAATTGAGTTTCTTTATACGAATACCCTTTCGCAGCTTCTTTTCCACGAGGATGAGCAAGAACCTTACCTTTCGGAACACGTATAGTCGAACGCTTTCCTCGTTTTATTTGATTTTGTTCTTGTTTTATCCAACCTTTATCTGCTTTACCCAATTTTGGGTCGTTGCCTAATTCCTTGAGTCGAGTTTGCTTACCAGATCTACCTTTTTTTAAAAGATTTTTTGCATGGTTGGCATAAGCAGATTTTTCTATATTTTTTACAGTATTGACGCTCTTCTTAACATCCGAAGCTTTATCAAGCCCCTTTGCTACAGTAGCCCCTCCCTTCAAAAGTTTTGTGGAACCTGCTGGTACAAATGGCAGTAGAGTCGCAACCACATCTGCTCCTGCGTCAACCCAGTTTCCTTTTGCTGCATCATGGTTACCTGTAACATGATGATATACTGCCGCACCAACGTCATAAACAAGATTGCCAACATCCCAAATTGTTTCCCAAATTTGTCCATCGGAATCAAGCCTATTTATTGGATTATTGCCACAAAAAGCATAGGAAGATGATTGCAAGTCTAATTCGCTAAGAGGATCAACACTAATCCAAAGACTCAACCTTGGATCATAATACCTCGCACCATAGTAATACAACCCTGTCTCCTCATCGAATTCCTTCGCATTGAAAAGGTAAGGTGTATTCCAGATGTTGTTGCGCTCCTCAACGAACACTTCACCGAAAGGAACATACTCGATATGCTGCACCACCTCGCCGTCAAGGTTGGTGATGTAACTACTGCTACCCAAATGGTCTGGGTGGTAGTAGAACTGCATCTTCTCGTATGCGTCGCCTTCTTGGAAGTTGTTCTTTGCAGCTCTCGCTAAAGCTCGTGTCTGAGCAGCCTCCAAGCTGCCGTCATTGCAGCAGAAGCCCTTGCCATCGACATAATCGTTGTTGTCCTCGCCATTGTACGGTACTGCAAAGGTTGCATAATTATCCTTGATAACCTGCAACTGCCCGGTATATTTAGCTTTATAATCAACAGACAAGCCATCAGTCTCGCTACCTGCATACTGGATGCGGCGTGGGTCTGAGCCGTAAGAGTCGAAGTCACCAATCTTGGAAACGACACGCTGACTACCAATATAGATGTGCTTGGTATAGCGTCCGCCTTGGTTGGCAACGAGATAAGGAGATACATAGAGTGAGAACTTGGCTGTATTCGTGCGACCTCCTGCAAACTCTGAGTTCACATAAACTTGGTCACTCTCACCTGATGTCTTCACCGTACGCTCACCGTCTGCATCATACCAATAGTTGGTCACAAAGCCGTTATCATCAGAAGCAAGGAGACGGTTCTCCTCATCCCATTTGAGTTTGCGCTCTGCGGTCTTCTCGTCAGCCATGCCATCCTTCTTTGTACGGCTTGTATTGACATAGACAAGATTACCGTTGGCATCATACTCATAAGCATGATTGTTGTTCACATTCTCGCTTTCTGAAGGTGTCTCCTCCGTTCGGTAGTTCACATCCTTCACATTGGCGAGTTGGAACTTCTTGCCTGTCTCTGTTCCATAGGTGTATGACAAATCATAACCTGCATTCAACGTACCGTTGAACTGCACATTGTTCTGCGTGAGAATCTGATGCTTCGATGTGATACGGTGCATGTTGTCGTAACCCATCGCAAGAGTGTAGCTTGCGGTCTTGTTGTCTGCACCTGTATATGTACCAGTTGCACTAACAAGACGATAGAGGGCATCGTAAGTATAGTTATGCGCCATCTGTCCACCAGCCTTGCCACTCTGTGGCACTGACGCACCATTCACCACGCTGAGCACATTGCTCACCGCATCGTAAGTGTAGGCATTGTCCATGATGGTATTGCCACCACTGTTCACGGTGAGGTTCTGCAATCTGCGGCGCTGAGGATCATAGGTGTAGAAAGTCTCCGCACCGTTGCAATACTTCAAATATGTGCGCTGCTCAAACTTGTCATAGCCGATCTTGCTCACATAGTCGTAGCCGTAAGACTTATAGCCATGCACCTTTTCAAGCTGACCGCCGAGGTTGTAAGAATAGGTAATCTTCTCCTCGTCTGGATAAATCATCTCCAACAGGCGGTTGTGGCTGTCATAAGTCCATTGCGTCACATAGGTTGCTATCGCCTGGTTAGGCACAATCATCGTGCGGCGAGTCTTCGTCACCTCGCCCATCTTGCCATAGAAGTATTCAATGGCACCCGTTCCGTCCTCACGGAGCATCAAGCGACCGATGCGGTTCTGAGAAGCGTTGCGACCACCATAGTAATACTTCACATTGTTCTCCGGGTGGTCAGGATAGTTGATGCCTGTCAGACGCTGATAGTCGTAATCATAGGTGATGAACTTGCCTTCCTTTGCAAGGTTGGCAGTCTGCTTAGTCTGCACATTGCCGAGCGCATCATAAGTGAAACTGGTAATGCCGCTTGCAGGATGGTTCACCTCAGTACGGCGGTCGCCCATATCGTAAGTGGAAGTCGTTACATTGCCCTCCGTGTCGGTGACACGAACAAGACGCTGTATGCCGTATTGCTTGGATTTTATATGGAAAATATTTCAAAGATATAAGGGAAGTATCCTCTGATAACCCCTGCTGAATTTTAAGGTGGTTTAAAACCTTGTTTTGTTGATACTTTCATATTGCTTCTATTTTTATGTTATAGCTAAAGAACGATTGGCTATTGAATTTATTGCGTTGATTTGCAGCATAATCAGAAAACGCACAATAATATGTCTAACATCTTTTCCATGTCTCACCAAGCAGAGATAACTTGGCGACACGCATATTCAAGTCATACACGTTTTTACGCCAAAGGTGTGTCTCTGCGTTCCTGCTCTCCATCCTGCTTCTGTCGCGCCATTCAAATAGGCCGATTACTATGGTACATCCTACTACGATGGTGGCTATCGTTATGCCCAACGCTATCCATCGGCAGATATGCCCGGTCTGTTTCCTGCGTTCCATGTTGTTACTATTTTTGAAATTACTGATTCATTTTGATACTGTTTTACACGTTTGAGCCGACAAGGATAAGGCGCAGAACACCACAATAAAGAATTTGTGCAGTATTTATAACAACTTTTATGTTATATGGATACTTGGCTAATAGGACTGACTAATTCTTTACTTGTTTTTTTGCATAAACTTTGTGTTGATTTTTTAATACTGTCAAAAACAAAAAGGGCTGACTCCCTAAAGTGAAATCAGCCCAAATTTTACACAATATGCCATTTGGAATAGGCATAACATTATGTTCTACAAACTTAATAAACCATATAAGAGAAAACCGATACCTGCTACGTATCCTTGAAGTGATGATATATAGGCATTAGTCCTCTTTGAAACTGGATTCTGTTTGTTATCATAATAGGTGTAGCAAGAGCAGATAATACCTAAATATATTGAAGTATAGGCATCATATTTCTGAAACACAATGTTCAATATCCCCAATGTTATACCACACAAAATCCATACATGGCAAAAATACCAAAATACTTTTCTATTTCTACTTTTTTTTAGGAGAAAGAGAATAAATGTACAACTAATAAGAAGTACACACCCCCACAATAAATGTACCATACATTATTCTTTTTTATTCTGACTTTTGTTATTTTCTTGCTCTTTTTTTTCATTAGTGTCCCGTTAAAATAGGGACACTAATGATAGAATATATTTTTTGTTGTTTCATATCTTATTCCTCTTATTTTTAGAGGATGAATTAGTAAGGACCTATAGCCAAATCTATTGTTTAATATTTCTGCTAATCCTCAAATCTCATCCACATATTCTTGAAGTTGATAATAAATTTCCTGTGCGCCATTAACGTTGGTAAACCGATTCTGCAATCATATTCCTCATTCTGTTCTGAAGATGTTACTACTGGAATGTTTGTCTCGGTATATTGTTCGCCAGCAAGGGTAAATGTCCATGACACAGGTATCGTTTTTACAACATTGACACCACCGACACCTGCCGTGCGCAATGAATCAGTTGGCGTTCTACCAGCAAAACAATTTTCATTCTTTTTATAATAGCGATTTGTCAGGATGGTTCCTGATGCGCCAGTGTCAACTATTGCCCCAATCTTTTTCCCTGAACGATCATCTGTTAATGACAAATGGAAAAGGCGTTGAGGTGAACGATAGAAATTGGGAGCATATGTAGGTTTGGGTGTGTACGAGGCAGGGATTACAAGCTGCATTCTGTCAAAATCGAAACAAATCTCACCCAATGGCATCATTGTCTGGTTGCCTATAACGCATTCGTATCCAAGTTTCTCCAACTTTTTGTTTGCTAACGGATTGCCAGTTCTCATATCGACAACAAAAAATGGCACATTTCGATAAACTAAATCACCAAGTTTTAGGGAGTCCACCACTACTAAGCCTTTGCTATCAGCATAAGACATACCCAACATCTGTATGTTCTTGGTCTGTATGACAGTTGCCTTTATATGCTCGGCAAACTTAGTAGTCATTACATTTATACCAGCCCCTGAATCGTAATTGCATTTCACTTCTTTTCCATTGATATTAGCCATAACAAACATCATTTCTGGATTTTTGCGGTTACCTGTATGTGTTAACAATGGCACACTCACGTTATTGTTTGGCCTCTCCACAGAAAACGTGCCGCATTTCGAAAGCTTAGAATAAATGTCCTCATAGGCTTCAAATACAGGATTTGCAGTTTGTCCACCCTTGCGGTATGCCTCGTTCAGACTGTGTAATAATGCGGAAGCCTTATCGTAGTGTCCCAATGTTGCATAATCTTCTGCCATGAAATACATAATTGAAGGTACAGATGAATTTAGTTCTTCTTGATACTTCTCCAAAATTTCTTTGCCATACTTGATAGCGCTGTCCGGTTCATTATAGAATTGACTTATAAAGAATCTGGAGAGCGGTTTTAGAAATGGTGTCTGCAAGTTTTTACCATCAGACATATACAAAGATCTAAGTTCGGCCCAATTACTGCTATTCATAGCCTCGCCTATTCTCTCGTCAATGCTTTTTACTTGTCCAAATGAAATTGTAGCAAATAATAATACCACAAATGTTATACTTATTCTTTTTATCATCATTTTTTATTATAATAATGTAATTCACTACTATACTATAACGATTCGTTCCATCAACTATTTTGCGGATAAAACCTCCAGTTGTGATTGATTGCTTTGTTATTGTTGAACTGGTTCAGCATGAACGTAATAGTAATCATTCTTGGAGTCAGCATCGTCGTGATTGAGAACAAGTGCAATTCTTGTATAAGCAGTTGCCCAGTATGTAATAATATGCGCTTTTTCAGGAAGAGCCTTGAATAAGGTGCGGTAATGCTCTACCTGCTTACCCACTTCGGTTCCCTTGCCATAATGGTTAATCATAAGTTCCGTCAGTTCACTGATTTCCTTTTCCAGGATGGCAATATCGTTGCCCTTGCCTTTTTCTTCGGAATTGTAGCGCAGTTCGGCATACACCTTGTTCATATCATTGTTGTATGTCCTTGGTTCGTAAACGGTGAAACTCCGGCTTTTGTCAAGCAAACATGTAGCAGTAAACTCTCTTGGCTTGCTCATCGAAAACTTTCCCCAATCGAAGCACAAGAATTTGTCGAAGTAGATGTCGTGGTGCATCGTGTATGTATAGACGATGCGACCTTTCTTGTAACCCTCAAAGTATGTGGTCAGGTTTGGGTTCGTATAGAAGAAACGGGTAGTCCATGTCAGGACAGTCTGCGCCTTGCTCTGATTGCTGCGGTGTATGACATATCTGTCTGGAACAATTCTGTCGTTGGCACTCCAAACGATGGAGTCGAAATATTCCAATGCTGGGTTTGGAAGCATTGCCGTGCCGAGATGGTCGGTCAGTGAGAATTCTACATTTCCAAAAGCGACGATGACACTTCCGTTGGTACCTTCTTCAAAATCGTCGGGGTTGTAGTATCTTGCACTTACACGGAACTTGCAGTCGTCAGGAACGGCACCGGTAAAATCAAAGTTTGCATCATAATCGTATGCTTTCTTCATTTTGGCAAGTTCATTGTCGGTCATGCGTTGATAGACAACCATGCAATAAAAAGGTTTCTGATCACCGTGCTCGTCGTATTTGACACCAATTTTTTGCATGGTGTACATATAGAATTCCTTTCCTTGGAGAGTGGCCAAAGCCAGCACTTGCATATAGCGGTTTTGCAAACTTTCGCTTTCTGTGCCACGCATGATGAAACCCTTTGTAGCATCGTAGCGCCACGTTGTCTTATTATAGAATTTGCCTGGGGTGTCACCATGGCGGAAACCGACAAGCCGACTGTCTGACTCAAACCAGTAATCTACATATCCTCCACCAATAACTGTTTCGCGATAATCTTTCTGTGAAAGCCTGCCGTCATTCTGAACTTCATATATGCCAATGACTTTCCATCCATATCCCTTTACCTCATCCTCAATAACTGTAGCTCTTGTTGGCTCGCAACTTTCGAGCACACAGCAGCCATCATCGTTAATCGTATAAGTCCTATCGAACAGATTGTCATAGTTAATATCTGGTCCGTTAGGTTCGTCTGTCTTATCACAACCTGTAAAAGAAACGATGCAGAGCATCGCCATCAGAAAAATCCAAATCCTTTTCATTGCTTACTTTATATTTATGTATTAAGTTCTTTTTCTTGAAATTTTCGTATGTATTACCCTCTATTGATTCGTTCTACCAATTCATCTGGTGTAAGTATCTCCATCTTAGAGA
>ENA-OUOU01001844-OUOU01001844.1-human-gut-metagenome-genome-assembly--contig:-NODE-1844-length-10595-cov-4.765655_pt1 | contig 10595 bp, 9 predicted proteins | sample MGYA00237936_ERZ548765 | MGnify/ENA primary metagenome ERZ548765 (study PRJEB26490, sample SAMN05356889) | human gut metagenome | biome: terrestrial biome; feature: human-associated habitat; material...
GTTGACGGCTGTGCTTTTTGTTCCGATGGGTGGAAAGTTCTTCCGCTTTCTTGTGATCGTGAAGGTTTTTGCCGGATTTTGTTTACGCACCCGGAAAAAGATGATATGATAAACTAGGTATAATCGAGTGATATGGTAGCCGGAACGTCCTGCTGCGTGAGCGCCCTCAGGGGAGAAAATCGATGAAAAAATATCTCAAAGCGGTCGTGTCCGGGCTGTGCGCCGCGGCGCTGGCCCTTGGCTGCGTGAGCGGCAGCAGCGCCCGCAAGGTGCTGGAATACGGCCTGAGTGACCTTGCCGCTGCGGACCGCGAGACCGTGGAGCAGCGCATCGCCGAGGGCCAGAGCGCTGCGGACGCAGAAGCCGAGTTCCTGACCGACGATCACTTTGAGGCATGGTATCATCAGGATATCTGCAGCCAGCTCAAACAGTACGAGGGCTGAGCCGACGGAACACGCTGAGGAAAAGAGGTGATGGCGATGCTGCGCAGACAGAAGGATACGGATGCCGCCCGGCGCAAAAAAACGGGCAGGCCTATCTTCCGCACCATTTTTAACGCCATGATGCTGGTGATGCTGGTGGAGGTGGTGCTGCTGGCAGTCAGCATTGCCATTACCAATGTGGACGGCAGGCTGAACCAGAACGCCAAGGACATGCTCAACATGCAGGTGCGCAACCGCGTCAGCTACGTGCAGGACCTGATGCAGGATGCACAGAACCTGACCGATCTGTCGGAGCACATCAACAATACCGTTCTTGCCATGCAGGAAGAAGGCCAGCTCAATCTGGCCGAACTGAACACGAGCCGTGAGAAGAGCGACGCACTGCTCACGGCCATTGCGCCGGAATTGGTGAACACCCTGCGAGCAAAACCGGTCAGTGGCATCTTTGTGGTACTGAACACCGTGAATCTGCACAACCTTGATGTGGGCTGCGGCCTGCCCGGCATCTACCTGCGGGATCTGGACCCGGATGCCCGCCCTTCGGAGGACAACGCCGATCTGATGATCGAGCGCGGCAGCTCGGCGGTGGTCAAAAAGCTGGGCATCACCACCGATAAAAGCTGGCAGCCCACCTTGCGCTACTACGGCCTGAAGGGCAACGGCTTTTCCAAGACTCCCTTCCAGACCGCGTGGGAGGACGGCGCAAGGCTGAACGCCGAGGATTACGGCCGCTGGACCACCAGTGCCTATAAGATAGGCAACGACAGCCGCACCGCCATTGCCTACTCCCAGCCGCTGATCCTGCCGGACGGCACGATCTACGGTGTGGTGGGTGTGGAGCTGCTTACCAGCTACCTGCAGACAAAGCTGCCTTACAGTGAACTGCAGGACGGCAATACCGGCACCTACTTCTTAGTCTCCACCACTGCTGATGAGGAAGATACCTCCTTTATCGTCAGCAAGGCGGTCACTTCCAGCGAGGATATGATCACTTCGGAAGCACCGGCCGGCATGATGAACTGCGAACTCCGGGCGGACGAGTGCTGGCTGACGCTACGGAATAAAGACTATTATGCCGTGGCCCTGCCCATTACCCTGTACAGCCGCAACGCGCCATTTTCCAATGAGCGCTGGCTGCTGATCGGCACCGTGAACAGCAAGGTGCTGTTTGCCTTTGCAGACAATGTGCGCAACGTGATCGCCATTGCCATTGTGTTTACGCTGGTGCTGGGCGCGCTGGGCAGTCTGGTCATTGCCCGCAATCTGGCCTATCCGGTGGAGCTGCTGTATCACGAAGTGGTGGACGGGCAGGAGAAAAAGCAGTTCCCGCAGCTGTCCCATACCAACATCCGGGAGCTGGACCGTCTGGCCGATGCACTGACCAGCTTGAACAGCGAGCTGCTGAACAACTCCACAAAGTTTTTGCGCATCATGGACATGGCCAGTGTGGAGCTGGGCGGCTATGAGCTGAGGTTCGACACTGGCAGTGTGTATGTTACCGATAACTTTTTTGCGTTGCTGGGTGCCCCCCAGCCCAAGGATCACTTCCTGAGTGTGCGCCGCTTTGAGGAAAAGCTGAGCAACATCCAGCTTTCCCATCCCTGTACCACCACGGCAGAGGGAGACAAGATACTCACCATCCGCAGGGAGGGCGAGACCCGCTACATCATGCTGCGCGTCACCAACGACCAGACCACGCAGGTGGGGCTGGCCGAGGACGTTACCGCAGCCACGCTGGAGCGCATGCGTATTGAGCACGAACGCGATTACGATATCCTGACCGGCCTGTATAACCGTCAGGCCTTCCACCGCGTGAGCGAAGAGCTGTTCCGCGATCCGCACCAGCTGGGTGTTGCAGCTCTGCTGATGATGGATCTGGACAACCTCAAGCACATCAATGATACCTACGGCCACGACTGGGGCGACCAGTACATCCACCGCACTGGCCGCTGCCTTGCGGAGAACACACCCAACGGCACTGTGGTGTCCCGCCTTTCCGGCGATGAGTTCGTGCTGCTGTTCTACGGCTATTCCAGTCAGGATCAGATCCGTGAGAAGATCCGCACCCTGAGCAGCGCCATGCAGAAGAGCGTTGCCATCCTGCCCAGCGGCAATGAGCTGCGTATCAGCATTTCCGGCGGTGTGGCGTGGTACCCGGCCAACGGCACCGATATGGACACCCTGAAAAAGTATGCCGACTTTGCCCTCTATCAGGTCAAGCGCACCAACAAGGGACATCTGGAAGAGTTCAGCATGGAGATCTACCAGCAGGAAGCACAGGCCGCACAGCTGAGACGCGACTTCCAGCAGCTGCTTACCGAGGAGCGGGTGTGCTATGTGTTCCAGCCCATCTTCTCGGCCCGCACCGGCAAGGCGATGGCCTACGAAGCCCTGATGCGCTCCGATATGGAAGCGCTGCGCTCGCCCGCTACCATCATGAAGCTGGCGCGGGAGCAGGGCGCACTGTGCGAGATCGAGCGGCTGACCTTCTTCAAGTCGCTGGAAAACTTCGACCACCTGCGCAGCGAAGGCCTTGTGCGCAGGGACACGATGCTGTTCATCAACTCCATTGCAAGCGTCTGCCTGCCCAGAGAGGACAGCGAGTATATGGAAAGCCGCTGGCATGAGCTGTGCCGCCAGATGGTCATTGAGATCACCGAGGAAGAGGAGATTAACCACGAAGCACTGGAGGCCAAGCGCCATGTGCCGGGCTTCTCCGGCATGTTCGCGCTGGACGATTACGGCAGCGGCTTTGCCAACGAGAACAGCCTGCTGGAGCTTTCGCCCCGGTTCATCAAGGTGGATATCGCCATCATCCGCGGCATCGATACCGACCCGGACAAGCAGCAGATCGTGCAGAACATCGTGGCCTATGCCCACCCGCGCAGCATGCAGATCATTGCCGAGGGCGTGGAGACCGCCGCCGAGCTGCGCAAGGTCATCGAGCTGGGCGCGGATGCGCTGCAGGGCTACTTCCTTGCAAAACCTGCCGCCGTACCGGCCAAAATGGCACCTGCCGCCCGCAAGGTCATTGCCGAGTACAGCTCTGCATCCGACAGCGGCTGAATACGAACATAAAAAGTCCCGCAGAAATGCGGGGCTTTTTGTATCTGCCACTGGCGTATTACAGTTTGCTGCGGTATACTGGAACCGGGCAAACAACAGCACAGGAGGTGCTTTTTTATTATGGTACAGGTAGACCTTATCACCGGCTTTCTGGGCGCAGGCAAAACCACCTTTCTGCGCCGGTATGTCCGGTATCTGGTGGCACAGGGCCACAATGTCTGCATTCTGGAAAACGACTTCGGCGCAGTGAACGTGGATGCCATGCTGGTGCAGGACCTTCTTGGCCCGAACTGCGACCTTGAGACCATCAGCGGCGGATGCGACTGCGACACCCACCAGCGCCGGATGCGCACCAAGCTCATTGCCATGGCCATGCGCGGGTTCGACCGGGTGGTGGTGGAACCCAGCGGCATCTTTGATGTGGACGAGTTTTTTGATGTGCTGCGGGACGACCCGCTGGACCGCTGGTATCACATCGGCAATGTGATCGCCATAGTGGATGCCATGCTGCCGGAAACGCTTTCGCCGCAGGCTGAGTATGTGCTGGCATCCGAGACGGCCAACGCGGGCCGGGTGCTGGTCAGCCGTACCCAGTTGGCCGGGCAGCAGCAGACCGCTGCCGCCGTGGCCCACCTGACCCGTGCGCTGGAGGGCTGCAAGTGCTCCCGCCGCTTTGCGCCGGAAGAGATCATCACCAAGGACTGGGCACGGCTTACCGATGCCGACCTTGCCGCCATTGCGGCCTGCGGCTGCAGGCAGGCCAGCTGCGAAAAGCTGCATTTTGACGAGCACGAAGCCTTCAGCTCTCTGTGTTTTCTGGAGCAGCACCTGACGCTGCAGCAGCTGCAGGCCGCTGCCGACCATCTGTTTGCGGATGCCGCCTGCGGCCATGTGCTGCGGGTGAAGGGCTTTGCACCGGACCCGCAGGGCACCACCGGCTGGCTGGAGCTGAACGCCACCGCTGCCGGCAGAACGCTGGAACCCATCCCGCAGGGGCAGGATGTGCTCATCGTCATCGGCGAGGGGCTGGACAGGGCAAGGATCGAAACGCAGCTTCACCGCTGAGCTTTCAACGAACGTTGTAAAACTGGTGCAAAAAAGGAGAACAGAATCATGAAAAAGAACCCGCAGATGCCCTCGGCGCGGCGCATCCTCGGCATGGTGGTCGGTATTGTGATCATCGGGCTGGGCATTGCACTGTTCAAGCAGTCTCACCTTGGCAACGACTCCATCAGCGCACTGAATATGCGTCTGGCCGAGATGCTGGGCATCTCGCTGGGCGTGCAGAACCTGTGCACGAACATCCTGTTCTTTGCACTGCAGTTCTGGTTCGGGCGCAAGTACATCGGCCTGGGCACCTTTGTCAACGGCATTGGCGTCGGGTTCATTGTCACGGCCTTCTACGACCCCATTGCAGCCCACTTTGGCCCGGCCGAGGCGCTGGGCCTGCCGGTGCAGCTGCTGTGGGTGGCGCTGGCGGTGCCGGTCACGGCGCTGGGGGCTTCGCTGTACCAGACGGCAGATCTGGGCATCGCCCCGTACGATTACCTCTCGCTGGGCCTGCGGGACTACACCCCGGTGCCGTACTTCGGCTGCCGCGTGTTCACCGATGCGCTGTGTGCGCTGCTGTGCTGGCTGCTGGGCGGCCTTGTGGGCGTCGGTACGCTGATCTGTGCCTTCTGCCTGGGGCCCTTCATCCAGTTCTTCAACGGGCTGGTGTCGGAGCGGGTGCTGCACTACAAGCCGGGCGGCCAGTAAGATCGGGAAATCAAAAAGGCGTGCACCTCCTTTGCGGAAGTGCACGCCTTTTGCTGTGCAGAAATCAGAACTTGAACAGCGGGGTGCCTGCCAGCACATCGCCCTCGGCCAGCATCTTCAGCTCGCCCATGTCATCGCCGTTGGTCACGATGATGGCGGTAGCGGTGGGATGGCCTGCGGCGCGGATGGCGTCCAGATCCACCTTCAGCAGCGGGGTGCCGGCCTTGACCTTATCGCCCACCTTGACCAGTGCCTTGAAGCCCTTGCCCTGCATCTCCACGGTGTCCATGCCAACATGGATCAGGATCTCGATGCCGTCCTCGCTGGTCAGGCCCACGGCGTGCAGGGTGGAAGCCACCTGTTCCACGGTGCCGTCAAACGGAGCATACACGGTCTTGCCGGTGGGCTCGATGCCGCAGCCGGGGCCAAGGATGCCCTGTGCAAAGGTCTCGTCGGGGATGTCGGCCTGTGCCAGCACCTTGCCGCGGATGGGGGTCAGAACGGTCTTGCTCTGACCGAAGAATTTGACAGTCTCTTCCTGCTCGGTCTTGCCGCCGAACAGCTTATCAAAAAAGCCCATGTTAAAATACCTTCTTTCCGATCATTTCATAGAGCCAGCCGGCCGGAACGCTGTCCTGCAAGGCCCACCGTCTCCAACCCATTGGTCTACCCAAAAGATACCACATTGTGAAAGGAATTGCAATTGGTATCCCGCATAAAACCGGCAGAAAATCTTCGGCAGGGTCACATCAGGTCGATCAGCTGCTCGATCTCCTCCATGCGGGTGGCCCAGCTGGTGGCAATGCGCATCACGGTGTGGGTGTCGTCGTACTTCTCCCAGAAGCCGAACTTTGCCAGTGGCTCCAGCGCTTCCAGCTGGCTGTTTTCCAGAATGGGGAACACCTGATTGGTGGGCGACTCCATATAGAAGCGGTAGCCCTTGGCAGCAAGGCCCTCCTTCAGACGGTCGGCGGTCTCGATGGCGTTCCGGCTGATGCGGGTGTACAGATCATCGGTGAACAGCACATCGAACTGCAGGCCCATCAGACGGCCCTTGGCAAGCAGCGCGCCCTGCTGCTTGACCATAGTCATAAAGTGGGCCGGTGCGCCGTGGGGGAACACCACGGCCTCGCCGCACAGCGCGCCCACCTTGGTGCCGCCGATGTAGAACACATCGGTCAGGCGGGCGATATCCTGCAGGGTAACATCGGTGCCCTTGGCCATCAGACCGTAGCCCAGGCGTGCGCCGTCCATGAACAGGGGCATGTGGTACTCCTGACACACAGCGTGCAGCTCTTCCAGCTCAGCCTTGGTGTACAGGGTGCCGTACTCGGACGGGTGAGAGATATATACCATGCCGGGGAACACCATGTGGTCGTGGTTGGCATCGGCATAGAAGGTGGCGCACCAGTCGCGCACATCGGCGGCGCTCACCTTGCCCTCGTGGGCGGGCAGGGCAATGACCTTGTGGCCGGTATACTCAATGGCACCGGCTTCGTGTGCAGCCACATGGCCGGTGGCAGCAGCCATCACGCCCTGCCAGCGCTGCAGCATGGACGCAATGACGATGGCGTTGGTCTGGGTGCCGCCGGAGATGAAGGTCACGTCTGCATCCGGGCAGCCGCAGGCAGCGCAGATCTTTGCTTTGGCGCTGGCGCAGTAGGGGTCGGTGCCATAGCCGGGCACCTTTTCAAAGTTGGTCTCGGCCAGCTTTTGCAGGATGGCAGGGTGTGCACCCTCACAGTAGTCGTTCTCGAAATACAGCATATCGTTACTCCTGATCCAGTGAGATAAAGTGTTGATAGGGCTATTCTACTACGGGGGAGAGGGAGTGTCAAATCGCGTCCCTCTTTACGGCAAAGGATTTTTACTGTATCTTTAGTTTTTCTATGGTATAATGCGGGAAACGGAATATATTATTTGGGAAGGGGAATGTGCATGAAAAAACAGACGCTTGTGCGGGATGCCACCGTAATGCTGCTGGCTCTGTTCGCCGCCTATGCCATGGTGATGCTTACACAGGCCGTTATGGGCCGCATTGAGGGCGTAGCAATGCTTATCTTTATGCTGGCGGTATTCGTCACCTCTATGTATACAGAAGGTTATGCGTGGGGTGTGGCGGCTTCGCTCATCAGCGTGCTGGCTGTGAACTTTGCCTTCCTCTCACCGTATTTCGCCTTCAACTTTACCCTGTCGGAAAACCTGTTCTCCGGCCTTGTGATGCTGGTGGTGTCCATCATGACCAGCACCCTCACCACCCGCATCAAAAAGCAGGAACAGCTGCGTATGGAGAGTGAAAAGGAAAAAATGCGTGCAAACCTTCTGCGCGCGGTTTCTCACGATCTGCGCACCCCGCTCACCTCCATCTACGGTGCCTGCTCCACTGTGATCGAAAATTATGACTCGCTGGATAAGGAAAAGACCATTAAACTGCTTGGCGAAGCCTGCAGTGATGCCCAGTGGCTGACCCGCATGGTGGAGAATCTGCTTTCCGTCACCCGCATCGACAGCGAGAAGGTGACGGTGCAAAAGACCCCCACTGTGCTGGACGAACTGCTGGATACGGTGCTGGTCAAGTTCCGCAAGCGCTACCCGGAGATCCCGGTGGAGCTGGAAACGCCGGATGCCTTTATCGTGATCCCCATGGATTCCATGCTCATCCAGCAGGTGCTGATGAACCTGCTGGAAAATGCCGCTCTGCACGCCGAGGGCATGACAAAACTGACCTTGAAGGTGTTCACGGTGGGCAATCGTGCGGTGTTCGAGGTGACGGACGATGGCTGCGGCATCCCCAGAGAACGGCTGAAAACGCTGTTCTCCGGCACCGACCCGGATGTACCGGCAGACAGCCGCAAGCACGGCATGGGCATCGGCCTTTCGGTGTGTGCGGCCATCATCAAGGCGCACGGCGGCGAGATCAAGGCCGAGAGCCGTCTGGGTGAGGGAACGACCATCCGCTTCTGGCTGGAGACCGAAGAAATTGAAATGGAGGATGCAGAAGATGAGCAATAACAAATTCAAGGTCCTGATCGTAGAGGATGAGGCAAATATCTGCAGCTTTATCGAAACGCTGCTCACCACCAACGATTATCAGGCTCTGGTGGCTCATACCTGTACCATGGGCCTGACCCTGTTCGCCTCCCACAACCCGGATCTGGTCATTCTGGATCTGGGCCTGCCGGACCGGGACGGGCTGGAATTCATCCGCACCGTGCGGCAGAAGTATATGACCCCCATCGTAGTGCTCTCGGCCCGCACCGACGAGATGGATAAGATCGAAGCGCTGGATCTGGGTGCCAATGATTACATCACCAAGCCCTTCAGCACCGGCGAACTGCTGGCCCGCGTGCGCGCTGCCCTGCGGCTGAACCGCTACAGTGCCATGCACGGCGGCAATGCCCCGGCGGGTGAGTTCCGCGCACAGGGAATGCGCATCAACTATGACCGCCGTAAGGTGTTCGTGGACGAGCAGGAGATCAAGCTGACCCAGACCGAATACAACATCGTGGCATTCCTTTCCCAGCACGCGGGCCGCGTGATGACCTATGCGGCCATCGTCAAGGCCATCTGGGGCGATACCGACATCGGCAGCACCAAAAAGCTGCAGGTGAACATGGCCAATATCCGCAAAAAGCTGGGCAGCCGCCCCGGCAGCAATCCCTACATCCTCAACGAGCTGGGCGTGGGCTACCGCATGATCGACGAGGACCCGGAGAGCCGTCAGGCTGCGGAGGCGGGCGAATGATCCCTGCACTGGTAATTTTTGCTGTCACCTATCTGCTCATGCTGGCACTGCCCAAAGAGCGCCCATGGGTGGCGCTGTGCAGTGCGGCGGTGTTCATGGCACTGGGACAGCTGGGCGTGTATGATTTTTCGCTCTCGGCGGCGCTGGGGGCGGTGGATTACAATGTGCTGCTGATGATGTCTGGCACCATGGGGATCGTGTCGCTGTTCATCCGGAGCCGGATGCCGGCCCGCCTGGCCGAGCAGCTGATCGTCCGGGTGCCCAATGCCCAGTGGGCTGTGTGCGTGCTGGCACTTTTTGCCGGGGTCATCAGTGCATTTGTGGACAATGTGGCCACAGTGCTCATGGTGGCACCGGTGGGCCTGGCCATTGCCCGCAAGCTGAAGATCTCGCCGGTTCCGGTGATCATTGCCATTGCGGTGTCCTCCAACCTGCAGGGCGCAGCCACGCTGGTGGGGGATACCACCAGCATCCTGCTGGGCGGCTTTGCGGAGATGAACTTCTTTGACTTTTTCTGGATGCACGGCCGCCCGGGCATCTTCTGGGGTGTGGAGCTGGGCGCGTTGACCTCCCTGCTGGTGCTGCTGTGGCTGTTCCGGCGAGAAAAACAGTCCATCACCGCCAGCGTGGAAACACAGGTGGAGGACGATGTGCCCACCGCCCTCATGCTGCTGACGGTGGGGCTGCTGATCGTGGCATCTTTCCTGCCGCAGCCGGAAAGCGGCCTGCTGGCAACACTGTACGATCTGCGCAGCGGGCTCATCTGCATGACCCTGTGCGTGGTGGGCGTGGTTCGTGCCTGCCTGCGGGAACACTCGGCAAAGCCGCTGGTGCAGGTGGTGCAGGAGTTGGACCGGGACACTTTGCTGCTGCTCTTCGGGCTGTTCATCGTGATCGCGGGCATCCGCACGGCGGGTGTCATCGACGCTGCCGCGCAGCTGTTCCATACCGTGGCCGGGGAGGATCCTTTCCGGCTGTATGTGCTGCTGGTGGTGGTATCGGTGGTGCTGTCGGCCTTCATTGACAATATCCCCTATGTGGCCACCATGCTGCCGGTGGTGCAGGGCATTGCCGCGCTGATGAACAATGGTGCAGGCATGGCACCGGAGGTGTTTTACTTCGGTCTGCTCACCGGCGCAACGCTGGGCGGCAACCTGACCCCCATCGGGGCATCGGCCAACATTGCGGCCATCGGCATCCTGCGCAAGAATGGTGAGACCGTGCGCACAGCCGACTTTTTGCGCATCGGGGTGCCCTTTACACTGGCGGCAGTGCTGACCGGCTCGGTGTACCTGTGGCTGGTGTGGGGCCGCGCGTTGTAAGCAACAGAAAATGTCTGCCGCCAGCGCCCGGCGGCCACGCTCAAACGACCAAATAAACCACCCGTCCTGTGCCGGAAAACCGGCCTGCGACGGGCTTTTTTACGGAAGTATGACGTTTTATAAAAAGAGAAAAGTTTTTTGCAGAAAACGCTTGACAATTTCGGTATATCTGGTATAATAACTATCGTTCCGAGCGACACGGCTCACGAACAAAACAGAATATGCGGATATGGCGGAATTGGCAGACGCGTTAGATTCAGG
>ENA-OUOU01001846-OUOU01001846.1-human-gut-metagenome-genome-assembly--contig:-NODE-1846-length-10572-cov-3.846819_pt1 | contig 10572 bp, 8 predicted proteins | sample MGYA00237936_ERZ548765 | MGnify/ENA primary metagenome ERZ548765 (study PRJEB26490, sample SAMN05356889) | human gut metagenome | biome: terrestrial biome; feature: human-associated habitat; material...
CATGCTGTTGCCCATCTTGATAATGCCGTGACCCTCGCTGGCGTTGCGCAGAAATGAGTGAAGCCGATGTTAATAGCCTTTTGCCAGGGTACCATATTGACCAGCTTAGAGAGGTATGGGGGAAGCCTGATACCAGTGAAAACAGCACTGCATGTTGGAAACGTGGGAATGACACTACTCTCGTTGTAAGTTATAAAAATAATGGTATAGTTGCGATTTGTGGCCTTAAAGACGATAGCGGTGCCTCCATAGGAGAATAACAAATTCCAGTTTGATAGCCCGGCTGATTTTTCGAAATAGTTATTTGAAAAAGTCGGAGCCGGCCCATCAACCAGTTATGTACGAAAATAAAACGAATATATATTTTGATCCTGCACAGAATCGTGCAGGGTCATTTTTGTTGATATGTTCTGAAAAATGCTATCCGCGTGGCATGGCTACTTGATGTATGTCAAGTGCAATGAACTAAAAATAGTAATTGTGGAAAAAAATCAAGAGAACGTACTCTTATAGTATAGAGCAGCAACGCTCATACAAGGATGGCAAGTGTACCAGTGTTTTTGTACATTTCCCTTATGAATTTGCCCCTTGTACAATGAAAGAACAAGGAGGCGTTCGAAATGACAGACTATATTGGGAATTACAAGAATCGACCGCGCAGGGTGGTGTTTTATGGCCGTGTTTCAACAGAACATGGGGAACAGCTATCTGCGCTGGGAAATCAGATGGAATGGTATACAGACCTTGCATTACGCAATCCCAACTGGACCGTTGTAGCGCAGTACATAGACGAAGGCATAACCGGTACCCAAATGAAGAAACGTCCATCATTTATGCGGATGATAGAGCACGCAAAGGAACACCGCTTTGACTTGATTGTCACACGTGAATTGTCGAGGTTTGCGCGTAACACTGTGGATGCGTTGAATGCTACGCGAGAACTGAAGCAATACGGCGTGGAAGTCTATTTTGTAAATGATGGCATCTGGACAATGGACGGTGATGGAGAAGTTCGCTTGACCATTATGGCGAGCATTGCCCAAGATGAAAGCCGCAAGACCAGTGAGCGCGTAAAAGCCGGACAGAAGATGAGCCGTGAGAAAGGTGTACTCTATGGCAGCGGTAATATTATCGGTTATGACCGTGTGGATGGAACTTATGTAATCAATGAGGAACAGGCGGCAACGGTGCGCAGAATCTTTAATCTGTACGCCGAGGGGCACGGAGAAACGACTGTTGCCAAAATGCTTATAGAAGAAAACCGCAAGGATGGCGGTGGTGGGCTGAGCTGGACGGCGAGCAAGGTATCACGGGTACTCCGCAAGCCCACTTACAAGGGCTATATGACCTATAATAAATCCCATATTGATGACTTCCTCAGCCATAACCGCATCAATCACAGCGAGGAGGACTTTGTTCTTGTAAAGGGAAACTTTGAGCCAATCGTCTCAGAGGAGCTATGGGAAACCTGCAATCAGATCCGCAGTAAGCGAGCTGCATTTGTCAAAGGAAAAGATGGTCGTGCCCATAAATTTGGTGTGTCCTTTCCGCAGAACAAATGGACGAAAATTCTGTTTTGCGATTGTGGGATGCGATTCCAAATCGAAGGCTACGATAAAACGGCCAACGGTGGGAAAAATATGCGGCTTATCTGTGCACGGTCGAAAATGTTCAAAAAGAAAGATGCCGCCAGAGCACTGAACGGCATTCCTTGTCCGGCACCATACGCATCTGAATGGAAGCTGGAATTGATGGCAAGGGAAGTGTTCCGTACAGTTTGGAAAGAAAATGCCGAGGATATACTGGGTCTTTTGCGGATGTTGGATGCAAATCTGAACACTACCGGCACACCGAATGATGGAAACCAGCTGGAGAACAAGCTCTCTGCGCTGAATGAGGAATTGGACGATCTTGTCAGCCAGCGGGCAAGCCGAAGCATAACTATGGATGATTTCTTAAGCAGAAGTACGGAAATCAACAATGAGATTATAAATGTCGAAGGCTTACTGCAAAGTTCCATACAGGAACAGCGTCCTAAAGCAAGGTTAGATATGCACAGCATCGAGGCTGCACTCAGCGATGATGCCTCTTTTCCGGATGGTAAAATAGAGCCGGGCTTTCTGGACAGGTATGCCAGCCAGATTGTAAAAAGCAATAACCGCTACATTTGGATGTTGCAGTTGATGAATGTGCAGCAGATCATGCCTATCCAATCGGAAAGGCAGCCGATAGCGATGGTTACATATAAAAGTGGCGTTCCCTATGATATTGAGCAAGAGCAAATCGGTAAGCAGGATAAAGAAAGTGCTGGACCCGATTGCGCGACAATATGTCGTCCACAGGATTTCTTTTTGAACATGAGCCGAACCAAAAGAAAGCGTAAGTTGGTGGAATGGCTGGAAAGCTGTCAAGAAAATCAGGTGAGCGTGCTGGATGAAAAGATACCACTTTTGAGTTTTGCGGTTGACTTTGTGACAGCCTATGAGTATCAGAAAGCGCGTGGGATTAAGATCCACCCCGGTTTGTGGAAAGATATGCGTGTGGATATATTTCTGGTAAAAAAAGAAAATTGAAAAAGTTGTGGAAAAAATCCGATTCGCTGTTCTCTTATGTATTAGGAGGTTCCAAACCTCCGAAAAAGTGAATAGCGTCCTCTGCTGTACCGCATTGGGGAAGCAGCGCCATGACTGGATTCCACGAGCGTGCCAAGATGCGAGAAAACATATCGCATGGCTGCAAAGCGATGCGAGGCAAAGCGCCGGGAAGGGTTGCCTGTCTGGAATTTGCAGAGGAAGAGAAACGCACAGCTATAACGACAGATCGTGCCGTGGAGGAAAAACTTCCACGGCATTATTGTGCCGTTATGGAATGACGCTAGATTTGCTATTTGAATCCGTAAATGGTAATATTATAATTCGGATGAGGAATAGACCGTGATGGCAACTATTCGGGAATTCCGAATGGTTCAAACAGATGACATCTGACAGGTTCATCGAAGGAAAATTATCGAAATTTGTGGCTTATTGCGCCTTTCGAGTTTTATCTGCATATATTTTTGAAGATTATATGCAGAAAGCAGGATTCCATGTGGCAAAATTTAATCATCGTCATAGCAGATGAGGTGTCTGCGATGATAGATCATGCTATGAAAGAGATCCCTGCTGCGGCGCTTTTGTACCTTTTGTACTATTATAGGGAAATTTCCAACTTGCTATTTGTAGCGATAAATGGTACTATATGACTATACTAATGTCATTTGAATGTTTAGAAATAAATGACTTCTGAAGGAGGCTTTGGCGAAATGGGAAGATTCGTGAATCCGGATAATAGTGCGTTTCAAGTTGCACTGAATTCAAAAATTTATATGGATAAAACGGGTCTGCTGGAATATACCAACAGCGTTCTTGATACACCAGAAGCATATATCTGCAATAGCCGCCCCCGGAGATTTGGTAAGTCCTATACGGCTAATATGTTGGCAGCCTATTACAGCAAAGGCTGCGATTCAGAAAAGATGTTCGATGGGCTTACAATCGGCAAGAGTAGCGACTTCAAAAAGCATCTCAACAAGTATGATGTGATCCATATAGATGTACAATGGTTTTTGTCCAGCTGTGCAGACATCAAAAGTATTATATCCTACATTACGCAATCAGTTTTTGAGGAACTAAAAGAGTACTACCCTGAAGTTCTTCCTAACGAAGTGTTGACATTGGCGGACGCTTTGTCGCGCATCAGAAACTCGACCGGTCAGAAATTTATTGTGATTATTGATGAATGGGATATTCTGATCCGAGATGAAGCAACCAATAAGGCTGTTCAAGAAGAATATATCTATTTTCTGAGAGGCTTATTCAAAGGTACAGAGCCGACAAAATACATTCAGCTTGCATACCTCACCGGCATTCTGCCAATCAAAAAGGAAAAAACGCAGTCGGCCTTGAATAACTTCGATGAGTTTACCATGGTCAGTGCCAGCACGTTGGCACCTTTCATTGGCTTTACGGAAGAAGAAGTTAAGAATCTTTGCGAGGAGTACCACAAAGACTTTGACAAGGTAAAAAAGTGGTACGATGGTTACTTGCTGCGGGATTACCAAGTTTATAATCCCAGAGCTGTTGTCAGCGTTATGCTGAAGGGAGAGTTTAAGAGCTACTGGTCGGAAACGGCTTCCTATGAAGCAATCGTTCCCCTTATCAACATGAACTATGATGGACTGAAAACGGCAATCATTGAAATGCTTTCCGGTGGGGAAGTTAAAGTAAACACGGCTACCTTCAAGAACGATACCGTTAATATCCAAAGCAAAGATGATGTTTTGACATATATGATCCATCTTGGCTACTTGGGATATGACCAGAACCGAAAAACAGCGTTCGTTCCGAATGAGGAAATCCGGCAGGAATTGACACTTGCGGTGGAAAGCAAGCATTGGAATGAGATGTTGCTGTTCCAGCAGGAGTCTGAGAAGTTGCTGGATGCGACATTGGATATGGATGGCGATGCAGTAGCCACTCAGGTTGAGAAAATCCATGACAACTATGTTTCTGCCATCCAGTACAACAATGAAAACTCCTTGAGCAGCGTCTTGGCGATTGCATACCTGAGCGCTATGCAATATTACTTTAAGCCGGTTCGAGAGCTGCCCACAGGCAGGGGCTTCGCAGACTTCGTTTTCGTTCCAAAACCGGAGTACCGAAATGACTATCCGGCGCTTGTTGTGGAGTTGAAGTGGAACCAAACGGCGGAGACTGCGATGCAGCAGATTAAGGAAAAAAAATATCCGGATTCGCTGCGTGGCTATACAGGAAATCTTCTCTTGGTAGCTATCAACTATGACAAGAAAACGAAGAAACATCAGTGCCTTATTGAAAAAGTAGTATAAAGATCATGCCGTGGAAGGAACCTTCTTCCACGGCTTTTCTATACCATGATTGAGTCATTGACTTGTACATTTTGAAAATACTGAATGCAGTATTATACTGATGGGGAAGGAGGGAAAATCGATGCAATATGATAAAGCAGATCAGCAAAACTGCCCGCGCAGAGTCGTGTTCTATGGGCGCGTGTCCACGGAACTTGAGGCGCAAATATCAGCACTGAAAAATCAAATGAACTGGTATCTGGAGCTTGCAGAACATCATCCGAATTGGACGGTGGTTGGGCAATACGCCGATGAAGGAATCTCAGGTACTGGCATGAAACCCCGACCTTCTTTTATGAAGATGCTGCGAGATGCCCGGAAAAAGAAGTTTGACCTAATCGTGACCCGCGAGGTTTCCCGTTTTGCCCGAAACACGGTGGATACTTTGGTTACGACCCGTGAGCTGAAACAGTACGGCGTTGAAGTGTACTTCGTCAATGATGACATCTGGACGATGCGTGGCGATGGAGAAGTTCGCCTGACCATTATGGCAAGCCTTGCGCAAGATGAAAGCCGTAAAATGAGTGAACGCACCAAGGCGGGCATTCAGACGTCACAGAAAAAAGGCACCTATGTTGCGGGACCGACACCGTTTGGATATAAGCGTGATAAAAAGGCTCATACGCTTGTGGTGCAGGAAAGTCAGGCAGAGACTGTCAGAAAAATTTTTGCTTGGTATGCTGATGGCATAAATGGCACCGAGATAGCCCAGACACTAACGCAAGAAGGCGCACCGAATAAATCCGGAATGCCACAATGGAGCGCGCGTCAGGTTCTCTCAATCACCAAGAATACGATTTATAAAGGGTATTTGACATACAACAAATCGCATATTGATGATTTCCTCAGCCATAAAAGCATCAAGAACAGCGAACAGGATTACATTCTGGTGAAAGGCAGTTTTGAGCCAATCATTTCAGAGGAACTATGGGATAAATGTCAGCGCCGCAGACATGCATGGCAGTCGTACAAAGATGGCAATATAACGCAGGCTTACTTGTATGGAAAGAGCGAACACGCCGACAAATGGGCTTGCCGCCTGTTTTGTGGCTGCGGGGCCAGAATGCGGGCGTTCCGCGCAGAGAAAGGCATTGTTCGATATATTTGTTATCAACGGTCGCTGAGGAATGTAGCCTCCAAATGCAGCGCCCCCAATGTGCAAGCATGGAAGCTCGAATTGATGGCGCGAGAAATTTACAAAAACGTTTGGCAGGATCACCGGCAGGATATTTTAGAAGAATACCAGCAGGAACAAGAAAACGGAGCTGCCAATAGTGAAAAGGTAGAGGAAGCACTCAGCTGGCAAGAGTCGTTCCCAAACGATGAAATCAGCCGGGAATTTCTGGACAGATTTGTGCTGAGAATCTTCTCCATCGATGGACAGAAATTCATCTGGGAACTAAATCTATTTCAAGAGTCATGCACTGTTCAATGCAATGTGCGCGGAACGTACAATTACCATTCGATTTCGGCGGAAAAAATCATGCCGGGAAAAACAAAAGCGAAGAAAGGGGATGGGGCCGTCAATAGGATACTTGAGGTTGCAAACAGTACGCGCTTTTGGGTACATACCTATGATGACGACCCAATAAGCAGGCAGCAATTAAAAATCCACGCGCTTAAGTCACGTAGATTTTTACAATTAAATGTGGATTACGATAAGGCTTGTTCTTATCGAAATTCGCGTGGCTGCGTGCTTTGGCCGAAGCAATGGAAAGACCTGACAGTTAAGGTCGTTCTATAAATCATAGCAAGCCCCTAATCGCTGTACTACAGTGGTTAGGGGCTTTTTTTACGCAAAAATGCCCTTTGGGTACATTTTCGGCAAAAAGTATACGATTTTTGGGTACATTTTTGGGGTCAAATCGGGGTACTTAAGAGCTATCAAAAAACCGCAGGAGTACGCAGCATGACGAGGAAAACATCGCCTGCTTACAGAGCAAGCAAAGAGGAAACTATTCCAATAAATAAGTTGCATCCCTTTTCCAATCATCCGTTCCATATCCGCCATGATCTGGAATTCAGTGAATTGGTAGACAGCATTTCAGAGAGCGGCATCATTACGCCCATCATCGTCAGACCAAAGGTTGGTGTCGGCTATGAAGTGATAAGCGGACATCGCAGGTGGGAGGCTTGTAAAGAACTCGGCATCGAAAGCATCCCTGCCAGAGTGGAATACATAGACGATGACGAAGCCACGATTCTGATGGTCAACAGCAATATCCAGCGTGAGCATGTGCTGCCAAGTGAGAAGGCGTTTGCTTATAAAATGCGCATGGAAGCGTTGAAACATCAAGGACGAGCAACTTTGGGACAAGTTGTCCCAAAGTTAAAGTACAATAGGTCGGAAGCGGTAATTGGCGAAGAAGTAGGGGAAAGCTACAAGCAAGTACAACGCTATATTCGATTGACCTATCTGATTCCATCTATTTTGCAAATGGTCGATGACGGTCGCATTGCATTCAACCCAGCGGTCGAAATCTCCTATATGACAGGGGAACATCAGACATGGCTCAAAGAAGAAATGGAGATGTGTGATGCTACACCGTCTTTGGTTCAGTCCCGAACACTAAAAGACATGAGCCGAAATGGAACGCTGACGGAGAATTACCTGCATATCCTACTGACAGAAGAAAAGCCGAACCAACGGCAAAAGTTCTTTCTGAATCAGTCTGATGTGCAGCAGTACTTCCCATCCAACTATACACCGCAGCAGATGCAGAATGTCATCATTTCGCTGCTGCGGAATTGGGAGCACAAGCGCTCCAGCCGCCAGCGCCCACAGCGTGAGGACGAACTGGAAAGATAAATAAAAAGTACAATATGTAATAGCTTACGAAATGTAGTTTTGTGAGCCTTCTTAGCTGCACCCATTTTTAGGCAGGAGAAGTGAGATGCAATACGAATATTTTTACGGCGCTCAAGCCGAGCAGTTCTCTTTTTACCGCATACCCAAAGCGCTATTTACAGAGCCGAACTTCAGGGAGCTGTCCACCGATGCCAAGGTACTGTATGGGATTCTGCTGGATCGAATGAGTTTGTCGCTGAAAAATCAATGGTTAGATGCACAGAACAAGGTTTACATTATCTTCACCGTGGAGGAAATCATGGATGCACTGAACTGTGCCAACCAGAAAGCCACGCGCCTGATGGTGGAACTGGAAAAGCGGGCAGGGCTTATCGAGCGCAAGCGACAGGGGCTTGGTAGACCGAATTTGATTTATGTAAAAAACTTCGCAGCAACGATAAATGACAAGAGCTGTGAAAAAGGTGATTCTTGATATGTGATTTTCACACTTCTGGATTCTTGAAAATCACACGAAACTAATACTGATAATAATTAGACTGATTATAGTGATACTGAGAATATAAATTACAGTTAGGAAAACAGAATAGGTGGTAGAGTATGCCCGGTGTAACAGAGCAGGAAATCGCCCAAGCGAAGCAGATGAATCTGTATCAATATATGCAGCTGTGCGAGCCGGACAACTTCAAACCGGAAGGACCCGGACAATTCCGCCACAAAGGGCACAGTTCGTTGACCTTTGCAGAGGATGGTTCGTGGACGTACTTCAAAACGAAAGCTACCGGCCGCACAGCGCTGAACTATCTCATAGCGGTCGAGGGCGTTTCGTTTGTAGAAGCGGTGCGTGAAATCAATCGGATACAGGGCGGTGTCCGTCCTTCTTTCCAACCTGTAAAAACGCCCCCACACCCTGCCGAGAAGAAACCGGCGAAGGAATTCAAGCTGCCGAGACCTGACAAAAACAACTACGCAGCTACTGCCTATTTGCGCAAGCGCTGCATCCACCCCAATGTTCTGACGGTCTGTAAGCAAAAGAAAATCCTGTATCAGGCGAGCTTCAAGGATCATCCGAATTGCGTATTTGTCGGACGCGATGGAAACGGTGAACCCAAAGGTGGCAGCTTGCGCGGTTGTTCGCAAATCCAGTTTCGCCGCGATATTCCCGGTAGCAAGAAGATATATCCGTTCTACATCGAAGCTGCTGCCGCTGCCGACACGGTGGAAGTGTACGAAGCGCCCATAGATGCCATGTCGGGTGCCTCGCTGAAAATTATGCAGCACACTGGAAATTGGCGCGGCATTCACTATCTGGCGCTGGGCGGTACGGATTACGCTGCACTGGATGCGTTTCTTACATACTACCCGAACATAACCCATATTGTCCTGTGCCTTGATAATGACGAAGCCGGTAGAACCAGAACGCAGGACATTATCAAGCACTTGGAGGGCAGCGGCAAAACCGTGGAAGATCGTCCGCCGCCTATCGGCAAGGACTATAACGACACGTTGGTGCAGGTCACGCAGGAATACCAAAAGCACTGTATCAGCTTGGATGATATTTTGGAGGAAACCAGATGAAAACTATTGCTATCGCAAACCAGAAGGGCGGTACGGGCAAAACGACTACCGCGTATAACTTGGGCATTGCCCTTACCCAGCAAGGCTACCGCGTACTCATGGTGGACTTTGACCCGCAGGGCAATCTGTCCTGCTACTGCGGTATCCCGCCTGAGCAGGACCTTGAACAGACAATCACAGAGCTTCTGATGAAGGTTGCCTATGAAAAGCCCCTCTCCCACAGAGAGTGCGTTTATCAGAGCAAGCGCACGGATGATTCTGCACCACAGGTGGATTTCATTCCGTCCAATCTCCGGCTGGCCAGCTTTGAGCTGGCAATGGGCACCATGATGTGCCGCGAGGTGCTGCTGAAAACTTGTCTGGAGCAGTACAGCAGCCAGTATGATTACTGCATCATTGATTGCTCTCCCTCCGTAGGACTTTTACTGACAAACGCGCTGTCCGCTGCCAACGAGGTTATTATCCCGATGCAGGCGCAGCCGTTCTCGGTTGTTGGTATGTCGCAGCTGACAAATTCGATTTCCAGCGTGCAGCGCAAAATCAACCCCGGACTGCATATCAGGGGCGTTTTGCTGACGATGACCCAGCATACGAAAGTCTCAGAGCATTATGCCCATGATGTCCGCGCCAAGTATGGGAGAACGCTCCATGTATTTACTACGGAAATCCCCTATAACGTCAAAGTGCAGGAAAGTCAGGCGTTTGCAGCACCCACTATCCTGTACGAACCCAAAAGCAGCAGCGCAAGAGCATACGTTGAATTTACGCAGGAGGTATTAGGTCATGGCCGCGAAGAACAAGTTTATGAACGCGATGAAGATGCCCGCGATCGCTGATATGTTTTCCTCAGAGGCTGACCGCCAACGAGAAAGCGGCGACCTAGTAACGGAAGTACCGCTTTCTGAACTGCATCCTTTCGTCAATCACCCTTTCGAGGTGCGAGACGATGAAGATATGCAGAAGCTGGTGGACAGCATCAAGGAAAACGGCGTACTTACAAACCTGACCGTGCGCCCCCGCGCCGAGGGTGGCTATGAAATCATCTCCGGGCATCGGCGCTTCCATGCCGCGCAGCTTGCAGGGCTGGACAAAATCAAAGTGCAGGTGCGGGATGTTGATGACGACCAAGCCATCATCGACATGGTAGATGCCAATATCCAGCGAGAGCATATCAGCCCGATGGAAAAAGCAAGAGCGCTGAAAATGAAAAATGAAGCGCTCAAGCGAAGTGCTGGCAGACCTAAAGGAAATTGGGGTCAACTTG
>ENA-OUOU01001851-OUOU01001851.1-human-gut-metagenome-genome-assembly--contig:-NODE-1851-length-10557-cov-10.573891_pt1 | contig 10557 bp, 9 predicted proteins | sample MGYA00237936_ERZ548765 | MGnify/ENA primary metagenome ERZ548765 (study PRJEB26490, sample SAMN05356889) | human gut metagenome | biome: terrestrial biome; feature: human-associated habitat; material...
GCATCGAGCAGGCATTGCAGCAGTTGAAGGATGCTCACAAGGCAGGTGATGTTGCAGCCATCGATTCAGCTATCAACAACTTGAACACCGTAATGCAGGCAGCTTCTCAGCAGATGTACCAGGGCGGCCAGCAGGCAGGTCCTCAGGGTGCACAGGGTGGCCAGCAGGCACAGCAGGGTGCTAACGATGGCGCTCAGGATGTTCAGGATGCAGACTTCGAGGAGGTTAAGTAATCTCTCTCATCATAGAGAAGTTATTAGATTAGCATAAAGATCAAAGGCGTGTAAGGCTCTGGAAATGAGTTTTACACGCCTTTTTTCGTGTCTTTATGTTTTTTTATATATCTGCTTATGGCTTTATCGCAGAAAAATATGTATATTTGCAGGTTATGAAGGGGCGGAAGTTCCAGCAAGAGAAGAAAAAGACAAGTTCTAGTAAAAGAAGGAAAGGAAACGGGATATGGCAAAGAAAAGACCGCAGGTAGCACTGGTTTATGATTTTGACGGGACATTATCTCCCGGCAATATGCAGGAGTTCGGATTCATCCAGGCAACCGGAAAGACGAAGGAGGAATTCTGGGATAAAAACCGGAAGCTTGCCGTGGGCAAGGATGCCAACGGCATTCTTACCTATATGTATATGATGCTGGATGAAGCAAAGAAGAACCATATCTCGCTCACCCGCGAATCCTTCCAGAGCTTCGGCAGGAATGTGGAGCTCTTCCGTGGCGTAAGGCAATGATTCTCGTTCATCAACGAATATGGTGCAAGCATCGGCCTCGACATCAAGCACTACATCAACTCCTCGGGATTGAAGGAGATGATAGAGGGCACACCCATCGCTCAGGAATTCGAGAACATCTATGCCTGCTCGTTTCTCTATAATGAGGATGGCATCGCCTACTGGCCAGCCGTAGCCGTGGATTATACCACGAAGACGCAGTTTCTCTTCAAGATCAACAAGGGCATCCGTCAGGTGAGCGACAACAGTAGGGTGAACCAGTATATTCCTGATAACAAGCGCCCTATCCCTTTTCCGCGAATGATTTATTTCGGGGATGGAGAAACCGATGTGCCCTGCATGAAGATGGTAAAGGAGCACGGCGGCCATGCCATCGCCGTATATAACACGCCCGAGAAGGAGGCGATGGCGTGCCAGCTGGTAAGGGAAGGCCGTGCCAACTTTATGTGTACGGCTAATTACAGCAGGGGCGGCGTGATGAACATCATCGTGAAGCGAATTCTGGATAAGATCAAGGCGGATTTCGAATTCGACAGATTGATAGAGGTGAACCAGAAGAAGGCGTGGAAGTAGAGACGGAAATATAGGTGAAACACTGAAACGCTGAAACGCAGGAAAGAAAAAGAAAGAAATATAATATTAATAAATAATTAATGGGAAGAAACAAATACTCAGCAGGAGAAATCAAGGAAATCGGTAAGTTGCTGCGCCTGAAGAATGCCGGCAACCGTTTGCAACAGAAATTGATACGCCACGACCTTCGCGTGGATTATGAATTCAACATCTCTGACTTCAATGAGCCGGGCAAGGCTTTCGGCGAGGAGGAACTGCAGGATGCCATCAAGCGTGGCGCCATCCAGATTCTCGACGATGCCACCATCGAAGCCATGAAGGCGAAACGTGCAAGAGACAAGGCACGTGATGAGGCAGAGAAGCAGAAGGATGCCATCGCCAGCGGTGAGCAAACCGACTGGCAGGAGGCTATGAAGGAGTGGAACGAATGGGAAAGTTCTAAAGAAAAATAAATGTTAGAATCGAATTCCGAAGGAGATTCCGAGGATTTATTGAATTATAAATAAGATAGAAACAAAAAAGAAATATGGCTAAAGTATTGATAAAGACTTCAGAGGGCGACATCAAGGTGCGCCTCTACGACGAGACTCCTCAGCATCGTGACAACTTCTTGAAGTTAGCAAAGGAGGGATATTTCGATGGCACTCTCTTCCACCGTGTCATCAAGGATTTCATGATCCAGGGCGGCGACCCTGACAGCAAGGGCGCTCCAAAGGGCAAGATGCTGGGCACGGGCGGACCTGATTACACCATCCCTGCCGAGTTTGTTTATCCACAGCTCTTCCACAAGCGCGGTGTCTTGAGCGCTGCCCGTCTGGGCGACGAGGTGAACCCTGAGCGTGAGAGCAGCGGCAGCCAATTCTATATCGTCTGGGGAAAGACCTACAAGCAGAACGAGCTGAAGCAGATGGAGAAGCAGATGGGCATGCAGATGGAACAGAACATCTTCAACCAGCTTGCCAAGGAGCACCATGATGAAATCATGAACTTCCGCCGCAACCGCGACCGTGAGGGCTTGATGAAACTCCAGGATGAGCTGGTGGATGAAACCAAGAAGCGCTGCAAGGAGCAGGGTTACCCTAAGTTTACCGAGGAGCAGCAGAAGGCTTACACCGAGGTGGGCGGAACCCCATTCCTCGACAACCAATACACCGTTTTCGGCGAGGTAGAGGAAGGTCTTGACGTAGTAGAGAAGATTCAGAACTGCGAAACCATGCGTGGTGACCGCCCTAAGGAGGATATCAGCATGGAGATTTCCATTATAGAGGAGTAAAGGCTTTAAGTAGCTTCAACAAGATGACCGTATGGTATAATGGCAGATCCGCATCAAGGATTACCTGGATGCATTGAAGACTCCTCTTCAGGTTGAGGTGAAATAGAAACTTCGAATACAACATTTTTATCTCACTAGGAAATATTAGATTCTTCACTGTGTCAATGTTTGTAATCCACAGAGAAAGTTATGTTCCGCAGTGTTGAACTTAAGTTCAACACTGCGGAATACAAGTTCAGCACTTCTGAACATAGGTTCAAAAGTGCTGAATATAGTTTTAAATTAAGAGTACAAGAAATACTCGTTCTTCTAAAAATCTTAAATCTTATAGTGCAATCAATCTTACTTCGTCATCTCGAAGCCCACGCGCACGCCATCGTAGTTATCCACAATGCTGCTCACGGCACTCATCGTAGTGCTGCCGGTAAGATTCAGCTTGCTCAGGGTCTTGACCAGCGTGAGCAGCTTCTTCTGCTCGAAGAGAAGGCTGATGCCATTGGTGGTGCGGGTGGCAAAACCCGAAGCACTCAACAGCAAACCCTTCAGCTGGATGGCATGCGTCTTCTCATCGAAGGTATAGGTGCCGTTCCATGACTTGCCGTCGATCTTGGCAGCAAAGGTGCCATCGGTCTTGAAGGTAAAGTAGGTATTGCTCTTGCTGAAGCCGAACTTACTGTAGTACTTGCTCAGATCCTCCTCTATCTTGCTGGCAGCAATCTCGCCGCCAGCCTTTGCCAGCAGATTCTCTGAGGTGAAGGCGCAACCCGGCTTGCTGTACTTCCAGGTATGGGCGCAGAGATCTGCCTGCGAGAAGGTGGCAGAACCTATCACATTGTTCAGAATGCCATTGATGATGCTGCTGCCGGTAGAGCTGCTGCCGGTAGTAGTGCCGCCACCCAGCAAACCGCCTAATACGCCTGCCACTACGCTTCCTGCAGAATAACCGCTATTGGTGGTAGTAGAAGTAGATGTGGTAGGAGCAGATGCCGCAGCTGAAGATGTTGCTGTAGATGAAGAAGTGGTCTTCTTGGCTGTTGTTTTCTTGGTAGTTGTTTTCTTCTTCGATGTCTTTTTAGTTATTTTCTTCACAGGCATCAATTCTGAAAGTGAAGCCTCCTGAACAGCTTCATTCATTGCGCATACATTGCTGCCGGAAGTGCTGGCAAGCACCAGGGCAGCCATTAAAAATACCTTTCTCATTTTTTACTTTCTATTTATTATAATTGTAACTTTCGTTTCAAAAATACATCCTGCTTATATGATGCAGCATTTTCCTTTTTCGCTGCAAAGTTCGCACTTTTTCCGCAAATAACAAAGAAAAAACTCATTTTTCATCATTATTTGCTATTTTCTTAGACGAAAGAGATGGCGAAAGGTTCAAATATCGTTCAGAAAAAGGTATAAATGTTTCATTTTTTTGACGTACATCAAAAAAGAACGATTATTAGCATAAATTTATCAAAAAGTGTACCCGAATATGATAAGAAAGCCCTATCTTTGCACCGTTAACAAAATCACAATAGGTTATGAATGATTTAATTAAGGTCAACACAATGAGTGAGAATATGGCATTGAACAAGTGCCAGGAGATTCTCAACGATCGCCGTGAGGCTCTTGCTTCTAAGGCGAAGAAGAATGATTAAGGGTAACTTTCGCAAGAGAGTGCTCTTGAGAAAAATTACGTAAGAGAGAAAGGAAATTACGTAAAAAGATTATTTTCAGAATGACTCTTTGATACCACAAAGAGAAAAAAAAGGCAAAAAGTCCCGTTGGCGAGTAAAATCATTCAACGGGACTTTTTGGATTTCTATGCTGATCGGAATGATATCCCAGCGGGGGGATATTATTCCTGGCTCTTCTCAGCCTTCATGATTACCTCGACATGGTTGCCGCTCTTCATGAGTACATTCTTGAGGAAGTCGGAAACCTGCTCGCCACGGAGGTTCTTCACGAACTCCTTGTAGCCGGTATGGTTATCGAAACCGAGACCTGTATAGTTGGCAATAACGCCGAGCCAGTAGGCATTGTTCTTCTCATCTACGCCTGCCTGCTTCAGGAGAATCTCCTTCACCTTCTGCAAGTCGGCAGCATCTACCTGCTTCTCTACCTCTTCTACACCCTTGAAGAAATAGGTGATGGCGGTATCAGCCTTCTCCGGATTCAAGCCGGCATTGGCGGTAATGCTGATGGCTGCCTTGTCGTCGAAATCGCGGAGCATGCCGAAGGTGGCTCCTGCATGGTAAGCTGCACTCAACTGCTCACGGATGGTGCGCAGATACTGCATCTCCAGCAGTCGGGCGGTTACGTCTGCCAGTACCATGTTCTGCATAGAGAATGGCAACTTGGTACTCCATATCTCTGATGCCTGGGTTTGAGGATTAGACATCGCCTTGGTAAAGTTGTTCTTCACCTCGCCCTTGGCGTATGGAATCTCCTTGTTCTTCAGCTTGAAGCCCTTGTTTGGCAAGCTGGCGATATACTGCTCAATGAGTGGGAGGAGAGTCTTCTCATCGTAGTTGCCCACGAAGTAGAAGGTGAAGTCCTTGGCATTGCCGTAATACTCCTTGGCAAGCGCCATCAGGCGATCGTAGTTGATGGCGTTGATCTCATCAGAAGTAGGAATGCGGCCAATCTTGCTACCCAGGTAAAGGGTGCTCTGCAATGAATCCTGATATACCATGTTAGGATTGTTGCTCTGGTTGGCAAGAACAGTGGCAAAGGTATTCTGAAGATTCTTGAACGACTTCTCATCCTTGCTCAATGCTGTCATCTTGAGATAGATGAGCTGCATCAGGGTTTCGATGTCCTTAGGAGTAGAATTACCCGAAAGACCATGGCTGTAAGGCTTGATGGAGAAGCCTACACCTGCCTGCTTGCCTGCGAGTGCCTTTTCGAGTTCGGTGCTTGAGAAATCGCCCAAACCGCTGGCACCCCAAGCCTCGGTCATCAGCATGATGCTAGGGTAATCGCTCTTCTCGAGAGCAGAATAACCCACCTTGGCACCGGCTGCGAAGAGAATCTCATTATCCTTGAAATCGGTCTTCTTCAATACCACCTTGGCACCGTTGGAAAGGGTAAGCTGCTTGTAACCCAGCTGCTTGTTCTCTACGGTCTTCTTGATCTTGCCTGGCTTAGGCAACTGAGCCATCAATGGCTCCTGCTTCACGTTGTCCACGTATGCCTCCAGCTTCTCAGAGCGCACCTGCTTCACGATATCGGCAAGCTCCTTCTCGGTAGGATAAACGGCACCCTCTGCCTCGCGCATCAGCACCATCGATACCAGGTTGGTATCGCTCTGGCAAACCAGCTGCTTGGCATAGGCATTGATGGCCTCCAATGGCAGCTGAGGTACTACCATCTTGTAGATCTGACTCTCGTCCTCTACCGATGGGATTGGCTCGTTGGAGATGAAGTTATCCACATATTGAGAGGTAAACTGCTCATTCTTCATCTTATCCTTGTTGGCAAGCGTCTTATCTACCTGGCTCAGGAACTCCTCCTTGGCACGCTGATACTCAGTGGCGGTGAATCCGAAGTCGTGCATGCGCTTTGCCTCGCGCAATACGGCTGCATAAGCCTCCTTTACCTTACCTGGCTTTGCCACACCGATAAGACTGAAGGCACCCTTGGTAGAAGAGAGCAGGAAGTCGCCGTCATCGGCACCTGCCTGAAGGAATGGGCAGTCAGCTTCCTGTGCAATCTCGGCATAGCGTGCACCCAGCATAGAGGTAACCACATTGTCCATGTATCCCTTCATGAGATAGCTCATGTTGCCCTTCATCGCATTAGGGATGGCAGAATGCTTCATGAAGATATTGAAGATATCATACTGCTGCTCCTTGTCCTTGTCGATTACGTAGATGGCTGTATCATTATCGGCAACTTCCACCGGCTCAATCTTGGCGGCATTGGCAGGCACCTTGATGCCCGAGAAGAGCTCCTTGATCTTGTTCTCGATATGGTTGACATCTACATCACCCACGATGATGATTGCCTGATTGTCAGGGCGATACCACTTGCGGTAGTAAGCACGCAGGGTTTCCGGCTTGCAGCCATCGATGACGCTCATCAATCCGATAGGGAAACGGTAGCCATACTTGTTGTTCTGATAGAGTTTTGGCAATGAGCGCTCTATCATGCGCTGCTGACCCACGATGCGCATGCGGTACTCATTGTGTACCACGTCGCGCTCGTCATTGATGGCTTCCTCGGTAAGAGAGATACCGTTGCTCCAATCCTTGAGGATGAGCATGCATGAATCTACGGCTGTAGGGCGGGTAGTAGGTACATCGGTGAAGTAATATACGGTTTTCTCTACGCTGGTATAGGCATTGAGATTTCTACCATACTCCACGCCGATGCTCTGCAGGTAATCCTGGAGAGAGTTACCCTTGAAGTGATCGGTACCGTTGAAGGCGAGGTGCTCAAGGAGGTGAGCCAAACCGCGCTGATCATCGTTCTCATTGATAGAACCCACTTTCTGGGCAATGTAGAAGCTGGCTACATGCTCAGGATAACTGTTGTGACGAATGTAGTAAGTCAATCCATTGTCGAGATGACCAATCTTCACATTCTTGTCCACAGGAATGGCTGGCATCTGTGCCATCGCACTTCCCACAGATAAACACAGCAGAAACGCTGCAAAAATCTTTCTTAGTTTCATCTGCTATTGATTTATAAAATTTCTTGTTTCAAATATTCCGCTTGCAAAATTACACAAAATAAAAAAGATTTGCAAGCATTTGGGAGATTATCTTCCCCAATACCTGCAAATCTTAACGTAAAACTAACATTGGAAGCTCTTCATCCACGAACCGCGGTAAAGTCGGATGAGGAAAAGCGTGCCTCTGAGGGTAAGCTCCGTAGCCATCGCAATCCAGACACCCTCCAAGCCATAGCTCTTGGAAAGGGCGTAAGCCAGGGTGAGGCGCACCAGCCACATGGTACCCAGATTGATGGCGGCTGGCTTCCGGGTATCACCCGCTCCCACGCAGACACAATAGGTTACGATGCTCGCTGCAAAGAAAGGCTCGGCAAAGGCCTCGATGCGAAGGCAGGTGGTACCCAGCTCGCGGATGCTCTCTACCGGCGAGAGCATACCTATCATCTCGGGGGCAAAGACATACATCACCACTCCCATCAATGCCATCACGCACATGCCCAATCCCACCGTCATATAGGCAAAATTGCGGCAGAGATCGGTACGCCCGGCACCATGCGTCTGACCCACCAGGGTGGTGGCGGCATCACCGATACCATAACCCGGCATATAGCAGAGGCTCTCGGCGGTGATGGCAAACGAGTGGGCAGCAATGGCGATATTGCCCAATGGTGCCACAATCATGGTGCTCACAATCTGCGCACCGCTCATCAGGACATTCTGTATGGCTATCGGGATGCTAATCTTGCAGGCATGGTGAAGGTATTCCTTCACCCACCGGAAAGGTTCCTTGTCCTGACGCAGATTGAGTATCCGGTTACGGCATGCCGTGAGGTAGAGATTTGGCAGCGAGATGCAGATATAGGCAAGCGCCGTGCCGCAGGCAGCTCCCACTACGCCCATCTTCATGACGTAGATAAAGAGGTAATTGAACACCACATCGCAGATGCATATCAGCACCGCCATCACACTCGGGGTATGCATGTTGCCTGCCGACTTGAGCATCATCTCAGAGACATGATACAGGAATACGAAGGGCAACGCCAAACCGTATATCAGAAAATACCGTGAGGAATTGCCCGCAATATCAGCACCGCCACCCAGCCAATAAGGCAGATGGGAATGCACTCCTACACATGCCAGGGTAACACAAAGGCTGAACACCAAACCGCATATCAGGGCATGGCGGAATACCTGACGAGCCTTCACGAAATCGTTGGCTCCGATGAAATGAGCCACCTGCACCGAGAAACCGGTAGCTGCCGCACTGAGCAAACTGCCAATGAGCCAGTTGGTTGACTCGATAAGTCCGATGCTAGCCGAAGCCTCAGCACCCAGATGTCCCACCATGGATGCATCGATGAAGAACATCATCACGGTGGAAATCTGCGCCAGCATGGAGGGAATACTCAACCCCACGATGAGATTGAGTTTCTCGCTGCGAGCCATCGCCCTACCCTCGCGTATCGACTCCATCAGATAATCTGTCTTATTCTTGAATAACATATTTATTCTCTTATTAATTGCGTTAACGAAAAAAATGGCGACTCCGAGAAGGAATCGCCACCTTTTATTTAATCTTATAAATTTCGTACCTTTGTTTTTCCCAAAACTTAACTTCCGCAGAGCGGAACAGTACTGTTTTTTGTCGTCACTGAATAAACAATCTTATTCTTACCTTAACTAACACCTGTCGTCCTTGAATAAACAATCTTTTCTAACTACCTTAACTAAAACCAATAAACCAATGAACAACAATCTTAACTTTACCTAACAACTAAACCTAATAAAATCTATTACCTAACTAAAAACCTAAAACTTATTTTTTCTGATGCAAAGGTACAACTATTTTCTGGAACTGCAATACTTTTACCCGAAAAAATGCAGAAAACTAACATTTTTTTAATATCGACAACATTTTGTGCGCGAACACGAACACTTGTTAACACATCAAAAAGGTATGTTAACACAAAGCGTTCCTAAGAATGCCATCAGACGGCAATCCTAGGAACGCTTCTATTCTATCACCTATATATAATAAGGTGTAAATCCCCAAAAAATCCTACTCTGTAATCCATTCTCCCTTGAGTGCCTGGGCAGCAGCTCTAGAACCCGGTATTACCTGACCCGGACGATAGTAGCTGTCGAGCACTATCTCGAAGCGAAGCATGGAATAGGCAGGGATTACGCTACTCGAACTCTGGGTAGAACCATAAGCCAGCTGATATGGGATATACACCAGCCAATGATCGTCGATGTGCATATTGAGCACGGCTGTGGTAAAACCATCTATCCAGCCACTCGCCAAATTGGTTGTTACCTGAGCTGTGGCCTTGTCGTAGGTACCCTCGAAGGTCTTATCGAATACATAACCTGCAGGATAAGTATCAGTGCCCAGCAATCTGCCCAAATAGCTCACCTTCACAGAATCGGTGTACATAGGGCATCCGCTGCCCTTGCCTTCCTTCAACACGCGAACCACAATGTGATCAGCATCCTTGTAGGAAAGCGGAACATCCATACCAGTCACATCCTTGTTAGGTGTCTGGTTCTGGAGCGACCATTTGCGAATCACCTTCCATTCGGTGCTGCCGTTGGCTATCTGCTGACGGGCATAAGCCAAAGTATCTTCAAAAGCCTGCTCGTTGCGCTCCTGCCAGTTGGCATACTCATCTACGGTGTTATCATCCTCGCTGCATGATGACAGGGCGAACACTGCCATCATGAGCAAGAAGAGATATTTAGAAATTCTTAATTTCATTACCAAGTTTCTTTAATACACTGGTGATACTTACGCGATCCTCGATGATGCCACGAAGGTCAGAGATAGCTACGCGCTCCTGCTCCATGGTATCACGATAACGCAAAGTTACCTTGTGATCCTTAGGTGTCTCGTGGTCAACGGTGATACAGAATGGAGTACCGATGGCATCCTGGCGGCGGTAACGCTTACCGATGGAATCCTTAGGATCGCCATAGTGGGTATTGAAGTGGAACTTCAACTCATCCACAATCTCGTGAGCCAACTCTGGCAGGCCATCCTTCTTATCCAATGGGAATACGGCGCACTTCACTGGAGCCAATGCCTCTGGCAGGCGCAATACCACACGTGTCTCACCATTCTCAAGCTTCTCCTCGCAGTAAGAGTGGCACATCACGCTGAGGAACATACGGTCAACACCGATAGAGGTCTCTACATCGTAAGGCACATAGCTCTCGTTCTTCTCAGGATCGAAGTACTTGATAGAGCGGCCGCTGTACTTCTCGTGCTGAGAAAGGTCGAAATTGGTACGGCTGTGGATACCCTCTA
>ENA-OUOU01001867-OUOU01001867.1-human-gut-metagenome-genome-assembly--contig:-NODE-1867-length-10507-cov-6.387868_pt1 | contig 10507 bp, 7 predicted proteins | sample MGYA00237936_ERZ548765 | MGnify/ENA primary metagenome ERZ548765 (study PRJEB26490, sample SAMN05356889) | human gut metagenome | biome: terrestrial biome; feature: human-associated habitat; material...
ATAACAGATCATTTGGATTGGATTTCCATTGACGAAGAAACTCATATGAATATGTCAGTCAAAAAGATTAATGCATACCTTGACTTTATTGAAGGAAGGCAATATCAAAATACATATCCAAACATTGCGTTCAAAAGATTCATTATCGATGTTAGATGCAAATATGAGATGCCTGCAAAATGTGTTCGTTATTTAGAAAAAGCTAATGAAAAAATAAAGCCATTGAAAACACAGATTAGACTGCAGGTCAATTAAAAAAGGTTCTTAGCGTTACCGGAAAATGGTGGCGTTGTGATTAGCAAAGGCAAAGGAGTACACGATGGCGTTATATACCATAGGGGACCTGCACCTGTCCCTGGGCTCGGATAAGCCCATGGATGTTTTCGGCGAGGGCTGGAGCAACTATGTGGAGCGGATCCGGGAGGGCTTTTCGGAGCTGGGAAGTGAGGATGTGACGGTCCTATGCGGCGACCTCTCCTGGGGCATGAGCCTGGAGGAGTCCCTGCGGGATTTGGAGTTTCTCCACGCCCTGCCGGGGAAAAAGATTCTCATGAAGGGCAACCACGACTACTGGTGGAACACGGCGGCGAAAATGCAGCGATTTTTTGACGAACACGGGCTGGACTCCCTGCAGATTCTCCACAACAACTGCACTTTTTACGGCGATGTGGCCCTGTGCGGCACAAGGGGATGGTTTTACGAGCTGGAGGAGCCGGGCAGCCACACGGAGAAAATGCGTAACCGGGAGGCCGGGCGGCTGGAGACCTCACTGAGGGCAGCGGGAGAGCGGGAGAAGCTTTGCTTTCTGCATTATCCGCCCCTCTACACCGGCTACCGCTGTGAGGAAATGCTGCGGCTTTTGCGGCAGTACGGCGTGAAAAGGTGCTATTACGGACACCTTCATGGTGGTATGGCTCACAGCCGAGCGGTGCAGGGAGAGCGGGATGGAACGGATTTTTCCCTGGTCTCCGCCGACTATCTGCGGTTCAAACCAAAAAAAATTTTAGAATAGTGCAAAAAGGTGTGGAAATTACAGATCTTTTCTGTTATCATATTTAATTGCATTGATTCGCATTATTAATGCTGAACGGAGGAAAAACAAAAATGAGTGTAAAATCCTGTGAAAAACTGGAAAAGAGCAAGGTTGCCTTGACCATTGAAGTCAGCGCCGAGGACTTTGAGGCTGCCATCAACAAGGCTTATCTGAAGATGCGCGGCAAGATGAACATCCCCGGCTTCCGCCCCGGCAAGGCTCCCCGCAAGATTGTTGAGAGCATGTACGGCGCAGAGGTCTTCTATGAGGAGGCCGTGAATATTGTCCTGCCCGACGCCTATGAGAAGGCTGTCAGCGATGAGAAGCTGGAGGTTGTGGGCTATCCTGAGGTGGAGCTGGAGAACTGCGGTAAGGATGGTGTTACCTTCAAGGCCACCGTCGCCGTATATCCCGAGGTGAAGCTGGGCCAGTACAAGGGTCTGGAGGCTCCCAAGGCCAATGTAAAGGTCATGGCCGCCGATGTGAACGCACGGCTAAAGGAAATGGCCGAGCGCAACAGCCGCCTGGTGAGCGTGGAGCGCGCTGTAAAGAAGGGCGATACCGCCAACATCGACTTTGAGGGCTTTGACAACGGCGTGGCCTTTGATGGCGGCAAGGGCGAGAATTTTGACCTGGAGATTGGCTCCGGCAGCTTCGTGCCCGGTTTTGAGGATCAGCTCATGGGCATGAAGGTGGGCGAGGAGAAGGACATCGACATCACCTTCCCCGAGGACTATACCCCGGAGCTTGCCGGCAAGCCTGTGGTATTCCATGTGAAGGTCAACGAGGTCAAGGTGAAGGAAGTCCCCGCCATTGACGATGAGTTTGCCAAGGATGTGTCCGAGTTTGACACGCTGAAGGAATTGAAGGCCGACCTGAAGAAGAAGATTACCGACGAGCGCAAGACCGCTGCCCAGCACGCCTTTGAGGATGCGCTGATGCAGAAGGTGGCCGACGGCATCGAGGCCGACATTCCCGAGGATATGGTGGTGCTGCAATCCCAGAGAATGATGGACAACTTCAAGCAGCAGCTGGCTGCCCAAGGTATCCCCTTTGACCAGTATGTGAAGATGACCGGCATGGATGAGGACGCCATTCAGAAGCAATCTATGGAGCCCGCTCTGAAGCAGGTGCGTATGGATCTTGCTGTAAGCGCCATTGTAAAGGCTGAGAACCTGGAGGCTTCCGACGAGGAAGTGGAAAATGAGATGAAGACCATCGCCGAGAAGTACGGCATGGATCTGGAGTCCATTAAGAAGTATCTGCCCGCCTCCGAAGTGAAGGAGCAGGTCATCCGGGAGAAGGTCATCAAGGTCGTTGCCGACAGTGCCGTGGCCGTGGAGCCCGAGGAGAAGGCCGAGGAGAAATCCGAAGACAAGGCTGAAGAGAAGAAAGAAGACAAAGAGTAATCTCAACTGTTAAAATCACTTATGGGCGGGTATAATTCTGTATTATGCCTTGCAGCGCAAGGCCCCATTGAACAGGAGGTATATTTCTATGAGTTTAGTTCCTTATGTTGTGGAGCAGACCAACCGGGGAGAGCGGTCTTATGATATTTTCTCCCGCTTGCTCAACGACCGCATCGTCTTCCTGGGCGAAGAGGTGAATGATACAACTGCCAGCCTGGTAGTTGCGCAGCTGCTGTATCTGGAGGCACAGGATCCCGACAAGGACATTCAGATGTACATCAACAGCCCCGGTGGTTCCGTCACGGCCGGCATGGCAATCTATGATACCATGCAGTATATCAAATGCGATGTGTCTACCATCTGCATTGGTATGGCTGCCAGTATGGGTGCATTCCTGCTGTCCTCCGGTGCCAAGGGTAAGCGCATTGCCCTGCCCAATGCTGAGGTGATGATCCATCAGCCCTCCGCCGGTACCCAGGGTAAGGTCACCGATATGGAGATCGACGTGGAGCATTTCCTGAAGATCAAGCAGCGGATGAACCGTATCCTGGCCGAGAACACCGGCAAGACACCTGAGCAGGTGAAGCTGGACTCCGAGCGCGATAATTGGATGATCGCCGAGGAAGCCAAGGAGTACGGCCTGGTGGACAAGGTCATTTATAAGAGGTAAACATGGCGGAAAAAAACAAAGAGCTCCACTGCTCTTTCTGTGGCAAGAGCGAAAATCAGGTACACCGCATGATCCAGGGCCCCGGCGTCCGGATCTGCGACGAGTGCGTCCAGCTGTGTATGTCCATTCTGGAGGATGATTACAGCCCAGCTGCGGAAAACAAATTCGAAGCGCCGGATCGTTTGCCCACTCCCCGGGAAATCAAGGCGGTGCTGGACGAATATGTCATCGGGCAGGAGGCTGCGAAAATCGCCCTCTCCGTGTCCGTATATAACCACTATAAACGCATCTTTTACGGCGGCGGTGAGGATGTGGAGCTGCAAAAGAGCAACATCCTCATGATCGGCCCCACCGGCAGCGGCAAAACCTTGTTTGCCCAGACTTTGGCTCGGGTGCTGCAGGTGCCCTTCGCCATTGCCGATGCCACCACTCTTACGGAGGCCGGCTATGTAGGCGACGATGTGGAGAATATCCTCCTGCGTTTGCTTCAGGCGGCAGACTTTGACGTAGAGCTGGCAGAGCGGGGTATCATCTATGTGGATGAGATCGACAAGATCGCCCGCAAGAGCGAAAACACATCCATCACTCGGGATGTGTCCGGCGAGGGTGTACAGCAAGCATTGCTGAAGATATTGGAGGGTACGGTTGCCAATGTCCCGCCTCAGGGCGGACGCAAGCACCCCCACCAGGAGTTTATTCAGGTGGACACCCACAACATTCTCTTCATCTGCGGCGGTGCCTTTGATGGCCTGGAGAAGATCATCGAAAGGCGCACGGACCGCAAGGGCATCGGCTTTGATGCTGTGGTGGAGAGCAAGGCACAGCGGCAGACCGGGGCTTTGCTCAAGGAGGTTCAACCTCATGACCTGCTGAAGTTCGGTATTATTCCGGAGTTAGTAGGCCGTCTGCCTGTGATCGCTGCGCTGGACGGACTGACCCGGGAGGATCTGGTGCAGATCCTTACCCAGCCGAAGAACGCCCTGGTCAAGCAGTATCAAAAGCTGTTTTCCTATGATAATGTGCAGCTTTTCTTCACAGAGGATGCGCTGGAGGCTGTGGCTGACAAGGCCATTGAGAGGAACATCGGTGCCCGGGGCCTGCGGGCCGTTATGGAGGGGATCCTCACTAAGGTGATGTTCGATATTCCCTCAGATCTGTCTATCCGGCGGGTGACCATTACCGCTGATTGCGTGACGGGAAAGGCAGAGCCTGAGGTTGTGCATGACGCTGGAAAAGAGTCCCGTGCGGCAAAATTAAAGACCGGAAAGGCAGACAGCTCGTCTGCGCCGGCCTCTTAAATGAGCGATAGGGGAGAGGCGAGGATTCGTCCCTCCCCTTTTTCCCTTGCTGCGTATGGCAGCCGAAAGGAGTGAATACCCAATGGAACAAAGAACGATGAATGTTCCCGTTTTAGCCCTGCGCGGGCTGACGGTTTTCCCCGGCCAGACCACCGGGTTTGATGTAGAACGTGAGATCTCCATGCTGGCGCTGAACAACGCTATGGAGGAGGGAAAGGACATTTTCCTGGTGACCCAGCGAGAGCTGGCTGTGATGCACCCGGAGGAAGATGACCTTTATTCCATGGGCACGGTAGCCCATGTGCTGCAGATTATTAAGACCTCAGATTCCACTGTCCGGGTGGTGGTCCGGGGTATGGAAAAGGGCTGCATCAAGCGCCTGTGGCAGACGAAGCCCTTTCTGCAAGCAAATGTGACCTTGATTGAGGATGAGTTTCCCGGGAAAATGACCAGCCGGGTGGAGGCCGTTATGCGGCAGACCTACGCCCTTTTAGGCGAGTATAAGGACATGGTGCCGGATTTGCCGGACGAGGTCATGGCCACCGTGCTGGACAGCAAGGACCCCGGCGAGATAGCCAATTATATTGCCTATAGCATTACCCTCCGGCATATGGATCGTCAGCGGATTTTGGAGGAGCTACATCCCGTGAAGCGACTGAAGCTGGTGAACGAGATCCTCACTCGTGAGCTGGATGTGATCTCGCTGGAAGTGGAGATGGAGAAAAAGGTCCGGGACCGTGTGGGCCGGGTGCAGAAGGACATGATCCTGCGGGAGCAGGTGAAGGTCCTGCAGCATGAGCTGGGCGAGGACGGCGACGACGAAATACAGGAGTATACTGAGAAGGTTCAGAAGCTAAAGGTCTCCCAGGAGATTGAGGAGAAGCTGATGAAGGAGGTCTCGCGCCTGGCCAAGCAGCCATACGGCAGCGCCGAGGCGTCGGTGATCCGCAATTATTTGGATACCTGTTTGGAGATGCCCTGGGGCAAGGAAACCAAGGAGCGGGCCGATGTGGAAAAGGCTCGGGCTATGCTGGATAAGGATCATTATGGCCTGACAAAGGTGAAAGAGCGCATATTGGAATACATAGCTGTCCGCCAGATCCATCCCCAGGCCAAGGGCAAGATTATCTGCCTGGTAGGCCCTCCGGGCGTGGGAAAGACCTCTATTGCTATCTCTGTTGCCAAGGCTATGAACCGCAAGCTCTACCGTATCAGCCTGGGCGGCGTGCGGGATGAGGCGGATATCCGCGGCCATCGCAAGACATACATAGGCGCCATGCCCGGACGCATCATTGATGGACTGATCCACAGCGGCTCCATGAATCCGCTGTTGGTGCTGGACGAGATCGACAAGCTGGCCAGCGACATGCGCGGAGACCCTGCCTCCGCACTGCTGGAGGTGCTGGACAGTGAGCAGAACAGCAGCTTCCGGGATCATTTCCTGGAAATCCCCGTAGACTTGAGCCGGGTCATGTTCATTACCACCGCCAACACAACGGACACCATCCCCCGGCCGCTGCTGGACCGCATGGAGGTCATCGAGCTGGGCAGCTATACCGACGAGGAGAAGGTGGAGATCGCCCGGCGGCATCTGATCCCCAAGCAGCTGAAGGAGCATGGCCTGCAAAAGCGCCAGCTTATCATTTCCGATGATGCCCTCCGCGGCATCATCAGCGGCTATACAAGGGAGTCCGGCGTGCGTGTGCTGGAGCGGGAAATTGCCGCTATTTGCCGCAAGGCTGCCATGAAGATCGCTACAGAAGGTGTAAAGAGGATTACCGTCACACCTGCTGATCTAAAAGATTTTTTAGGCGTTGTACGCTATACGGATTCGGCGCACCTGCGGCACAATGAGGTAGGTGTGGTCAATGGCCTGGCTTGGACTCAGGTGGGTGGTGAGATACTGGAGGTAGAGGTTAACGTCATGGATGGTACCGGTAAGCTGGAGCTCACCGGTAACCTGGGCGCCGTAATGCAGGAGTCCGCCAAGACAGCTCTGAGCTGCCTGCGCAGTCGGGCTGCACAGCTGGGCATCGAGCGGGATTTTTACAAGACCAAGGACATCCACATTCATTTTCCTGAGGGCGCCGTACCCAAGGACGGTCCCTCCGCCGGCATCGCCATAACCACCGCTATGCTGTCTGCACTGACAAAACGGAAGGTCCGCTGGGATGTGGCTATGACCGGGGAAGTCACCCTCCGGGGCCGTGTGCTGCCGATCGGCGGGCTGAAGGAAAAGACCATGGCCGCCCTGCGAAATGGCATCAAGACGGTCATCATTCCCCGGGAAAATGAGAAGGACCTGGAGGAGATCGACCAATCTGTGCGCAAAAAGCTGTACTTTGTGGCCGTGGATACGGTGGAAGATGTTTTCCCTGTTGCACTTGTGCCGGAGGAAAGACGAAAGACCGGGTCCGCCGCGGACGATTTGCCGCTGATTCCCGTGCAGCCTGCCTCCCGGACGGAGCTGCGTGTATAAGGAGCCAATATGGGTATCAACTTTAATAAGGCAGAGTTTATTCTCTCTGCTGTCAACCAAGGCACATTTATCCGGGATGGTCGGCCCCAGGTGGCCTTTGCCGGCCGCTCCAATGTGGGGAAATCCTCGGTTATCAACCGTTTGCTGAATCGCAAGAATTTTGCCCGGGTGGGTGCTACCCCCGGCAAAACCACCCAGGTGAACTATTTTCTTATCGACGGAAAAATTTACTTTACCGATCTGCCCGGATACGGTTATGCCAAGGTATCCAAGGAAGAGCGGGATCGCTGGGGGCGGCTAATGGAGAGTTATTTCCAGGAGCAAGGCCTTATCAGCCTGGGCGTTCTCATTGTGGATGCCCGGCACAAGCCCACGGCGGATGATGAGACCATGTGTACTTGGTTCAAGGAGAGCGGCTGTCCGCTGATCGTGGTGGCCAACAAACTGGACAAGCTGAAAAGGAGTGAGGTGGAGCCGAATCTGCAGCGTATTCGGCAGACGCTGGATTTGCCTGAGGAGGCAGTTCTGATCCGGTTTTCTGCGGAGAAGGGGCTCGGAAAGGGTGAGCTGTTATCCGCTATTGAACAATTATATAAATAATTGCAAGAAATGTGAAGGTATATACCTTCACATTTCTTTTGTGGCGTTTATCTGAAAAAAGAAGAAAGAAAAGAGGGGGAGCTTCTTGCAGAGAAAGCGGGAATAAGGTATAATAAAACCGCTTATAATTGTTTATATGCAGTACACAGATCCAGCGGAGTATATAAACCGAAGGAGAAGAAGAAATGGCTTCATTTTATGTCAACGGACAAGCGGTATCCACTGATAAAAACCAAAAGCTGCTTCGCTTTTTGCGGGATGAGCTGCGCCTGACCTCTGTGAAGGACGGCTGCAGTGAGGGGGCCTGCGGCACCTGCCACGTACTCATTGACGGCAAAGCCACCAAGGCCTGTGTTCCCTCCACGGACAAGCTGGAGGGGAAGCATATTATCACTGTGGAGGGTCTCAGCGATACGGAAAAAGAGGTCTATGCCTGGGCCTTTGCCAAAGCAGGGGCGGTGCAGTGCGGATTTTGCATTCCCGGTATGGTCATCTCAGCCAAGGCGCTGCTGGATGTGAACCCGGCCCCTGCCCGGGAGGAGGTGGCATTTGCCATCCGGAACAATATCTGCCGCTGCACGGGCTATAAAAAGATCATTGATGCCATTTTGCTGGCGGCGGAACTTTTCCGCAATGGCGGAGAACTTCCCTTGGAAAAGGATAGCGCTCGGGTGGGCGAGGCAATGCCGCGCATCGATGCCCGAGAGAAGGTCCTGGGCACAGGTAAATATCCGGATGATATTTACCTGGACGGTATGATTTACGGCAGCGCCGTGCGCAGTAAATATCCCCGGGCCCGTGTGCTGGCCATCCATAAGGAGAAGGCCGAGGCCCTGCCGGGTGTGGTGGGCGTGTATACCGCCGACGATATCCCGGGTAAGGTGAAGGTGGGCCACCTGATGCAGGATTGGGACACTATGATCCCCGTAGGGAAGATTACACATTACCTGGGCGATGCCATCTGCCTGGTGGCGGCGGAAACTCCGGAGATTTTGGAAAAAGCCAAAAAATTGGTGGAGGTGGAGTACGAGCCCCTGAAGCCGGTTTTTAGTCCTACCTATGCCGCCCAGCCCTTTGCACCGCTGGTCCATGAATCCGGTAATCTGCTGTGCGAAAAGCATGTATCCCGCGGCAACGCCGACCAAGCTATCCGCGATGCGGATTATGTGCTGATGTATCACTACGAGACCCCCTATACTGAGCACGCCTTTCTGGAGCCGGAGTGTGCCGTGGCTTATCGAGATGGGGACGGCGTTTCTATCCTTTCTACGGATCAGGGAACCTACGACACCGCCCGGGAAACATCCATTATGCTGGGTATTCCCAAGGAAAAGGTTCATGTGACCAATATGCTGGTGGGCGGCGGCTTCGGTGGCAAGGAGGATATGACCGTGCAGCACCATGCGGCGCTCATCGCATATCTATCCGGTCGACCGGTAAAGGTGAAGCTCAGCCGGCAAGAGAGCATCCTCGTCCATCCCAAGCGCCATCCCATGAAGGTGACCATCACTATGGGCTGCAATAACGACGGTCTGATTCAGGGAGTCAAGGCAGAGGTCACCGCAGATACCGGGGCATATGCGTCCTTGGGCGGCCCCGTGCTGGAGCGGGCCTGTACCCATGCCGCCGGGCCGTATCACTACGAGAATTTTGAGATTACCGGTCGGGCGTACTATACCAATAACCCGCCTGCCGGCGCATTCCGCGGCTTTGGCGTGACGCAGACCTGCTATGCCATGGAGATGACCCTCACGAAAATGGCCCACGAGCTGGGCATTTCCCCCTGGGAAATCCGCTATAGAAACGCCATTCGACCCGGTCAGACGCTGCCCAATGGGCAGATCGCACCGCCCTCCACAGGATTGGTGGAGACGCTGGAGGCCGTGAAGGACATTTGTGAAAAGAATAAAAACGTGGGCATTGCCTGCGCCATGAAAAACGCAGGTGTGGGTGTGGGCATTCCCGACACCGGTCGCTGTATCGTGGCGGTGCAGGACGGAAAAATTCATATCCGCAGCGGCGCATCCTGCATCGGTCAGGGTCTTGGTACGGTGCTGACTCAGATCGTGGGCACCATGCTTCATTGCGACCGGGAGGATATCGTCTACCAAGCGGCCAACACTGTGGATTCACCGGATTCCGGTACTACATCCGGCTCCCGGCAGACGCTTGTAACCGGTGAAGCCTGCCGCCGCGCCTGTCAGAAACTGCTGGAAGCCGCCGGAGCGGATGTAAAGGTATCTGACTATACAGGCATTTCTAATATTGCAGAGATGAAGGATCTGCCCGGTGAAAACTGCGGTGATGGCCTTGTGGGGACTGAATTGGCGGAAAATGCGCAGGTGGATTGGAAAAAGCTGGAGGGCCAGGAGTTCTACGGCGAGTATTTGGCCAAGACAGATCCCCTGGGTGCGCAGAATGTGGAAAATCCCGTGAGCCATGTGGCTTACGGTTACGCCACCCAGGTCTGTGTACTGAACGATGACGGTACTATAAAGGAGATTGATGCAGCGCACTTTGTGGGCAAGGCCATAAATCCGCTGAACTGTGAGGGGCAGATCGAAGGCGGCGTGGCCATGGCCCTTGGATTTACACTGACGGAGCACTATCCGTTGTATGATTGCATCCCCAACGTCAAATACGGCACACTGGGCCTATTCCGAGCCAATCAGGTTCCGCCCATAAACAGCATTTTGGTGGAAAAAAAGGGCCAGGATATGGCTTGCGGCGCCATAGGCATCGGCGAGATCACTACCATCCCCACAGCTCCTGCCGTGGCCGGCGCTTACTTTGCGCTGGATGGCGAGATGCGCTGTAGCCTGCCGCTGATGAAAACACCCTATGAGCGGCCAAAGATGCCCCGCTATTGGTGGTAAAAAAGAGATACCCGGCAGAGCCCGGGCATCTCAGCGTGTCAAAAAAGCCTCGCAGAGTTTGCCGCCCGCAGGCGGCAAAGAAATCCAATCATTTTCTCTCGCGACATGTGCGTGAGAGAAAATACCGCTCAGGCTGCCAGTG
>ENA-OUOU01001883-OUOU01001883.1-human-gut-metagenome-genome-assembly--contig:-NODE-1883-length-10461-cov-14.070248_pt1 | contig 10461 bp, 8 predicted proteins | sample MGYA00237936_ERZ548765 | MGnify/ENA primary metagenome ERZ548765 (study PRJEB26490, sample SAMN05356889) | human gut metagenome | biome: terrestrial biome; feature: human-associated habitat; material...
TATTTCTTCCTCAGCGGCAAGGGCGAGTTCCAGGTGGATGGCAAGGTATTCCCTATTCAGGAGGGAAGCGTGGTGAGAGTAGCACCAGCCGGCAAGCGCTCTGTTCGCAACAACGGTACAGAACCACTCGTGATGCTCTGCGTGCAGTATAAGGGCGAAACCTTTACAGCCGAAGATGCAACCGACGGCGTGATTCTCAACGATAAGGTAGAGTGGTAATCGAACTTCAGGGAATCTCCATACTTTTTTTAATGAATTTCCTTCAAATGCCTCTATTTTTTCTTCCCCCAGCCCCATTTTTTCCTTCCAAATCGCTTCCATTTCAAAAACTTTTCGTAACTTTGCCACAAAGAATAAAAATGCAAAGACTATGGTAGAAAGAATTTATCCTGTGGGAATACAGACATTCAGCGACATCATCAAGAGAGGATGCGTGTATGTGGATAAAACTGACTTGATATACAAGTTGACCAAGAAGTACAAGTATGTATTTCTCAGTCGTCCCCGCCGCTTCGGAAAATCCTTGCTGAGCACAACCCTCCATTCCTATTTCGCTGGCGAGAAAGACCAGTTCAAGGGGCTTGCCATCGAAGGTTTGGAAAAGGACTGGACAGAATACCCTGTCCTGCACTTCGACATGTCCACATTCAAGTATTGTGACATCAAATATTTTGATGAGAAATTTGACATACAACTTGAAGATTACGAGAAGAAGTACGGAATAGAGCGCAGCAAAAAAACCCCTGGAAACAGATTGACGACGCTGATCAAGACCATCAAAGAGAAGACTGGTAAAGACCTCGTCATCATCATAGATGAATACGACGCTCCTCTGCTCGATGTTCTTCACGACAAAGAGAAATTAGAGCAAGTAAGAACCATCATGCAGGAATTCTACACTCCTATCAAGGAATGTGACAAGTATTGGAGATTCGCCTTCATCACGGGAATCACCAAGTTCTCGCAGCTCAGCATCTTCAGCGCCATCAACAACCTGACCAACATCTCCATGGACCCAGAGTTTGCTGCCATCTGCGGCATTACCAAGGAGGAACTCACCACCACCCTGAGCCAGGACATCGAACTGATGGCGAAGCACAATGGGGTGAGCAAGGAAGAGATGGCACGGTTGCTCCAGGAGAATTACGACGGCTATCATTTCACAAGAAACAGCCCCGACATCTTCAATCCGTTCAGTCTGATGCGAGCCTTGGCGTCGGGCGAGATAGAGGACTACTGGTTTGCATCGGGCACTTCTACCTATCTCATCAATCAGATGCAGAGATTCAAGACTGACGTGACGGAGCTGGATAATGTCTTCGCCTTCTCGTCTTCGTTCGACCGTCCTACGGAGAAGATGACGGATGCCCTGCCATTGCTCTATCAGAGCGGCTACCTTACCATCAAGGACTACGACCCTCTCACCAAAGGCTACTTTCTCGGCATTCCAAACAAGGAAGTAAGGGCCGGCTTGATGGAAAACCTGCTGCCGCTCTACACGAATCTGAGCGACGGCACATCGCTGGGGTTTGCGGCAAGATTCTATCAGGCATTGGTGTATGGAAACATCGACAAGGCGATGACGCTGATGAAATCCTACTTCGCTTCCATTCCTTATCCAGAAGGCGGGAAAGATGTATTGGCAGACATGCAGAAAAACGAGTATTATTATGAAACCGTATTCTACATCATGCTTTCGATGATGAACATAGCCGTTCTCACGCAGGTGAAGAGTTGCAGGGGCAGGGCCGATGCCGTGATGTTCTCGCCCCACACCATCTTCGTCTTCGAGATAAAGATCAACAAGCCTGCCAAGGAAGCCCTCGCCCAGATAGACGAAAAAGGCTACATGGTTCCTTTCGAGGCTGATGAAAGAAAGCTCGTAAAGATTGGCATCAGCTTCAGCACAGAAACAAGGACTATTGAGGATTGGGAATACAGGATTCTGGATAAAGCTTCAACAAACCCAACACATAAGAAAGCGTATTCTGTCGAAGAAAAAAGAAAAGAACACGGAAACGCCTATCTTCCTTGGGAAAAAGAAGCAGATGATATTCTGATAAAATTTTATAATGAAGGAAAAAAGATAAAGGAAATAGCAGAAATCATGGAACGCTCGAGAGGAGCGATTTACTCCAGACTCAAAAAGCTAGGAATTATAAATTAATAAGAAGACTCTGAATCAGCATTTCTTATGGCTAATTCAGAGCCTTCTTCTTTTTACTTTCTCCCTATTCCTTCACCTCCATGATTTCAGGATGCTCAAGCTTTTCCTGTTTCTTGAGCTTCTTCACCACCTCGGAATAACTGTGGCGAATCAGGGCCTGGATGAAATCATCTTCCAGCGTGCCATAAATGTTTACCTGATTCCAGTATTTCTTATTCCAATGCCATGCGCCTTCTATTTCGGAATGCACTTCCCGGAGTTCGAGGGCGTAATCGGCATTACATTTCATCGTAACCCACTCAGGGCGCTCCAGGTCAACACAGGCAAAGATCTTGCCCAAGATGCGAAACACCAAGGTCTGCTCATCAAAAGGAAAATCCTCGGTTACGAGGGGAAGCGAGAGGCAATACTCTCTAACAGATTCTATATTCATAATTTCTTCACATTAAATTAATTCTACATTTCTACTCATTATATTTTAATTTTACGTGCCGAAATCCAGCTTATCCTATAAATAGTGCAAAGATAACGAATTATGATGAAACTGCAAGCCTTATTCCATAAAAAAACAAATCTTATCCGGGAAAAATTCCGTTATATTAAAATCCTTCTCTTTCCTTATCCGTAATTTTGCAGCATATTTACTTTAAAATAAGAAAGAAGATTATGAAACATGAATTGATCATGAGCGGTTTGCTCATCCTGGGAAATCCGATGATGGCGCACGCTCAGCAAACAAAGACCACTACAGCAGGAAGCAGTTCTACTGAGAGCATCCTAACCAAGAAGGCAGAACTTCCTCAAGATAGCATACAGGCGATGAAAGAGAAATTGCGTCAGGACAGCATCCAATGGGAGAAACAGCTCGCAGCCGTAACCATCAAGGGAACCCGCTCACAATTCCGCCAGAAGAACGGTGGAATCGTGGCTCGCATCTCGGGAACTTCTCTTGAGAAGGAGCAAACAGCTACGGAAGTACTTGCCAAACTCCCCGGAATGTTCAAAAACAAGGATGGCAAACCGCAGGCATTTATCGGCGGCTCACCCGAAATCTACATCAACGACAGAAAGGTGCAGGATTACAGCGTGGTAGAAAACCTGCCCGTTACACAGATAAAAGAGGTGAAAGTGATTCATCATCCCGGAGCCGAATACGGCAACAACGTGGGCTGCGTGCTGCTCATCACAACCAAGAAGAACCTGCAAGGACTCGCCATCGTAGAGAACTCCGGCATCCTCTTCGACTCCTTCGTGAGCAACAACCATGACCTCGACCTTACCTACACCCGCGGCAAGATGACGTACTACGGCAAACTGGGTTACGCCAACTGGCAGGGCATATGGAAAGAACAGGACATCACCACGAATTACGTAAGCGGCAGTAATACAGGCAGCAACGCTGGCGATAACGCCACCAGCTATATTTCCTCCTCCACCACCGACTGCAAGCACAGCTACAACGACCACTTCTACTGGAGTGCCGGAGCCGACCTCGCCCTGAGTGAAAAGCAAACCATCGGAGTGAAATACAATGGCTACAACATCCATCAGCCGATGCCTTTCAAGATGACGAGCTATGCGATGACTAACAATCACGTAGATGACAACGTAACGGGCAACAACAAGTTCCTCTATTACGACTGGCAGCACCACGTAAACGCCTTCTACCAGGGCAATTACGGAGAAAAATGGAAGCTGAACTTCTTCGGCGACTTCGTGAGGCTGCACACAGAGCAAGCCCAATTCGTGGATGAGATTTCGGAGCAGGAAGCCAGAAACAAGTTCACACTCCTGCCACAAAGCGACGGAACCATCTGGGGAGCAAAGGCCCGCGCCAACTACACCATCAACGACAAGCAAACCTGGATGATGGGCGCCGAGTACAACTACGTGAAGAGCGAATCGCGTACCGATTACACCCCTGCCGATAAGGGAACCTCCACCCACAGCATCACCAAGGAAAATCATGCTGCCGTCTTCGCCGAGTATTCACTCGACTTCAAGCCCTTCTCATTAAGAGTAGGATTGAGATACGAGCACGTGGACAGCCGCTTGGATTCCCACGCCCCGCTCCATCGCAAATACGACAACCTCTACCCTTCCCTCCTGCTCTCTCATCAGGCAGGCAGATTCTCCCAGTCGCTGAGCTACCGCTCTTCCGAAACCCGCCCATCCTTCCAGGAGCTGAACACGGGCACGGTTTACGCAAACCGCTACTTGAGACAGATAGGAAATAGCCAGCTGGAGCCATCCAAGCGCCACGAGTTCCAATACCAGGCAAGCTATGGCGACCTCTTCCTCCAGGCAAGCTACACCTACGTGAAGGATTACATCACCAGCATCATCGAACCCGATTCAGATGACCCGCAAATAGGCTACATCACATGGACTAACATCGACCATTGCTGGAACTGGGGCAGCTTCCTAGGCTACCGCCACCGCTGGGGCTTCTACGAGCCACAAGTGCAGGCTGGCATCCAGCAGGGCTTCATCAAGGCCATCAGCATGGGAAAGGAGAAAAGCTTCCACGACCCCTACTACATCTTCAGCCTCTACAACAGCTTCAATCTGCCCAAGGGCTGGTACCTGAACCTCTCGTTCTCCTACCGAAGCAGCGGCACCTACGAGTACCTCACCATCAACAGCGTGCACAACTTCGACTTCCAGCTCTACAAGAGTTTCCTGAAAGACCGCCTCTCGCTAAACCTGAACGTGAGCGACATCTTTAACACCATAAGCCGAAAGACCGACGGTACCTACGGCTACGTGCGGTTCCAGCAGCAGAAGTGGGAAGACACCCGAAGCGTGCAGCTCCGCCTCACCTACCGCTTCAACCAGGCCAAGAAGCAATACCGTGGCGAGAACTCCGCCCAGGAAGCCGTGGGACGAATGGGAGGAAAATAGAAAAACTTTCTCGGTTTAAATATAGAAAAACGAAGTCTCTGTTAAGCTGAATCTCTATGATTTTGCCCCAGCAGAGACTTTTTTTCCAAAAAAGATTATATTTTTGCAGATATGCTTGCATATTTACTTAGAATATCGTACATTTGCAACGAATTTCTTGCTTAATTGCAATTTCGCAGCATAAAAACAAATTAAAATAAAGCTAATGGTTGACTGTCAGATAATAAAAGATGGAAAGGTAGAAGGGGAAGTAAGGCAAAACGGCCTTACCTTCATCGACAACCATGGGATGGAACGGAGCAACCACATCGAATCGGATGCATTGGAAGTTTCGCTCAAGGAGTGGCATTACCAGAAGTTTGGCTTTATGAACCAACACTATCTTGGCAAGGCGAACAACGCCAAGTTTATCGCACAGCACGAGGTCAGACCAGCCCTGCTCTTTTCCATGCCAACCCTTGGCGGCAGCATGAAAGAAGTGTACGGCAATCGTGGAACAAAAAAGGAAATGATGTGGAAAACAGGCGAGGCAAGCCTCTGTTTTCTAAGCGGCGAAGGTGGTGCCAACACTCACCTGAACCAGGGCACCCAATTCGAAATCTTCAACGTGGTCATCCCACAGCAATTCATAGAAGAGCTTATTGAGCACGACGCGGAGGCTTTTGAGCAGCTCTCTCCTCTAACCAATCCTACCTTCGACACCCAGACCATCATCAAGTACAACCAGCCCGCCATAGCAGAAGTCATCAAGGCGGCACGAGACATCCAGCGTTCCCGCCTGTTAGGCAACCAAGCCTCCAAATACCTGGAATCGAAGATTATCGACTGCCTCTCGGGATTTCTCCTGCCCGTCAGTCTCTTGCCAAGCGCCCAAACCTTCAGCCTCAGCATCCGTGACAAGATACACGATGCCCAAAGCATCATCCTCACCCACTATCAGGAAATGCCATCGCTTCACGAGTTGGCGGCAATGGTGGGCACCAACGAATGCACCCTGAAGAAAGCCTTCAAGCAGGAGTTTGGCACCACGGTATTCCAGTATCTCTTCGATTTCCGCATGGATTTAGCGGTTCATTATCTTCTAGACACAAGTCTGCCGATTGCCGACATCGGAATCAAGCTGGGCTACGATTACCAGAGTCATTTCTGCACGGCATTCAAGCGGAAACACGGAGTAAGCCCAATGGAATTCAGATTAAGACGTGGAGTTATCGCAAGAACCTGACGATAGCTTACAATAACTCCATCTCCATTATCCTATTATATTATTGATAATAACATCTATCACTTCATCAAAATGATTCTTCTTGATAAAACGGTTATTTCTTTTCATTACATCGCTCACATTAAACATATTAACCAAATGAGTAATAAAGAACGATTGCTTTCCTAATGGCTTATTTAACCATTCATCCTGTATTTTAATAGTATACTCCGGAAAATGGTTTTTCGTAGAAATCAAAACCGCATAAAACATTCCGTCCTCATCCTCCTGCAACTCATTTCTAGAAATAACAAGAGCAGGATGAGGAAGAACAGAACCGTCAGGCATTATAAACGGAACCTCAACAATTTCTCTTTGCTCAACAGAACTTACAACCATTTTTCTATTGTTTTTTGAACTTTAGGTGAACGATAAGGCTTATATTTCTGATAATCTATCTGAGATAAATCTGCATGGTCTGTATCATCCCAATCGGGCGTCGCAGAAAGCGTAGCAGCCAGTTCTGCATCAGATTTTCCAGCACGATGAATTCTACGATGTTTTCTCTGATGTGTCAACATATCCAGACACAACACCAAGGTTACTTTGTCATCAGACGAAGCAACAGCATCCATCACCTGATGGCGCAAAGCATCAAGCTGATGAGCAGAAGAAGTACTAACAGCTACCGGTTCTTCAACCTTATCACCAGAACCTTCTTCAAATGGGTTTATATAAGGTTTTACATCCATAATCTTAATCGTTTAAATTCTGATGCAAAAATACAATTTTCTCTTTAAAGTACAAAGATTATTAGAACTTTTTTATTGTAATTGCCTCTTTTTTCCCCAAAAATGCCGCCCTGGAAGTTTCTCTTGCATTTATCTCTTTCTTCATAACATTCTTTTTTTATACTTGCTTTTCTCGTTTCAATCCAGGAAAATAGCAATAGACGAGTAACAATACATTTTGCATTTCATTTCATGTAATGAGACTGCAAAGATAGGCGTTTTTTGGGGAGAAGATTTTAACATAAAGGAATAAAACGAGAGTTTTTAGAGAAGATAGATTACTTTTTGATGGATAAACAGATGAAATTAAAAAGAAAAACTTTAAAATAACTCCCTTTATGAGACACAAAAAAATAATCTTTTTGTAACTTTTTCAAGAAAATATTTGGTAGTTACATAATTTTATTGTAGATTTGCAGCAGATTTTTTTAAGAAGGAGTGCTTATGCAGAAGAAAAAGGATAAAAACCTGATGAAAACGGATGTAAAACCGATGAAACAAGGACTGCTGTCCCGGATTTTCCATCTCTATTACGATGGTTTCAGGACGATGACCCTGGGCAAGACGTTGTGGGCTGTCATCCTCATCAAGCTTGCCATCATCTTCCTGGTGCTCAAGCTCTTTTTCTTCCCAGATTTTATCAATACGAATGCCAAGAATGGAGACAAGGCAGACTTCGTTTCCAAGGAAATTCTGAGCAGATAAGACTCAGAATCCCCGCAACCTTCACATCGAAAGAAATACAAAAACATTATATAATAACAATTTTAAAACCATTCAACTATGATGACAAATCTATTGTTAGACATTACATCAGCCACCATCGACTGGTCGAGGGCGCAATTCGCACTCACGGCCATCTACCATTGGCTGTTCGTGCCGCTCACCCTGGGACTGGCAGTAATCATGGGCATCGCCGAAACATGCTACTACCGCACCAACAAGCCGTTCTGGAAGCACGTAACCCGTTTCTGGCAAAAACTCTTTGGCGTCAACTTCGCCATGGGCGTTGCCACAGGCATCATCCTGGAGTTTGAATTCGGCACCAACTGGAGCAATTACTCCTGGTTCGTGGGCGACGTATTCGGCGCTCCCCTAGCCATCGAAGGCATCCTGGCATTCTTCATGGAGAGCACCTTCGTAGCCGTAATGTTCTTCGGCTGGGATAAGGTGAGCCGGGGCTTCCACCTTGCCTCTACCTGGCTCACGGGACTTGGCGCCACCATTTCAGCCTGGTGGATTCTCGTAGCCAACGCCTGGATGCAATATCCTGTAGGGCAGGAATTTAATCCCGACACCATGCGCTTCGAGATGACTTCGTTTATGGATGTGGCACTCTCGCCATTCGCCATCAACAAGTTCACCCATACCGTTACTTCCTCCTGGATCATCGGCGCCACCTTCGTGGTAGCCGTAAGCTGCTGGTATCTCCTGAAGAAGAGAGAAACCCAACTGGCGAAGGCGAGCATCAAGATGGGTGCCGGAGTAGGACTCATCGCCACCCTGCTGGCTGCGATGACCGGCGACAGCTCTGCCTACCAGGTGGCACAGGTGCAGCCGATGAAACTGGCTGCGATGGAAGCATTATATAATGGTGGCAAGGGCGAGGGTCTTACGGCGATAGCAGCCGTTCACCCATTCCAGCAGCCGGATTACGAAAACGAGCAGGAGCCAGCCATGCGCATCGCCATCCCTAACATGCTCTCGTTCTTAGCCACCCGCACAGCCGATGGCTACGTGCCAGGTGTGAACGATATTCTCAAGGGTTACACTAAAGAGGATGGCACCCGGGAACCATCCGTGCAGGAGAAGATAGCCCGGGGAAAGAAGGCGATTGTTGCCCTGAAAACCTATCGCGAAACCCAGGCGAAAGACCAGCTCCCTATCTTAAAGGAAAATATGAAATACTTCGGATATGGTTACATCAAGGACGCCAAGGAACTGGTACCGAGCATCCCGATCTGCTTCCACGCCTTCCGCCTGATGGTGGGAGTAGGCTGCCTGCTCATCCTCTTCTTCGCCCTCAGCCTATTCTTGGTCTATAAGAAGGAAATCGCCCAATACCGATGGTTCCTCATTTCGGCCATCATCATGATTCCGCTGGCTTACATCGCCTCAGAATCGGGCTGGATAGTAGCAGAAATCGGTCGCCAGCCTTGGACCATCCAAGACCTGCTGCCAGTAAGTGCCGCCATCTCCGACATCGAGGCAGGCAGCGTGGCCACCACCTTCTTCATCTTCCTGGCACTCTTCACCACCATGCTTGCCGTAGAAATCAGCATCCTGGTCAAGCAGATTAAGAAAGGACCGGAATATGAATAAAAACTTAAGATTATGAATTAACTTTATGACATTAGCATTATGACATACGAATTTTTGCAATCATACTGGTGGTTCCTCGTATCATTATTAGGAGCCCTGCTGGTGTTTCTCATGTTTGTACAGGGAGCCAACACCTTGATATTCTGTTTGGGAAAAACGGAAGAAGAGCGTCGCCTCATCATCAACTCTACGGGACGAAAATGGGAGTTCACCTTCACCACGCTCGTCACCTTCGGCGGAGCCTTCTTCGCCTCGTTCCCATTGTTCTACAGCACCAGTTTCGGCGGAGCCTACTGGCTGTGGATGATCATCCTGTTCTCGTTTGTGATTCAGGCGGTGAGCTATGAATTCCAGAACAAGATAGGTAATTTTCTTGGACCGAAAGCCTTTCAGATCTGCCTCATCATCAACGGCATCGTGGGTCCTCTGCTTCTTGGCGGAGCCGTAGCCACCTTCTTCAACGGCAGCAATTTTCTGATAGACAAGGGCAATATTACCAACAGTCTGCAACCCGTCATCAGCCGCTGGGCAAACGCCAGTCACGGTCTTGATACCCTGCTCGACCCATGGAATGTGGTACTGGGACTTGCCGTACTGATGCTAGCCCGCATTCTGGGCATGCTCTACATCAAGAACAACATTGAGCACCAGCAGATTCAGGAGCGTTGCACCCGCCAGTTGCCATGGAATGCCCTGCTCTTCCTATTGTTCTTCCTGCCATTCCTCATCAGATTGCTGGTAAAGGATGGATTCAGCACTTCTTCCGGCATTACGATTGAGAGCATGAAGTATCTTCACAATCTCCTGGAGATGCCAATCTTGATTGTAATATTATTAATAGGTGTAGTACTCGTTCTTTTCGGCATTTTCAAGTCATCGAGGAGCGTGCTGTATAGAAAGGAAATCTGGTTTACGGGCATCGGAACCGTGCTTACCGTGCTGGTTCTGCTGCTGATAGCCGGCTGGAACAATACCGCCTACTATCCATCCAACATCGACCTTCAGAGTTCGCTCACCCTCGCCAACAGTTGCAGCAGCGAGTTCACGCTCCGCACCATGGCGATAGTTTCCCT
>ENA-OUOU01001885-OUOU01001885.1-human-gut-metagenome-genome-assembly--contig:-NODE-1885-length-10455-cov-10.259423_pt1 | contig 10455 bp, 7 predicted proteins | sample MGYA00237936_ERZ548765 | MGnify/ENA primary metagenome ERZ548765 (study PRJEB26490, sample SAMN05356889) | human gut metagenome | biome: terrestrial biome; feature: human-associated habitat; material...
CCCGCACCTTCGCAATGACAGCTAAACGAAAGTTTATCCGCACGCCATAAGTATTCGCAATAACTAAACGGCGCGTCATTCTGAGCGCAAAGCGCGAAAGAATCCGTATTCCCCTTAAAAGAAGAACGGATTGCCGCGGGGCTAAAGCCCCTCGCAATGACGAGGGGTGGGAAAACTGATTGCCGTGCGCCCTACGGTACTCTCAATGACAGAGCCGCCGAAATCACAGCGCCGTACAACAGGCACTGTTTGAAAAAATAACATTTTAAATATACCGCGGGACTGCCTTACGGCGGTCCCGTTAATTTTATTTTGCGCCGTAAAGACAAAATCCCGTTTTCGCAATTGACTTTAAGGCGCGTTTATTGTAAAATATAAGCTGATAATATAAAGCCGTACGGCGGAACGGAGTTAATAAATAATGAAGCCTGTTTATAATCGTATACTTTTAAAGCTCAGCGGCGAGGTGCTTGCCGGTGAAAAGGGCGTGGGAATTGATTTTGACAAGGTGCTTGAGGTGTGCGCAAGCGTTAAGGAATGTGCGGATATGGGGGTACAGGTTGCCATTGTTGTGGGCGGCGGAAACTTCTGGCGCGGGCGTTCGAGCGGCAAAATGGACAGAACCCGAGCCGACCATATGGGCATGCTGGCCACTGCCATGAACTGCATGGCCATGGCCGATGTGCTGGAGCAGAAGGGCGTGGACGTGCGGGTGCAGACGGCACTGGAGATCCGCGCCGTGGCGGAGCCGTATATTCGGGCCCGGGCCATCCGGCATCTGGAGAAGGGCCGCGTGGTCATTTTCGGCTGCGGCATCGGCTGCCCGTTCTTCTCCACCGACACTGCGGCGGTGCTGCGGGCGGCGGAGATCGAGGCCGACATCATCCTGCTGGCCAAGAATATCGACGGTGTGTACGACAGCGATCCGGCCAAGAACGCATCGGCCGTGAAATTCGACTCCATCACCTATGACGAGGTGCTGAAACGGCATCTGGCCGTGATGGATTCCACCGCCACCAGCCTGTCCATGGACAACCATATCCCCGTGCTGGTGTTTGCTCTGAAGGACCCCCAGAATATCATCCGCGCCCTGCGCGGCGAAAAAATCGGAACGATCGTGAAGGAGGCTTAACTTATGTTGAAGGACGAGTATAAGGTCTACGAGGACAAAATGAAAAAGAGCATCGAGGCAGTCATCAGCGATTTCGACACCGTGCGTGCCGGACGCGCCAACGCCTCCGTGCTGAATCGCATCAGTGTGGATTATTACGGCACGCCCACGCCCATTCAGCAGATCGCGTCTGTGGGTTCTCCCGACCCCCGCACGCTGGTCATCACCCCCTGGGACGCTTCCGCCCTGAAGGGCATCGAGAAGGCCATCCAGGAGTCTGACCTGGGCATCAATCCCCAGAACGACGGCAAGTGCATCCGTCTGGCCTTCCCCCAGCTGACGGAGGAGCGCCGTAAGGATCTGGTGAAGCAGATCCACAAGTACACTGAGGCGGGCAAGGTGGCGGTGCGCAACATTCGCCGCGATGCTCTGGAGAACTTCAAGAAGCAGCAGAAGGCCTCCGAGATCACAGAGGACGAGATGAAGATCGTGGAGAAGGACCTGCAGAAGCTGACCGACGACAGCTGCAAGGAACTGGATAAGCTGCTGGATAACAAGGAAAAGGAACTGATGTCCGTCTGATGGGTCTGTTCCGTAAGAAAATGCCCCATACGGCGGGGGAGGTGGACAAAAACCGCCTTCCCCGCCATATCGCTATTATTATGGACGGCAACGGTCGTTGGGCGAAGCAGCGTTCGCTGCCGCGTACTGCCGGACATAAGGCGGGGGCCGAGGTGTTCCGGGATATCGCCACTTACTGCAAGGAGCTGGGTGTGGCATATCTGACGGTGTATGCGTTCTCCACGGAGAACTGGAAGCGGCCGGCCGAGGAGGTCAGCGCCATCATGGGCCTTTTGAAGCAATATCTGCTGGAGGCCGTGGACACCATGGAGCGGGACAACATCCGGCTGAAATTCTTCGGGGACCTGTCTGCCATCGCGCCGGAATTGCAGAAGCTGGCGGAGGAGACGCGGGAGATCAGCGGGCACTGCGACGGGTTTCAGGCCAACATCTGCCTGAACTACGGCGGGCGGGCCGAGATCCTACGGGCTGCCCGGCGGTGCGCCGAGGCGGGAGAGGACTGGACGGAGGAGAACTTCGGGAAGTACCTGTACTCCGCCGGCATCCCTGACCCGGAGCTTATCATCCGGCCCAGCGGCGAGCTGCGGCTCAGCAATTTCCTGCTGTGGCAGTGCGCGTACAGCGAGTTTTATTTTTGCGATACCCTGTGGCCTGACTTCACCCGCGCAGAGCTGGACAAGGCCATCATCGCATATCAGAAGCGGGACCGCCGATTCGGCGGCGTGAAGTGAGGAGATATCCATGAAACAGAGAATTTTGGTGGCCGTGGTGGGAGTACCGGCCCTGCTGGCCGTGCTGTGCGCCGCGCCGGACTGGGCTACGCTGGCCCTGCTCATGGGACTGTGCATCATCGCCAGCCATGAGCTGTTGGCGGCGGTGCTGCCGCCGGAAAAGACACGGCGCTGGTGGGGCCTTGCGGCCACGCTGGCGGTGTTCGTGGTGGCCAACGTGTATTTCAGTCATGAGCGCTTCGCCGGTACAGCGGCGGCGGGGCTGATGCCCTGGCTGGTGGCGGCACTGGTGGTGTTGTTGTTTCTGTGCATGGTGCTGGAGTACGGCAAAAAAGAGGAGATGGATTTCACGGCGCTGTGCGCCATCCTGGTGGCCGGCGCAGCCATCCCTCTGGCTCTCAGCTGCCTGCTGCGGCTGCGGATGCTGGAGCACGGCGCGGGGCTGGTGCTGATTCCGCTGGTGGCGGCGTTCATGAGCGACACCATGGCCCTGTTCGGCGGCATGCTGTTCGGCAAGACGAAGCTGGCGCCGGTGGTGAGTCCCAAAAAGACCCGTGAGGGCGCGGTCAGCGGCCTTGTGGGCGGCATGGTGGGCATGGTGCTGTACCGCATCATCTTCTTCCTATGCACGGAGGTGCCGCTGCACATCGGCTGGTGCGTGCTGCTGGGTCTGGTGGGCGCGGTGCTGGGGCAGCTGGGCGATCTCAGCTTCTCCTGCGTCAAGCGGCAGTACGGCATCAAGGACTACGGACGGCTGCTGCCGGGGCACGGCGGCGTACTGGACCGGTTTGACAGCGTGATCTTTGCCGCGCCGGTGATCTGGATGATCGTGAACGCGGTGACGCTGTATTGAGAAAGTGCATCGAGGATATATCTATGACGAAAACCATATCCCTGCTGGGCGCCACAGGGTCTATCGGACGGCAGACGCTGGCCGTGGCGCAGGAGCTGGGACTTTCCGTGGCGGCGCTGACCGCCAACCGGCAGGTGGACCTGCTGGAGCAGCAGGCGCGGCAGTTCAGGCCGCGCCTTGCCGTGCTGTATGACCCTGCGGCGGCCAAGGAGCTGCGGGAACGCCTGCGGGGCACCGGCATCGAGGTGATGGAGGGGCCGGAGGGCCTTACCGCCGCGGCCACGCTGCCGGAGGCGGACACGGTGGTGACGGCGGTGATGGGCAGCGTGGGACTGGCGCCGACGCTGGCGGCCATCATGGAGAAAAAGCGCATCGCCCTGGCCAACAAGGAGACGCTGGTGTGCGCCGGTGAGCTGGTGATGTCTGCGGCCCGTGAGACGGGGGCGGAGATCGTGCCGGTGGACTCGGAACACAGCGCCATCTTCCAGTGCTTACAGGGCTGCCGCGACCGCGGCGAGGTGCGGCGGCTGCTGCTGACCTGCTCCGGCGGGCCGTTTTTCGGCCGGAGCTTCGATGAGCTGGAGCATGTGACGGCGGCGGACGCCCTGAAGCACCCCAACTGGACCATGGGGGCAAAGATCACCATTGACTCGGCTACCCTGATGAACAAGGGACTGGAGATCATCGAGGCCATGCGGCTGTACGACCTGCCGGTGGAGCAGGTGGAGGCGGTGATCCACCGCCAGAGCATCGTCCACTCGCTGGTGGAGTTCCGCGACGGGGCCATGCTGGCCCAGCTGGGTACGCCGGATATGAAGCTGCCCATCCGGTACGCCATGACGTATCCCTATCGGGCGGAGACACCGGACAGGCGGCTGGATCTGCTGTCCTGCGGCGCACTGACGTTCAGCGCACCGGACATGGAGGCGTTCCCCTGCCTGCGCATCGCGCGGCAGTGCGCGGCGGCGGGCGGTACGGCCTGCGCCGTGATGAACGGCGCCAACGAGGCGGCGGTGCAGCGGTTTTTGCAGGGCGAGATCGGATTCAACGACATCCCGCGGCTGGTGGAGAAGGCACTGTCCAAGGTGTCCCTGATATATCGGCCGAGCCTTGCGGATATACTGGAAGCAGACAGAATGGCCCGTCAGGCCGTGCTGTAAGGCGCACAGCGCCATAAAGGAGTTGTGGGAATGGTATATATCTTAGCGGCCATACTGGTGTTCGGCGTGCTCATCGCCGTCCACGAGCTGGGGCATTTCATGGCGGCCAAGGCCTGCGGCGTGCGGGTCAACGAGTTCTCCATCGGCATGGGGCCCGCCCTGTGGAAGAAGCAGAAGGGGGAGACGCAGTACTCCCTGCGGCTGTTTCCGGTGGGCGGTTTCTGTGCCATGGAAGGCGAAGAGGAGGATTCCGATGATCCGACAGCCCTGAACAATCAGGGCTTCTGGGCCAAGCTGCTGATCTTCGCGGCAGGCGCGGCCATGAACTTCATTGCGGGACTGCTCATTATCCTGGTACTGTACGCCGATGCCCAGGCGTTCTACGTGCCGGTGGTGGCGGGCTTTGCCGACGGCTGCCCGCTGGAGAGCGCTGACGGCTTGCAGGAGGGCGACCGGCTGCTGCGCATTGACGGCGAGAAGGTGTACGTATACAGCGATATCAGCCTGCTGATGGGGCTGAACAAGACAGGTGCCTTCGACTTGCAGATAGAGCGGAACGGGGAGGTCATTACCCTCCGCGATTTCACCATGGAGCGGCGGGAGTACACCGACCAGAACGGCAAGGCCTACACGGGCTACGGTTTGTACTTCGGGGCGGAGGAGGCCACGCTGGGCAGGAAGCTGTCCTATTCGTGGAACAACGCCATGGACTTTGCGCGACTGGTGCGGCTGAGCTTACAGATGCTGGTGACCGGTCAGGCGGGGGTAAAGGATCTCAGCGGGCCGGTGGGCATCGTGTCCACCATGACCCAGGTGGGCGAACAGGCGGCCACCACCCGGGCGGCGGTGGAGAACATCGCCTATCTGGCGGCGCTGATCGCCGTGAACCTGGCGGTGATGAACCTGCTGCCCCTGCCGGCGCTGGATGGCGGCAAGATCTTCTTTCTGGTCATCAACGCCGTCAGCATGCAGCTGTTCAAAAAGCAAATACCGGCGAAATACGAGAACTACATCCACTTTGCGGGATTGATCCTGCTGCTGGCGCTGATGGCGGTCATCACGTTCAGCGATGTGTGGAAGCTGATACACTGAGAGGGGATACAATGAGCAGACAGATCATGGTGGGCGGTGTGGCCGTGGGCGGCGGCGCACCGGTGAGCATCCAGTCCATGTGCAATACCGCCACGGAGGACGTGGAGGCCACGGTGCAGCAGATCCTGCGGCTGGAGCAGGCGGGCTGCGAGATCATCCGCGTGGCGGTCCCCACGGAGGAGGCGGCACGGGCCGTGCCGGCCATCAAGGCCCGCATCCACATTCCGCTGGTGGCGGACATCCATTTCGACTATAAGCTGGCGCTGCTGTGCGCGGAGGGCGGCATCGACAAGATCCGCATCAATCCGGGCAACATCGGAGCCAAAGAGCGGGTGCGGGCCGTGGCGGATGCCTGCCGCGAGCGGGGCATCCCCATCCGCATCGGCGTCAACGGCGGGTCACTGGAAAAAGATCTGCTGGTCAAGTACGGCGGCGTGACGGCGCAGGCGCTGGTGGACAGCGCCATGGGGCATGTCCGGCTGCTGAATGACTGCGGCTTCGACGACATCTGCATCTCTGTGAAGTGCTCCCGCGTGCCGGTAAATATGGCAGCGTATCGGATGCTCCATGAGCAGACGGACTACCCGCTGCACCTGGGCGTCACGGAGGCGGGCACACCGGAGATGGGCGTGCTGAAATCCGCTATCGGCATCGGCGGCCTGCTGTGCATGGGCGTGGGCGACACCCTGCGGGTGAGTCTGACAGCGGACCCGGTGGAGGAGGTCATCGCCGCCAAGCGTATTTTGCAGGCGGCAGGCATTCGCCGCAGCGGGCCGGATCTGATCTCCTGTCCCACCTGCGGCCGGACGAAGTACGATATGATCCCCATCGCGCGGGAGGTGGAGCGGCGGCTGAAGGACTGTGCCAAGCCCATCACCGTGGCGGTGATGGGGTGCGTGGTCAACGGGCCGGGCGAGGCGTCCGGCGCGGATGTGGGCATCGCCGGAGGAAAGGGCGAGGGCCTGCTGTTCGCCAAGGGGAAGATTTTGCGGAAGGTGCCGCAGGAGCAGCTGGTGGACGCGCTGTTTCAGGAGATCGACAAACTGTAAGGTGAGGAAATGGCGGAAAGATTACCGTTTTTTACATTATTTGAGAGCTTTCAGGCACCGCGGCAGCTGCGGCTGCTGCTGCACGACGCCTACGTCACCGGCGGCGCGCTGGATCGGGAGGCCCGTACCATCGAGGTGCAGGCCGTCAGCAGCGAAACAGTGCCGGAGGCGGCGGTGACATCGCTGGAGCACATGCTGGCCCAGCAATACGACCTGCGTCGGGTACAGCTGCGGTTCAGCGCGCCGGCTGCTGCCGGAAAGGGCGGCAGCGACCTGCTCTACGGCAAGGAGATCAAGGGCCGCGTGGTGCCGGTGGGGGAGCTGAATCTGAAGATGGGCTCCGCCGTGGTGGAGGGCCGCGTGTTCGGCATGGAGTGCTATGAGACACGGCGGCCAGGTCAGTGGTGCATGAACTTCGACATGACCGATGAGCACGGTTCCGTCTCCGTGCGGAAGTATATGGACGAGAAGGAGGCCAGGGTACTGGGCGGCGCTGTCAGCGACGGCATGTGGCTGCGGGTGCAGGGCAAGCTGGCGCTGAGCTTCGACGGCAAGGACGTACAGCTCCAGCCGGTGAGCATCATGCGCATCCAGCATCAGGGCCGGAAGGATACCGCGCCGGAGAAGCGGGTGGAGCTGCACCTGCATACCCAGATGAGCACCATGGACGCCATCACCGATGTGGGAAAGGTGGTGGCGCAGGCGGCGTCGTGGGGACACCCCGCCATCGCCATCACGGATCATGGCACAGTGCAGGCATTCCCCAAGGCCCGGGACGCCGGCAAGAAGGGAAAGATCAAGATCCTCTACGGTGTGGAGGGCTATTTTGTCAACAATCTGGACGACCGCATCGCCGTACACGGTGAGCAGGATCAGGATTTCGCCGACGAGATCGTGTGCTTCGACATCGAGACCACGGGCCTGAAGGTGCGGCGGGAGGCCATCACCGAGATCGGTGCGGTGGTGCTGAAGAACGGGGAGATCACGGAGCGGTTTCAGACCTTCGTGAACCCCAACCGGCGGCTGACGCCGGAGATCATCGGCCTTACCGGCATCACCGATGCCATGCTGGCCGATGCACCCCAGCTGAAGGACGCACTGACGGCGTTTTTACAGTTCGTGAACGGGAGACCGCTGGCGGCCCACAACGCGGAGTTCGACATCAGCTTCATCCGCGAGGGGTGCCGGAAGGTGGGGCTGGAGTTCGACCCCACCTACGTAGACTCCCTTATCCTGGCGCAGAACCTGCTGCCGGAGCTGCACAAGTACAAGCTGGACATCGTGGCGGAGCATCTGGACCTGCCCGCCTTCAACCACCACCGTGCCTCTGATGATGCGGCCATGGTGGGGTATATGCTCATCCCATTTTTTGAGAAAATGCGCAGGGAGATGGGCATCCACCGGCTCCAGCAGATCAACGGGGAGATGCTGAAGCTGCGGCCGGAGGGCGGAAAGAGCAACCGCCATCCCAAGCACATCATCATTCTGGCCAAGAACAAGCTGGGCCTGAAGCACCTGTACCAGCTGATCTCGGCGTCCAATCTGAAATATTTCAAGCGCGTGCCCATCATTCCCAAGACGGAGCTGGCGGCCCATCGGGAGGGGCTCATCATCGGCTCGGCCTGCGAGGCGGGCGAGCTGTTCCGCGCCGTGGCTGACGGCAGCAAGGACTGGGCGGAGCTGAAGCGCATCGCGTCGTTCTACGACTATCTGGAGATCCAGCCCATCTGCAACAACATGTTCATGCTTCGCAAGGGGGATGTCCAGTCGGAGGAGGAGCTGCGGGATTTCAACCGCACCATCGTCCGGCTGGGGCAGGAGCTGGGCAAGCCGGTGTGCGCCACCGGTGACGTGCATTTTCAGGAGCCGGAGGATGAGGTGTACCGCCACATCCTGCTGGCCAGCAAGAAGTTCCCCGACGCCGATGCACCGCTGCCCATCTACTTCAAGACAACAGACGAGATGCTGAAGGAGTTCGCGTACCTGGGGACAGAGACGGCCCACAAGGTAGTCATCGACGACCCGCGGCACATTGCCGACTGCATCGAGGAAATCGAACTGCTGCCACCGGGGCAGCTGTTCCCGCCGCGCCTGGAAAACTCCGAGCAGGAGCTGCACGACATGGTGTGGGACAAGTGCCATGAGCTGTACGGGGAGGAGCCGCCGCAGCTCATCGTGGACCGTCTGGACGTGGAGCTGAAAAGCATCCTGGGCAAGTACGACGTGGTGTATATGTCCGCCCAGAAGCTGGTGCAGCGCAGTCTGGAAAACGGCTATCTGGTGGGCAGCCGAGGGTCGGTGGGCTCGTCGCTGGTGGCGTATATGTCGGGCATCACGGAGGTGAACTCCCTGCCGCCCCACTACCGCTGCCCTAAGTGCCGCCACACGGAGTTCGTCACCGACGGCAGCTACGGCTGCGGCGCGGACATGCCGGACAAGGAGTGCCCGGAGTGCGGGACAAAGTACGTCAAGGACGGATTCGACATCCCCTTTGAGACGTTCCTGGGCTACGGCGGCGGCAAGGTACCCGATATCGACCTGAATTTCTCCGGTGAGTATCAGGCGCGGGCGCACCAGCACGCCATCGAGATGTTCGGCAAGACGCAGGTGTTCCGGGCGGGCACCATCGGTACGCTGGCGGAAAAGACCGCCTTCGGCATGGTGAAGAAGTATCTGGAGGAGCGGGGCGAGAGCGCCGGCAACGCGGAACTTGACCGGCTGACGCTGGGGTGCGTGGGCGTGCGCCGCACCACGGGGCAGCACCCCGGCGGCCTGGTGGTGGTGCCGGACGACATGGACGTGGAGGATTTCACCGCGGTGCAGCACCCGGCGGACGATCCCGACAGCGACACCGTGACCACCCACTTTGAATACCACTGCATGGAGGACAACCTGCTGAAGCTGGATATGCTGGGGCACGATGACCCCACCATGATCCGGATGCTGGAGGATCTCACCGGCGTCAACGCCCGCGCCATACCGCTGGACGACCCGGACACCATGAGTATTTTCACGTCCTCCAAGGTGCTGGGCTTTGAAAACGACGAGTTGCTGGGCCCCACCGGCGCCGTGGCCATCCCGGAGTTCAACACCCGGTTCACCCGCCAGATGCTCATTGACACCCAGCCCAAGGATTTCAACACGCTGGTACGGCTCTCCGGCTTCTCCCACGGTACGGACGTGTGGATGGGCAACGCCCGGGAACTGATCCTCAGCGGCACCGCCAGCGTTCTGGAAACGGTGGGCTGCCGTGACGATATTATGCTGTACCTGATCTCCAAGGGCCTTGACCCCAAAATGAGCTTCAAGATCATGGAGAAGGTGCGAAAGGGCAAGGTGAAGAAGGGCGGCTTCGATGAGGGCTGGGAGGAGGCCATGATGGAGCACGATGTACCGGACTGGTACATTGAGTCTCTGGCCAAAATCGGCTACCTGTTCCCCAAGGCCCACGCCGTGGCCTACGTCATGATGGCCTTCCGCATCGCCTGGTTCAAGGTCCATGAGCCGCTGGCGTTCTATGCGACCTTTTTCTCCGTCCGGGCCAAGGCCTTTGACGCGGAATACTGCTGTGCCGGCATGGACGCGGTGAAGCGGAAGATCAAGGAGATCGAAAACAACAAGGACGCCACCGCCGTGGAGCAAAACCTGCTGACCACGTTGGAGGTGTGCTATGAGTTCTATCTCCGGGGCTTCCATTTCGACACCATCAACATCTACAAGTCGGACGCCACCAAGTTTATCGTCACGGAAAAGGGCCTTCTGCCGCCCTTTGTGACGGTCCACGGCTTAGGCGAGGCAGCGGCTCTGGACACGGTGGAAAAGCGAAAGGGGAAGGAGTTCATCTCCATCGAGGAGTTTTCTATGTGCTGCAACAAGC
>ENA-OUOU01001889-OUOU01001889.1-human-gut-metagenome-genome-assembly--contig:-NODE-1889-length-10437-cov-3.256213_pt1 | contig 10437 bp, 11 predicted proteins | sample MGYA00237936_ERZ548765 | MGnify/ENA primary metagenome ERZ548765 (study PRJEB26490, sample SAMN05356889) | human gut metagenome | biome: terrestrial biome; feature: human-associated habitat; material...
CCTATATTCCGCCGAAACGGCGGTTGCGGTGATTGAATTCTTCAATCGCCCTGTCTAAATCTTTGGGTTTAAAGTCGGGCCACAAAATATCCGAAAACCAATACTCGGCATAAGCCGCCTGCCATATAAGATAATTTGAAAGGCGGTATTCGCCGCTTGGTCTTATAATAAAATCCGGATCCGGCTGACCTTTTGTATAAAGATTGTCTGACACCGTTTGCTCAGTAACATCACAGGCAGGAATATTGCTGTTTATAATCTGCTTTACTGCGTGGACTATCTCATCTCTGCCGCCGTAATTTATTGCAATATTCAAATGAAGCCCCGTCGCGCTTGCCGATAGCTCCTCGGTTTCCTGCATAAGGCGCTGTATATCCGGTTCCAGCATACTGCGGTCGCCTATAAACTGAACCTGAATATTTTCATCCTTAAAATTTTTGGCGTCTTCAAGATATTCTTTAAACAACTTCATAATGTTGTCTACTTCTTCTTTGGGACGTTTCCAATTTTCGGTTGAAAAGGCATATACCGTCAAATATTTTAAGCCTATTTTGTTACAGTATCTTGCAATATCTTTAAACTTTTTTGAACCGGCTGCATGACCTGCCGAGCGCGGCAGTGAACGGCGTTTTGCCCATCTGCCGTTACCGTCCATAATAATAGCGATATGTTTCGGCAAGACCGTATTTTGCGTTTTTTTCTTTTTTAATAAAGACATTTCGGTTTCTCCGCTATCTAAAAAACGGGCGCACAAAAGTGCGCCGCAGTATTTTTTATTTTAAAATCAGATTTCCATTATCTCCTGTTCTTTAACAGAGGCAAGTTCATCTATCTCTTTACAGAACTTGTCGGTAAGGTTCTGTATCTTTTTTTCACCGTTTGATTCGTCGTCTTCGGTTATGGAATTATCCTTTTTAAGCGCCTTTAATTTGTCAAGCGCGTCACGGCGCTGATTGCGAACGGCAACCTTTGCCTCTTCACCCTTTTTGCGTATATCCTTAACTATGTCTTTACGGCGCTCCTCGGTAAGAGGCGGAAAATTAAGGCGTATGCTTGTGCCGTCATTCTGGGGGTTTATGCCTATCTCGGAAGTAAGGATCGCCTTTTCAATTTCTTTAAGCGTAGACTTATCCCACGGGGCAATAAGCAGGGTGCGCGCTTCGGGCACGGATATTGCCGCCATTTGCTGGATCGGTGTAGGCACACCGTAATAGTCAACCGTAATGCGGTCAAGCACGCCGGCGTTAGCACGGCCTGCCCTGACCGATTTATACTCGCGGTCAAGCGCGTCAACTGATTTTTTCATTCTTTCTTCGGTGCTTTTAAGTAATTCGTTCATAAGTGCCTCCTGAAAAATTATTTAACTATTGTGCCTATGCTTTTACCTAAAGCGGCATCAACTATATTGTGGGGGTCATTAAGGTTAAATACCAATATTTCAATACCGTTGTCCATACAAAGCGACGCCGCTGTACTATCCATAACGTGCAGACCTTTGGTCAAAACATCGTGATGTGTAAGGGTATCGAATTTTTTGGCATTCGGGTTGGTTTTGGGGTCACTGTCATAAACGCCGTCAACATTTGTTGCTTTGAATATAACGTCTGCGCCGATTTCTACACCGCGAAGCGCCGCGGCGGTATCGGTAGAGAAGAACGGATTGCCGGTTCCGCAGCCGAAAATCACAACTCTGCCTTTTTCAAGATGGCGTATAGCCTTGTTGCGGATGTATGGTTCGGCGATTTGACGCATTTCAATAGCGGTCTGAACCCTGGCGGTAACACCCAATTGCTCAAGTGCGTCGCAAAGTGCAAGTGAATTGATTGTGGTGGCAAGCATACCCATATGGTCGGCGCGTGTGCGATCCATTTTTCCGCTTGTACGGCCGCGCCAAAAATTACCGCCGCCTACGACTATGGCTATTTCTATGCCCAAATCAACACACTCTTTAATATTTTTGCATACCTCTTCTACCTTGTCAAAATCAATGCCCGTACCCTTTTCGCCGGCCAATACTTCGCCGCTTAATTTTAGTAAAATACGCTTATAAACAGGTTTCATAAACAACTCCCCAGACTACATACTTATATCAGTATTATTTTACAATATTGACGTATTAAAGTCAATCCAAAAACCGAAAAAGAAAAAATTTTATATTGCGGATATTAAAAAACGGCCCCTTTAACACCGTATGTTAAAGGAGCCGAAAATAATTGCCGTATTCGCCGTAACCTAACGTTTATATATTGTTTTGTATACAAACAGCGCTATTGCCGAAACAGGCACGCCGACCGCAAATCCGCACATTACAAGACTCAGTTGCCAAACAAAATTTGTTACAATCAAGCCTATAGACAGCGCGTATGCCAAAAACTTTATTCCGAAAAACATAAAACCTCTTTTTGCGTCGCGAACCTTTACCGCTTCTGCAAGCTGCGCGGTAAGCCATACCTGACCGGCACCGAAAAGCATAGATATTATAAATATTATCATAAATATCACCTACTCAAGAGTATCTGCTATTTTGTATATAAGATTTTCGGTTTTTTCCCAGCCGAGACACGGGTCGGTTATAGACTTGCCGTAAATATGCTCACCTATTTTTTGCGCGCCGTCCTCTAAATAACTCTCAATCATAATGCCTTTTACAAGTCCTTTGATGTTACTGTTGTGATTTCGGCTGTAAACTACGTCTTTTGCTATTCTGATCTGCTCTAAATATTTTTTAGAGGAGTTTGCGTGGTTGGCATCTATTATTACGGAAGGATTTTTAAGTTTATACTCATTATATAACTCACAAAGATAAACTATGTCTTCATAATGATAGTTGGAAATATTTCTGCCTGCAAAATCCATATATCCGCGCAGTATTGCGTGAGCATACTCATTGCCGGTGCTTGTTACCTCCCAACCGCGATAAAGATATGTATTGCTTGCCTGAGCCGCCTTTATTGAATTCATCATAATGGTAAGGTCGCCGCTTGTGGGATTTTTCATACCTACAGGTATTGATACGCCGCTTGCGACAAGACGGTGTTGCTGATCCTCTACCGAACGTGCGCCCACCGCAACATAACCCAATATATCCGAAAGATAACGGTGATTTTCAGGATATAACATTTCATCGGCACAGGTAAATCCGTAATCAAGCAAAGCTCTCATATGAAGTTGGCGTATTGCCACAATGCCTTTTAACATATCGGGTTTTTCATCGGGGCACGGCTGATGCAACATTCCCTTATATCCCTCACCGGTAGTACGCGGTTTGTTTGTATAAACACGGGGTATGATTATTAACTTGTCATCTACCTTGTCGGCTACTTTTTTAAGCCTTTCAAGATAATCAAGCACCGCAACGGGATTATCTGCCGAGCACGGACCTATAATAAGCAAAAACTTGTCTGAATCACCCCTGAACACGGCTTTTATAGCCTCATCCCGCTGCGCCTTTACTGCTGCGGCTTCTTCGGTTATGGGGTACTGCGCCTTAATCTCCTTAGGTATCGGCAGTTTCCGTTTAAAATCCATACTCATATCAATTTTTCTCCTTCATTAAAAGTTTTACGTCTTGCTCTTGACAGACGCATCATTTCGCACATTGTTTCGCGGTCATCGTTTTTTACCGTTTCATACAATCGGTCAAAAGCGGCACGGTAGTCGTCCATTTCTTTAAGTAGTGCTTCGCGGTTAAGCAAAAAGAGTTCGCTCCACATCTCATCGTTTATATTTGCAATTCTTGTAAGGTCGCGGAACGAGTCACCCGTATAGCGCACAAGGTTAGGATCGCCGTTTGCACACATAAGCGACACCGCAATAGCGTGCGTAAGTTGTGACAAAAAAGCAACCATTGTATCGTGCTGCGCGGTTGTAAGGCTTGAAATATCCCTGAATCCGAGCGTGCGGCCGAGCTCACAGCAAATTCTTATTCCGTCGGGCGTATTGCGGTTTGTGGGCACCACTATGTAGTTGGCCGTTGTAAAAATCGAATCGTCGGCATTTTTTACGCCGTTTGTTTCTTTACCTGCCATAGGGTGTGCCGAAATAAACTCCACACCGGCAGGCAACATATTCTGAATTTTATCTACAACGCAGCCCTTAACGCCCGTAACATCTGTAACAACCGTGCCTGGTTTTATAAGATTGCCGTGTTTTTCCACCCACTCTATGAATGTGTGCGGATAAAGGGCAAACACTATAAGCTGCGCCTGTTCTATAAGTTTGCTGTCTACTTTCACAGAACCGTTTTTTATAAACCCTTCTTTTAACGCATAGTCAATATCGTCCTGATTTAACGTTATCGCGCTTACGTCAAACCCCTTTTTGCTGAGTCCTTTTGCGTAACTGCCGCCTAAAAGGCCCAGACCTACTATCAATACATTTTTTATTTCACTGAATTTCATATCCGTTTATCATTGCTCCAAAACTTTTATTCCCAAAGATTTAATTTTTTCAAAAAAATTCGGATAACTTTTTGACACCGCCTGTGCGCCGCCTATGCAACCGCCCGTAACGCTGCAAAGCACCGAAAGTGCCATTACAATGCGGTGGTCGTTATGCCCGCAAAGCATTTCACAAGGTGTTTTGAGTTTTCCGCCGTTTACCGTAACCCGATTTTCAAATACATCTGTTTTTATGCCAAACTTTGCAAGTTCGGTTTTCATAGCTTCCGCACGGTCGCTTTCCTTTATTTTAAGGCGCTTTGTGCCCGTAAAATCAGCGCCGCCGTACACTGCCGACAAAGCAAACATAACAGGTGCCAAATCAGGGCACTGTGAAAGATCAAACTGTTTTTTGCCCGATTTTAAACCGTTAAAAAACTCTTTGTAAATACGGTCGCCCTGAAGACTGTTTTTATTAAGTCCGCCTACAGTTACGTCGCCGCCGACAAGATTAAACGCGTCTAAAAATGCCGCGTTTGAACAATCGCCCTCTACCGTAATATCTTTGCTTTGGTATGTTTGAGAACCTGCAATTTTGTAGACGTTGTTTTTTCTTGTTATATTTATACCGAAATTTGAAAGCACGTTTACGGTCAGGGCAACATAAGGCTCGCTTTCATAGTCGCCGGTTACCTCTACGCTGCTGTTGCCTTCAACTAACGGCAAAGCAAACAAAAGCCCCGATATAAACTGACTCGATATGTTGCCTGCAACCTTATAACTGCCGCCTTTAAGACTGCCGCAGACCGTAAGCAAATTTTCGGTCTGCTCAAAAACGATACCGTTTTCGGCGGCAATTTGCCTGTAAATATCAAGATTTCGAACAAACAGCCTTTCACTGCCCGTAAGCGTTATTTTTTGATTTGACATCATACACAAAGGTATAATAAACCTAAGCGTGCTGCCGCTTTCGCGGCAATCAAGCAACGTGCTTTTACAAAAGCGTGGGTAAAGTCCACCCAGCGTTACCGTATTGCCGCTTCGATGTATACGGGCGCCCAAATTTTTAAGGCAATCAAGCGTTGCAAGTATGTCATTTGAATATTCAATATTTTTAACCGTACTTTCATCGGTCAAAGCCGCGCATATAAGCGCCCTGTGCGCCGCCGATTTTGACGGCGGTGCCGAAACAATGCCCGATGCGGTTGATTTTTCTATTTTTACCGTCATATCAACTTTTATTTTCAATCAGCGCATCAATTGCGCGCAGATAGCCTTCAAACCCAAGTCCGGTTATTGTTTTTATGCAGGCAGACCTTATAAAACTCACCTGTCTGAAATCTTCACGGGATTCAACCTTTGAAATGTGCACTTCAACCGTAGGGATATCTACCGCTTTAACCGCGTCAAGTATTGCCACGCTTGTATGCGTATATGCCGCCGGATTTATGACAATGCCGTCAAACTTTTGATAAGCCGACTGTATTTCATCTACTATGTCGCCCTCATGATTGGATTGAAATAACTTCACCCCGACACCTTTTGACTCTGCATACTCATTTATGAGGCCGCACAAATCGGAGTATGTGTTTTTGCCGTAGACATCCGGCTCGCGAATACCCAGCATATTCAGGTTCGGACCGTTTATTACAAGTATTTTCATAGTGCAAAATCTTCCTTTATATGTGTTACCGCAACATCTGCGGCAGTGTTGTTTATAACGGTTTTATCGGCCGCGTCACAATAATTTTTATATCGCTCTTTATACCTTTTTTCAAGGTCCTGTCGGTTTGATGACAGCGGTCGGTCAGCAGTTGCGCAAAGCAGGTCTGTTGAACGGTCTAAAAAATAAATTTTTCCGTTGCCGCGAAGCAGCGTTACGTTTAAACCGTTTAAAACCGCACCGCCGCCGGTGGCTATTACGCAATTCTGTTTTGCCGATACTTCTGCGATTATTTTGCTTTCAATTTTACGGAATTCTTCTTCACCTTGTTCTTTAAAAATATCTTCAATTTTTTTATTGGTATATTTTTCCATTTCAACATCGGTGTCGATAAATCCCATCGAAAGTTCTTTAGCCAACATTTTACCCACGGTGGATTTTCCGCACGAAGGCATACCGATAAGCACAATGTTGCGTTTTTGCTTTAAGATTTCTTTATAAACAAAATCGGTTTTTTCGGTGCCGACTTTTTCACCCGTAAAAAGTTCCGCCGCGGCAGCCGCTTGCGCTACAAGCATATAAAGACCGCCCGTTGCGTTCAGACCCATCTGTTTTGCCTTTACCACAAGATTTGAACAAAGCGGATTGTAAATTGCATCCGCAACCGACTCTGCACGGTTAAAACGGCAAAGGTCTATCGGTTCTCCGATTATGTTTGGATACATACCGCAGGGAGTTGTATTTATAATAACCTGCGCGTCTGAATATTTGCGGTATGCCTCATCATAAGTGACACACCCTTCTTTTGCGGTGCGTGACACGCGTAAAATGCTGCCGGCACCCATACTCTCAGCCACAGCCACAGCTGTTTTTGATGTGCCGCCGCTGCCTAAAATCAGAACCGTTTTGCCGTATAATCCAATTTTATTTTTTTCAAACAGCATACTCATACCCGAAAAATCGGTATTATAGCCATACAGTTTTCCGTTGCGGTTAACAATCGTATTTACCGCGCCTATTTTTTTTGCGGTGTCACTTATCCGGTACAAATACGGTATTACATCCTGCTTATATGGTATGGTTACGTTTATCCCCTTAAAATTCTTTTCAGACATAAAAATGTCAAGTTTATTCTTAGGTATTTCTTTGATAGTGTAATCATAATCAAAAAGCAGAGAATGAATTTCTTTTGAAAAACTGTGAGTCAGTTTTTCGCCTATACAACCGTATTCCATCGTACCAACCTTTCTGTTTCAAATAAAAACTCCGACTACTGCTTTGAGAGCCACTCAGTGCCGTATTTGCCGATCAGCATATCGGCAATAACGAGCGCCGTGACGCTTTCAATAACAACCGCCGCGCGGTGAACTATGCAGGGGTCGTGCCTGCCGTGTGACGCAAGCGTTGTGTTTTTCATATTTTTTATATCAACTGTTTTTTGTTCTGCGGATATTGTAGGCGTCGGTTTAACTACGCACCTGAAAACAACAGGCATACCGTTTGTGATGCCGCCTATAACGCCGCCGTTATTGTTTGTATAACATTTGACGGTTTTACCGTCGTCGGTATACATCTGATCGTTAGCACTGCTGCCGGTACTGTCGGCAAAGCCGAAACCCAAACCGAATTCAATGCCTTTTACTGCCGGAACCGAGAATATTGCGTGTGAAAGCATACCCTCTACCGTGTCAAACCACGGCTCACCTACGCCTGCCGGCAGACCGATAACCGCGGTTTCAAGCACTCCGCCTACGCTGTCGCCCTTTTCTTTGGCAGACAAAATTCTGTTTTTCATATCCCGTGCCGCCGAATCATTCACAACGGGAAAATCTTTTTTTGATATGTTTATTATATCGCTGTCACTGCCGAAGTCACTGTCATTTATACCGGCAATGCTTTTTATGTGTGTGCCTATATAAATGCCTTTTTTATTAAGCGCCGGAATTATTATTCCGCCGGTGGCAGCAAGTGCCGCTGTTATTCTGCCGCTGAAATGTCCGCCGCCTCTGAAATCCTGAAATCCGCCGTAACGGCAATTGGCAGTGTAATCCGCATGTGACGGGCGCATTTTATACTGCATTTCACTGTAATCCGATGAATGAGTATCGGCATTTGGAATTGTAATGCAAACAGGAGTTCCTGTTGTTTTGCCGTTAAACACGCCGCTGTTTATTTCAAAATCATCTTTTTCGCGGCGCGGCGTAGATGTTGCGTCTTTAGGTCTGCGGCGATCAAGACACCGTGATATAAAGTTTTCATCAACGTCAAGACCCGAAGCAATTCCGTCAATGACAGCACCTATTGCCTTGCCGTGGCTTTCACCGTAAATTGTAACGGTGAGGTTATTTCCTATGGTGTTTTTCATTTTTTATACACCGCCCTTATTTCATCGGCAAAATCAGAGAAACTTTCATCCTCAATCTTAAAACTGCCTATATTATCAACCCTTACAACAGAGATTTTGTCGCCCGCCTTTTTTTTATCGTGACTCATAGTTTTTATAACGGTTTCGACATCGGTTTCAACAGTGCAGGGCAAATTTAATTTTTTAAGCACCGAAACGAGTTTTTTTCGAACATTTTCGCTGCACATAGGCAACATACCGAGTGCCACGCATTCGCCGTGATACAGCGTAGGGGTGTTGCTTTCAACGGCGTGGCCTACCGTGTGACCGAAATTCAACACCTTGCGGAGTCCTGTTTCTTTTTCATCGCTTTCGACTACCGACCTTTTGATTTTAACCGAGCGTTCTATAACAGTATCTATGTCGTTTTGCATATCGCCGTTTTTAAACATCTCAAACAGTGCAGCATCGTGGGTAAGCGACATTTTAACTGCCTCTGCAAGACCGTTTGAAATCTGCCGCTCAGGCAATGTTTTAAGAGTATCGGGGTCTATTACAACGCATTCAGGCTGATAAAACGCGCCTACAATATTTTTGTAACCGTCAAAGTCTATCGCTGTTTTTCCGCCTACGGATGAGTCGACCTGCGACAGCACCGTTGTGGGTATGTTATAAAAATCTATGCCGCGCATAAATGTTGCGGCAGCAAAACCCGCCATATCGCCGACAACACCGCCGCCGACCGCAACTACACAGTCGGTTCGCGTAAAATCGCCGCTTACAAGCGCTTCGAGTATTTTTTTATAAGTATCAAAGTTTTTTGACTTTTCACCTTGCTCAAAAATAAAAACAGTCGCTTTTCGGCAGAGAGCGGCAACGGTTTGCGCATATTCGCGCGGCACTCCGCTGTCGGTAACTATAAGTGCATTTCTGTCAAGATTTAAGTATTCATTTGCTTTTTTTAGCGCACCGCGCTCTAAATATATGTTATATCCGCCGTTTTTGGTCTTTACGGGTATTATCATAATGCCACCCCTTTCTGTGGTGTAAAACGGGTTTATCTTTAAACTTTTATTTCTTTATCGTAATGGCACAAAACTTTAAGGTTTGAGCAAAACTCCGAAAGTTCCTCAAGCATTTTAACGCCGTTTTCGCTTTTAAGATTGCCCTCGCCCTCGGCATAGAAGTAGTAATCCCATACAAGTTCTTTTGTAGGGCGGCTTTTTATGGCGCGCAGATTAAAACCGTGCTCGCCTATTACCGACATTGCGCGGCCTAACGAGCCTGCCGCGTTTTTAACCGTAAACAACATTATAAAGTGATTATCGTTTTCGGTATAAAGTTTTTCGCTTCTTGAAAATACCGCAAACCGTGTAGAGTTGGTATTGCTCTCATTTATATGAGCCTCAAGTTTTACAAGGCCGAATTCATCGGCGGCTTCCTCACTGCCTATGGCAGCCGTGTGTATGTCTTTTTGCTCTGCAACACGTTTTGCGGCAACCGCAGTGTTTACCGCTTCTTCGGTTTCAAAGCCGTGTTTTTCTATGTAAGGCGAGCATTGACCCAGCGCCTGCGGATGACTTATTACCTTTTTAATATCGCTTAACTTTGCCCCTTTTACAGCCAAAAGATTTTGTATTATATCCGCCTCGTAAACGCCGTTTACAAACAAAGAGCCGAAGAAACTTAGATCCATAACCTTGCCGACGTCACCGTTGAAACTGTTTTCAATAGGCAACAGGGCGCAATCGCAGTCGCCTGCGACAACAGCGTTATACGCCGATTTAAAATCCTTATATCCTACACAGTTGGCATCGGGAAAAATGCGTTTTGCAACAATATTTGCAAAGGCACCCTTTACGCCGCTGTACGCTACGCGCATACCGTCAAGAATACGGTGCTGAAAAGCTTTTGAAATGTTAATGGTCTCGCGCAGATAATTTACATAATAAGATTTGTAATCCTCATCTTTTATAAATGTGCAGTTACGGGCAATCAGTTCTTCCTCGCGGGCAAGGTCGTCAACCTGAAGTCCGTGTCCTTTTTTATAG
>ENA-OUOU01001894-OUOU01001894.1-human-gut-metagenome-genome-assembly--contig:-NODE-1894-length-10424-cov-4.384704_pt1 | contig 10424 bp, 10 predicted proteins | sample MGYA00237936_ERZ548765 | MGnify/ENA primary metagenome ERZ548765 (study PRJEB26490, sample SAMN05356889) | human gut metagenome | biome: terrestrial biome; feature: human-associated habitat; material...
TGTCGGCAAAGTCGGCCTTTTCCCGCGGGAAATAGTCCAGACTCTCCGCGTCGCCGCCGCCGAGCCGGTCGCCGCGCCCGGCGTGGATGGCGTAGACGCCGAAACGGTCATAGACGTCGTTGGCCTCCTCCTGCACCGTCGAGACATACTGGCCGCTGATGTAGCCCGTCTGACCCTGATAGGCTACCTGATATAAATCAACGATGCCGTCCGTCGTACCCTCGTAACTCAGGACCTGTAGTTCTGCTCCTTTTTCAACCAACGTGCCGAGTTCGAGCGTGTCTTTGTCTACGCGGAGGTTCTGCGGCGTGCGGACATAGACAGCCTTCTCGGCAACCACAGCAGCGGGATCCTGTGTCAGATTTTCCTCGGAGACATAGCCGCAGTCCAGCGTGGAGAAATAGGTCAGATAATACCGGATGCCGTCGCGTTCGACGGATTTGTCGGTCGAATAGGTGATCTGCATGCCGCGTGCGACTGTCCCGGCCTCGGAGAGTTCTTCGGTGTAATACGGCACCTGCGTCGTAATGGCGCAGATAAAGCCCGACTCATAGCGCGGCGTTTCGTCCTGCGTCGTCTCCGGCGCAGGCGCTTCCTTGGGCGCGGCCCCGGCGATCACGCAGACGAACAGGATCAGCGCGATCATAATCAGGACCGTGATCATCACGCCCCAGGTGTGCTCGCGCAAAAACCGCTTCAGCTGCGCCAGCCTCTTTGCGCGCAGCTTCTGCTTTGCCGTGGCGGGCATTCGCTTTGTTCTGCGTAGTTTCATATACACTCCCAAGCGTCCGCGCAGCGGCGGGCGCTGTTTATCAAGATAAGGGCATTATACTACATTTTGATCAGGATTTCTACCTTTTTTGGAATATCGTCCCTGATCTAGCCTGAATTTTCCCGCTTATTTTGCGTTTTTCCTCCACTTTGCGAAAAATCTCTTTTTTCTTCGACACGCATATGATAGGATAAGAGGCAAGATATCCTGTTCAAAGTGAGGCCATATTTATGCTTGGAGTTCTTGTCAACGCGCTTGCCATTCTCGCCGGAGGCTCGGTCGGGCTGCTGGCAAAGAAGGGCATCCCGGAAAAAATCACAAACGCGATCATGACCGCGATCGCGCTCTGCGTGCTCTATATCGGCGTCAGCGGGATGCTGAAGGGCGAAAATACGCTCGTGCTGATCGTGTCAATGGTGCTCGGCACCGCCGTGGGGACGCTTCTGGATCTCGACGGGCGCATTGAGCGCCTCGGCGGCAGGATCGAGCGCCGCTTCCAGCGCGGCGGGAAGCGGACCCCCATCGCCGAGGGCTTTGTGACGGCGTCGCTCCTGTTCTGCGTGGGCGCGATGGCGATCCTCGGCAGTTTCAACGCCGGTCTGAAGCAGGACTATGAGCTGCTGTTCACAAAATCCCTGCTCGACGGCATTTCGTCTTGTATGCTGTCCGTCTCGCTGGGGCTGGGCGTGCTGTTTTCCTCCGTGCCCGTGTTCGTGTATCAGGGGTTGCTTGCCCTTCTGGCGCACGTGATCGCGCCGCTGCTGTCCGACGCGGCCATCGCGGAGATCACGTGCTGCGGCTCGGTGATGATCCTTGCCATCGGCCTTAATATGCTGCACCTCACGAAGATCAAGACCGCTGATCTCCTGCCCGCCCTGCTCTTCGTCCCCCTCTTCACCTGGCTCTTCTCCTACCTCCCGCTCTGACGGCGGAAACCCCATAAACCAACGCCCCGCCGGATGGAAGCCATCCGGCGGGGCGTTTTCTTGATCTTCTCCCGTGCTCCTGCGCGCCTTTACCGCAGATACTGGATCGTGCCGAGGATGGCGAGGTGGAGGGGGTAGTAGAGGTAGAAGAGCCATTTCATGACGCGGTTGATGCGCGGGTCCTTGCCGCGCAGGCCGTTATAGCGTGCGAGCACCGGCAGCGACAGCGCTACCGCCATCTGCAAAAGCCCATAGACCACGTCCAGCGCGAAGCAGTACACCGCCGCATACAGCGCCACGTAAAACAGCAGCCACCGCCCCTGCACCTTCAGATCGCCTCGGTTCGTGCCGAAGGCCAGCACGCACAGGCTTGCGATGCAGCTCCAGTCGCTCGGGAAGCTGACCAGACAGATGAGAATGACGAGAAGCGTCTTTTGCAGCTGCGTAAAGCGCTCGCTGTTCGCGACGCGCAGCATGACAAGCCCCCACGCAAGCGGCCACATGACGCTCGTCTGGTTCAGGATGCCCCCAAAGTAAAACGGGATGAACGAGCGGGCGTCCACAAAGTTGTTGGACGCGAAACTATACGCAAAATGCGAAATGACGGCGAACAGGAACAGCCGGAAGGTGTATTTATGGATATTCCGCGTGTGATAATAGCCCTCGGCGATAAAATAGCACATGATGGGGCAGGTCAGACGGCCGATGATGTGCATCACGACCGGCAGCGCCCCTTTGGCATAGCCGGGGAAGAGCAGCCACGCGATATGGTCGACCGTCATGGCAAAAATCGCGATCAGCTTCAGCTGATTGGCGTCCAGCGTCTTTTTCATATCTGTTCTCCAATCGGAAAAAGCCCGGCGTGCCGGGCTTTTTGTATGTCTTAGGGTGTATCTGAAAACTCATGATGTGACCGGCAGCGAGGGATTTTTGCGTTGCGCAAGACATTTTTTCGCAGGAATACTGACGTATTTCAAGGAAAAATGACGCGGCGCACCGCAAAAAGGCCCGCTGTCCGGGTGCGTTGGGAGTTTTCAGATACACCCTAATTGAATTATTGCTCCTTCATCAGCTTGCGGCGGGCCAGATTGATCGTGCCCTCCTGCATGGAGCTGATCCATTGCAGGCTCCGGCCGCAGCCGTTGGCCACGCAGGAGTCCGCATCGTCCGCGATGGAGCAGGCGATCTCCGTGCGCTCGGAAATGAGCTTGTCAAAGCCGTAGAGCAGGCTGCCGCCGCCGGTGAGGACGATGCCGGTCTGCGCGATATCGGCTACCAGCTCTGGCGAGGAATGCTCCAAAACGGCGAGCACCTCGTCGACGATCTGCCGCGCCGGGCGCTTGAACGCATCGAGCATTTCCGTGGACGAGATCGTCACCTCGTTCGGAAGACCCGTCTTTGCGTCGCGGCCCTTGACGAGCATGGAAAGCTCCTGCGGGCGCGGGTATACGCAGCCGATGGTGATCTTGACCTCCTCCGCCGTGTTCAGACCGATGAGCATCCCGTAGTGCTTGCGCATATAGGCCGCAACGGCCTCGTCAAACGTGTCGCCCGCGACCTTGATGGAGGAGGACGTCGCAATGCCGTTCAGACTCAGAACGGCGATATCCGTCGTGCCGCCGCCGATATCGACGACCATATGGCCCTCCGGCCCGGAGATCGCCAGCTTCGCGCCAAGCGCAGCAGCGAACGGCTCCTCGATCAGATAGACGCGGCGCGCGCCGGCCTCCATTGCGGCCTGAATGACCGCGCGTTCCTCGACCTCGGTGATGCCGGACGGGACGGAGACGATCACGCGGGGCTTGACGAGCGTGAATTTGTTGATCTTCTTGAGAAACTGCTCAAGCATTTTCTCCGTCATTTCATAGTCGCTGATAACGCCGTCGCGCAGCGGGCGCACGGCGACGATGTTGCCGGGGGTGCGGCCAAGCATATTGCGCGCAGCCGCGCCGACCTGCAAAACCTTGCCGGTATTCTTGTCCACGGCCACGACCGACGGCTCGCGCAGGACGATGCCGCGCCCCTCCACATAGCAGAGCACGTTTGCCGTGCCAAGGTCGATGCCGATATCACGAATCAATTTCATAGCGTTGTATCCTTCAGTCTTGTTTTCTCGGCGCGGCAAATGCCGCGTAAACCACGTCCGACGCGCCCGCCTGCAGCAGCGTGCGGCTGCACTCTGCCAGCGTTGCGCCGGTCGTTACAATATCGTCGATGATCAGAACGCGCTTTCCCGCAAAGCGCTCCGGCTGCTCGGCCCGGTACGCGCCGGAGACATTCGCGCGCCGCTGGGCGGCGTCTGCAAGCGTGGACTGCGCGGGCGGGTCCTTGATCTTCCGGAGCGTCTGTATGGGTTCGAGCCTGAGCTGCGTCCCGATCTCGCGGCACAGAAGCGCCGACTGGTCATAGCCGCGTTTGCGTTTCCTTGCCCGGCTGACCGGCGCCCATGTGAGCACGTCGAATTTCCCCGCAAGCCTGTCGCGGATCGTGTGGGCCATCCATGCGCCGTAGGTCTGCGCGTAAAACGCCGACCCACCGAATTTAAAGCGCAGGAACGACTCGCGCAGCTGCCCTTCATAGAAAAAGCTGACCGCGCCGCCGCTCGTAAAGCGCACGGACGGCGCTGCGCCGTCAAACTCCGGAAGCTTGTCCATGCAGTGCGGGCACACCGGGCCCTTGCCTGTCAGGAGCCTCCGGCAGAGCACGCATTTGGGCGGGTAGAGCAGGTCGAGAAGCCATGAAAGCACGCTCATGCCTTGCCCTCCAGCCGGAGCTTGAGGCCGGAATAGCGCCGCTGGCGGCGGTCGTTGCGGGTCATGGCGGCGACAGTCTCCTCATTGCCGACGATGATCAAAAGCTCGCGGGCCCGGGTGATGGCGGTATATAACACGCTGCGCGTCAAGAGCATCTGCGGCCCGCCGCAGAGCGACAGGATGACCGCGCGGTACTCGCTGCCCTGACTTTTATGAACGGTCATGGCGTAGGCCGGTTCCAGCTCGGAGAGCATATCGAAGGCGTATTCCGCCGTCCGGTCGTCAAACTGGATGGTCATCGTCTCTTCCTGAAAGTCGATGTCTGTGACCGTGCCGATATCGCCGTTGAATATGCCGGTTCCCGCGCCAAGCCCGTCGGCCCGTTTCCACATTATATCATAGTTATTCCGGATTTGCATTACCCGATCGCCGGTTCGGAAGGAAAAATCTCCGTGTTTTTTTTCTTTTTTGCCCTCCGCAGGCGGATTCAGCACGGCCTGCAGCGCAAGATTCAGCGCCTTTGTGCCCGTCTCGTGCTTGCGGCTGGGGCTGAGCACCTGAATGTCGGACGGCTGGATGCCCATGCTTTTGGGCAGCCGCGTCTGGCAAAGCTCCTGTATGGTCTTCACGGCTGCCGCCGGGTCGCGGCGGCGCAGGAAGAAAAAGTCCCGGTCCGTCGCCGTGAGCACGGGCAGCTCGCCCTGATTGACCGCGTGGGCGTTCATGACGATCAGGCTCCGCTGCGCCTGCCGGAAAATTTCCGTCAGACGGACGGTCTGTACCACGCCGCTGCGGATGAGGTCGGAAAACACGTTTCCCGCGCCGACCGGCGGCAGCTGATCCGGGTCGCCGACCAGCAGCAGGCGGCAGCCGGGCCTCAGCGCCTTTAAAAGCGACGCCATGAGCTGCAGGTCCACCATGGAGGTTTCATCCACGATCATCGCGTCGCAGGCAAGCGGCGCGTCCTCGTCGTGGAAAAAGGCCATGCGGCCCGTCGCCTCGTCGAACTGCGCCTCCAGAAGCCGGTGGATGGTCGAGGCCTCGCGGCCCGTCACCTCGGAAAGCCGCTTCGCGGCGCGGCCAGTCGGCGCGGCCAGCTGCGTCTTGAGCCGCAGCGCGTCAAACAGCCGCAGAATGCCGGACATGACCGTCGTTTTGCCCGTGCCGGGGCCGCCGGTCACGATCAGAAGCTGCCGGGAGGCCGCCGCGCGGATGGCGCTGCGCTGCTCCGGCGCGTAATCGATGCCCTGCCGGTTCTCAATTTCTGCGACCAGATCGTCGATTCGCCCAGGCTCGGGATATTCGCCGTCCGCCATGGATAAAATTCTCCGGCAGACGTAGGTTTCCGCCTCGTAAAGCTCCGGCAGATAGCAGGCCGTGAGCCCCGCGATCTGGCTCAGCTCCATCCGCCCCTGCTCCTGCAGGCGGAGCATCCCGGCGTCGATCATCTCGCCGTCCAGATCGAGCAGCGCGCACGTCGCTGTGCGAAGCTTGTCCTGCGGGATAAACGTATGGCCCGCACCGAGATTATAGGATAATTCAAATAAAATACCCGCTTCCACGCGCCGCTCATCGTCGGCGCTGACGCCGAGTGCGATGGCAAACGCGTCGACCTGCGAAAAATCCGCGCGGTAATAGCTGTCGGTCAGCAGATACGGGTCGTCGCGCAGCGCCTCCTGCGCAAGCTCGCCGTAGGCGCGGTAGAGCCGCACGGCAAGCTGGGCGGGCAGGTGATAAATCGTCAGAAATTCAATCAGACGCCGGATGCCGGACTGCTTCTGGAAGCTCTCGGACATTTCCTGCGCCTTTTTTTCGCTGATGCCGGGGATCTGCGTCAGCTGCATGGGGTCCTGCTCCAAAACGTTCAGGCTCTTCTCGCCGAAGCGGGAGACGATCTTCTCCGCCATCTTCGGTCCGATGCCCTTGACGGCGCGGGAAGACAGAAACGCCAGAATCTCGCTCGTCGTTTCCGGCATGAGGCGCTCTAAAAACTCGGCCTCAAACTGCTGCCCGAACGACTGGTGGCGCGTCCAGCGGCCGACAATGGCCAGCCGTTCGCCCACGACGCACATAGGGATGACGCCGACGACCGTGACGGCCTCGCCCTGCTCGCTGCGGACCTTCAGCACGCAGTAGCCGTTTTCCGGATTCTGATAAATGACCGCCAGAACGGTCCCCTGTATCATTTGCGATTCCTGTTCCATGCTTCTTACTCCCGACATCCCGCGCAGGGGCGGTATTCCACGCAGGCATACTGCGCGGCCAGACGCTCTGCCAGCGCCGCAGTCTCCGGCGCTTCCTCTCCGCCCGCCAGAATCAGCCGCCCGCCCGCAAGGCCGCTTTCACGCGACCAGACAAACGCCCGCACCTGCCGCTCCAGCTGCGGCTCAGACGCGGACAGGCGGTAGATCGTGACGGCCTCGCGTCTCGGCGGCAGAACGCACCAGCCCAGAAGCGCCCACACGATCAAAATCAGCCCGGCAGCCGCCAGCACCGCGCACACGATCATCCAGATCATTCCGCATCCCTCCGCGCTAGTCTATGCCGCGCGGGGGAGAGCTGTGACTAGTTTACTATAAAACGGGCGCAGTTTCCAGAGCGTTTGCAAAAAAACATCCCGCTTCGCCGGTTTTCGAGCGGCGAAACGGGAATTTTATTCTTCCGGCTTTTCCGGCGGCAGCTGCGCGTCGATGGCGTCGTTGATAAAGCGGTTCATGCTCTTTCCCTGCGAGGCGGCATATTCTGCGATCCGCTTCCGCTTGCCCTTGCGGACAATCAGATTGATCCTGTCATACGCTTTCTTGTTATAACGGGCAGTCGCTTCCTTTTGTGCGTCCGAATATGCCATTTTCTCACCTCGAGCTTATACTAATGTAAGTATGAGTCGAAATGAATAATTGCGTCAGTATAAAATTGTGGAATCCAACAATTTACATACTGACGCAAGTATATTATAATGGAAAAATCAAGAAATATAATCAGGAGGTTCCATTATGGAATATGAAAAATTGTACGCACAGATGGTAGAAGCAGCGGAGCAGGCGATTGCGGCAATTGAGCGCGCAGATTACGGACAGGCCAAGCAGATCCTGATCAGCGCCGAGCAGCGCTGCGAAGCCGAGTATCTGGAAATGGAGGAAACGCCCAAAGCCTGAGCGCCCGGCAGGATGCACTGGCTTTACGGCAATTTTCGGCGAATTCGTATGCACCGAACGCCTTCCCCGCCGGGGCTTTCAGCGTGTCAAAAAAGTCCGATCATGATCGATATCGCTCTGCTTCGTAGGGGCGGACGACTCTGTCCGCCCTGCAGCATAAACCGGTATGGTCACGGGCGGCGGTACTCCTTGGGCAGCTGCCCGTACTGCTCCTTGAAGGCGGCAGTGAATTTGCTCTGGCTCTCGTAGCCCACCTGCCGCGCTACCTCCGCCACGGGCAGATCTGTCTCCCGCAGCAGCTGCGCGGCCTTCTCCATCCGGTGCTTCTTCAGGTGGGCGGCGATGGACGTGCCGTATACGTCCTTAAATACCTCCTTCAGCGTGGTGGGGTTGATGGGATAGAGATGGGTCAGCTCCTCGATGGTGATGCGCTGCTCCATGTGGGTGAGCAGATAGTCGTGTATCTGCCGGATCAGCTGCACCTGCTGCGCCTCGGAGCGCCACTGGGGACAGGCCACGTCCATGACCTGCTCGATCATCTCGTGCAGCAGCCGCGCCTGCGCGGTGTCGGCGGCGTGGTAATAGACCTCCTTGCCGTCCCGCCGGGTCATCAGCAGTCCGCTGTCCCGCAGGGTGCGCAGGTGGTGGGACACGGCGGGGCTGGACATATTCAGCATGGCGGCGATGTTCACCACACACTCCTCGCAGTGACACAGCAGCCAGAAAATGCGGATGCGGCTGGCGTCGCCCAGCTGCCGGAAGATGTCCGCCAGGCTGGTAAAGGTGTCGGTGTTGTCCAGCAGCGCCCGGATGACCTTCGTGTGGCTGGGCTCCTCACCGTGGTAGTGGGGCAGGGGCATGGTATCCATAGGGCGACCTCCTTTTTCGCCCGAAAGGAAGCGGTTTTCGCCCGCCCGGAAGGGAGTGGGACGAAACCGTTGACAATCGGGATCGCTGCTATTATACTACGGGCATAACGATTAAACAAGTGCTTAATCATGGAAGCGCTGCGAAAGGAGACACTATGAAAAAGACGTACAATATCGAGGTCGACTGCGCCAACTGCGCCAACCTGATGGAGGAGGCCGCCGGCAAGACCGAGGGCGTGGCTTCTGCCGTGGTGAACTTTATGACCCAGAAGATGATCGTGGAATTCAACGAGGGCGCCGATCCCAAGGCCACCATGAAGGCCGTGCTGAAGGCCTGTAAGAAGGTGGAGCCGGACTGCGAGATCGAGCTGTAAACACAGTGAAGCGCCCTGCAAGCGGGGCGCTTTCTATCAGAGAAGGCACGGAAAGGAGCCGGGTATGACAAAGAAACAAAAAAAGATGCTCCTGCGCATCATCATCGCGGCGGTGATGCTGGCGGCGCTGTATTTCCTCCCCGTCACCGGGCGGCTGCGGCTGGGGCTGTATCTGGTCACCTATCTGGTCATCGGATACGACATTCTGAAAAAGGCCGGGCAGGGCATTGCCAACGGCCGGGTGTTCGACGAAAACTTCCTGATGGCTGTGGCCACGGTGGGCGCGTTCGCGCTGGCCATCTATGAAAAGAGCGGCGATTACAACGAGGCCATCGCCGTGATGCTGTTCTATCAGGTGGGCGAGCTGTTCCAGAGCTACGCCGTGGGCAAGAGCCGGAAGAACATCAGCGCCCTGATGGACATCCGTCCGGACTACGCCAACATCGAGCAGGACGGCAAGCTGGTGCAGGTGGATCCTGACGAGGTGGCTGTCGGCACGGTGATCGTGGTGCAGCCGGGCGAGAAGGCGCCTATCGACGGCGTGGTGGTGGAGGGCAGCTCCACCCTGAACACCAGTGCCCTCACCGGCGAGAGCCTGCCCCGCGATGTACACGAGGGCGACGAGATCATCAGCGGCTGCATCAACATGACCGGCGTGCTGAAGATCAGAACCACCAAGGCCTTCGGCGAGTCCACCGTATCCAAGATATTGGAGCTGGTGGAGAACTCCAGCTCCCGCAAGTCCCGCAGCGAGGACTTCATCGCCAAGTTCGCCCGTATCTACACGCCGGTGGTGTGCTACAGCGCGCTGGCGCTGGCGGTGCTGCCGCCGGTGATCCGGCTGGTGGGCGGTATGGACGGTCAGTGGGAGCAGTGGATCTACCGCGCGCTGACATTCCTTGTGACCAGCTGCCCCTGCGCACTGGTGGTCAGCATCCCCCTGAGCTTCTTCGCCGGTATCGGCGGCGCCAGCCACGAGGGTATCCTCATCAAGGGCTCCAACTATCTGGAGACGCTGTCGCAGGTAAAGACCGTGGTGTTCGACAAGACCGGTACCCTGACCCGGGGCGTGTTCGAGGTCACGGCGGTGCACCACAGCGACATGGATGAGCAGAAGCTGCTGGAGTATGCGGCGCTGGCGGAGTGCGCCTCGTCCCATCCCATCAGTAAGAGCCTCCAGCGCGCCTACGGCAAGGCCGTCGACCGCAGCCGTGTGACGGACATTCAGGAGCTCAGCGGCCACGGCGTCACGGCGGTGGTGGACGGTCATCCGGTGGCGGCGGGCAACAGCAAGCTCATGGAGCAGCTGGGCATCCCGTATCACGACTGTCACAGCGTGGGTACCATCATCCACATGGCGGTGGACGGGCAGTACGCCGGACACATCGTTATCTCCGACGTGGTGAAGCCCCACGCGAAGGAGGCCATCGAGGCGCTGCATAAGGCCGGCGTGGAAAAGACCGTCATGCTTACCGGCGACGCCAAAAGGGTGGCCGACGCGGTGGCGGCGGAGCTGGGCGTGGACGAGGTACACAGCGAGCTGCTGCCCGGCGATAAGGTCGATAAGGTGGAGTC